>Ga0302326_10024166_pt1 | contig 12365 bp, 8 predicted proteins | sample Palsa_T0_3_FD_202264 | JGI IMG/M metagenome (GOLD analysis project Ga0302326, IMG submission 202264) | Peat permafrost microbial communities from Stordalen Mire near Abisko, Sweden - Palsa_T0_3 | ecosystem: Environmental > Terrestrial > Soil > Palsa > Peat permafrost | place: Sweden: Abisko...
TCGAAGGGCAACGGGTAGTCGGTGCGGGAGACTGGGAAGCTGTCGAGCCAGGTATCGTCGTCGGCCATACCCCAGAAGGTGACTGCTGTGATTTTGCCCTTCAGACGGCGGAAGAGGTCGAAGTACTGCTTGTAGAGCCAGCCCTGCTCGGCGAGGACGGACGGTGGGATGTTATTGCCGTAATTCGATGTGTCGTCGCCGGCGTTGTAGACGGACATGTCGAGTTCCGTAACCTGCTGATCGAGGTCAGGGAAGTGTTCGTGGACTGTCTCGACTGCCGTGGCCATGGACTCGACGGACGGATAGTTGATCTGGTTGTGCATTTCGTGGCCGATAGCGTTGACGGGGACGCCGCGGTCGCGAAGCTCGTGGAGGACGCGAACCAGGCAGGCGAGCCGTGCTGGGTCGGTGGTGCTGTAGTCGTTGATAAAGAGTTTGGTGCCGGCAGGAGCGTACTCTTTGGCGGCTTTGAACGCGATGTCGATGTAACTCGGACCGAGGACCTGGTAGAAGGGACCATGTTCGAGGCAATCGGGCTGGGTTGGATCGAGGGGTTCGTTGATGACATCCCAGGCGTAGACCTGGGTTCCGTAGTGCTGCACTTCGTTCTGGATATGTTCCTGGATGTTGGCCGTGACTACAGCCTGATTGGCGGGTGAGTTGGTGCCGTCGCCGGTGGCATAGGCGGGAACTTGTTCGCCGGTGGCCCATAGCAGGTTTTGTCCGCGGACCTTCATGTTGTTGCAGACGGCTTCGCCGACGAGGGCATCGCCATTGGTGTAGTCGAAGGTGCCGTAGGACGGCTCGACGGAGCTCCACTTGAGATCGTTGCCGGGGGTCATGCTGTCGAAATGCATGGTTAGCAACTGCGCATGTGGGCCAGATAGGTCGGTGGTATCGACAGCTGCGCCGATGGGGAAGAAGTCGGCGAGGGTTTTGTAGATCGACGGAATGTTTGTCTGCGGGGTAGGCGGCGGAATGTAAGTGAGTTGGAAGTCGTCGATATAGAACGAGACGAGATCGTTGCCGGAGGCGGGAACGGTTTGCAGATAGAGATAAGCTGCCCCGGGATCGTAGGCATTCCCCATGGTATAGCCGGTGACGCTGATCTGGTGCCAGTTGCCATCCGCGGGCACGGTGACGCCGGGATAGCTGGTTATGCTGGGGTAGCTTACGTTGCCGTTGAGCGTTGTCTGCAGGCTCATGTTGAGGATGTGACTTGAACCGTCGGTCGGCTGCAGCAGAACCCAGACGCTGAGGTTGTACTCGGAACCCAGGTACATCTTGTTGCTGACGTTGATCTGCGGTCCGTCGTAGTTGGCAATGCGGCCGGTAGTCAGGAGGCTGTGTGTGCCAGTGTGCGCTGCCGCGGTGGAGTTGGTCACAGTGGAGCTGCCGGAGCGGGAGCTCCAGCCGTCGAGACCGCCGTCTTCAAAGGTGCTGGTGATGCCGGTGTTGTCCTGCTGGCTGGGGCTGAGCGGTGCGGGGGCGAGTTCGCCGATGACAACGTCGCTGATGTAGAAGGAATCGGTCGCGCTGCTGGACTGGAAGTAGAGGGTGAGACTTGTCGGCGGACCAGGGAGATTGCTGTAGCTGAACGTGCCCTGGACCTTCGTCCAGACTGTGCTGGAGAGCGGCCCGGAGGTTGCGATATTGCCGTATGCTCCGGAGGTTGCGCAGTCTGCTGTTTTTGTCGAAATGGTTGCGGTGGGATTACTGGCGTCGGGAGCGGCGAGCAGGACGTAGGCGCTGACCTGATACGTTGCGCCTGCGACGAGATTTGGAACAGTGAGGAGATTGAGGCTTGGTCCCATGTAACCGGCAGTGCGGTTGGTAGTGAGCAGGCTGTGCGCGTCTCCGTTGGGATCGAGAATGGGCGGTGCGGTGTTGGTAAGGGTTGCAGAGCCGAAGGGTGTCCAGCCGTCGAGGCCGCCGTCAGCGAAGGTGTAGCTGGCGATTGGCGTTCCGCCGGGAGGTGGCGCTGTTTCGGTGATGATGACGTCGTCGAGGTAGAAGGATTGAGCGCTGGTGGCTCCGACTAATTGCGCGTATAGGAGCAGACCGGTTTCGGTCGTGCTGACGGTATAGCTGCCACCGATCTGGACCCAGCCAGAGTCGGTTACGGGTACCTGATAGCTGCCGATGGTGTCGTAGCAGATGCCACCGGAACAGCTGGGGTCACTGCGCCTGACGGAGAAGTTGGCGTTGGCCGGGCTTTCGCCTGATGTGAGATGGACCCATCCGGTGATGGTGTAGGTCGCGCCTGCGAGCAGCACGCTGTTGAGCGAGATGGATGGCCCGCCGGTGCCGGTGGAACTGGTGGTGGTGAGCAGGCTGTAGGAACCGGCATATGCGGCGGCGTTGGTGGCGATCGGCGTGCTTGCGCCATAAAAGGAGGTCCAGCCGTCGGCGGTTCCGTCTTCGAAGCTGTACGTTGCAACGGTCTGTGCTCGCAGAGATGGGCAGAAGAGCAAGAGGAAGGCTGTGACTAGCCATAAGCCTGGAGGATTTATGTTGCGAGTGGAAGCTTGCGTGCGGCCTGCAGAAGGATGAAACATCGGAATCTCCTTTGACACGTGGACTGTTATGCAATAGCGCTTAGCGCGAGCATGTCTAACAAGCCGGCGACCGATTATCCGCAAGTAATAATTCGATTTAGTATGCGAGCGGCAATATATACCCACTGCGGCATGAAGTGTCAAGAAATTTTATTTGCGAGTTGAATTATTACGGTTTTCTAAGTGGGGCTATATGACAGATTCGTTAAGGCAGAGGGATCGAAAGGTAGCGGGTCGGTTCGAGAAAAAGCGGCCCTCAGGGGCAAAAGCCCGGATGACTTGACCCGAACTCTTCAAACCGACCCGATTGAAATCAGGACTTATGGATTATGCAGTTATTTGACGATTTCAAGGACTACTTCGACATCCAGGTGGCGCGAACTTCCGGGGACATCGAGCGATCCAAGGACTACAGGCTTGTCGGGAGTTAAAAGTGCAGTGTTCTCCAGGGTCGCCTGCCTGATAACCGGATCATTGCCGCTGACGGGTGATTTATCCTCTGCCACATTGGACTGCTCGAATTTCGACAGGACCTCGATGCCAGTTGCAAACTCCTTGACTATCGATGAGATGCTCAGGCCGACGTCGATATATTGGACTTCGTTTCGAGTGAGGGCGCTGCTCGAATTTGTGGATCCCGTCACGATAGGAACTTTGCTGCCAAGCTTTGCTCGAGCCTCTCGCTGATCTCCAGTCGCGGTGAGAGTGAAATGCTGGACTCCGAGACGTTTACCTCCATCTGACTCGGTGATGGTGTAGCTCAACCGATAAGTTCTCAGCACTTTTTCGGGTGTCGTTGCATTGGCTTTGTCTCCGGGTGCGTCCGATTGGGCGGAGGCGCTTCCGGCCGATGTCAGGAGGAGGGCGATGCTTAGGATTCCAATGGTGAGTCTCATTTGCTTACTCTCTTTTCTCTTCGGATTGAATTCATTCTTAATTGCCTGTTGTGGGTTGTTCGACGAACTTCCGGAACTCTGCTTCGTCTTCGGCGTCCTGTCTGGCGCGGATTTCCGGATTCAACATGGTGAGTGCATGTGGGTCGCCTGACTGCGCAATGCGCTGCAGGAGCTTTTCTTGTTGGCTAAGTGGCGCTTCGGGAGCGGGATGGTTGAGGTTTCGCGTCTCATGCGGGCGGATCGGGAAGATAGGACTGACGAGACGGGTTGCGCGGCCCGAGGGCCTGGCGCTAGCTGGCGTGATTGGACGTGGTTGCAGAAGCTCAGCCTCTTCTCTCGCGTGAGCAGGGGAAGGCACGGCTGTGGCATCGGGATGGAACTTTGACTGTGTTGATGGCTTCCGATGCTGGTGAATTGCCGTGATGGCGAGGACGGCGGCGATGAGCCCCACGGCTGCGGTTGCCACGGCTGCGCGCCAGGCTTTTTGCTGACTCGAGTGTGTGAGCAGCCAGAGGGCTTTCTCAGGCAGTCGGCTCGTCGCGGACTGTGCTGATGCGGAATGCTTTGCGGCTGCAAGAATGCGGAGGTCCAATCCGGGGGAAGCTTCGGAGTCGCGCAGGCCAGCCATTACTTTTTCGATTGCTTCCTCGGAGTTCTTCATCGCTTGCCTCCCTGTGATTCGAGTCGCTCCCGCAGTCTGGTTCTGGCGCGAAAGAGCAGGGCTCGGGCTGCGGATTCGCTCCTTTCCAGGATGTCGGCGATCTCAGCGGTGCCCAACTCCTCGATTGCTGAGAGGAGCAGAACATGGCGCTCTGCTTTGGGCAGTCTTTCCATCTCTCGCAAAACTGAGTTCATTCGCTGCGCCTGTTCCAGCGCTTCGTCTGCCGGCAGGCTCCTCGCCACGAGGCTCTGGGCAAAGATCTCGTCCATCTGGTCGGGTCGGATGCGCTTCTTGTGGTCGAGGGCGAGATTCCAGGCAATTCGCACCAGCCAAACACGGGTGTTGCGTACATGGAGAAGAGAGCTGCGGTGATGGAGGACGCGAAGAAAAACCTCCTGCACGACGTCCTCGGCTTCGGCGCGGCTTCGCAACACGGAATGGGCGACGCGGAAGAGAAGTGCGGAATAGGACTCGACGAGAGATGCGAGATCTGCCGGGCTGATCTCCGGCCGCTCAGCTTCGATGGAGAATGAAGCCAAACTGCATCCCTCAATTGACGTCATAGGTGCCTTCTATCCTGACAGACGACTCGTGGCGGCTTAAGCTCGACTTTAATTTCTAAGCCTGTCCGGCGCGGCAATCTCGTTTGCGGCAATCTCTGGCCACCGTGGCGCCTGGTCTAATCTTGAAAGCGAGCGCGTTTACGGGATGGGGTGCGGATGGCTGGTCGGGGTTGGTGTGGATTTTGTAGCAGGATTTTGGGATTTCTTTCGGCGGTTGGGATCGGATTGGTGGGATTTGGCGTTGCCGGCGGCGCTGCGCGGGCGCAACAGTTACCTCCTCCTGAGCCGCCGAAGCCCATGCCGACGCCGCAGGCTGAGACCCCTACGCTGCGAGTGACGACGAATGTCGTGCTGGTCCCGACGCTGGTGGAAAAGGACCATGGTCAGGTGATCTATGGCTTGAAGAGCAGCGATTTTGTGCTCGAAGACAATGGGGTTCCTCAGAAGCTGCGGGTTGAGGAGGATATGGACACCGCTCCGGTGGCGCTGGTGGTGGCCGTAGAGCAGGGAAGAATGGCGGGGTTGGAGTTCGATAAGGTGGCTAAGCTCGGGCCGCTGCTGGATCTGTTTCTGGGCGACGGCAAGAGCGAGGCGGCGCTGGTGGGTTTTGACAGCAAGCCGCAACTGGTGCGGGATTTTACCCAGTCCGAAAGTGATCTTACGGACGATCTGCAGCATTTCGCCCCGGGAGATGGCGGCGGCGCTATCCTCGATACCGTGGGCTATGCCGTCGACCTGCTGCAGACGCAGCCCAAAGAATACCGGCGGGTGCTGTTGCTGGTCAGCGAGGAGCGCGACCACGGCAGCAAGCACATCAAGCCGGAAAAGCTGGTGGAGCGAATCGGGCTGACGGATGTGCTGGTGCTGAGCCTGACGTTTTCGCCTTCGCGGGCGGAGTTGCTGCATGATCTCAAGGACAACGGGGATCAGCGGACGATGAGCATGATGAGCGCGCTTCTGATGGCGGTGCAGGCGATAAAGAAAAATGTCGCCCGGCAGATTGCGGTGATGAGCGGCGGGGAGTACGCGCCTTTCACCCGCGATAAGGCCTTTGAGGAGAGAGTGTCGGAGGTTGCGCAACACGCGCGGAACCGGTATCTTCTGAGCTTTTATCCCAGCGATCCGACGTCGGGACTCCATACTCTGCGGGTTCATCTGACACAGGATTATGGGGCGCATGTCGTGGCGCGGGCGAATTACTGGGCGGTGGATGAGAAATAAGATGCCCGTTCTTGAACGGGATTCGCTTTCACGGCGACCCAGGAACGTGGCTATTCCGGTGCAATTCGTGGTAATCTTGCTGGAGACATTGAGATTGATCTGACGACTGATTTTGACAATCTGAGGAGTAACAAGAACGCTGTGCTCGCATCTGCAACGAAAACTGACCTGATTCAACGCTTCCGCACCCACGATTCCGACACCGGTTCGCCGGAAGTCCAGATTGCTATTCTGAGTGTGCGCATTGGCGAATTGACGGAGCATTTCAAGACTCATAAGAAGGATCACGCCTCGCGGCGCGGTCTCCTGATGCTCGTCAGCAAGCGCCGCCGCCTGCTGGATTACCTGAAGACGCACGACACGGACCGCTACCGCGACGTAATCGGCAAGCTGGGCATCCGCAAATAAGCGACACTCAACTTTGAACAGGAATCGCCTAGACCGGGAAGTGGTCGAGGCTGCAACCTCGCATAGGTTCAGCAGCCTAGGTGCATCTGTCGAATGGCGGCGGAGACGCCGGAATGAGTTCGATCCCGCGCAGAGTCGTTGGCTCTGTGCGGGTTTTTCGCGTCTGGGCGGAGAACGGCGGATTGCGCGCTTTGCTCACAGCGACGGAGTTGAACGGTATTCGAGAGATTTGTCCGTCTCCGCTATGGAGACGGCAGCTAATGAAGCGGATATTTCCTTTCCGGCGCTTCCTGTGCCCCAAGTTTCCCAAGTGAAAAATAGAAAGAGGACTGTATGAAGCAAGAAGTAGCAGTTGAGCTAACCGGCGGCAAGCGCCTGGTCTTCGAGACCGGCCGCATCGCCAAGCAGGCTTCAGGATCAGCACTTGTGACGCTGGGTGACAGCGTCGTGCTGGCCACCGCCGTCGCCTCTCCCGATCCTAAAGAAGGCATTGATTTCTTCCCTCTCACCGTCGATTACCGAGAATACGCCTATGCCGGCGGACGCATCCCCGGCGGATTCATCAAGCGCGAAGGCCGTCCGAGCGAGAAGGAAGTTCTGACCTCGCGCCAGATCGACCGTCCGATTCGCCCGCTTTTCCCGGATGGATTCCGGAACGAGACCCAGGTGATTGCGCTGGTTTTCTCGGCGGACAAGGAAAATGATCCCGACGTTGTGGCGATCAATGCAGCCTCGGCTGCGCTGGCGCTTTCCGACATTCCGTTCAGCGCCACCGTTGGCGCGGTGCGGATCGGGCGTGTGAATGGCGAGTTCGTAATCAATCCCAGCTACACTGAGCGTTCCTCCAGCACGATGAACATCATGGTCGTCGGCCACAAAGACGGCATCGTGATGATCGAGAGCGGCGCAAAGGAAGAGTCGGAAGAGAACATCCTCGCGGCTATCGAGTTTGCGCACGAAGAGATCAAGAAGATTACCGCGGCGATTGACGAGCTGGTCAAGCTGGCGGGCAAGCCGAAGCGGGCGTTTACTGCTCCGGTTGAAGATACCGAATACTACAACGCGCTGTATGCCAAGGTCGGGGATCGGCTGAAGGATGCGCTGGACACCAAGACGCACTCCAAGATCGAGAGCTACGATCTGATCAAGACGATCAAGCAGGAGTTGGCGGCTGAGCTTCCGGCAGATGATCCGTCGGCGAAGAAGAAGCTGAACACCTATTACGAGCTGGTTCGCGAACGCATCTTCCGCGAGCAGGTGACCAAAGATCGGATTCGGCCGGACCGACGTGCGTTTGATGAAATTCGCGCTATCAGTATCGAATCCAGCGTTCTGCCTCGTACGCACGGGTCGGCGCTGTTTACCCGTGGCGAAACGCAGGCTCTGGTTACCGCGACTCTTGGCACCACGGACGATGGGCAGCGGCTGGAAAGCTTCGAAGGCGAGCAGAAGAAGCCTTTCATGCTGCATTACAACTTTCCGCCGTTCTCGGTGGGTGAGACTGGCCGCATGACTGGCGTCGGCCGCCGGGAAATCGGACACGGCGCCCTCGCTGAACGCGCTATTTCCGCGGTTTTGCCCAGCGCTGACGAATCGCCGTACACGATCCGCATCGTTTCGGACATTCTGGAGTCGAACGGGTCGTCTTCGATGGCTTCGGTGTGCGGAGCCAGCCTTGCTCTCTATGACGCGGGGATCTCGCTCAAGGGTTCGGTGGCTGGTGTTGCGATGGGCCTGGTCAAGGAAGGCGATGATTACGCGATCCTGACGGACATTGCGGGCGCCGAAGATCACTATGGCGACATGGACTTCAAGGTTGCCGGAACCCGCAAGGGCATTACCGCTTTGCAGATGGACATCAAGATCGGCGGACTGACTCGGCAGATCCTGCAGGAAGCGATGGAGCAGGCTCGCGTGGGCCGGCTCTTCCTGCTGGACAAGATGGATGCTCATCTGGATGGGCCGAGGGTTGAGCGCTCAAAGTATGCGCCGCAGATTCGCACTGTACATATTCCGACGGACAAGATTCGCGACCTGATCGGGCCGGGTGGCAAGACGATTCGCGGGATCATCGAACAGACCGGCGTCAAGATCGATGTGGACGACACGGGCCGCGTCAATGTGGCTTCGAGCGACGCGGACGGCCTGAGCCAAGCTCTGGCGATCATCAATAACCTGACGGCCGTGCCGGAAATCGGCAAGACCTACCTGGGCAAGGTCGTTCGCCTGGCCGAGTTCGGCGCGTTTGTCGAGCTTTTCCCTGGGACGGATGGGTTGCTGCATATCTCGGAGATTGCCGAACATCGCGTGAAGGAAGTGAAGGACGAACTGCGCGAAGGCGATCAAGTAATGGTGAAGGTGCTCGCGATCGAAGGCAACCGCATCAAGCTGAGCCGCAAGGCGCTGATCAAAGAGCAGAAAGCCAAGCTCGGGATCACTGATGCTCCTTCTGCGTCTGCAGCGACTTCGTTCTCGGCCTCGGAAGCGCCAACGGAGCGTTTGGAGCATTCCGCCCCGGCTCGGCCGCGGCATGAATTCGACGAGCGTCAGCCCAGTTCCAATCAGAGCACCATCCTCATCGAGGGTGGAGATGATTTTGAAGAAGTGGAAGGGGAAGAGTTCGACGAGGAGAACGAGCCCAACTTCAATCTGGCCGACGGCGCTGCGCCGCAACCCGTTGGACAGGCTGGCGCCACCTCCGGCGGTGGTCGTCCAGCAGGCGGAACGGGAGGGCCGGGTGGAAACAACAACCGTCGCCGCCGTCGCCGTGGACGTCCAGGGCCCGGTGGCCGAGGACCGGGAGCAGGGAACTGAGTCCAGGATGAACCCTCGATACTGCTACACAAATAGAGAAGGCCGTCTGCGAAGGCGGCCTTTTTTCTTGTTTGAAATGGGTTGCTATCAACTAGCCAGCGTGTGGGAGTCGAAGTGGCTCGCGACTTTTTCGCGAGTGACTCTGGTTGACTCGCGCTGATCCTGTTTGACTTGATACATTCTCAGATCTGCTTCGATGCATAGAGCGTCGGGGTCGTGAGCGTCGTCTGGGAAGACTGCGATGCCGATGCTGGCCCCCACTTTCACCGTCTTTCCCGCAAGCTGGAACGGTTCGGCAAGAATTCGAATTAAGGATTCGGCGACCATCTCTGCGTCTTTGCGGGTTGACGGCTCTTCGAGGATAATCGAGAACTCGTCTCCTCCGGTGCGCGCGACCGTGTCGGAGCGACGGACTCGCCGGTTGAGCAGGGCTGCAACGTGTTGTAACAGGAGATCGCCGACGTGATGCCCGAAGGAGTCGTTGACTTCCTTGAAGTGGTCCAGGTCGACCTGCATGAGAGCAATGGCGGTGCCGGAGCGCTTTGCTCGCTCCATTGCGCTCAACAGCCGATCCTGAAAGAGGCGGCGATTTGCCAGCGAGGTCAGGTCGTCATGCAGGGCGAGGTACTGTGAGCGCTCAATCTGCTTTTCAAGTAATAAAAGCAGCATTCCAATTGCTACAACGTATTTGGGCAGGTTCCAGACTTCGTTCTCAATCTTGAAGTTCGGCAGGTAGTGTTGCATCGCCGGTCCTACGACGAAGACCAATGCCCAGGCGAAGAAGCCGCCGACGGTGATGATCGAACCGGTGGTGCCAGTCTTGTATGTGTACAAGAAATAGAGGCAGCAACTGAGGTAAACCACAAACAGGATCGCGTCGATGCAAAGGTCGGTGCTGCCGCCTGACTGACGGCGAAGGACGAGCAGTTCGGCCCCAAGAGCGAATTGAAGGCCGACTGTCAGCCAGCGCAAGGCCTGCTGGGCGTATCGAATGTAATACAAGCCGACAGCCAGCGGACCCACGGCGATGAAGACAGCGCAAGCGTCAAAAGCCCAGCCTGGAGCGCTGGGGAGGCAGGCGAGCCCGGTGTAGAGAGCCATCGACAAGAGCGCTACAAGCGCCATTCTGCGGGAACTGATCCGGGATTCGGACGGGACTGTAGCCCACATGAAGAAGACGCCAGCATCAATGAGAGCGATGAGTCCGACGATTTGTCCGATGGTTCCGACGACTCCGGGGGTATTGGCGAACATGAAGCCAACGAAGTGGATGGCGATCATGATCCAGCCGACGAGCCAGAGGTGGTGTTGGGCCGTTTGGTTCCGTCGGGAGATGGAGAAAAAGGCGCACGCAAGAGAGGCTATCGCCAACACATCAGGAATCTTCGACCAATCCATTGTGGGCACCTCCGCTTGATCCGGGCGGATCTTCTGTTGTTCCAAGCATGGCTTAATTTGAGTTTTTTTGAGATAGCGCAATTGTGTTAGGTGGCCAACTTTCGGTGGAACATGAGTAACGCCTGGATCTGGCACATCGAGGAAGGGAGTCCAATATCAGGTTCCTTGGCCAGATTCTAATGGAAAATTGTGTCATTTCAAGTACACTCAAGCCGATGAGTGCAAGTTTGTATATCGTCGTGGAAGGGGAAGATCCGGGATTCGATATCTTCGTAAACGGCCAGGCTTTGGCCCGCAACGAAGATGCGTTGGAGCGGCTTGCCGAGCGGCTGAGTGTGCAGCCTCTGCTGGAGTTTTTCTCCGCCGATCGCAACTCGATGGCGCTGTTGATCGATCAAGGCGCGGGGAATCCGGAGTGGACGAGCCATCTTCCCCAGCCTCAGTGGTTTCTGCCGGAGAATGGACTCAGGACAATTCGTGCCCTGCTCGATTTCCTGGCGATGTCTCCGGCGGCGCTTGGTTCCGATACAGAATTTGTGGCACGCGAGCTGCGGGAGTATGAGACGGTGCTACGGAAGACATCGCAGCACCGGCTCAAGTGGCATCTGGCGGTGAGCTGGCGATAATCGGTTTCTGAGAATCTGTCCCGTTTTGGGCTAGGTTGGGCATTTTGCCCAGCGCGACTAAGGCTAAGGCATCTTCGCGAATAGTGTGCGCTCTGCGAATGCGGTTCCGATCGATACCAATCCCGAAATGTCTTAGTCGGTTGAAGACGGCTCTTCGCGGCGGGTAAATATGTTTCCCATGCGCCGGATCTGAGCACCTACTCCGCGAAGCTTCTCTTCAATTCGCTCGTAACCGCGATCCATGTGGTAGACGCGATCGAGGATCGATTCCCCGTCCGCAACCAACGCTGCCAGGACCAGAGACGCCGAGGCGCGCAGGTCGGAACACATGACTGCGGCGGCCGATAGATGAGAGCTGCCGCGTACGGTTGCGGTGCGGCCGTCGACGGAGATGTTGGCGCCCATTCGGACAAGTTCCTGCACGTGCATGAAGCGGTTTTCGAAGATGTTTTCGCGTATCTGGGATACGCCCTCCGATTGCGTGGCCAGCGCCATGTACTGAGCCTGCATATCGGTTGGGAAGCCGGGATATTCCTGGGTGGAGATATCGGTGGCGCGGAGCTCGCCGTCGGCGCGGACACGGATGGAGTCATTGTTGAGAATGTCGACGCGTGCGCCGGACTCCTGGAGTTTGCCAACGACCGAACCGAGGTGGGCTGGATTGCAATTCGCGACAATGAGATCGCCGCGAGTGATGGCTCCGGCAACGAGGAAGGTACCGGCTTCGATACGGTCGGGGTTGATGCGGTGCTGGACGCCGTGGAGTTTGGTCACTCCAGTGACGCGAATGGTTGGGGTGCCGGCTCCTTCAATCTGTGCGCCCATGGCGGTGAGCATGGCGGCGAGGTCTGTTACTTCCGGTTCGCGGGCGCAGTTTTCCATGAGGGTTTCCCCATCGGCGAGAACTGCGGCCATGAGCAGGTCTTCGGTTCCGGTGACGGTGATTTTGTCGAAGACAATGTGGGTGCCTTTGAGTCGCTTGGCCCGGGCCTCAAGGTAGCCGTGCTCCTGGACGATGACAGCGCCCATCTTTTCGAGGCCTTTTAGGTGCAGGTCGATGGGACGGCCTCCGATCGCGCATCCGCCGGGCATGGCGACGCGGGCCATGCCGCAGCGGGCGACGAGCGGGCCGAGAACCAGCGAGCTGGCGCGCATGGTTTTGACGATCTCGTACTTGGCTACGGGGTCGGAGAGGTTCTTGCAACAGATAGTGGTGCGGT
>Ga0302326_10024167_pt1 | contig 12364 bp, 9 predicted proteins | sample Palsa_T0_3_FD_202264 | JGI IMG/M metagenome (GOLD analysis project Ga0302326, IMG submission 202264) | Peat permafrost microbial communities from Stordalen Mire near Abisko, Sweden - Palsa_T0_3 | ecosystem: Environmental > Terrestrial > Soil > Palsa > Peat permafrost | place: Sweden: Abisko...
CTGAGCCAGCAAGAGGGCAAACGCGCCTTCCCCTGCGCCCAGGTCGGCGATGATCATGGGTGGCATCAGTCGCAGGAGCGCTTCGGCGACACCTTTCCAGGATTTGCCGGGAACGTAATCCTTGCCGAGACGCCCCGCAACGCTGTCGAAGAAGCTGCGCATCTTGTCCTGGCGCTTCTTCACAACGCGCCGCACGGTTCTGTGATCTGTGTCGGACTCGGGTATCTCTTGCCGGGCCTGCGTCAACAGTCCTGTTAGAACACTGTCGGAGCCGTCTGTCGTGAGCCGGTAAAGGCTGCTCTTGCCGGTGCGTCGATCCTCAACGAGGCCGGCTTGCTTCAACTGCGAAAGATGCGTGGAAATGGTGCTCTGGCCCATGACGAGAATCTCCTGCAATTCGGCCACGGAGAGTTCTTCTCCCTGCAGGAGCAAGAGGATGCGCAGCCGGTTTGGATCGGCTACCACTCTGAGGATTTTGACAATTGACGGCATCGGATTATTCTGATACATATCAAGATATCACGATGTGACGATACCATCATAGGTGATAAGGAGATTCTGCATGGCAACTTCGATATTTGAGACCGCGACCACAGACTACAAAGTCGCAGACCTCTCTCTGGCCGACTGGGGACGGAAGGAAATCAACATCGCCGAGCACGAGATGCCGGGGCTGGTTTCGATTCGCAACAAGTATGCCGCGCAGAAGCCTCTGGCTGGCGTGCGCGTGACCGGTTCGCTGCACATGACGATTCAAACGGCGGTGCTGATCGAGACGCTGGTGCATCTCGGCGCGGATGTTCGCTGGGCAAGCTGCAACATTTTTTCGACGCAGGATCACGCTGCCGCAGCGATTGCCGCCTCGGGCGTGCCGGTGTTTGCGTGGAAGGGCGAGTCGCTCGAAGAGTACTGGTGGTGCACGTACCAGGCGCTGAATCATAAGGGCGGCAAGGGTCCGCAGCTTGTGGTAGACGATGGCGGCGATGTGACGCTGCTGATTCACAAGGGTGTTGAGTTGGAAGATGGCGACGACTGGGTCAATGGCCTCGCTTCAAACCACGAAGAGCAGGTGATCAAGGATCTGCTGAAGAAGGTATATGCCAACGATCCGCAGCACTGGCATAAGGTGGCCAGCGAGTGGCGCGGTGTTTCTGAAGAAACGACGACCGGCGTTCACCGGCTTTACAAGATGCTCGAACAGGGCAAGCTGCTGGTGCCGGCGATCAATGTGAATGATTCGGTGACCAAGTCCAAGTTCGACAATCTATACGGCTGCCGCGAGTCGCTGGCGGACGGCATCAAGCGGGCTACGGATGTGATGGTTGCGGGTAAGGTCGCGGTGATCTGCGGATACGGCGATGTGGGCAAGGGATCTTCGCACTCATTGCGCGGCATGGGCGCTCGCGTGATCGTAACTGAGGTCGACCCGATCAATGCGCTGCAGGCTGCGATGGAGGGATTCGAGGTCACAACGATTGAAGAGACTCTGGGACGCGGAGATATCTACGTCACCTGCACGGGGAACCTCGACATCATCACGCTGGAACACATGAAACACATGAAGGATCAGGCTATCGTCTGCAACATCGGCCACTTCGACAACGAGATCCAGATGGACCTGCTCAACGAGGAGCCCGGCGTCTCCAAGCTCAACATCAAGCCGCAGGTGGATCAATATACCTTTCCCGACGGGCATAGCATCTTCGTGCTGGCCGAAGGACGGCTGGTGAATCTGGGCTGCGCTACCGGGCATCCGAGCTTTGTGATGAGCAACAGCTTCGCCAACCAGACGCTGGCGCAGCTTGATCTCTGGGCCAACAAGGACACTTACAAGGTCGGTGTTTACGTGTTGCCGAAGAAGCTGGACGAAGAGGTTGCGCGGCTGCATCTGGAGAAGATCGGCGTGAAACTTACCACGCTGACTCCGAAGCAGGCTGACTATCTCGGCGTGGCCGTGGAAGGCCCATACAAGCCGGATCATTACCGGTACTAACAATGCTCAAAACGAGAACTACAAACAGCCCCGGCGCAAACCGGGGCTGTTGTGCGCGAATGGGCCATTGACAATCAACAGGTGCCTGCCATGTGGCGTCCTTTTATTGACACTGTGGCAACAGCGGCCTATCGTTGATCCATGAGTGTCCTGGCGACAAAAGCTCTCATAAGTCCTCCAAAGCAGATGAGGCAGCGCAAAGCCATCAGCTTTAAGAAGCGTGGCGCGAGTCTTGGCCTTGTTGCAAGCGACACTTCCAGTCTCATTGATCAGATCGAAAAGGGCTTGTCGTTCGATTCCTTGGTGAAGCTTGAATCGCACTCCGGCGTGAGCCTTGCCTTGCTTGGCTCCCTCATCGGAATTCCAGAACGGACGTTGGCGCGGAGGAAAACCGCAGGCAAGTTGACGCCCGAGGAGTCGGAGCGACTTTTGCGAATTTCCACCATCTTCGAAAAAACCGTGGATTTGTTCGATGGGGATATTGGAGAAGCAGTGAATTGGCTGACAACGCCGAAAAAAGCTCTCCACAAAATGCCGCCGCTGCTGTATTCGAGGACGGAAATTGGTGCTCGCGAAGTGGAAAATCTGATTGGCCGCATTGAGTATGGTGTGTTTTCTTGAGCTTGACGGTCTGGCGAATTGTGAAGCAAAAGCATTTGAAAACGGCCTTCACAGGCGATGGCGCTCGACTTTACGGTGGTCGCTGGAATAGTCAAGGCACGCCGATGGTTTATACCGCGCAGTCGCAATCGCTGGCGATCCTGGAGATGCTAGTGCACCTCGACTCACCGGAAGTCCTGAAGAAATATCTTCTCTTTGGGGTTCAGGTTGACGAAGCTTTGATATCTCCCGTAGATCCGTCCAGGTTGCCGAAGAACTGGAAAGCCGACCCTGTGCCTGTGGAGGTGCAAGCGGTCGGCGACGCGTGGGTGAGAGGCAGCGAGTCTGCGGTTCTGTCTGTTCCAAGCGCGCTGGTTCCAGACGAGTCAAATTTTCTTCTTAATCCCCTCCATCCTGATTTTCCAAAGTTGAAGATTCGCAAACCTGTTGCATTTCAGTTTGATCCGAGGTTTGCAGTCTAAAGGCGATAGTGGGGAGAATCCCGGCCACCGAGAGTTCAATGACCGTCGGGAGCCGGGACCATGACCGCGTTTTGATCTACCTTCGGTATGCCGAAGTGGCCGCCGAGATGAATCAGGTCAAGCGGACGAAGGTCGCCGGCGACCTGGATCACATTCACGTCGCGCGAGCCGCGTGCGAGCACGGTAATGCCGTCGATATCGGAGCCGGTGAAGTGCAGCCAGAGGTCGGTAGCTGTGCCGCGGTGCTCGGTGGAACCGGGTGGAGGCTCGTGCGCATTCACGAGATGCTTCCAGCCAGCGGAGTGATACGCCGCGACGAGGGAAGCCATCGTGTCGGGGGCATAGGTTGCCGGATGCGGATAGCGATACATGTCGTAGGAGATGCTGGTGAGCGCGACAGCCGCACGCTCCGAAGACATTCCACCCGACTGAAGCAGGGCGCGCGCAGCCTGGAGCATCGAGCGGTCAAAGACCAGGCCGGTGTGGGATGCGGGCTCGTCCGCCAGGCTCCCGACGAATTGCCGGATGTCGGGATTTACCGGTGTGGGAGTCTGGGCGGAAAGATGGATGCCGAAAAGAACAGTCAAGAAGACTAGAGCGGCGGGAAAGACGCGCACGATTAATTTCATAGAAAACTCCTGGTCGGTTAGACACCAATTTCGGCCCGGAGTTACTTTCCGATTTCGTCGAGAGCGGCAAATTTCCCCGCTTGATCGCTCCCGCAAGGTTGCACCACCGAACGACCTAGTTGAGCGGAACGGCTTTACCATTCCTCATGGCCTGATCCAAAACCGATCTCATCCGGCGAGACGCTGCCTCGGCATCTCTTCCCTGCTGCTCGCCGATACGGCCCATTTCCTCGCCGATGCGGCCTATGCGCTCGCCTAGCTCGCCCTGTCTTTCGCCGAGTCTGCCCTGTCGTTCCCCGATTTCCCCCTGGATTTCGCCGATGCTTCCTTGCATATCTCCAATTTTCTCTTGCAACTCCTCCAGTTTTTCCTCGGAAAACTGCTTGCTCATGTCATCGGTGAGCTTCTTGAACTTCTCGCTCTGCAATTCGGCTAACTGAGCTTGCAGCTTTGCCATCTGCGCGTCGAACTCTGGGCCGGGCACCTTGATTTTGGCGAGTTCGGGTGCGAGTTCGGCCATCTGCTTGTTGAGTTCGGCCTGCTCTTCCGGGGGGAACGCTTTGGCTGCGGCTTCGGAGATCTTGTCCAATTGGAGTTGCGCGAGCTTGCGCTGCAATTCGGCCATCTTTGTCTGCATTTCCGCGCCTTGCTGACTGGCGCGGTCGATCTCCGGCCGCATCTTGGCCATTTCCTCGTTGAGCTGGGCCTGCATTCGATCAAGTTGAGCTTTTCGAACCTCCAGAGAGGGGTTGCCTTTCAGCAGCGATTGCGCCTGCGCCAGGATGGCCGGGTCGGTGATCACGTAGGACTTGCCATCGTGCTCAAACCAGAGGAAGTTGTTGTGATACTTGCGCTTTGCTTCCTCCAGTTCCTTTCCCGCGTGCCCGGACAGGGTTACGTTGCCGTTTCCGCGGATGATCGCAAACGAGCCTTCGTCGTCGCCGTTTGAGTATCCGATGGACGAATTCTCAGGCGCCTGCGGAGGCGTTGGCGGCCCGGGGGCCATGTCCAGGCTGAGCCTGGGCGCTGGCTCAGGCACGGGAACTGGCGTGGGCATGGGAGCAATGACTGGCGACGGCGGATTGGGTGCGACGGGAGCGACAGGAGCCACGACGATTGCAGGCGGTGTTACCTGATCGGAGTCGACCGAAGTTACCTGGTCTACCTGATCCGGGGCGCTTCCCGATACTTGGCCCGATACCTGACCGGAAACAACGCCGGTCGCCTGGCCTGAAGCCGGAGGCGGTACCGCTGTCCCGCTTGCCTGCGGGGAAGCCGGAGACGCGGTCTGCTTTGGCGCGGCTTCCACCGCAGGCACGATGCGAATACACGCCACTGTTGCCGCCAACGCGGCGGGTACGATGACTGCGGCGAGAATCGCATGACGGCCTCCGCCAAGAAAGGCCATGCGGAAGCGACGGGCATTGAGGATGCGCTCAATGCGGCTGGATACATTGCTGCTGCGCGCCATGGCGACTCCGGCGATGGGTGTTTTGCGGGGCATGGCGGCGAATTCCAGAAGCACCTGCGCGTAGGATGTGGCGTCCGATGCCTGCTCCAGGCCGGCGCGGTCGCTCAAAGCTTCTCCCAGCTCAGAGAGCTTGCGCTGCAACCACCAGCCCAGCGGGCTGAACCAGAAGACCGCGACATGAATTGCCGCCAGCAACTGCAGATAGAAGTCGCCCTGGCGGACGTGCGATTGCTCATGGGCCAACACAATGCGCAGCTTGGCCGTATCCCACTGCCGAAAATCGGCCGGAAGGACGACGGTCGAACCAATCGTGACCGGCGTTGTCAGGCGAGCGCTGGTCCGGATGCTGCGCGGACGCAGCGTCGCTGTTCCAGAGGCGGAAAGCGCTCCATCGGCTAAATTCGCAACCGGTCTGGAGCCGCTCCAGACCCAGCAGGCGATGCAGAGGCCGGCGAGCGTCCGCAGCAGCAGAACCCCTCCCACTGCGAGATACACCATTCCCAAAATCAGCTTGATTCGAGGCCAACTCCATAGCTCGGCACCGCCCGGCATGGCTGCGCTGCCCGGAGCCGGCAACGGCGTGGCAAAGGATAGCGCAGAGACGGGCTGAGATCCGGCGTCCGCTGAAACTCGCGCGGCGGGAGCAGCGTGTTCCACCGGGACAAAGGAAATGGAAAACCGGCCATCCGACTGGAGCGCGGGATGCTCGGGAGATGGCTTTGCGATCCGGGCAAAGTGCGTGGTGCTCACGGGCTCAGTTGCAGCTGGCGTCTGGGCGGTTTGCGGCGTGCGTCCCGGCGTAAGTCCCGGCAAGCTGCGAACGGGAATCCGCAGCGCCTGAAAACCCATCCTGTCCAGCGCTAACCATGGCAGATGCATCACCATGGGCATGGTTCCCGCGGCCACGAGCACCAGCGCCCAGGCGACCTTTTGCGCCAGCACAGCCTGCACACGCAGTAGACGGATGCAGGCCCATACGGCGAGCGCCATCAACATCGAACGAAAGGCGGCTTCGAGAATTAGCGTGAGCATCAAATATCTCCTTTGCCATTAGCCTTTTGAGTCCTGGTCCCGGATTGGCTTGCATCCTGCGCAGCAGCGATACGCTCCGCAAGCCGCTTGAGTTCCTTGCGATCGAGCACGGACGAGTCCACCATGCCGACGAGGAGCTGCTCGACGGAGCCGTCGCAGAACCACTCCAGAATTCGCTTAACCGCGCGCCCTGCGACCATTGGCGCAGGCTCGGCCGGGGAATAGAGAAAGGTCCGGCTGTCCAGAACGTGCGTCAGGTAGCCCTTTTCTTCGAGTCGCCGGAGGACAGTCCGCACCGTCGAGTCCTTGAGTGTGCGGTCCTGCTTATCCAGCTCTTCGCGCACCTGATCCGCCGACAGCGTGCCGTGCTGCCACATAAGCTGGAGCACGCTTCGCTCCAGTTCGCCCAGTTCGGCCGGATCGTGCCCCGTCAATTCATTGACGGACAGCTCGTGCCGCGCCTCGTCGTGACCGTCTGTAACGTTACTCTTCATAATGCTACAGACGGTAACACACGAGGGTGGTGAGCACGCAAGATAATTTTTTTTGAAGTTTTTTGAAATTCCGCCGGAGAATCCGAATTTCCTCGAAAACGCTAGAATCGAATCAGGAAGAACGTTTGCGGAGGAACTGGCTTGCCACTTTACGAATATCGCTGCACCTCGTGCGGCTACAGCTTTGAAAAGATTCAGAATTTCAGCGCCGAACCTGAGCGCGAATGCCCCAAATGCCACGGAGTCCTGATCCGCCCTGTCACTGCCCCGGCCCTTCGATTCGAGGGCGCGGGCTGGTATGTGAATGACTACGCCGGCAAAGGCGGAGCAAAATCCGCCGAAACCGCTGGGGCATCCTCCTCCGACGCCTCGAACGGCAAGGAATCAAGGACCGAGTCCAAGGCTGGCTCGGGCGACAGTGGCGCAACCTCAGCAACGGCGACTCCGGTCGTTGCGCCAGCCGCTTCCAGCACGACTCCGAGTTCCTCAAGCAGTTAGGGGCTACAAGGGGCTGACGCTACTTGCTTTCCAGCAGGCTCATCTGTACTTCGTCTACGCGAGGCGCACGTGCGGGCAATATCTCATCCACATCGACCCATTGCGTGGGATAGTTGCCGGTGTAGCAGGCGGTGCAGTAGCCGGTGGACTGGCCGCTGGGCTCGATGTGTTCGCAGCACTTGAGCAGGCCGTCCAGCGAGAGATAGGCCAAGGTGTCGGCTTCGATGTACTGGCGAATCTCTTCAATGGATTTGTTCGCCGCGATGAGATCGCGTTTGCTAGGAGTGTCTACTCCGTAAAAACAAGGCGAAATCGTCGGTGGGCAGCTGATGCGCAGATGCACTTCCTTTGCGCCTGCGCCGCGCACCATGCGGACGATTTTGCGGCTCGTCGTCCCGCGAATGATGGAGTCGTCGATTAGGATGACTCGCTTGCCTTCGAGCAGATTGCGCACGGGGTTGAGTTTGAGCTTGACGCCGAAATCGCGCACACGCTGCTCCGGTTCGATGAAGGTGCGGCCGACATAATGATTGCGGATGAGGCCGAAGCGGAAGGGGATCCTGGCTTCTTCCGCGTAACCGAGAGCTGCGGTGACACCAGAGTCGGGGACGGGGACGACGACATCGGCAGGAACGTGAGACTCGCGGGCGAGCTGGCGACCCATCTGGTCGCGGCTTTCCTGCACCCAGCGGCCGTAGATTCGGCTGTCGGGGCGGGCGAAGTAGACGTGTTCGAAGATACAACTGGTCTGCGCGACGCCGTTCGCGAACTGCCGCGAGGTCACGCCGTCCTCAGTCACCATCACCAGTTCGCCGGGAAGGACTTCGCGCTCGTACTCGGCGCGCAGCAGGTCGAAGGCGCAGGTTTCGGAGGCGAAGACGATGGTGTCGGGGCCGTCGGTGTTGCGGATGCGGCCCATCGAGAGCGGCCGGAAGCCGCGCGGGTCGCGGGCGGCAAAGATACGGTCCCGCGTCATCATGACGATGGAGAATGCGCCCTCGACCTGGCCCAGCGAATCGGCAATTGCATCGACCAGGGACGCGGCCTTGGAATGCGCGATGAGCTGAACGATGATTTCGGAGTCGGAGGTGGTCTGGAAGTATGCTCCGGCGCGCTCGAGCTTTTCGCGCAGATTTCCCAGGTTGACCAAATTGCCGTTGTGGGCGATCGCGATCAGGCCTTTGGTCGAGTCGACTCGGATGGGCTGGGCGTTGAGCAGCGCCGAGTCGCCGGTGGTGGAGTAGCGGGTGTGGCCGATGCTCAGGTCGCCGGGGAGCTTGCGCAGAACGTCTTCGGTGAAGATCTCGGAAACCAGGCCCATGCCTTTGATATTCGAAAGGTGATGTCCGTTGGCTGTGGCGATGCCGGCGGATTCCTGCCCGCGATGCTGCAAGGCGTAGAGGCCAAGATAGACCTGACGCGCTGCTTCCGGGTGTCCGTACACCGCCATGACGCCGCATTCTTCGCGAAGCTTGGGGTCTTCGTCGGGGGTTGAGGCGATTCCCTCAGGGGCTGAAGCCCCGTTTATTTGCGCACTCTGCATATACGGGCTGAAGCCCGTACCCTTCATTCCTTTAAGCGATTCAGAAAGATCGGCGACGCCTTCGACGCCCTGGTAGAGCAACCGGCTCATGCCGTCACCTCGTCGTGGAGAGCGGCTTCCAAGGCCGACGCCCAGGGCTGACGAAGTTCCGCCAGCGAAGCGGAAATAACCATGTCGCCATAGACCGAAATCTCAAGCCGGTCGCCGCCCGTTGTTCCGATGCGAGCAGTCATGTATTTGTACTCAGACGCCAAAGACTCAATCTCAGAAACATGATTCTGGCGGGTCGAAATCAGCACAGTGGAAGCAGGCTCGGCAAAGACTCCGAAGAGAGGGTTGGCCATCAGCGAAGGCTCCTGCTCGACCGAGGCGCCGATCCCGTGGGCAAACGATGCCTCAGCAAGAGTCACAGCAAGTCCTCCATCTGTTAGATCACGCGTCGATGAAACCAGCTTCTTATGAGCCAACACGCCCAGAAGTTCCTGGAGTCTGGCTTCTGCGGCAAGATCAAGCGCCGGGGGACAGCCCCAGACGCTGCCCTGAATCACCTTCGCGTACTCCGAAGAACCGAACGCAGTCAGATTTTTGCTCATCTCCGCTTCTGTTCCCTCGGCGGTCTCGCGAGCACTTGGCTGAGCCTCCAAGGCTGGAAAGGGATACTGGCTGATAGGCAATGGCTCAAACGGAACCTGCAGATCCGGCTCGGGCTCCTCACCACGTGGAACAGGCCATAACAGCAAAATTGCGTCCCCGGCCTTCTGGAAATCCGCAGGAACGGCCTTCGTCACGTCATCGAGAATGCCGACGACACCAAGCACCGGTGTGGGATAAATACCTTCGCCGCGCGTTTCGTTATAGAGCGAAACATTGCCGCCAGTGATCGGCGTACCGAGCGCGGTGCAGGCCTCGCCGATGCCGTCAATTGCTGCGGAAAGCTGCGCCATGATCTCCGGTTTCTCGGGATTGCCGAAGTTGAGGCAGTTCGTCGCTGCTACGGGAGTCGCACCGGTGCAAGCCACCTTGCGGGAGGCCTCGGCTACGGCGTGCATTGCGCCGAGCTTCGGATCGAGGTAGCACCAGCGGCCGTTGCCATCGAGCGCCATCGCAAGTCCGCGCTCATGGCCGGGAGTTCCCGTGCCCTTGATGCGCAGCACGCCGCCTTCGCCGCCGGGGCCCTGCACCGTGTTGGTCTGGACCATGGTGTCGTACTGCTCGTGCACCCAACTCTTGCTGCATATATTGGCGCTTGCCAACAGCTTCTTGAGGTCAGCTGTGTAGTCGCGCGGCTCATTCAACGCAGTTAGCACCGCTTCCGGAGGGTCGAGCGGCAGCGGCGACTTCCAGCTCCCAACGGGGCGGTGGTAGAGCGGCGCGTCATCGGTGAGCGACTCATTCGGAATGTCCGCGACCAGCACGCCGTGATGGCGAATGCGCAGGCGAGGCTCGGGCTTGACTGTGCCGACGATGACTGCGTCGAGGCCCCACTTGGCGAAGACGCTGAGGACTTCGTGCTCGCGTCCTGATTCAGCGACGAGCAGCATGCGCTCCTGGCTTTCAGAAAGCATGATCTCGTAGGAGTTCATGCCGGTTTCGCGCTGCGGGACGTTGTCCAGTTCGACGTCGAGGCCGACGCCGCCGCGCGCGCCCATCTCACAGGTGGAGCAGGTGAGGCCGGCTGCGCCCATGTCCTGAATGCCGACGATCGCGCCGGTCTGCATGGCTTCGAGACAGGCTTCGAGGAGCAGCTTTTCCATGAACGGGTCACCGACCTGAACATTTGGCCGCTTCTGTTCCGTGCCCTCGTGGAACTCCTCGGAGGCCATCGTCGCGCCGTGGATGCCGTCGCGGCCGGTCTTTGCGCCAACATAAATCACCGGATTGCCGACGCCGCTGGCCTTACCGTAGAAGATCTCGTCGATCTTGACCAGGCCGAGCGCGAAGGCGTTGACCAAGGGATTGCCGCTGTAGCAGGTCTCAAACTTGGTTTCGCCGCCGAGATTGGGCACGCCAAAGCAGTTGCCGTAGCTGGCCACACCGCTGACGACGCCGTCGACGATGGAGTGGTTCTTCCGAACCAGTTCCGGGGATTCGGCTCCTGCTTCAATCGGGCCGAAGCGCAGCGAATCCATGACTGCAAGCGGACGCGCACCCATGGTGAAGATGTCACGCAGAATGCCGCCAACGCCAGTCGCGGCGCCCTGGTGCGGCTCAATATAGCTGGGATGGTTGTGGCTCTCGATCTTGAATGCGCAGGCCCAGCCGTCGCCGACGTCGATGATGCCGGCGTTTTCACCGGGACCCTGAACGACGCGGTCGCTCTTGGTAGGCAGCCGCTTGAGGTGCACTTTAGAGGATTTGTAGGAGCAGTGCTCGCTCCACATCACCGAATAAATGCCCAACTCGGTAAGCGAAGGCGCCCGGCCAAGCGCGGCCAGAATGCGGGCGTATTCGTCGGGAGTGATGCTGTGCTGAGCCAGCAGCTCCGGAGAAATTGCTGCCGGCGCTGGAGCTTCCGCCTCGCCAGAATTCTGGGTGCGAACCTGACCAGGAAAAGGGGACGATGTCATCTCGGTCACATTCCATTGTCGCACGGCTGTAACGTGGAAGACACCTCCCAAAACTCCGCCCTCGGACCGGGAACGGATGACGCCGCAAGCACACCTATGCGATACTGTCCGCTGTAGCCCACCCGAGCCGGGATGGCGGAACTGGCAGACGCAGCGGACTCAAAATCCGCCGAGGGCAACCTCGTGGGGGTTCGACCCCCCCTCCCGGCACCAATGATTTAGATATGTTAAGTCATTTAATTTTAAACAATCTGCGGAGAGAAAAGCTCATAGTCAGAGCTGCTGGAGCCGGTATTTCACTCTGGCTTAACGCCACGTGGGCCCGAGGGGGCAGGCTACGCTGGTGTGGCACTCTGCGGCGATTGGTTTTGCTCTGAGCCGTTTGCGCGATGGCGGTAAAGCTGACAGGCAGAGTTAGCACGATTAATCTCATAGAGCTATCTCTCGCGAGTGATTAAGCGGCGCTCCCGGTGCAAAGGTCAATTCACTATGTGGATTCCAGTGTGCAGCAGTTGCACCAGCTGCGGTGCAGCCAGAGGCCGGCTGAAGAGGAAGCCTTGCGCCCAATCACAGCGACGGGATTGAAGGTAAGCTTTCTGTTCTCTCGTTTCGACACCCTCGGCTATTACGAGGTACTTTAGACTCTTTGCGATGTTGATGATGGCACTTACGACCAAAGAGTCATCAGGATTGGATGTAATCTTGCGGACAAAGGACTGGTCTATCTTCAGAACATCTATCGGAAAAGTTTCAAGATAGCTCATGCTGGAATAGCCGGTGCCGAAATCATCGATCGCAAGCCGGATGCCGATCCTCTTGACCTCTTGAAGCAACTCTATCGTGGATGGAGTGTCCTTCATCAGGACGCTTTCGGTGACTTCGAGTTCGAGAAAGCGCGCGGCCAAGCCGGTTTCTGAAAGAATTGTTTTGACTCCCTGAACGAAGTCTTTGTCTCGCAACTCAATGGCTGAGACGTTTACTGAAATCTGCAAGGATGGCAGTCCCGCATCCTGCCAGGATCGCGCCTGCTGGCACGCCTTGCGCAAAACCCAACG
>Ga0302326_10024168_pt1 | contig 12363 bp, 11 predicted proteins | sample Palsa_T0_3_FD_202264 | JGI IMG/M metagenome (GOLD analysis project Ga0302326, IMG submission 202264) | Peat permafrost microbial communities from Stordalen Mire near Abisko, Sweden - Palsa_T0_3 | ecosystem: Environmental > Terrestrial > Soil > Palsa > Peat permafrost | place: Sweden: Abisko...
GCGCTCGGCCTGCGCGGCAACGACAGCGCCGCCATCTCGATCGCGACCTCGCTGATGCTGTACTGGCGCCTGTCCGGCCGGCTGCGAGAGGGCGAGTACTGGCTGAACCGGGTGCTTGACCGGTGCCCGCGACCGTCGCCGGCGCGCGCCCGCGTGCTGGCCGTCCGCGGGTATGTGACCGCCCTGCTCGGGGACCTTCACGCCGCCCACGGCGACGCGGAGGCGGCCGTGGCGATGGCGATCGCGTTCGGGGACATGGCCGTCTGCGGCCGCGCCTACGTCACCCTGCACCGGACCCTCGCCTGGAGCGGAAGCCTGGCCGAGGCCGACGAGCTGGCCGGGACCGCGGTGCCCTGCCTCGGCTCGGTCGGCGACACGTTCGGCCTGGCCGCGATCGATGTCCAGACCGCCGCGCTGCACCTGCATTCCGCCCGTCCCGATCAGGCCATCGAGCGCTGCGCCGAGGGCATTGCCCGGCTGCCCGCCACCGAGCACTGGGCCACCGGCCTGCTGCTGGCCGGACAGGGGCTCGGCCATCTGCTGCGCGGTGAACTCGAGGACGGCACCCTCGCCGCCCGTCGCGGGCTCTCGCTCGAGTACGAGCTTGGCGACATGGGCAGCACCGCCTACGCGCTCGGCACGCTGGGCTTCCTGGCCGCGGCCCAGGGGCGGCACGAGCGCGCGGCGCTGCTGTTCGGCGGGTCGGCGCCGCTGTGGGAGCGGATCGGCCCCTGGTACACCGGCACCCCCGCGCTGGTGGCGCTGCACCGGATATCGGAACGGGCGGCGCAGGACGGCCTCGGCGAGGAACGCTACTGGCAGCTGCGCGAGCGCGGCGCCGCCACGCCGCTTGACCAGATCATCCGGCTCGCCCTGGCCGACACCGGCGACCTGGAGGCCGGCTCCGGTGCCTGCGGCGGGACCGACCCGCGGCTGAAACCGGCGGCCGAACCCGGCGCCTAATACCGGTACCGACGAAGCGTGAAGGGCGCGCCGCCAAGCGTGACGGAGTAGGATAAGCCCATCCCACCCTAGACGTGATGAGGGTCACATGCTCGTCGGTAACGCCACCGAGGATGCAGGGCGGCTCCCCTCGGAGGCCAACGATTTCATCGGCCGGGCGGCCGAGCTGTGTCGCGTGGAAACGCTGTTGCGCGGGAGCCGGCTGGTCACGCTGGTCGGCCCGGGCGGCGTCGGCAAGACGCGGGTGGCGCGGCGCGCGACCGAGCAGGCCGCGGCCGGGTACCGCGACGGCGTGTGCTTTGTCCCGCTGTCCGGACTGCTCGAGCCCGAGCTGCTGTCGAACACCGTCGCCAGGAGACTCGGCCTGCCCGAGCAGTCGGGGGGATCGCAGCTGGACGCGGTGGTCACGCACCTGCGGGATCAGAACCTGCTGCTGGTGCTGGACACCTGCGAGCACATCATCGACGCCTGCGCGCTGTTCGCCGAGGCCATCATCACCGAGACGCGCGAGGTCACGGTGCTCGCCACCAGCCGGGAGCCGCTGGACGTGACCGGCGAGAGCTGCTACATCCTCCCCCGGCTCGGGCTGCCCGGTGACGACACCCCTGCCCAGGGGACGAGCGACGCCATCGAGCTGTTCGCCCTGCGGGCGGCCGCCGTGCTGCCCGGGTTCACGGTCAACGACGCGAACAGAGCCGACGTGATCCGGCTGTGCCGACGGCTCGACGGCATGCCGCTCGCCATCGAGCTGGCCGCCGTGCGGCTGCGGGCGCTGCCGCTCGACGAGCTCGCCGACCGGATTGACCAGCGGCTGGACCGCCGGCTGTCGATACTGACGGGCGGCAGCGAGGTCGGCGACACCCGCCACCGGACGCTGCGCGACGCCATCGGCTGGAGTTACGACCTGTGCACCCCGGCCGAGCAGGCGCTGTGGGCGCGGCTGTCGGTCTTCGCCGGGAGCTTCAGCGTCGAGGCGGCCGAGGAGGTGTGCGCGGGCGGCGAGCTGCGCGCCGGCCAGATCTTCGACACCGTGATCCGGCTGGTGGACAAGTCGGTGATCACCAGGGACGATACCGCCGCCGCGCAGCCGACGCGCTACAAGATGCTCGACACCATCCGCGAGTACGGCGCCGAGGAGCTGACCGCGTCGGGCGGCGAGGCGGACGTCCGCAACCGCTTCATCACCCGTTACCTGTCGATGGCGCGCTACTTCGGCGAGCACGTCGTGGACGACGACCAGCTCGACCGGTTCCGTGATCTGCAGAGTGAGCACGCCAACCTCGGAGCCGCGCTTGGCTACACGCTCGACGCGATCGACGGCAACCGCTACCGGGAGGGCGCCGAGCTCGCGATCGACCTCTACGGGTACTGGCACATGGCGGGCCTGCTCCGGGAGGGCAAGTACTGGCTCGACAAGGTGCTCGAGCGGTTCCCCGACCCGTCGTCGTGGGAACAGGGCTGGGCGCTGATCGTCCGCGGTTACCTCGGCGCGATGCAGGGCGATGCTCACCAGGCGGTGGCGGACGCGACCGCCGGCACCAAGATCGGCGAGCAGCGCGGCGACCCCAAGCTGGTCGGCCGGGGCTACTGCTACCTGACCCTCGCGCTGACGATCGCCGACCGGTACGAGGAGGCCCGCGCGGCCGGAGCGCAGGCCGAGCAGCGGCTGCAGCGGCTCAACGACCGCGCCGGGCTGCGCATCCTCGATGTGCACCTCGCGCACGTGGCCCAGCTGTCCGGCGACTTCGACGGCGCGCTCCGGTACGCCGCGCAGGTCACCGACCGTTTCGGCGAGAGCGCCGCGACCAGCGAGATCAAGGAGCGGTGGGCGCAGGGCTGGGCCTACACGATCTCGGCGATGGCCATGTACTGGAATCCCGCCCGACACGACGAGACCGTGACGACGGCCAGCAAGGCCCTGATCGCCAAGCACGAGCTCGGCGACGTCATGGGGATGGCCTACTGCCTGGAGATCCACGGCTGGCTGGCCGCCCGGGCCGGCCGTCACGTCCGGGCGGCGTGGCTCCTCGGCGCGGCCGATCCGCTCTGGGACCGGGCCGGCGGCCGGCTGGGCGGCACCGCCGCCCTGGAGCAATTCCACGTGGGCGCGATGGCCAGGGCCCGGGAGGGGTTCACCGGCAAGCGCTTCGACGCGGTGTTCGCCGAGGCCGGACGGCACCCGGTCGAGCAGCTGGTCTCGTTCGCGGTCAGCGACGCCGACGAGCCGACCGCCGAGGGCACCCGGTGGCGGATGCCCGGTCAGCTCACCTTCCGCGAGGCCGAGATCGCCGACCTCGCGGCCAGGGGCATGTCCAACCGGCAGATCGCGGAGCACCTGTTCATCTCCAAGCGCACCGTCGACGCGCACCTCGACCACATTTACGCCAAGCTCGGGATCTCCTCGCGGGTTGAGCTGCTCAACGCGCTCCAGCTCGTCCGCCCGGGCAGCCAGCCGTAAGGCGCGCGCTCAGGCCTTGGGCTCGTCGAGCCGGAAGCCGACCTTCAGCGTCACCTGGAAGTGGCAGCGCTGATCGTCTTCTATCCGGCCGCGGATGTCGCTGACCTCGAACCAGTCGAGGTTGTGGAGGGTCTTCGAGGCGCGGCCGATGGCCACCTTGACCGCGTCGTCAATGCCCTCGGCCGATGAGCCGACGATCTCGCTCACCGAGTAGATGTTGTCTGACATCGATATCCCTTCTCGTTGCTTTAGCCTGGGGGCTACCCGCTGCCGGGCGACGTATCCGCATGGGCCGCCCGGTGCAGATGCGACGCCGGCGAGTCGGGCGGAAACCTTCGGGGTAGCGTGGTTTGTATGACCGAACCCGAGTTTCATCGTGACCGCCGTCAGCATGGCGGCGCCGCCCAGCGCCTCGACGACGACAAGCTCGCCGAGCTGACGGAGGACGAGCGGGTCGACGCCGGGCTGGACGACTTCAACCCGGACGAGGTCCCGCCGGCCACCGACCCGCTGCCGGAGGGCGTGCCGCAGCGGACCGACGTCCGGCAGAGCACCGAGTACAAGGACGCGCAGGCCGAGATCGACCGCGAGGAGAAGGCGGGCGAGCTGGGCAGCCTCGACGAGGACCACCCGTTCCCGCCCACCCACTACGACAACAGCTGACACACCCGGCCGCTGAGGCCTATGGCGGAGGCGGCCGGGCACACCGTTCGATGCGACGGGGTTGACTTGGCTTTTTGGCGTTAGGTGAGCGGGACTCGGTAGGAGATCTCCTGGCCGTAAGGGGCGAAGCCGGCCTGGCGCAGGATCGGGCCGGAGGTTTCGACGCGGCCCTTGACCAGGCCCATCGTCGCGGCGTGGGCGACGCCATAGGTGAGGCGGGCGCCGAGGATGGCGCGGTAGACGCCCTGGCCGCGGGCGGCCTCGACGACCGCGCCGCCCCACAGGCGGGCCACCCCGTCGGCCATGGAGAGGCCGCCGGAGCCGACGGCGGCGCCGTCGATGTAGGCGACGACCATGCCGCCGTCGCCCGCCTTGACGGTCGCGCTGTCTCGTTTGGCCTCCTGGGCGAGGCGCTCCTCGGGCGGCATCGACCCGCCGAACACGGTGACGCCCACCTGGGTGCCGTCCCGGTGCGTCGCCACCTCCGTCGCCCAGCGCAGCTCCACGTCCCTGACCGGCGGCAGGAGCGCGGGCGCGCCCTGGCGCAGGTCGACCGCCAGCACGTCCAGCGTCTCGTCCACCGTCGCTCCGCGGGTGCGGAGCAGGTCCGCGACCTCGGGCGGGCTGTCCAGCTTGACCCACCAGTACAGGTCGGGGAGGCCGAACTGGCGCGCCCGCTCGAGCACCGTGTCCACGGCGGTCGCCAGGGCGGCCCCTGACTGCCCCGACGGGGTGAATCTGAGCAGCTCGAGCGGGTGGTCAAAGTAGTCGGGGAAGCGGACGAGCAGGTACTCCTCGTTCGATTCGGTGGTGGCGTTGTCGGGGATCCACGTCCAGGCGTTGCTGGCGGCGACGACCTTGTCGGCGGACAGGCTCATGATGGGGCGACCTCCATGGCGCCCGATAGTATCCGCCGGCCGTGTCGGCCGGTTCAGCGGAGCGGGACGCGGTAGCTCAGCTGCCGCCCGTAGGCCGCGAAGCCGGCCTGGCGCAGGATCGGCCCGGAGGTCTCGACCCGCGCGTTGACCAGGGCCATCGTCGCCCCGTGGGCCACGCTGTAGTCAAGTCGAGCGGCGAGGGTCGCCCGGTAGACGCCCTGGCCGCGCGCGGCCGGCCGGACCGCGCCGCCCCATAGCCGCGCGGCGCCGGCCGCGATCGCCACGCCGCCGGTGCCGAGCGGCGTCTCGCCGGCGTAGGCGACGACCATGCCGCCTCGGCCGCCGGGGACGGCGGCGCTGTCCCGGTTGGCCAGCTCGACCAGACGCTCGTGCGGTGGCATCGACCCGCCGAAGATCTCGGCCGCCAGCTCGGTGCTGTCCGAGATCGTCTGCAGGTCGGTCGCCCAGCGAACCTCCACCTCGAGGGCGGGCGGCGGGAGCGCGGGCGCGCCCTCGCTCAGGTCAAGCGCGAGCACGTCCAGCGTCTCGGCGACCGTCGCGCCGCGCGCTTCCAGCAGGCTGGCGACGGGCAGTCCGTCGGGCTGCACCGTCCACTGCAGTTCGGGCAGCCCGAACTGGCGGGCGCGATCGAGCACCGCCGCCACCGCCGGCTCGACCGGGCCGGCCGGACTGAACCGGACGAGGCGGAGCGGCGGGTCGAAGCAGTCGGGGAGGCGGACCAGCCGGTACTCCTCCGTTTCCTCGGACGTCGCCGTCTCGGGCACCCAGGTCATCGCGATGCTGGCGGCGACGACCTTGTCGGCGGACAGGCTCATGATGCGGGGACCTCCATGGGTCGGGATGTTATCCGGGTGTGGGAATCTGGGTGTATGGACGATGACGCGCCTGCGGTGCTTGATCTGCCGGTCGGGATTCCCGCGAGCGGGTCCGCGCACCGGAGAGAGTCCGACTCTATGGGGGCCATGGACGTGCCGGCCGACCGGTACTGGGGCGCGCAGACGGAGCGGTCCCTGATTCACTTTGGCGACATCGGCCCCGACCTGGTGCCGCGCGAGGTCTACCACGCGTTCGGCTACGTGAAGAAGGCGGCGGCGCTCGCCAACGGCAAGGCCGGGCGGCTGCCCGAGTGGCAGGCGTCGCTGATCGCGCGGGTCTGCGACGAGGTGATCGACGGCGAGCTCGACGAGCACTTTCCGCTCCGCGTCTGGCAGACCGGGTCCGGCACCCAGTCGAACATGAACGTCAACGAGGTCGTCGCCAACCGGGCGATCCAGCTCGTGGGCGGGGTCATCGGGTCCAAGACGCCGGTGCACCCCAACGATCACGTGAACATGGGGCAGTCGTCCAACGACACGTTCCCGACCGCGATGCACGTCGCGGCGGTGCAGGTCGTGCAGGAGCGGGTGATCCCGGAGGTGACCGCGCTGCGGGACGCGATCGCGGCGAAGGCCGCGCAGTGGCGCGACGTGGTGAAGATCGGGCGGACTCACCTGCAGGACGCGGTTCCGCTGACGGTGGGACAGGAGTGGTCCGGGTACGCCGCCCAGCTGTCGGCGGCGCTCGATGGGCTTTCACGGTCCTGCTCGGGACTGTACGAGCTCGCGGTGGGCGGGACCGCGGTCGGCACCGGGCTCAACGCGCCGCCCGGGTTCGGGGTTGAGGTGGCGGCGCTGATCGCGGAGGCGACCGGGTACCCGTTCGTGACCGCTCCCAACAAGTTCGCCGCCCTCGGCGGGTCGGACGCGCTGGCGGCCGCGTCTTCCGGGCTGCGGGGGCTGGCGGTGCCGCTGGCGAAGATCGCCAACGACATCCGCTGGCTCGGCTCCGGGCCGCGGGCCGGGCTCGGCGAGCTGATCCTGCCGGAAAACGAGCCGGGCTCGTCGATCATGCCGGGCAAGGTGAACCCGACCCAGTGCGAGGCCATGCTGATGGTCTGCGCGCAGGTGCTCGGCAACGACGCCGTCGTCGGTTTCGCCGCCTCATCGGGGAACCTGGAGCTCAACACCATGCGGCCGGTGATCATCGCCAACGTCCTGCACTCGGCGACGCTGCTGGCGGGCGCGTGTCGCACGTTCCGGGTGTTCTGCGTCGAGGGCGCGTTGCTGAATGAGGCGCGGATCGCCGAGGACGTCGACCGGTCGCTCATGCTGGTGACGGCGCTGTCGCCGGTCATCGGCTACGACCGGGCGGCCGAGATCGCGCACCGGGCCAGCCACGAGGGGTCCACCTTGCGGGAGGCGGCGCTGTCGCTCGGGTACGTCAGCGCGGCCGAGTTCGACCAGATCATCGACCCCGCGTCCATGGTCGGGGACCTTCCGCCCCTTCCGCCGGGCTAGGCCGCTGGCGGGCTGAGTATGGTCGATGGGATGGATCAGGTTGCGCCGTACACGGTGCAGTCACTCGGCTCGGACCTGCGCGCGCTCGGCCTCGCGGCGGGCGACGTGGTGCTGGTCCACTCCTCGGCCCGCAGCCTTGGCTTCGTGGCGGGCGGCACCCAGGCGGTCGTGCAGGCGCTGCTCGACGTGCTCGGACCCGCGGGCACGCTGGTGGCGCCGACCCACACGCCGGACAACACCGACCCGGCCGACTGGTGCAATCCCCCGGTTCCCGAGTCGTGGTGGCCGGCGATCCGCATCCAGGCGCCCGGGTTCGACCGGTCCCGCACTCCCAGCCGGTGGATGGGCGTCATCGCCGAGACCGTCCGCACCTGGCCGGGCGCCCGGCGCAGCGATCACCCGCAGGTGTCGTTCGCCGCAGTCGGGAGCCAGGCCGCGGCTGTCACCGGGGTGCACCAGCTCGACGACGCCCTGGGCGAGCACTCACCGCTTGGGGCGGTTTACCGGCTCGACGGGAAGGTCCTGCTGCTTGGCTGCGGGCATGACTCGAACACGTCCCTGCACCTGGCCGAGTGGCGGCAGAAGTCGCCGCCGCGGGCAGCCAGAGGCTCGTCGGTCCGGCGGGCCGATGGCACCAGTGAGTGGATCAGCTGGACCGACGTGGCTGACAACACCGATGACTTCGAGCAGATCGGCGCGGCCTTCGAGGTCGCGGTCGGGTTGTCCGTCGGCGAGGTCGGCGACGCTACCGCGCGCCTGACGCCGCAGCGCGCGCTGGTTGATTTCGCCACCGACTGGATGGCCGCGCACCGGCCCGCGGTCTGAGCGTCTCCATGACGAGGCGCCCTTCGCGCTATACGCGGTTGCGCGTTAACGGCTGCGAGGTGGCCGGCCAGGGAGGCGCGGGGGCTTCGGTGCCGACGTTGGCGGCGAGGCGGTCGAGGCCGGCGGCGAGGGCGGCCAGGTCGGGTTCGGCGAATCCGGCCCTGAGCCTGGCGTCGAAGGTCATCGCGGCCTCGCGCAGGCGCAGGAACGCCGCCTCGCCCGCCTCGGTCAGCGTGACGACCTGAACCCGCCGGTTGGCGTCGTCGCGGGCGCGGGCGACCAGGCCCTGGGCGTGCATCGCGTTCAGGTGGTGAGTCAGCGTGGCGCCGGTTATCCCGACCGCCTCGGCGAGCTCGCGCTGGTTGGCGGGCCGACGGACCTTCAGGTTGAGCAGCACGAGCCAGACCGGGAGGGAGCCCCCGGCCGCCGCCAGCGCCGCGTCGAAGGCGCGCTCGACCGCGCGGGACGCCTGGGCCAGGCGCAGGCCGATCGGCACGGGGAACGGTTGAGGCACGACTCCGAGTCTAGCATCATTCATCGATGTCTAATCGTTTGACATCAAATTCTTAGATATCTAATATTGGGGGCATGACCGAGAACACAGCACAGCCTCAGGGCCAAGCGCAACGGGTCGACCCGGCGGCGATGGGCCGCCGGTCGAAGATCTTCCGGTTCGTCAACGTGCCGATGCGGGCGGTGCTCTCGCTGCCGTTCCCGACCCCGCTGAGCAGGAACCTCATGCTCGTGAGCTACACCGGGCGGAAGAGCGGGCGGAGCTACCGGCAGCCGCTCAGCTACGCGCGCGACGGCGAGGCGCTGCTCACCCCGGGCGGCGGGCGGTGGACGCTGAACATGGAGGGCGGCCGCCCGGTCCGGATCCGGCTCCGCGGCCGGGAGGTGCCCGCCCGGCCCGAACTGGTCCGCGAGCCGGGCGAGGTCGAGCGACTGCTCGACGTGATCGTGGCCGGGAACCCGTCCGCGGCCAGGTTCATCCCTCTCCCCCGCCTGGCCGACGGGCGGCTCGAGCCGACCGCGCTCGCGGCCGCGATCGACCACGGGTTCGCCATCGTCCGCTGGCACCTGGCGTAGGGGCGAAGCAACGGACCGTTCGATATGACGGATTTGCGCCTTTGACCTTTGGTCTTTTAATGGGCGCGACCCCAACTACTACGGCCTGTAGTACCGGCGCGTAGGGTGGCGGTTGTGGGCGTCAATCAGCACTATTTGTACGAGGCGCGGCAGATGCAGGCGCTCTCGCTGAGCGTGCATATCCCGCTGGTGTGCTTTGGTATCGCGTTCCCGGTGCTGGTGTTGTTCGCGGAGTACCGGTACCTGCGGACCGGCGATGAGCTTTACCGCACGATCGCGCGGCGCTGGTCGCGGATCATGCTCGCGCTGTTCGCGGTAGGGGTGGTGACCGGCACGATCCTTTCGTTCGAGCTGGGGCTGCTGTGGCCGGTGTGGATGCAGGACTTCGGGAACGTGTTCGGGCTCGGGTTCACGCTTGAGGGCTTCTCGTTCTTCGTCGAGGCCATCTTCATCGGGATCTACGCCTACGGCTGGGACCGGCTGCGGCCGTGGGCCCACTTCTGGTGCGGGGTTCCGATCGCGGTCGCGGGGGTCGCCGGGTCGTTCTTCGTCATCGCGGTCAACGGGTGGATGAACCACCCGACCGGATTCACGCTGGTGGACGGGCGCGCGACCGACGTGCACCCGTGGCGGGCGCTGTTCGACAACCCGATGTTCTGGAGCGAGTACACGCACATGTACTTCGCGGCCTACATCGTCTGCGGGTTCCTGCTGGCCGCGGTGTACGCGTGGGCGCTGCTGCGCGGACGGCGCGGACGGTACGAGCGGACCGCCTTCGGCATCTCGATGACCGCCGCCGCCGTCGCGTCGCCGCTGCAGGTGATCGTCGGGGACTGGGCCGCCCGCGACGTCGCCGTCTACCAGCCGGTCAAGCTGGCCGCGATGGAGGGCCTGGCGACGACGACCAAGAGCGCGGCCGAGCACCTGCTCGGCTGGTACAACGGGCACGCGGTGGTATGGGGGATCGAGATTCCCCGGCTGCTGTCGCTGCTGGCGTTCCACAACCCGAACGCGGTCGTGAAGGGGCTGGCGATCGTGCCGCTGGCCGACCAGCCGCCGGTCAACGTGGTCCGGTTCTCGTTCCAGACCATGGTCGGGATCGGCACCCTGCTCGCGCTGGTCGGGCTGGTGTATCTGTTCCTGCGGTTCTTCAGACGGCGTTCGTCGTTGCCCCGCTGGCTGCTTGCCTCGGTGGTGGCGGCCGGGCCGCTGTCGGTGGTGGCGCTGATCGCGGGCTGGATCACGACCGAGGTGGGGCGTCAGCCGTGGATCGTGTACGAGGTGATGCGGGTCGACGCGGCGGTGACCGGGGCGAGCGACATCCCCATCGGGTACGGGACGCTGTCGGTGGTCTACGTCATCCTGGGCGTCATCGTGTTCGTGATGCTGCGCCGACTGGCGCGGGTGCCGCTGCCGCCTGACGTGGCCTCCGGGGCTCTTGTGATCGAGGAGGGGCTCGGTGGCTTACGTGCCGGTCGCGTTCATCTTGGCCGGGATGACCGCGTACACGGTGCTGGCGGGGGCCGACTTCGGGGCCGGGCTGTGGACGCTGCTGGCGGTCGGTGGGTCGGCGCGGGCGCGGCGGATACGCGACGAGGCCAGGCACGCGATGGGGCCGGTATGGGAGGCGAACCACGTCTGGCTGATCTTCGTGCTCGTCATCGCCTGGACGGCGTACCCAGTCGCGTACGGCTCGATCACCTCGACGCTGGCCGCCCCGCTGCTGATCGCGGCGATCGGGATCATCTTCCGGGGGGCGGCCTACGCGCTGCGCGGTGCTCTTGACGGGTCCCGGCTGGCGGAGTACCTGTTCGCGCTGTCGTCGGTGCTCACGCCGTTCGCGCTCGGCACGGCGATCGGGGCGATCGCCATCGGCCGGGTGCCGGTCGGCAACGCGCTCGGGAACCCGGTCACCTCGTGGCTGAACCCGGCCTGCGTTCTGATCGGCGCGCTGGCGGTGGTTTTTTCTGGGTACCTGGCGGCCGTTTACCTTGCGGCGGACTCGCGGCGGCACTCGAAGTCTGCGGGTGAGGTCGCGGATGCGGATGCGGGTGGGGCGGTGGGGGACGGCGGGGATGATGGCACGCTGGCGGAGGCCTTCCGGCGGCGGGCGCTGGGGGCCGGGCTGGTGTGCGGCGCGCTGGCCCTGGCGGGGGTGCTGGTCATGCGGAACTCCGGGCTGAACCTGACCCACGGTTTCGCTCTGGTTCTCGTTTGCGCCTCCGCCGCGTCCGGGCTGGGCACCCTGCTGCTGTGCTGGTGGTATCGGTTCGGACTGGCCCGGGTGACGGCGGCGCTGGCGGTGGCCGCCGTCGTGGTGGGGTGGGCGGCCGGGCAGGCGCCTCGGTTGCTGCCCGGGCTGACCATCGCGCAGGCCGCGGCCAGCCGGTCCACCCTGGTCGCGCTGCTCATCGCCGTCGTCGGCGGGGCCGTGGTTCTGGTGCCTTCGCTGGGGCTGCTGTTCACGCTGTACCTGCGGGGGCAACTGGACACCCAGGAGGACGTCGCGGTGGGAGGGGCGGACGGCGACGGGTTGGATGGGCGGACCGTCGGTGGTGGCGGGGCCGGCGTTGGCGTCGGTGGTGGCGGGGCCGGCGGCGGTGGCAGGGTTGGCGGCGGTGGCAGGGTTGGCGGCGGTGGCAGGGTTGGCGGGGTCGGCGGCCGCGAGGCAGCGCCGTCGGGGATTCGGGCGCGGGCCTGGGGTTCGACGGCAGTCGTGGGTCTGGTGGCTGGCGCGGTGCTGCTGGTGTTCGCTGACGCGAATTGGGCGCATCTGGTTGGCGTGGCCTGTCTCGCGCTCTGCGCCGTCGCCGTCTTCCTGCTGGCGGCCCCCGGCGACGCGTAAGCTGCCCCACCGGTCTCTTGGCTCACGCCGGAGCGGGCATTCAGGTTAATGATCACGAAGGATTTTTTCCTGGCGAAGGAAAATCATCGCATAGGTGCAAAAATCCTCCGCGATAATCCAATCCTTCGCGATCATGGCGCTGACTTGCGTCTGGGCGGGTCTTCTGCGGCGCAGGGGGTAGCTGTGTCCTGCGCGGGCGCGCTCTGGGGGCGGCGGGCTCTGGCGCGGGCGCGCTCTGGCGCGGGCGCGCTCTGGCGCGGGCGCGCTCTGGGCGGGCGCGCTCTG
>Ga0302326_10024169_pt1 | contig 12363 bp, 7 predicted proteins | sample Palsa_T0_3_FD_202264 | JGI IMG/M metagenome (GOLD analysis project Ga0302326, IMG submission 202264) | Peat permafrost microbial communities from Stordalen Mire near Abisko, Sweden - Palsa_T0_3 | ecosystem: Environmental > Terrestrial > Soil > Palsa > Peat permafrost | place: Sweden: Abisko...
TTGCGGTCACGCGCAATCGGCACAGCTGCGGGTTCCGGCAATAGTTCCAGAGAAAGCTCCTGAAAAAATCATCATTGACACTGACATCGGCGACGACGTCGATGATGCCTTCGCGGTCGCGCTTGCTCTGCGCAGCCCGGAGCTGGAGATTCTCGGCATCACCACGACTTTCGGAGATACAGAAACTCGCGCCAAGCTTGTGGATCGACTGCTCGGCGAAGTTAACCGGCTGGACATTCCCGTCGCTATGGGTTCGCCCACGCCCACCCCCGCCAATGATCACTTCACGCAGCGGCGATATGCGGAGGGTGGGCACGTCGCGCGGGTGTCGCATCCCAAGGCGGTGGATTTTATTCTGGAGCAGATTCGACGTTATCCGGGACAGATTACTCTGGTCGCGATCGGGCCGCTCATGAACGTGGGAGCGGTGATCGACAAGGAGCCGGAAACTTTTCGCAAGCTGCGGCGAGTGGTGCTGATGGGCGGGTCGATTTATCGCGGTTACGGCGACATGGGATATTTTCCGCCGCATGGGCCGCAGGCGGAATGGAATATTTTGAACGATATTCCTTCGGCGCGGAAACTTTTTGCATCGGGTGTACCGATTTATGTGATGCCGCTTGACTCGACGCAACTGAAGCTAGACGAGGTGAGGCGGGCGATTCTGTTTCAATCGGGCACAGCGCTTACGGATGCGTTGACGCTGCTTTATCACGAATGGGGGCAGGAGACGCCGACGCTTTTCGATGTAATGACGGTGGCTTACATTCTGAATCCGAAACTTTGTCCGGTGCAGGCGATGAACATTCGCGTGGATGACAAGGGGTTTACGCGACCGGAGGACGGCGCTCCGAACGCGCAGGTTTGCCTCGATTCGGACGCGGAGGGATTTTTTCGACTTTATATCTCACGGGTGGGTGCGCCGTAGCGGGTTAAAATGTGGGCGTGGAATCCAGGCGAGTCAATAACGCTGCGACTGAAATCGTCGAGCACCGGCGCGGCGAATTTTTGATCAGCACCGATCCTGCGCGGCTTGATCTGGATGCGATTCATAATTTCTTGACGAATTGTTATTGGGCTCGGGGCGTTCCGCTTGAGGTTGTAGCGAGATCGATCGAGAATGCCCTGTGCTTTGGCATTTATGATAGCGGAGGCGTGCAAGTGGGCTTTGCCCGCGTGATCAGCGATTTTGCGACGATCGCGTATGTGGGCGATGTGTTCGTGCTGGAATCGCATCGCGGGCGGGGGCTGGGCAAGTGGCTGATGGAGTGCATCATGCAGCATCCCGCACTGCAGAATTTGCGGCGCTGGATTCTTACGACCCGAGATGCTCACGGACTCTATGCGCAGGTCGGATTTACGGCTGTGAAGTCGCCGGAGCGGTACATGGAACGGCACGATCCGAACGTCTACGAGAGGCATTAGGAAACCGACATGAAGAATTCTGCTGCGCACTCTGTCTCGAACTCTGTTGCGACCCGAATGTATATGTCGCTGTACGAAAACGATCCGCAGATTGCGGCGGCCATTGAAAACGAAGAACGGCGCCAGCATGAGGGGCTTGAGCTGATTGCGTCGGAAAATTTCGTCAGCGAAGCCGTGCTCGAAGCGGCAGGGTCGGTGTTTACCAATAAATATGCGGAGGGATATCCGGGCAAGCGTTATTACGGCGGGTGCGAATTTGCCGACGCGGTGGAGAATCTGGCGCGCGACCGTGCCAAGCAGCTGTTCGGCGCCGAGCATGCCAACGTGCAGCCGCACGCGGGATCGCAGGCGAACATGGAGGCTTACGCTGCGGTGCTGCAGCCGGGCGACATTATTCTTGGGTTGAATCTGGCGCATGGCGGGCATCTCACGCACGGACATCACCTGAATTTTTCGGGGAAGACATACAAAATTATTCCTTACGGCGTGACCAAAGAGACGGAGACGATTGATTACGACTCGCTGGAAAAACTTGCCGAGCAGGAGCACCCGAAGCTGATCATCGGGGGAGGCAGCGCTTATCCGCGGACGATCGATTTCGCCCGCATGCGGCAGATTGCGGACAAAGTGGGCGCGCTTTTTCTGGTCGACATGGCGCACTTTGCGGGGCTGGTGGCTGGGGGAGCGCATCCTTCGCCGGTGCCGCACGCGCATATTGTGACTTCCACTACGCACAAAACGCTGCGCGGGCCGCGCGCGGGCATGATCCTTTCGAAAGCTGAGTTTGGTGCGGCGATCGACAAGGTGGTGTTTCCCGGGATGCAGGGCGGACCGCTGGTGCACATCATGGCGGCGAAGGCGGTGTGCTTTCATGAAGCTATGCAACCGGAATTCCGCGAGTACGCGGCGCAAGTTGTCGCGAATGCCAAAGTCCTCGCGCAGACGCTGGCGGAGGAAGGTTTCCGGATTATTTCCGGCGGCACGGACACGCACCTGATGCTGGTGGACGTTTTCTCGAAAGGGATGCTGGGAAGCGAAGCCGAGAAAGCGCTGGGCGACGCGGGGATCACGGTGAACAAGAATGCGATTCCGTTCGATACGAATCCGCCGATGAAGCCGAGCGGGGTGCGGATTGGCACTCCGGCGCTGACCACGCGCGGCATGAAGGAAGGCGAAATGCGGCAGGTGGGGCGCTGGATCGCCGAGGTGCTGCTGCAGCGGGCGGACGCGAGTGTTGCGGGGAAGGTTCGCGGGCAGGTGCTGGAACTTTGCGAGGCGTTTCCGTTGTATGCGGAACGCAGGGCGAAGGCGCAGGCGGAAGTCAGGACTTAGGGGGCGCCGGCGGTTCTGCGCCGCTGAAGCGTTCCTGCAGGTACGGAGGAAGAACGACAACAGCTCCTGAGCGGTGGTTGAACCCCTAGTGAGGCCGTTCGTGGCACAGGATTGCATGGGGTTCCTTCGACTGCGTTCAGGATGACAAGCTTTCTGAGTTCGACTAGCTCCCGCCTTTCCACCCCTCACCATTCATTTGTGCTTCTCTGTGGTTTCTGTGGTTAAATTCCTTGCGTGCAGATTGCCATTGATGTCCGGCGGATGACGGAATTTGGTGTGGGCACTTACATCCGCAATGTGGTGCGAACCCTGGGACGTCTGGACCGTGAGAATAAATATCTGCTGATCGGGCCGTCCGCCAAGGTGGAGGAAATCGGCTCGCTGCCGCCTAATTTTCATGCTGTCCCGCTTCACCAACCGGAGCGGTCGCTGAAGGGGTGGTGGGAGTTCCGCGCGGTTCTGCGGCAGCTCAACTGCGATCTGCTGCACGTGCCCAATGTTTTCTCGGTGCCGCGCGCGCTGCCCTGTCCTTATGTGATGACGGTGCACGACATGCTGGAACACATGTCGCTCGGCCGAAAGCGAAACGATCTTTGGAGATCGGTTCACTTTCAGCTAACCAAGAGGGTGCTGAGCGGAGCGGAGCGGATTTTCGCGGTTTCGAATTTCACCAAAACGGAAATGGAGAAGCTGTTCGGAATTGCGCCGGAGCGCATCGAAGTGGTGTACAACGCCATTGATGAGCGCTTTCTGCATGGACACGCCAGCGCGGCTGACCGGGAATTGATCGCCAAGCGGTATCAGGTGACGTATCCCTTTTTGCTATACGCGGGGCGGGTAAGCGCGCATAAGAATGTGGTGCGTATGATCGAAGCGTTTTCGGCGCTGAAGGGCGAACTGGAAAAGGAAGGAGCGTATCCCGACCTTAAGCTGATCATTATCGGGGATGATCTTTCCGGCAATCCGGACTTGCGGCGTACGGTGGTGCGCAGCGGAGTGCAGAATGATGTGCGCTTTCTGGGATTTGTACCTATCGAGGTGCTGAGAATTTTTTACGATTCCGCGAAGATATTTATATTTCCGTCCCTGTATGAAGGATTCGGACTGCCTCCGCTGGAAGCGATGGCGCACGGGACGCCGGTGGTAACGTCGAACGTGTCGTCGTTGCCGGAGGTGGTAGGGAACGCGGCAGTGCTGGTGAATCCGGAGAACGTATTTGAGATCATGCGGGCATTGCACCGGGTGCTGCTCGACCAGGGATTGCGCGAGCGGATGAAGGAACGCAGCTATGTGCAGGCAGGAAAATTTTCGTGGGAAAAATCGGTGCGGCGAATTCTGGAGGTCTACCGGCAGGTAGGCGGCGCGGCGGGAAGCGGCGAACAGCCTAGCCCGAGATCTCCCTCAAGCGAAGCGGAGAAACTGAGCAGCGGCGTGGCCTAGCTGGCCCCTTCCCAGGAATCTTATCAGTCCGTGGTGGCGGCGACAGAGAGCTTTTAACCGCAAAGGTCGCTGAGGAAAGCCGCAGAGGACGCGAAGAAAATCAAGCCCGCGCCGGCTTGCAACGGCCGGGGCTACTTGAGCAGCGGCTGGCCGGGAGAACCGACGGCGAGCTTGTGCAGCTTGGCGGTGTAGCGGTCGCGATCGGCGTCGGTTTTGGCGGCAGCCAGGCGCTTGCGCAGGTGGACGATTTTTTCGTTGCGGGTACGGCGCCGGCGAATTTCGGGACGGCGACTGGGTGCGGACATGGGCGAACTCCTGAACTGGATTTTGGTATCTTGAATTTCGTGGCGGGCGGACGGCAGGCAGACAGCAGGAACGCCGGGTCGCTGCTCTACGATTCACTTACCAGAAAACTACAATCCATGATATCAAGTCTCAGCGCGCCGCGCTTGGGATCTCGACAGTCGGTAATGTACTCAATTCATTCACCACAGGGGATACAGGGGAACACAGGGTAAATCGGGAATCGCGCGGACGCCATTGCCAATGAACATTCTTGATCTTGTAGTTGGGAAACCCATCTCGACCAGCGACGAACGCGCCGAGCAGATCGGTCCGACGCAGGGCATTCCAATTTTTGGTCTCGATGCGCTGAGTTCGGCCGCGTACGGGCCGGAAGCGGCGCTCAGCCTGCTGATGCCCTTGGGATTGCTGGGCGTTCACTACATCGTGCCGATCAGCGCGGCCATCATCACGCTGCTGGTGATCGTGTATTTTTCCTACCTGCAGACGATTGCCGCTTATCCCTCGGGTGGCGGCTCCTATACTGTCGCGCGGTTCAACCTGGGTGCGCCCGCGGGATTGCTGGCGGCGGCGGCGCTGCTCGCCGATTACATCCTGACGGCGGCGGTGGGGATTTCGGCGGGAGTGGGTGCGTTGATTTCGGCGGTTCCGTCTTTGCTGCCGCACACAGTTTCGCTGTGCGTGGGGATTTTGATCGTGATTACGATTCTCAACCTGCGCGGCGTGCGCGAGGCGGGGACGGCGTTTGCAATTCCTACGTATCTTTTTGTGGGCACGATTCTCATTACGATCGTCGCAGGGATTGTGCGGGTGCTGCTGAGCGGCGGACATCCGGCTCCGGCCGTGGCGCTGCCGGCTCCGCCGCCGGTGACGGCGGCCGTGAGCTACTGGCTGCTGCTCAAGGTTTTCGCCAGCGGGTGCACGGCGTTGACCGGAGTGGAGGCGGTGAGCAACGGCGTGAAAGCGTTCAAAGAACCTACGGTGAAGAACGCGCAACGCACGCTCACCGTGATTATCTTTCTGCTGGCGGTGATGCTGGCGGGAATTTCTTATCTGGTAAGAGTGTACGGAATCGCGGCCACCGATCCGGGCGCGCCCGGATACCAGAGCGTGCTCTCGCTGCTTACGGGCGCGGTGTTCGGCAAAGGCATTTTTTATTATCTGACCATGGGATCGATTCTTGTGGTTCTTTCTCTCTCGGCGAATACGGCGTTCGCTGATTTTCCACGGCTCTGCCGGGCCATCGCGCAGAACAATTATTTGCCGCATGTTTTTGGATACCGCGGAAGGCGACTGGTTTATACCTACGGCATCGTTATCCTCGCGGCGCTATGCGGCGGCGTTCTCATTCTTTTCGGCGGGGTTACGGATCGACTTATTCCGCTCTATGCGGTCGGGGCGTTTCTGGCTTTCACGCTTTCGCAGTCGGGAATGGTGATGCACTGGTGGAGGCGCCGCGGGGCGCATTGGCTGAAGAGCATGCTGGTAAATGGGCTGGGCGGGCTGGTCACCGGAGTGACCACATGCGTCGTGTTGGTTGCGAAGTTTGTGGAAGGCGCATGGATTACGCTGCTCTTCGTTCCACTGACGATTACTCTATTTACCGTGGTCCGGCGCCACTACCACGCGGTGAAGATGATGACCAGTTGCAGGGTCCCGGTCGACGCGGCGGGTCTCAGCCAGCCTCCGATTGCGGTGATTGCGATTGATCGCTGGAGCAACATCACGCGGCAGGGAATTGAGTTTGCGGCGCGGCTTTCGCCGGAAGTGATTGCCTTACATGTTGACCCCAGCGAGCATTCTGAGTTGCTGCAGGAAGACTGGGATCATTACGTGGAAAAACCTTTCCGAGCGGCGGGCAAGGAGCCGCCTAAGCTGCATATTTTGCCGTCGCCGTATCGCTTTGTCATCGTTCCCATCGTGCAATTTGTTCTTGATATTTCGAAACAGAATCCTACTCGCAGCATTGTGGTGGTGATTCCGGAGCTGGTGGAGGACCGGTGGTATGAATATTTTCTTCACAATCAGCGTGGGCGACTTCTGGAATGGGTGCTGCTGGCGCGGGGGAATGAACGGATATTTACGGTGAGTGCGCCGTGGTATGTGGGGCGGCAGCATTAGGGTTCGTGCCGCGAGCGGGTCGCATTCGCTGCACGCGGTGTGACGATGCCTGCCGGCGCTTATTCCTCTTCACGCGCATCGTAGGGTCTCTCACCGCGCCTTCGGCTCGGTTCGGGATGACATCACTTAGAAGTTGCGCCCTTTCCGCGCACATTTGCGATGCACGTTGCCGTGCCCGGCATCATCGCACGTACTCGCCGTTGTGCACTTCGTATTCGACGCGAAAAGGTTTTTGTGCGGTGCGGTTTTGCCAGCCGTTTTGCGCGATGAGCTGGTTGGCTTGCGCGATGCGTTCGGAGGGCATGGGGTGGGAGCGGAAGTAGCCTTCCAGGCTTTGCATGGCGAGCTCCGAGATTTCCTGCTCGGGGCTGTGTGCGTGGATCACGTATTCTTCGTGCAGCTTTGCGCATTTTTCAAATAAGGTGACGGCGCCGTAGGGCGAGTAGCCTGCGAGAACCGCGAGGCGCAAACCTTCGCGATCGGCTTCGAGTTCTTCGTCCTTGGTGTAGCCGGCTTCCCAAACCTGAAGCGGGATTTGCACGAGAGCGCCGACAACTTCGAGTTGCAGATTCTTGAGGTGCGCTTGCACCTGCACGCGCTCGGCGCAGTGATAGTGATCGATGTGTTCGACTTCGTGCGAGAGGATGAATGCCAGCTGATCTTCGCTGGTCATCAGGTCGAGCAGGCCCTCTCCAACGTAGACGTGGCCGCCGGGAAGGGAGAAGGCGTTCATCAGATTACGGTCGGGCAAAAGATGAAAGGAATACGGGAGGCGGCGATGCGCACGCTGCCCGAGAGCGAAACCTACGCGCTGGATGTAGAGTTCGTAGGCGTGTTCTTCGGCGGTGAGCTGCACGGTGACGGCATAGCGTCGGGCGAGTTCGTTGCCGATGGCGATTTCCTCGTCGTCGGAGAGACGAGTGAATCGCATGGGGGTGCGGGTGAGGTCGCGTTGCGCGTCGGCCACCATGTCGACGACGGCGTTGGCGGAAACCGCGATGGGGTGCTGGTGGCGCTGGGTGTAGTAAAGCGCCGCGAGGGCTACGAGCAACACCACGAGAAACGCGGCGGAACGTTTCATAAATATTGGCGAATCTTCTCGCTGTAGCGAGTGTAGAGGAAGGACGCGAGCAAGATCGCGCCGCCCACCATGATCAGCGTAATGTAACGGTCACGCGCCTCCAGACGCCACATATCGATGAAAACGATTTTGACGAAGCAGGCAAGCAGGAGGATGAGTCCGGTCAGACGGAAGCTGCGTTCGTTGATGGCGAATGCGCCGAGCAGAATCAGAAAACCTTCGATGCCCCAGCCTACGGTGACCATGCCGGCGCGCAGTTGGAGCGCGAGCAGGATGGTAAGCAGCACGACCGGTGCGAAGAAGAGGATTTGCTCGGGATGCCTGAGGATGGGGCTGAGCAAACTGGCGATTCGTCCGCTGGGCGGCTTTTCGCGATAGCGATCGCGCAGTCTGAAAGCGAAGGGTAGGCACAGGAACAGAACGGCCACGGCCGAGCCGAGGACGGCGTAGCGTCCGGTCCAGTTGCCGGCGGTGAAATAGCTGGCGTCGAAAAGATTGTGGACGATGCCGCGGGCGCAGGCCCCGACGGTGAGAAGCAATCCCTGATAGAGAAAGATGGGACGATGCGCTCGCGGGCGATTCGTTTTCGGGGCGTCCGTTTTCAGATCTAGCTTTGGCTTTTCCAGCCAGAGCGAAACGCCCAGAAGAATGAATACCACCACGGCCCATGCGGTCACGACCCAGACATGCGTGAACTCGAAATAGAGTAGCGCGACGATGCTGCCGGTTCCGAGACAGGCGAGAAGTTCGTCGAAGTGCAGGCGCTGATCGTCTTGCGCGCTCTTCTCGTCCGTTTCCAATTGTGAGTAGACAAAAAAGATGATGAGCGCGATGGGGAGCACGGTGTAGGTGCGATCGCTCCAGAAGTTTCCGGGATCGCCGGCCGTGAGATTGACGAAGAAGATGCGTGCGAACGCAGCGCTGAGAGCGACGTACGCTTGAAAGCGGAACTGGGGGTCGTGGCGCACGAGTCCGTATTCGAATAGCAGCAACCCGAACACGGCCCAGCCGACGGCCACGCTGAGCGCCGGCAATTCGTACCACACCAGCAGCGAAATAAGCGCGGATGCGGACCAGGAATAAATATGATGAAACTCGCGCTGGCGCCACTCCTGCGGCAAGCGGATCACGTAAGAGAGAGCGTAAAAAATCACGGCGATGATAGACAGCGACAGTAGTCGGACGCTGATGCCGTGCCAAGTGTCGGTGACATAAAGATTCACTGTGACGCTTTGCAGCATGGTGAGCGCGGCAAGAGCGTGCACTTGCCAGCCGAGTTCGTCGAGCTTGAAGCGGCGGTCCACGAGTGCGAGAACGAGAGCGAACGCGGCCCACACGGCGGCCAACCATCCGGCCGGGGATTCATACCACGCCAGCAAAGCAAGCAGAGCCGTGCCGGCGGCGCTGATGAGGAACGGCGAGATTCGAGCGTACGCTTCGTTGAGCTTGATGGGCTTGCGCGAAATGGAGTAGAGCCCGGCGGCTACGATGACGACCGTCAGGAGACGCACCGAGATGTTCGGCCAGAAATCTATGTCGAATGCGTAGTTGTAAGTGTAGGTGCGCGCGATGGCGAGAAGCGCGACGGCATCGGCTTGCCAGGCGAGATGGCGGTAGCGAATCCAGCGAGTGGAATGGGCGAGTGCTACGGCGAAAATGATCCAGCCGACAGCGACCCAGGCGGCGGACAGCGCTTCACTCAGGCCCCACACGACCAGGCCCGCGGCGACCCAGGTGTAGACGATGGCAGCTACGTAAGCCTGCTGCGAGTCATTACTGCGCAGATCGGCATTGCGGGGATCGGGGCTGCCCGAAAGGACGACGCGCATGCGATTTGCGATCCAGTAAGCGCCGATCACCACCGGTAGAGCGGCGAACGCGTGAACGGGAATCGTGCCCCAGCGGTGCGCGGCCAGAGGATCGGCGGTGACGGCAAAGAACACCGCGAGCGCGGCGACGGCATGCGTGTGCCACGTCAACGGGCGATATTGCAGGCGATGTCCAGCTTCCAGAAGCAGGAGTGCGAATGCGATTGCAGCGAGAGGCTGCCAGAGGGCGGGGACTTCGAAATAAATCAGCGCAGCGATGAGAAAAGTTCCGGCGGCGGAGAATAATCCGCGGAGAACACTCAGGTCGACGTCGCCGCTGCTGTTCTCGCTTCGATCGTTCAGGTACGCAGTCAGGTAGAACGCCGCGGCGAGAAGGGGCAGAGTCAGCAGGCGCATGCCGACGTGCGCGGGCAAAAGAACCTCCGTGTGGAGGTTGACAAACACGCGAAACATGGTGAGCGGCGCGATCAGGCCTGCGTATTGCACGACCAGGTGCAGGTTGCGGAGCTTTCGCTGGAACGCGGCGAGCGTCAGCATGATGGCGGCAAAGCCGAGAGCAGTCCAATCGTTCGAGCAGAATGCCCAAATCGAACAGACAGCAGCGAATCCGCCGATGTAGGAATGGAGCGCGAGCAGCGGAGCATCGGGAGAATCCTGAAAAAACTTTGGCCAGCGGCGTCCGATCAGCAGGGCGTTGGTGTAGAAGACGACGGCGCAGAGGCCAAAAATCACGCCTGCGCCTAACAATAGATTTTCGCTCAAGCGGCGGGCCGCCATGAGTCGCATGAAATCGAAGCCGGCCAGGCGGAATGCTACCAGCAGTCCGATGACTAAGCCGAGGCGGCGGAATACCACTTCCCTCGCGACCGCTCCCGCGATCAGGAAGACTTCGGCGCCGATCAGCCAGAGAATGGCGACGTCGTTGCCGGTGTAGTGGAAGGGAACGGCCGCGACCATGAGCGCCGCACCCAGCACGGTCAAGACGACGAACGCCTCGCGGCGACGCTTGATCATGGGAAGCTGGCCGAAACTGAACTCCATTGCGCCGACGACCAGCAGAGCGATCCACGCCAGCTCGGGTTGCACCGACTGAAACTTCAACACGCCGAGGAGGAGCAGCGTGTTGAGCAGCGCGGCTGCGGTCGAAATGTGTTCTTCAAACGGATTCTTCGGCTTGCGGACGACGTAAGAGATGCGATAAGTCAGCCAGTAGAAGAAGAGCAGAAGCGTGCTGACGTGATAATCCGGGAAGGCTTGATGCTGCGCACCCTGGGGACCGAGCAGGCGATAGAGCCAATAAAAATGATTGAGAAAGCTGGAGAGGATGCCGAAAATCTCAAGCTCGTACCATCCCATGCGGATGACGATGGCGACGAGTCCGATGGCCAGAATCAAGCCTGCAGAAAGGCTGTAAACCTTGTCCTGGCTGAGCGTGACGGTGAAGTAGCCGAGCAGGAACGCAAGGCCGGTCACCAGCTGCGAACGATAACGCAGCGTATGCACGACCATGGCGAAGGCCACGGCGAGCATCAGGATGAGGTCGAGCACTTCCGATTGCACGACCCGCATGGCTGCGACGTGATTCAACGCGTAGGTGGTGAAGTAGAGCGTGGCCCATCCGCCGCCGATGAGGGTGTAGCCGAGCACGCGGTAGCGATCGCGCTTCTCGACGAAGACTCCTCCGCCAAGGAATGCAAAAGAGACGGCGTAGAGCAGTAAATCTTTGAGCTGGGGCCCCATCTGGCGGAACTCGTAAATACCGAATGACGCTATGCCAACAACCAACAGGACGATGCCGATTTTGTTCAGCCAGTTCCGGCCCAGGGCGTCTTCGATTGCCGACGCCGACTGGATGCGGTGCTGCGCAGGTGACGACGACGCCGATCGAAGCGGCGCGACCTGTGGCGAGGCCGCGACGCGCGCGGCTGCGGATGGTGGTGTAACTGGAGGCGGAGGCGGGACCTTCGGAACATCGACATACTGGGGCGGTCGTGGCGGAATTACTGGTGGTTGCACCGGCGCGGGCGTGCGCGACGGGACGGCGTGCGCGGGTGGTTTTGGTTCGGCCGGAAGCTTGGCGGTTGTGGGCGCGGTCGGCGTTGGTGCGGCGGGCGTCTGCTCGACGGGCGGCGCGGGAACCGCGGCGGGAGCTTTCTGTGATTCACTGGGAAAGGTGACAGAGGGAGCGGGGACGACCGGAACCGGCGGCGTTGGCGCCGTCGGCTTCAGGACCACCGCTGGCGACGGGGCAAGTTGCTCTGGCTGGGGAGTAATCGCCGAAATGCGCAACGGCGGTTCGGCGGGAGGCTCGGCGGACGGCGCTGCGACGCGCGGCAATGCGGCGAGTTGACGCTTGAGATCAAGCAGTTCACGATGCAGGGCATCGTTCTGCTTCGCGGCGAGTTCGGTCAGCTCCGCCAATCGCTGGCTAAGCTTGCGCTGCCGCCAGAGAGCATAAATAGCCAGCGGCGCCGCGCCCAACATTAACACCACTAACAAAACTAACGGTACGACTAGGAGCTCCACCCGTGGCACTCTCCCGTGTGTACGCGGTTCTGTTGGCCCCAATACTAAGGGGCCATATTAGAACGTCCAGAGACGGGAGTCTTGCTCTTTATTTTCTGCCATAAACCCTCGCACGCAAACTTCCCTGCAAAACCAGAGGTAACCAGCGTTCTAACGGTTGCGATAGGAAAAGCATAAAGTCCGTGACAGAATGTGCGTGAAGTCGCGGATTCGCAATCGCTTACTGACCTTTCTCTTTTTCTTTGTCTATCGTTATTCTTTGTCTATCGATGTTTGTCTATCTATGAGCGAAGCGAGCGTTGCCAG
>Ga0302326_10024170_pt1 | contig 12363 bp, 6 predicted proteins | sample Palsa_T0_3_FD_202264 | JGI IMG/M metagenome (GOLD analysis project Ga0302326, IMG submission 202264) | Peat permafrost microbial communities from Stordalen Mire near Abisko, Sweden - Palsa_T0_3 | ecosystem: Environmental > Terrestrial > Soil > Palsa > Peat permafrost | place: Sweden: Abisko...
ATTCCAAAGGGACAATTGAACTCGGCTCCGGTGTTGTTGCCGTTGAGCTCGCGCGGCGCACCGTCTCCTGCGGCAATCGTCATCGCGCCAGCGGAGCTTACGCGAATGATGTTGTTGCCGCCGCAGTTTGCGACGAAGTACGCGCTCAGGCTGCTGACGTACGTGATCTCTTTCGGCGCGTTGAGCGGCGCCCCGGAGACGAACGCGCTGACGGTCGAACTCGGAAGGTCCGTCGCCTTGACGATCGAGTTCGCGCCGCTATCGGTGATGACGAAGTTTAACGCGCCGTCGGTCGTGATCCCGAAGTTCCCCGTCGCCGGCAAGCCGGTCGACGCGGAGACGTCGTCGTCGATCGCACCTGCGAATACGCCGAGATGGAGCGTGCCGTCTTTCGAATCGACGACTCCCGCGTCCGTGCCGGGCGTGTCGAAGACCGCGGCCGCAGAGGCGCCGGTCAGCGCCTTCAGGTCGCCATCCGGCGTCGCCGCGGGGTCGGGCGATGTCGGCAGCGCGATTCGGCTGAACGAATCGTCGCCGCCCGACACGACATACAAGCCGCCGAACGTCTCGACGTCCGGACTCGCGGGCCCGAGGTAGGCGAGCCCGTAGAGCAAGCTCTGCGGATCCATCTTTGGAACGCGCGCCGCGTTGCTCCACTGACGATCTTCTTCCGTTACGACGGCGCTCGTCGCGAGATCCATCCCGCGCAAGAAGCCGGTCGTGAAGTCGTCGACGAACAAGTAATTGTCGGTCGTCGATTGGGTATCGACGCCGAGGGCGCTGGATGCCACATACACGATGCCGGTAGGATTGTCGAAGCAAGCCCCCGTGCCGCTGCCGTTCATGCTCATCGCGCAGGTGCTCGAGCCCGCGATCGTCGAGACCGCGAAGTTCGTTCCGCTTGGATGCGGCGTGAAGGTGGACACCGGCGTCGGCGACGGCGTGGGTGTCGGCGCCGGCGACGCGCCCACGCTCGGGACGGGGCTCGGCGTCATGCTCGGAGCGGCGGTCGCGCCCGGCGTGCCGTTCTCGACGCTCGCAAGTTCCCAACCCAGCGGCGTTCCGAGGCCGGAGGAATCGTCGTAGCCCGGGATCGCGGTATAACGCTCGTTCGTCCCACCGACGATGTCGCGGAACGCGTACGCATAGGTCGTCGCGTTGCCCGCAACGGCGTACAGACCCGGATTCACGAACCCGTTGCGCGAGTTTTGAATCTGATTGATCTCGACTTGCAGCGCCGTCCACATCGGTGAGGCAACGGACGTACCGCCGATTGCTTCGTCGGTACCGTTGTAGTAGATCGCGATGCCGACGCCGGGCGGTAGCTCGTCCGCAGTAAATGCGATATCCGGTGTGTTCCTCTGCGTCTGTGAGCCGACCGAGGTGATCGCTTGCCCCGCAAGGAGCGGCGCTTGCCAACTCGGGACCGGATTGAACACGGAGTAGCCGCCGCCGCCGAACGTCCAAGCCGTTTGGTCCGTATAGCAATCGCTGCCGACGCCCGTGCACGTGAGTAGCTGATAGAAGTCGGTCCCGCCGACCGCCGTGAAGTACGGATCCGACGACGGGAGCGACGTGTTGAATTCGGTCGCCGGAGCACCGTTCGTGATATAAACGCCGCACTCACCGGCACCCGTGTCACCCGTTGACGCCTCGAAGCTGATCCCGAGTGCCGCGCCCTCCATTGCGATGTAGTTCGTCGCGTATCCGAACGATGGATCGTCGGTCTCGCAACCGCCGAAACTCGAATTGACCGCGTCGACGACGTCTTGATTGACGATATATTCGTATGCGGTCTCGATCGCGAGGTCGTCGAATTGCGGCGCCAGATATTCGTAGAAATCGACCGCCGGCGCCATCGACATAATCGTGAGCGCGTCGAGCGTGGATTCCCCCTCGGGATCGCCCTGACCGATCGTGTTATAACACGTCGGACCGCCGTTTGGATCGGGACAAACGCGATACGCGTTCCCGGTCCGCGGAATGCCGAAGTTGGTGAATTCCAAGTTCGCGTCGGCGTTCGAGAAATCGGCTTCGATCACCGAACCCGCAGCGTGATGCCGTCCGCCGTACCCGTGCTGGACGGGATAGTCGTAGGCGTTCACATAGATGTCCGGACCGTATCCGCCGATCGAAGCGACGTATTCCGATGCCGGCGTGCCCGGCGCAATCGATGCGTCGGGACTCGGGTTCGGACCGGGTGTGTCCGTCTCGAGCGGCGTCGGAACGTTATCCGGACGCCGGGGAATCGGTTCCGTGCGACGGCGCGCGGTTTCACCGTGCATGCGAGCGATGGTCGCGAGCGCGCGCGAGTAATACGCCGAGCGCCGGATGATCGAACGATTGGCGAACTGGATCGGGTGGTGCATCGTCACGATGGAGTGCAACCCCGAGACGCTCACGACGTCCGCGCGCAACTCCGCCGGCATCAGCGCGGGACGAACGTTTTCGTAGCGTACGCCGTGGCCGGTCTGAAAAACCGAATGCAGCTCGGTTGCGAAATAGCGCTCTATGGTTGAGGAACTCGCTTGCGCGCGGATGAACGAGCGGTTCGGGAACGTCTGCAAGATACGGAATCCGCGTCGTTCGAGCGTCGTCAGCGTGCGTGCGTAGGTCGTCGCATCCGGTGCGAATGCCGCGGTGAACTCAGCCGGGCTTAAATAGTGATGGTAGAACGGCGAGCGACGTTCGCCTTGCAACAAGGTTAGCTGCTCCAACTGAGCCTGGTTGCGCACGCGCATCAATAGCCCAATTTGAATCGGGGTCGCAGCAGCGGTGTGCCCGAAATCGCGCACGTCGCGCCCGCGCGCAACGTCCGCAGCGATGCCTCGATCCGCCGGGGCCACGGCAAGCCCAAGATCCTCGGGACGCCGCGCCCCGGACTGCCCCAGAGCCGGCGCGTTCATCGCAAGGGTGACGGGCTGGGGGGACGACCCCGGGCCCGAGGTCGCCCCGGCAGCCACGGCGGCCGACGCAGCGAGGACGAGCGAGGAAATCATGAACGCGATCCGACCGGTCATAGGAGCACTCCGTCGGGAGCCGGGACTGAGTTCACTCGGTCCCGGCGAGTTCCCAACCTCTGGGTGAGCCGAGTCCGGTTGCGTCATCGTAACCGGTCTCGGCGGTATAGAAGCCGTTGGTGCTCGTGAAGATGTCGTGGAACCCGAATGCGTACTCCGCGGTGCTCGCGGCTGCGATTGCATAGAGCCGCGGGTTGACGAAGCCGTTTTTCGAGCCTTGCACTTGGTTGATCTCGGTCTGCATGGCGACCCACATCGGCGATGAGAGCGACGTTCCGCCGGTCGGCCCCGTGGTGCCGTTATAGGTATCGACGAGTCCGACGCCTTGGGTTCCGCCGATGAAGACGGCGCCGCCGTCCGCGGTCAACACGAGGTCGGGAATGTTGCGCATCGTCGTCGAGACGAGTGCCAGCGGCGACGCGGCCGCGGCCTCGGCCACCTGCCACGACGGGATCGGTTCGAACACCGAGTGTCCGCCGCCGCCGTCGAGCCACGCCTGCTCTTGCACGCTCTGCCCCGCTCCAGGCACGGTGATGTAGTACGTTCCCGGCGTCAGATCCGGATCGAACGACGATCCGCCCACGCCCGTGAAGTAGTCTGCTCCGGCTGGAATCGAGATGTTTAATTCGGTTTGCGGTGCGCCGTTGGTGATGTAGACGCCGCAGCTGAAGGCTCCCGTATCGCCGGTCGACGCGCTGAACGTGATGCCTTCGGCCGCGCCTTCCATCGCGATATAATTCACCGCATACTCTTCGGAGGGATCGTCGGTCTCGCACCCGCCGAAACTCGAGTTGACGACGTCCACGATGTCGTCGCTCACCACGCGTTCGTACGCGGTCTCGACGTTGAGGTCAATGAGCGAGGTTGTCGAATTGACGAGATATTCGTAGAAGTTGGCAGCCGGCGCGAGCGTCATGATCGTCTGCGCGTCGAGCGTGGATTCGCCTTCGGGATCGCACGTCGCCGTCGTCGTCGCGGCGGTGCTGTCGTCGCAAATCGTGCACTGATCGGCCGGATCCGTGCACACGCGGTTCGTCGTCCCCGTGCGCGGGATGTTGAAGGTCGTGTATTCGATCTTCGAGTCGGCATCGGAGAAATCCGAATCGATGACGGACCCGGCCGCATGTTTGCTTCCGCCGTAGCCGTGCTCGAGTGGGTAGTCGTACGCCTCGGCCCATACGGGCGGCCCGTAGCCTTGGTACGTCGCGTAGTCGACGATCGGATCTTCCGGCGACTCGGTCGCGTCGGGCGACGGATTCGCTCCGGGCGTGCTCGTCGTGATCGGCTTGGGCGTTGGGGTCGCCGACGGCACGATCGCAGGCGTGACGCCGGCTCGTGCTTCCGGCATTGCGATCCGGCTGTATGCCGGCCGGCGCGGTCCCATCCGAAGTGGAAAGTGCATGTTGACGATCGAGTGAAGGCCGGCGACGCCGATGACATCGGCGCGCAGGTCTGCGGGCATGATCGCGGGGGTCACGTTGACGTAGCGCAGGCCGCGGCGCTTCGCTTGAACCACCTGATGCAACTCGGTTCGGAAATAACGTTCGGCAACGCCCGCAGGTGCGGTTGCGAGAATCATCCCGCGGTTACGGAACGTGCCTTCGATGCGAAAGCCCGCGCGCAGCAAGGTCTGCTCGACGCGCAGATACGTCGCCGCGGCCGGAGCAAAGTAGCTATCCCATTGAGCGACGGAGAGATAGTGGTGGAAGTACGGCGAGCGGCGATCGCCCTGAAGCAGCGTCAGCCGTTCGAGTTCGGCCTCGTGTTGATAACGCATCATCACACCGACGTGCACGGGGTGGTTTGCGGGCATCCGGCCGAGATCGCGCACGTCGCCATGCGTGCGAGCGACGTCGGATGCGAGCCCGCGGTCCGCGGGTGACGGAAAACCGTGGATGACACCGGTCGCGCCGGCCGGTGCGGCGAGCGTTGCCAACATGCTCACGATTATGAAGGCAGCCGCAATGCGGGGATTCATCGTACGGTCACTCCATAGGGGGCGTCGATTCCGGTGCTTACCGTGTTCGTTGCAACGCCCAAATCGAAGGCTGCGGCAGAAGTGAAGATGTCGACGGAACTGCTTCCGTAATTCGTGACGTAAATGTTGTTCGACGCATCGACCCAAACGCCGATGGGCTGGCTGTAGCCGACGCCCTTCGAAAGCGTCGGCAGGGGCGTCGCTGCCGGATTTGCGCCCGAGCCTGCCGCGAACTCTTCGACGAAGTTCTCGTTATTGTTCGAGGCCGGTGCATAGAAGTTGCCGGAGCTATCGGCCGCGACATCGAGCCACGAGTGGCTGGAGAACGTCAGCGACGTCGCACCGATCGACTCGACCTCGGCCGGCGTCGCGTTTCCGCTCGCCCCCGCAGCGAAGATGTTGAGCACGTCGGAGCACGCGGTGTACACGATGCCGGTCGAATCGACGAACATCCCGTAGCACGAGAACAGATCGGTGTTCGAACCCATGATAGTCGAGGACGCAGCAGCCGGAGCCGTCACGCCGTCGGCCGACGAAGGATAGGTCGTCACCCGATCGATCGAAAGGACGTGCAATGCGTTACTCGAGTCGAAGGCGATGCCTTCCGGAGTGTTGATATTCGGGATCGTCGAAATCGGCGCTTGATTGCCGACCTGTCCGCTTGCCGGCGAGTAGATGCTCACGTAGCCGGAGTCGGGACCGAAGGTGGCTCCCGGCATCGGGCCCTGGTTGGTCACGAACAGGTTGCCCTTGGGGTCGACGGCGAGGAATTGAACCGCCGTCAATTCGGTATTCGAACCCGCAAGCGTCGCGACCGGCGTCGAGGCGCTGGTCGCCGAAGCCGGATAGATCGTGATGCTGGGCGACGTTCCGCCTGCGCTATGATTGGCGACGTAGAGCGCCGGCACGCGTGTGATGCTGCACGTCGTCGAAATCGGGTCCCCGTTGAGATCGGAGCCCGTACCGTTCAGCGTTACGGCCGTACCGCTGACGAGCAAGTTGACGTTGAATTCGTTTGGAGTCGAGGTCGAGGTGATCGTCGCTTGCGACGCCATGGCGGGCGTGAGGGCGAGCGCGGGAATCGCACCCGGCGCGACGATAATGTTGCCGTCCGCGTCCTCAGGGAGCAGCGCGAGCTGGCCGGCCGGCCCAACCAGCGTCATTGCAGTAGTTCCCGTGACGAACGGAGCTATCGCTTCGCACCCGATCTTTTCGAGATTGCCGTTGAGCGTGACGCTCAGCGTGTTCGCCACATCGAGCACGACGGTAAACGGGACCGAGACCTGCCCGAGGATGTTGCCGGCGGCACTCAACTGGTCGAACGACGTCACGAGGAACGTATCGGGGCCGGACGTGCTGACCGGAGCATTGACGTTGACGACGCTCGTGCTCGCGGGGGTCCCAGTGAAGGCCGGGTTGTTCGCGACCGTGGTGCTCGAGCCGTTCACGACGATCGAGACGCTCTTCGTCGACGGGCTGATGTACGAAGGATGGCGCCGGCTGCTCGTGGACCCTGCTGCCGCCGGCCAATGAATGATAATGGTTACCGAGGCTGTCGATGCGGAGCCGCCCTTTGGAAGAGGGACGCCGGACGAACCCGAGGATCCGCCGCCACCGCACGACGTAACTGCGAGCATTGCTGAGGCCGCAACGAGTGCAAACGCGGCGCCTCTTAGGCTGCCGCTGAAACGATGTGTCACTCGGACCATCCTCCTGCACGCGCACCTACCACGAAATACGAAACTAGATCAGTTTCGGATTCCTCATGCCTCAAGCCGGCCGAAGCGGGAGCGCGCAGTGGCAATATTAAGCCGCGGGCGGCTGATTTCCCTATCAGGAATGTTTGTCGTGAGCGTTGCTGCGCGCCCGAACCGCGATGTTCCACCTAAACGTCCTCATGCGCGTGAAACCGCGCAGCGGAAAGGGAGAACGAGGAGCGATGCGGGGAGACCCGACTGCGTCGAAGTTGCCCGGCAAGGCCTCGACGCTGATCCACAAGATAGTTGAGACCCGCGCTCAACGATCCCTACCTTCACGAGCGTCTAACGGTTAAGTTAACGCCGTGTAAACCGTTAGACTAGATGAGGTTGGAATTCGCAAATCGTCTTCCCTCGGCGAAAGTTTGGTGCTTTAGTTCTTGACCGGCGCTTTCGGCGTGGCTCCGGGGACCGGCGCGGGTACCGAAAGCGGCCTGGCTGGCAGAACCTGCGGCTTCGAGGGCAGCACGATCGGTCTGGACGTCGTGGGAAGCGCCGGTGTCACCGCGGGCGGAACCGGGACGGTTGTGCCGTGCTTCTTGCGGCGATTTATAATCACACCCGTCGTCGTAACGTTCACGGTCAGCGTGGCCGTTTGACTCTTGGCATCTGAGAAGGTGAAGGTACACTTGCCCGCGCCTTGCGCGGTGACGGTCAACGTCCCAGGGACGCTGCCGCCGGATGGGGAGACCGTTGCGACGTTGCCGCTGGTGTTGCCACTGCCTTCGGTGCAAGAGGAACTCGTCAGCGAGTAGGTGCCCGTGTACCCGTTCTCCGTGACCGCGGCCGTTTGTGTCGGATTCGGACTCGGAACGCTGGTGAACGATAGCGTCGCCGGCGTGATCACCAGTGGCCCGGATAATGGGGTCGCGGTCGGTATCGGCGTCGCCGTCGGAACAGGGGTTGCGGTGGGTACGGGGCTCGCGGTCGCGACCGGCGTCGCGGTCGCGACCGGCGTCGCCGTCGCGATTGGGGTTGCCGTCGCGATTGGGGTTGCCGTCGGAATCGGCGTGGCGGTCGCAACCGGCGTCGCCGTCGCAATCGGAGTTGCCGTCGGAACCGGCGTGGCGGTCGCGACCGGTGTCGCCGTCGCTATCGGCGTCGCGGTCGGGAGTGGTGTCGCGGTCGAAATCGGCGTCGCCGTCGCTATCGGCGTCGCGGTCGGGAGTGGTGTCGCGGTCGGAATCGGCGACGGCGTAGGCGTGATGCCCGCAATCGGTGTGGCCGTCGCGATCGGGGTCGCGGTAACGACCGGAACCGGCGTCGGCGTAGCCGTGATCATCGGTGTCGGCGTGACGGCCGGCGGCCCCGTCGGTTGCGGCGTTACAGCCGGAACGAAGATCGAGTGGTTACCGGAACCGTGCGCCACCGCCAAGATGAAACCAGCCGCGGCGATCGCCGCGATGCCGTACGGAACGGCGGAGACGGGATTCGCAGAAGACGAGCCCCACACGGTGCCGTTCGCGAGTTTCTCGCGAACGATCGAGCACGTGAAGCTGGTGGCTTGGGTCGGCACCTGGTGCGCGGTATAGGGAGGCGAGAGATCGACGTGCTCGAGCGTGCCGTTCGCGACGTCGAAAAACTGATAGCGAACGACGAACGAGGTGACCTGGCTGCTCCCGCCTCCATCGAAGGTGACGTTCGGCACGAACAACCCGTTGTCGACGCCCGCGGCGCAGCTCGCAATCTTCACGGGCACGTCGGGCTGATTTGCGATCGTACCGTTGATGGTGGTCGCCGCCGAGGCCGGCGCGAAGAGAACACCCGCAAACAGAACGAACGTGCACGCGAGGGCTTGCGAACCGCGAACTTTTCTCACCAGGCCGGAACTCCTAGCCGACGTAGTACGGCAGACGCCCGCTGCAATACAGCAGCGCCGGCCCCACAACGAGGAACGCAAGGAACAGACTTCTCGCGGCGGATTTGAACGAGGGCGCTCGAACCACGGTTGCCGACTGGCTCGCCTTTAACTGCCTTCGGCTCCCAAACCTTTCACCGCTCGGACAAAATCCCGCGCTTCGTGCGGCTTCACACGGGGTTGATTCGGCAGATTCGGTGGGGCCTTCGGCAACGTCGCGGACGGCGGCGTCTCAGTCGGCACCGGCGTTGCACTCGGCACCGGCGTTGCGGTTACAACGGGCGCCGGCGTCGCCGACGCAATCGGTGTTGCGGTCGCGGCAGGTGTCGGAGTTTGCGCCGGGATTCCGGTTGGCGACGGAGACGGCGACGGCGTGAGCACGGGAATCGGCGTTGCGGTCGGTACCGGGGTCGCGGTCGGCACCGGCGTCGCGGTCGGCACCGGCGTTATCGTCGCGACGGGCGTCGGCGTGGCCGGGACCGGAGTCGGCGTTTGCGTCGGCATCGGCGTCGGCGTCGGCATCTGCGTTGGCGTCGGCGTCCGCCCGGACGTCGTCGAGTTGCTCTTTACGAACAAGAACGGAAGCGCGGCCACGCCGAGCCCACCGAGGACGTATGGCAGAATACTCGGGGTCGACGACCCCGAGCCCCACACCGTTCCATTCGCGAGCTGCTCGCGAACGATCGAACACGTGAAACTCGTGGCGAGGCTCGGGAACGCGAAAGGCGCGTAAGGCGGCGCGATGTCGATCTTGTCGAGTGCGCCGTTTGCCACATCGAAAAATTGAAAGCGCACGACCGACGACGTAACTTGGCTCGCGGCTCCGCTGTCGAACGTGATCGTCGGAACGAACTCCGTGCTGTCTACGCCTGCAGCGCACGCCGAGATTTTGACGGGGGCGTCCGGCTGATTGGCGACGCTGCCGGTAATCGCGGTTGCAGCAGTTACAGGCGCAGACATTGCTGCGCTGCCGAACGCGACAACGAGCGCCAGAGCCCGGGAACCGCGAAATCGCATCAAGCCGCCGGCCCTACGAGCCACGCAAGGAAGTGAGTGTCTGCTAATGACGGCCTTTGATCGAGAACGAGCCTCCGGAGTTGGGGCTAGCGGCCCTATTTGTTTCCTCGCTTCACGTACCTTTCGACGGACAGAAATTCACGAGGACAACGCCAACTCGAGCGCACGATGAGCGCTCGTCCGTTATTCGCCGGCATTCTCGCGGCATGTGCCGTGTTGCTTTCGGGCTGCTCCGGCACGACGACGGACGTGCACGAGAGCGGCGGAGCGACGAGCGCGCCCGGCGTATCGCCTACGCCGGGCGCCTACGAGTAAAAAGAAACGGCGTACCCGTGACCGTGCGGTCGCGGGCGCGCTGCGTGTGGGGTAGCCCTAGCGAACGAGCGGTTGGAGCTCGAGGGTGGCGGACCCAAGGCCGGCTGCGGCGCGAAGTTCCGCGGCCTTGTCCGTCTTCTCCCATGGCAAATCGAGATCGGTGCGGCCGAAGTGGCCGTACGCTGCGGTTTGCTGATAGATCGGACGGCGTAGCGCGAGGTTGTGGATGATCGCGGCCGGACGCAGATCGAAGAACTGCTGCACGAGTTCCGCGATCTTCGATTCTTCGAGTTTGCCCGTCCCGAACGTCTCGACCAGCACGCTGACCGGACGTGCGACGCCGATCGCGTACGCGACTTGGACTTCGCAGCGATCGGCAAGGCCCGATGCAACGACGTTCTTGGCGACGTAACGCGCCGCGTACGCCCCCGACCGGTCGACCTTCGTGGGATCCTTACCCGAGAACGCGCCACCGCCGTGGCGCGCCATGCCGCCGTACGTATCGGCGATGATCTTGCGGCCGGTCAAGCCCGCATCGCCGAGCGGTCCGCCGATGACGAAGCGGCCGGTGGGATTGACGAAGATGCGCGTCGCCGAATCGCGGAGCGCCGCGGGCACGACTTTGTCGATGATCTTTTCCGAAACTTCCTTCCGAATCGCTTCGAGCGAAATATCGGGATCGTGCTGCGTCGAGATCACGACGGCATCGACCCGTACGGGCCGATCTCCGTCGTACTCGACCGTCACCTGCGACTTGCCGTCGGGCCGTAGCCAGGGCAGGCGCCCCGACTTGCGCTCGCGCGCGAGTTCGCGGGTCAGGTCGTGGGCGAGCACGATCGGAAGGGGCATCAGCGCATCCGTCTCGCGGCATGCGTAGCCGAACATCATGCCCTGGTCGCCCGCGCCGGTCAGTTCGAACTCGTCGTGCTTACCGGATTCGCGGACCTCGAGCGACTTGTCGACGCCCATCGCGATGTCGGCCGACTGTTCGTCGACCGAGACCGAAACGCCGCACGTCGACGCGTCGAAACCGACCAGCGACTGGTTGTAACCGATATCGGAGATCGTCTTGCGCACGATGCGCGGGATATCCACGTACGTCGACGTCGTGATCTCGCCCGCAACGTGAACCTGACCCGTGATGACGAACGATTCGCACGCGACGCGGCCCATCGGATCTTTTTCCAGAATCGCATCGAGCACGGCATCCGAGATTTGATCGGCGATCTTGTCTGGATGCCCCTCGGTGACCGACTCCGAAGTAAAGAGCTTGCGATAGGCCAACTACGTGCCCTCCGACCAGGACGACATGTACTTGAGCTGCTCGGCGGTCGGCGTGTCGATCGTGATCTTCATCGCGGCGAGCTTGAGCATGGCGACCTCGCTATCGATCTCGTCGGGAACCGAGTAGACCTTCTTCTCGAGGGTTTTGTAGTTTTGCGCGAGGTGCGCTGCCGCCATCGCCTGATTTGCGAACGACATATCCATTACCGCGGCCGGGTGGCCTTCCGCGGCCGCCAAGTTGATGAGACGTCCTTCTCCGAGCACGCGAACCGTTTTGCCGCTCGCGAGCTTATAGGCTTCGACGAACTCGCGCGGCTTCGTCTTGGACACCGAGAGCTTCTCGAGCGCGTCGAGATCGAGCTCGTCGTTGAAGTGCCCAGAGTTGCAAACGATCGCGCCGTCTTTCATCGCTAAGAAGTGCTCGCTCGCGATCACGTGATAGTTGCCGGTCACGGTGACGAAGATGTCGCCGATCTTTGCGGCTTCGGCGATCGACATGACCATGAAGCCGTCCATCGCGGCTTCGAGCGCCTTGCGCGGATCGATCTCGGTAACGACGACGTGCGCGCCGAGTCCCTTCGCGCGCGATGCGACGCCGCGGCCGCACCAGCCGTAACCGACGACGACCATCGTGTGGCCCGCAAGCAGAACGTTGGTCGCGCGGATGATACCGTCGATCGTCGACTGACCCGTGCCGTAGCGATTGTCGAACATGTGCTTGGTCAGCGCGTCGTTGACCGCGATTACCGGGAATGGCAACACACCCTCCTTCTCCATCGCGTGAAGGCGGATGACGCCCGTCGTCGTCTCTTCGCAGCCGCCGATCATGTCGGCGAGAAGATGGTGGTGCTTGGTGTAGATCGTGGTGACCAAGTCGCAGCCGTCGTCCATCGTCATGTGCGGTTTCGAAGCGACGACCGATTCGATGTGCTTGTAATAGGTAGCGTTGTCTTCGCCCTTGATCGCGTGCGTCGGAATCTCGTAATGCTCGGAGAGAGCGGCGGCGACGTCGTCCTGCGTCGAGAGGGGATTCGATGCGCAGAGTTCGATCTCGGCGCCGCCCGCTTTGAGGGCGAGCACGAGGTTCGCGGTCTCGGTCGTGACGTGGAGACACGCGCCGATGCGCACGCCCGC
>Ga0302326_10024174_pt1 | contig 12362 bp, 7 predicted proteins | sample Palsa_T0_3_FD_202264 | JGI IMG/M metagenome (GOLD analysis project Ga0302326, IMG submission 202264) | Peat permafrost microbial communities from Stordalen Mire near Abisko, Sweden - Palsa_T0_3 | ecosystem: Environmental > Terrestrial > Soil > Palsa > Peat permafrost | place: Sweden: Abisko...
CGCTGCTGAAAAACGACTACGAGACGGCCCGCAAGCACGCCCAGACGTTCGGCGAGATCTTCGGCGACCGGTTCTACATCGAGATCATGCGCCACGGCATGCCCGAAGAAGATGCGCTCAACACGAGCCTCATCAAGCTGGCCCGGGAGCTGAACTATCCGGTTGTCGCCACAAATGACTCGCACTATCTGACCCAGGGAGACGCTCAGGCACACGACGTGCTGCTGTGTATCGGCACCGGAAAGACCGTGCAGGACACCAGTCGGATGAAGTTCTTCTCCGACCAGTTCTACGTCAAGTCGGCGACCGAGATGCGCGAGCTGTTCGCCGACATCCCCGAAGCCTGCGACAACACGCTCGAGATCGCCAAGCGGATCGACATCAAGATCCCGAAGAAGATCTTCTACTTGCCGGACTATCCGGTGCCGAAGACTATGGCCGAGGACGTCGCCGGTGTTCTCGCCATGGCGTCTGCGGCTACCGGGGCCGGTGCGGGTGCGGCGGCAGCGACGACCGGGACGCTGTTCGACGGCGAGCCGGCGCGCGAGATCGCTCTGTCGGCCGAGGAATACCTGCGCCTAGTCTGCGAGCAAGGACTCGTCCAGCGCTACGGTGCCGAGCGCGCGTCGACCGACACGGCGCTGCGCGAGCGGCTCGACTACGAGCTCGGCGTGATCAACACGATGGGCTTCGCCTCGTACTTCCTCATCGTGTGGGACTTCATCAAATATGCGCGCGACCGCGACATCCCGGTCGGCCCGGGGCGCGGCTCGGCCGTGGGGTCCGTCGTGTCATATTGCTTGCGGATCACCGACCTCGACCCGCTCAAGTTCGGGCTGATCTTCGAGCGGTTCTTGAATACCGATCGCATCTCGATGCCGGATATCGATACGGACTTCTGTGTCGAACGGCGCGACGAAGTGATCCGCTACGTCATCGACAAATACGGCAAGGACCGGGTCGCGCAGATCGTCACCTTCGGCACGATGGCCGCGCGAGCTGCGATCCGCGACGCAGGCCGCGCGCTGGGTGTGCCGCTACCCGACGTCGATCGCGTCGCAAAGCTGGTCCCGTCCGGCCCGACGGGGTTGTCGATCCCGCAAGCTCTCAAGCAGATTCCGGAGCTGGGCGTACTGTACAATCACGACCCCCAGGTTCGAAAGTTGCTCGACACCGCAGCGTCGATCGAAGGGCTGGCACGCAACGCCTCGACCCACGCCGCAGGCGTCGTCATCTCGAAGAATCCGCTGACCGACCACGTGCCGCTGGTGAAGATCGGCGACGATGGCGTCAACACGCAGTACGACATGAACGTCGTCGAGCGCGTCGGCCTGTTGAAGATGGACTTCCTCGGCCTGCGCAACCTCACCGTGATGAAGGCTGCGATGGACGAGATCCGGCGCACGGTCAACCCCGAGTTCGACATCGCGACCATCCCGGATGACGACGCCAAGACCTACGAGATGATCAGCCGTGGCGAGACGCTCGGCATGTTCCAGCTCGAGTCCGAGGGGATGAAGCGCGTCTGCACGGAGCTCAAGCCCTCCGGCCTCATGGACATCGTGGCGCTCGTCGCGCTCTATCGGCCCGGCCCGATGGAGTGGATTCCAGACTTCATCGCCGGCAAACACGGCCGTAAGGTTCCGTCCTACATTCACCCAAAGCTCGAACCGATTCTTACCGAAACATACGGAATTGCGTGCCTACGTGTTGGCACACCCGTTTGGTACGCTGACGGTACGATGAAGCCAATTGAAAGCGTTCAAGCCGGCGACGAGATCCTGACCTTCGACAAGGGCACCGTTCGTCCAGGCGTGGCTGCCAAAGTCTGGCCCAGCGGCAAGAAGAAGCTGCTTCGGATTACGCTATCGACCGGGACCGTCATCGAGTGTTCGGAGGATCACCGGTTCCCGACGCCCGCCGGCGACGTCATGGCGCGCGACCTTCACGTCAACTCGGCGTACAAGCGCCGGTCCACCTATCTATACTCAGAACCGCGGTCAATGCTCTTCGAGGCATGGACGCTCCCGTGCACGCAACCCGGTTGGGAGATCGGCGAGGACCGTGCTTATCTGCTAGGAATGCTCGTCGGCGACGGCAGCCTCAAGCCCAGCTCGAAGTACATCACTTGCGGCTCCCGAGAGAATGCCGAGGAGCTCGCTCGTCGTTTCCGCGAGGCCTTCGGTGCTCGGACGACGGTGTATCACAATACCCGAGCATGGTACGTGCGGGCGGCGTTCAGCCGGGGTCCGAAGCCGACGCCCCTCAATCTTTGGCTCGACGAAATCTATGGCGACCGCTCATGGGAGGCAACTTGCGCAGCGAAGTGCCTGCCTCTCCGGTCGACTACCCTCGTGGAGCGGGACCGGATTGCTCTTCTAAAGGGCCTTTGGGACAGTGACGGCTCATACGGCCAGAGTACGTATTTCAGATCGACCTCACCGCAACTCGTGCGCCAGGTCGCGCAGCTTCTCGGGTCGTTAAAGATAAGCTACTACGTTCGGCAGACGGCGGTATATGTCGTCGACCGATCTCGTTTCACCAACATCCTCGGTTTACCGTTCCTTCCGGATAAGCACTATAAGGTAGAGCGGCAACGAAATGCTCTACCGGTCTTGACGGCGGAGCTTCGGAAGAACCTTGGCGGGTCAGTCGCGACCACCGACTCCACCGCTCGAAAGTGCCTCGCCAACGCGTCGCGGGCTACTTTTGTGAAGGTACAACCAGGGAGCGCGTATTTACAGCGAATCCCAGCGTTTTGGGAATCGTGGACGAAGACGTACGAGAAACTGTACCTCGGCGATACGCGCCCAGTCTTCATCGATTCGATAGAGGAGGTGGGCTACGACGACTGTTGTGATCTACAGATGGAGGATCAGAACGCCCCATACTTCTTTGCGGATGGTATTGTCACTCACAACTGCTATCAGGAACAAGTGCTCCGCATTGCGCGCGACATCGCCGGGTTCTCGATGAGCGAGGCCGACGAGCTCCGGAAGGTCGTCGGGAAAAAGCAAAAGGACAAGATTCCGTATTATAAGCAAAAGTTCATCGCCGGCTGCGTGGCGAACGACGTCACTGCGGAACTCGGTGAGCGAGTCTTCGCTTTCATCGAGCCGTTCGCGGGTTATGGCTTCAACAAAGCCCATGCCGTCGCGTACGGCTGGATTGCGTACCAGACGGCGTACCTGAAGGCGAATTATCCGCTGCAGTACTTTGCGGCGCTGATGTCGTCGGTGCGGGACAAGACCGACAAGCTCGTCGAGTACATCGACGAGGCGAAGAAGATGGGGATCGCGGTACTGCCGCCGGACGTGAACGCCTCGCTGGTCGATTTTGCGGTCGTCAGCGGCGAGATTCGGTTCGGCCTGGCGGCGGTCAAGGGCGTCGGCGAGAACGCGGTCCGCTCGATCCTCGACGCGCGCGAGGCTGGCGGGCCGTTCGCCGATCTGTTCGACATGATCAACCGCGTCGATCTGCGGGCGGTGAACCGCAAGGTCTACGAAGCGATGATCAAGTGCGGCGCGCTCGACCCGCTGCCCGGCAACCGCGCGCAGCTGCTCGACGCGCTCGACGCCGGGCTCGAGGTCGCGGCGCGCGAGGCGCGCGACCGCGAGATGGGGCAGAGCTCGCTGTTCGGGATGATCGAGGAGCCGCACCCGTCGCTCAAACCCTCGCTGCGTCCGCTGGCGGCGCCGTCGACGATGGAGCAGCTGGCCTGGGAGAAGGAGACGCTCGGAATCTTTGTCTCGGGTCACCCGCTGGCCGACGTCGCCGAAGCGCTGTCGCGCACGGGCGCCGTGCCGGTGCGCGATCTGCGCAACCTCGATGACGACAGCCCGGTGAAGGTCGCGGGGCTGGTGACGGCGGTGCGCCGCACGCTCACCAAGGCCCAAGCGCAGATGCTCGTCGCAACGGTCGAGGACACGACCGGTGCGATCGAGTGCGTCGTGTTCCCCAAGCAGTACGCCGATCTGCAATCACGTTTCGTCGAGGATGGGATCGTCGTCGTCACCGGCCGCCTGCGGCTGCGCGAACGGCGCGGTTCCACCCCGGGCGAGGAAGCGCCGATCGAGCTCAACGTCTCGGTCAACGAGGTGCAGCCGTTCGACCGCAACGCCGTGCGCGCTGCCGCGCCCGTCTCGCTCAACGGCTGGCACGTCACTGTCACGGCCCGAGAGCACATCGACGCCCTGGCGCTGCTGATCTCGGAATGGCCGGGGACGACGCCGCTCGTGCTCCACATCAACGGCTCGACCGTCGAGCGCGGCGTCGCCGCCGACCGGCGCGTGCGCGAGCGCCTCGTCGCGATCGTCGGCGAGATCAACGTGCGCGAAGGTTCGCCGTGAGGCTGCCGGCGGGGGTTCGCGACTGGCTGCCGCACGAGCTGGCGCGCAAGCGCGAGATCGAGCAGCAGCTGCGCGCGGTGTTTGGGCGCTGGGCGTACGAAGAAGTGCAGACGCCGATCATCGAGCGCTTCGACGTGATGGAGCGCGGCTTGGGCGAAGAGACGGCCGAGCTGCTGTTCCAGTTCAACGACCGGCGCTCGACGGCGCTCGCGTTGCGGCCGGAGATGACGACCCCGGTCGCGCGGCTGGTCTCGACGCGGATGCGCGAGATCGCCTTGCCGTTGCGGCTGGCCTACGTCGCGCCGGTGTTCCGCTATTACGAGCAGCCGCAGGAAGGCCGCATGCGCGAGCTCACCCAGGCCGGCGCCGAGCTGATCGGCGCCCCGGGGATCGACGCGGACGCGGAGACGCTGTTCATGGCGATCGAGGCGCTGGCCGAGATCGGGCTGCCCGACGCGTGCTTCGACGTGAACGACGCGCGCGTGGTCGACGGCATCTTGGCCGGCGTCGACCTCGACGGCGACGCGGCGCGCGAGGCCAAGGCCCACATGAAGACGCGCAACCTCGTCGCGCTGAGCGCGTTCGGCCGGCCGGCGCTGGTCGAGTTCGCGCAGCGCCGCGGCGGACACGAGGCGATCGAGGCGGCGCGCACGATCTGCCGCACGCCCGAGTCGCTGGTCGCGCTCGACGCGCTCGACGACGTGCTGCACCGTTCCGGCGCGTTGGGCTACGCGTCGCGCGTCTCGGTCGACTTCGCGCTGCTGCGCGATCTGGACTACTACACCGGATTCTTGTTCGAGGGCTACGTCGAGGAGATCGGCTTCTCGCTGTGCGGCGGCGGGCGGTACGACTCGCTGCTGCCCCGCTTCGGCTTCGACGTCCCGGCCGTCGGCTGGACGGCCGGCGTCGAACGACTGCTGATCGCCCTCGAGCGGCGCGGCAAGCACGTGCGGCGCCGGCGCCATCGCATCGACGTACTCGTCGCCGGTTCGGACGTCGTCGCGGCGCGCGAACGTGCGGCGGGGAACGTCGTGCGCTACGCCGGCTCCGATCTGGGCGACGAGGCGCTGCTCGACGAGGCGCGCGCCTACGGCATCCCGCGCATCGTCATTGCGATCGACGGCAGCGTGCGCGAGCTGCGGGTCGGGCCGCGCGCGAGCGGGTTGCCGGTACCGCGCACGCCGTCGAACTGGGACGCGCGGTGAGTCGGGCGCAGCCGCCGCCCGAGGCCGGGCTGACGATCGCGCTGCCGAAGGGCATGCTGTTCGCCGAATCGGCCGCGCGGTTGCGCGCGGCGGGTATCGCCGTCCCCGACGATGTCGGACGCCGGCTCACCATAACGACCAACGACGGCACGACGCTGTTGTTCCTGCGGCCGACCGACGTTCCGGCCTACGTCGAGTTCGGATCGGCCGATTGCGGGATCGTGGGCAAGGACGTCCTGTGGGAGACCGACCGCAACGTCGCGGAGCTCGCCGACTTGCACTTCGGCCTTTGCCGGCTCGTCGTGGCAGCCCGCCGTATCGACCGCTATCACGAAGGCGCGCCGTATCCGACGTTCCTGCGCGTCGCGACGAAGTTCACCCGCACGGCGGAGAGCTGGTTCGCCGACCGCGATCTGCCTGTCGAGCTGATACCGTTGCACGGCTCGGTCGAACTCAGCCCGCTGGTCGGGTTGGCCGACCTCATCGTCGACCTCGTCGCGACCGGCACGACGCTGCGCGAGCACGATCTCGTGGTCGTCGAGGAGATCGGCGAGAGCACCGCGCGATTCGTCGTCAACCCCGTCCGCTTTCGTGCGAAGTACCACGCGCTCTCCAAGTTGCTCGAGCGCTTGAGCGCCATACCCGCGTGACCGGCGGCGCGCCGCAATGAAGATCGTCGAAGCGACCGACGTGGAAGCGCTGCGCGGCTTGTACGCGGGCGGCTGGAACCCGCCGCGCGAGGTCGTCGACAGCGTGCGCGCGATCGTCGACGACGTGCGCGCGCGCGGCGATGACGCGCTGGTCGACTACACGCGGCGCTGGGACTTCGCCGGCGCGTCGCAGGGTTCGCTGCAGGTCGAGATCCCGTCGCGCAAGAACGCGCGCGGCCTCGTCCCCGAGCAGATCGCGACCGGTTTGGAGCTCGCGCGCGAGCGCGTCGCGGCTTTCCACGAGCGCCAGCTGCCCGACACGATCGACTATCACGCGCCCGACCTGACGCGCTACGCGTTCCTGTCGCGCCCGCTGGCCGCGATCGGCGCGTACGTTCCGGGCGGCAGCGCGCCGCTGCCGTCGACGGTGTTGATGACGGTCGTTCCGGCGAAGGTGGCCCGCGTCGACCGCGTCGTGGTCGTCACGCCGCCGCAGCGCGACGGGCACGTCGACCCGGCGGTGCTGTACGCCTGCGCGCTGACCGAAGTGGACGAGCTCTACGCGGTCGGCGGCGCGCAGGCGATCGCGGCGCTGTGCTACGGCACGCCGTCGATCGCGCCGGTCGACAAGATCGTCGGTCCGGGCAACGTCTATGTCACCGAAGCCAAGCGCCAGGTGTTCGGCGCGTGCGGGATCGACGGGCTGGCGGGGCCCTCGGAAGTGCTCGTCGTGGCCGGCTCGCACGCCGATGCGCGCCTGGTCGCGGGCGAGCTCGCCGCGCAGGCCGAGCACGATCCGCTCGCGCGCGTGGCGGCGGTCTCGCGCGACCGCGCCCTGCTCGAGCGCGTCGCGGCGCTGCTCGACGGCCCGTTCGGCCGAGCCGCCGGCCGCGATGCGATCGTCGGCCAGGTGCTCGATGCGCGCGCGTGGCTCGTCCATGCCGACAGTGACGCCGCGATCCTCGAAGTGATCGAGCGCTTCGCGCCCGAGCACCTGTCGCTCATGGTCGAAGATCCCTACGACTGGGTGGCCAAGGTTCGCCGTGCCGGCGCGATCTTCGTCGGCGATCAGACGCCGGTCGCCGCCGGCGACTATCTGGCCGGCACCAATCACACGCTGCCGACCTCGGGCGCCGCGCGCTTCTCGTCGGGGCTGCGCACGGCCGATTACCTGCGGACGATGACGCTGGTCGAGAACACGCGCGCCCGCATGGTCGCCGATGCGCCGCTGCTCGCGGCGCTGGCCGACTTCGAGGGCTTGCCGGCGCACGCGCGCACGGCGCGGATGCGTGCCGGCGACGGCTCAGAGCGCGGCTGAGCGGACGAACGGCCACTCGCGCCGGATCGCCGCACGAATCAGGAACACCGCCGCGCCGGCGGCGAGCGTCACGGCGCCGTAGACGATCGCGTTGCGGCCGGCGCTCGAGAACACGTAGATCCAGCCCAGCAGCGCGATGAGCGCGGGCAACGGAAAGAGCCACATGCGGTATGGCGCCTGCACGCCGCGGGCGCGCATCACGAACAGCGCGACGGTCTGCGCGATCGACTGGATCAACACGATCCCGGTGGTGAGCGCGTTGATCACTTGGTCGAGCGGGAAGAGACACGCCGGCAGCGCGAGTAACGCGATCGCCGCCAGCGAGACGTCGGGGAAACGCAGCCGGCGGTGGACGTGCGCGAACGGCCGCAAGAAGACGCCGTCGACGGCCGCGGCGTACGGGATGCGCGAGAACGCGAGCAGGTTGCCGTACACCGACGCGAAGGCGGTGATCAGCACGAGCACCGTCACGACGGTCGCGGCGCCGGCGCCGAAGCGCTGCTCGACGATCGCCGACGCGATGTGCTGGCCCAGCGGCGGCAGCGTGCCGTCGGCGGCGGGCACGACCTGCTGCCACGGGATCGCGCCGAGCACGCCGACCTGCATCGCAACGTACAATGCCGCGACTAGCAGGATCGAGATGACGATCGAGCGCGGCAGGGTCCGCGGCGGGTCGACGACTTCGTCGCCCACGTTGTTGGCGGCGTTGTAGCCGATGTAGTCGTACATCGTGATGATGAGGGCTTGCCCGAAGCCGGCGCCGAGCCCGGCCCAGAACGAGTCGTGCGCGGGGAGCGTGAAGGCCTGAGCGGGCGAGAAGTGCGCGTACGACGCGACGATCACGCACAGCAGCGTCACCACCGAAGCGATCGCGAGCGCGACGCCGGTGCGCGCGACCGCGGTGATCCCGCGATACAGCGCGGCCAGCGTCACGACGCCGACCGCGACCGCGACCGCTTTGAGCAGCCACATAGCGCCGGCGATCGCCGGCACGAGGTAACCCGCATATTGGGCGAAGCCGATGTAGCCCGTCGCCTGCAGCAGCGGCGCCGAGAAGATCGTCTGCCACACGAATAGGAAGGCGAGCAGCCGGCCCAGGCCGGCGCGGCCGAAGACCTCGCGCAGATAACCGTACGTTCCGCCCGAACCGGGATAGCGCGACCCGAGCTCGGCCCACACCAGACCGTCGCACAGCGCGAGCAGCGCGCCAGCGAGCCAGCCTGCCAGCGAGAGCGGGCCGTGCAGCGCGCCGAGCACGAGCGGGATCGTGATGAGCGGGCCGATCCCGATCATCGTGATCACGTTGATCGCGACCGCACCGCGAAGTCCGACGCCGCGGATCAGCATCGCGCGCGCTTCGTCGGCGCCGCCCGAGTTGCTTCTCGGTTCCCGGAGTTGGGACCACCTGCGTCGAACGCCGCCACAATGCTATCGACCCGCATCCGTCTGGTTGCGCTCGACCTCGACGGAACGCTGGTCGGCGAGGACCTCGTCGTCCGCCCGCGCGTTCGCGAGGCGGTGGCCGCCGCGCAGGCTCGAGGCATCGCGGTCACGATCGTCACCGGCCGCATGTTCGCGGCCACCAAATCGTTCGCGCGCGAACTGTCGATCGACGGGCCGATCGTCTGCTATCAAGGCGCCGCGATCTTCGATGCCGCGAGCGGCGCCGAGCTGCGCGAGACTCCGGTCCATCCCGACGTCACGCGAGACACGCTCGAATGGGCGCACGTCCACGGCGTGCACGCGCAGTGCTACGCCGACGACACGCTGTACGTCGATCAGATCAACCGATTCTCGCGCCGCTACACGGCGCTCGCGCAAGTCGAGCCCATCGTCGTGCCCTCGCTGCGCACGGCATTCGCAGAGCGGCCGTCGATCAAGGTCGTCCTGGTCGACGACCCCGACCGGTCCGAGCAGCACCTCGTCGCGCTGCAAGGGCTGCTCGGCGCGCGCGCGTACATCACGCGCAGTCACGTGGACTTCGTCGAAATCCTGGATCCGGCCGTCAACAAGGGCGAAGCGCTGGCCTTCGTCGCCGCGCGCCACGGCGTCACGCTCGATGAGACGCTGGCGGTCGGCGATGCGTGGAACGACGTGCCCCTGCTCGAGGCGGCGGCGGTCGGCGTGGCGATGGGATCGGGGCCGCCGGAGCTGCTCGAGCGCGCCGACCACGTCGTCGGCGACGTCGCGCACGACGGCGTGGCGGAGGCGATCGAGCGGTACGTGCTGTCGTGAAGGCGCAGAGCAGCTCGAACGCCGGCAGCCTGCCGCGCCGCCGCAAGCCGTCGCTGGTCGCGCGAGTTCGACCGTTCTGGATCGGGCTGGTCATCCTCGCCGGACTGCTGGTGTGGGCCGGCGTCTGGCTCGCGCACGCGCCGTGGTTTCGCATCGCGCGCGTGACGATCGACGTGCCGGTGGGGTCGCCGGTCTCGGGCGAAGCGGTCGCCGCCGCGGCGGCCGTTCCGTCCGACGCGAACCTCTGGCTGCTCGATCCCGGTGGGATGACGCGCCGCATCGAGGCGATCCCGTACGTCGACCACGCGACGATCCGGCGCACGCAGTTCCCGCGGCCGATGCTCGACATCTGGGTCACGGTGCGCCGCCCGTCGGCCTGCGTGCGCGCCGCTGGCCGAGCGGTAACCATCGACGACACCGCGCGCGTCCTCCAAGCGGGCTGCGCGACGGCGGCCGTGCTGCTGATCGATGCCGGGAACGCGTCCGTTCCCGCGCCCGGCGCCGGGATCGTCGATCCCGAGGTGACCGGGCTGATGACCGACGTGCGCATCCTCGCCGATGCCGGCCTGGCCGTGCGGCAGGTCCGCCGAGATCGTTGGGGCGGCCTCGACGCGGTCGACACGACCGGCGTGACGCTCGAGTTCGGCGATGACGCCGACCTCGCCAAGAAAGCCGCCCTCGTCCAGCCGGTCCGCAACGGCATCGGGACGAAGCGGCCGATCCGCGCCATCGATCTGCGCGCGCCGGGGACTCCGACGGTCGAATTTCGCTGACGATCTCTCCCCCGGTGTGGATACGATTTGTGGACGCCTGTGGATGATCTTGTAGGTAATCGTCCCCTCGGCCACAATATACTGTGGTGGAAGTGATGGCGCGGACGGATGGCTAGAGGCGAAACGATCGCCGGTCTGGACATCGGCACGACGAAGACGTGTGTCGTCATCGCAACGTCCGGTGCCGAGGGCGTCGAGATCATCGGGGTCGGCGAAGCGCCGTCGACCGGGATGCGCAAGGGCGTCGTCACCGACCTCGAGGCGACCGTGCACGCGATCGAAGCGGCAACCGAAAAGGCCGAGCGCATGGCCGGGGTGCACGTGTCGCACGTCTACGTCGGCGTCACCGGCGAGCACGTGCAATCGACCAACAACCGCGGGGTCGTCGCGGTGACCGGCGAGGACCGCGAGGTGATCGGCAACGACGTCAAGCGCGTCGTCGACGCGTCGAAGATCATCAACCTCGCCGCCGACCGCCAGATCATCCACTCGCTGCCGCGCCACTACACGATCGACGGGCAAGACGGCGTGACCGATCCGGTCGGGATGAGCGGCGGCCGGCTCGAGGTCGACACGCACATCGTCACCGGCGGCTCGTCGTTCATCTCGAACGTACTCAAGTGCGTGCACCGCGCCGGGCTCGAGCCGGTCGCGATCGTGTTCGAGCCGCTCGCCTCCGCCGCCGCGACGCTGCTCCCCGAAGAGAAGCAGGTCGGCGTCGTGCTGCTCGACATCGGCGGCGGCACGACCGACATTGCCGTCTACGCCGACGGCGGTGTGCTGCACTCGGCCACCGTGCCGGTCGGCGGCAACATCCTGAGCAACGACATCTCGCTCGGCCTCAAGACGACCTTCGCCGAAGCGGAGAACGTCAAGCGCACCTATGGGTCGGGCGTGTCGCGCTCCGACGAAGCGGAGCAGTCGTTTCAGGTCAAGACGCTCGACGGTCGCAGCACGCGCGAAGTCACCTCGTCGCAGCTCCGTTCGATCGTGCTGCCGCGCGTGCTCGAGATCTTCCGGCTCGCCAAGGACAACGTGGTCGGGCGCATCCCGCGCGACCAAGTGCTCAGCGAGATCGTGCTGACGGGCGGAACGGCCCATCTGCGCGGCATCGAGACGACCGCCGCCGACGTGTTCGGTCTGCCGGTGCGCATCGGCGTGCCGGCGACCGTCGCAGGCCTCACCGACGCGGTCAAACAACCCCAGTACGCGACCGCGGTCGGTCTCGTGCTCTTCGGTCCCCGCGGCGAACACGCGCCGCACCTCAACGGTCACAGCAGCGGCCCGTTCGCCAAGCTGTGGTCGTGGTTTGCCTCCATCTGGAACTAGGCCTCGTGACTCGGAAGTTCTCATACGAAATCTCACTCGTCTTTTCGCCCGACTCTTCGTCACTCTTCGGTCACAACGCTACGGCGTTGCTCCCTCATCACTCCTCGACTCGGTCAAAAATCCTTCGCGATCTTTCGCATGGAACTCCCGAGCCACGAGGCTGATCGTTGCTCCCGCTCTTCCCGCAAGAGGAACAAGCAGACATGGCTGATGCGAAACGGTACGTGCCCGAGCACGCGGCGACGATCAAGGTGATCGGTCTGGGAGGCGGCGGCTGCAACGCCGTCAACCGTATGATCGACGCAGGCTTGACGGCCGTCGATTTCTACGCGATCAATACCGACGTTCAAGCGCTGCGAAACGCCAAGACCAACAATACCGTGCAGATCGGCAGCGGCCTTACCCGCGGACTCGGCGCCGGCGCGAACCCGAACATCGGCCGCGAGGCGGCCGACGAGTCGCGCGAGGATCTGTCGATGATCCTCGACGGCGCCGATCTGGTG
>Ga0302326_10024175_pt1 | contig 12362 bp, 10 predicted proteins | sample Palsa_T0_3_FD_202264 | JGI IMG/M metagenome (GOLD analysis project Ga0302326, IMG submission 202264) | Peat permafrost microbial communities from Stordalen Mire near Abisko, Sweden - Palsa_T0_3 | ecosystem: Environmental > Terrestrial > Soil > Palsa > Peat permafrost | place: Sweden: Abisko...
GGTCACGTCATAGGGTCGCGCGCTTCCCTCTTTAAGGGCAGCGAGCAGCAGTACTGCGCTCGCGCCGCCGCCGCAAATGACGAGCTTGATCGGCTGCTCGGCTTTGTTCGTCGGCGAGTAGGAAGCCATGCCGGAAAGGGTACGGATCGCGGGTTACAAAGTCGGTAACAAGCCACGAGCGGGCCGTGGCGGGGATCCCACGACACATAATGTTAAATTCCAACTGCGCAGGTGCGCTGAGACCGGGGGCAGCGCCGGGCCATCACGAGGGCAGGCGTAGCCGCAGGTGTTGCCGTACGGCGTCGTCGGTCGAGAGTCCAATAGCGATCTTCAATGCCGCGCGCGCCGCCTCAATGTTGCCGGCACGAAGGTTCAGATGGCCAAGCGTCGCCCAGTAAGGCTGATAGCCGAGGATACGTTTGTCCTGGGAAATTGCGGCTAGTTCTGCCAAAGCCGCATCGGGCCCCGCAACCTCGGCCAATGCGGCAGCCCGGTTCAGCGCGGCCACCGGCGAGTTCGTCATGGAAACCAGATGATCGTAGAGCGCTACAATCGCCGGCCAGCAACTGGCCCCGGTCAGCCTGCGGGCGATATGTGCTGACTGAATGGCCGCTTCCAACTGGTAGCGTCCGCTCGGCCCGGATTGATTGCAGGCGTGCAGCAGATTCTCGGCATTCACGATCTGGGTTCTGTCCCACAGCGCAACATCCTGCAGGTCAATGGGGACGTAGCATCCTTCGCGATCGCGACGAGCGCTGCGCCGAGCTTCGGCATACAGCATCAATGCCAGCAGTGCCTTGGCTTCCGGCTCCCCGGGCAGCATCGCCGCGAGCAGACGACTAAGCCAGATTGCCTCCGGCGCGAGTTCCGATGCGCCTTCGTCGGCTTCATCCCATCCGGTGGAATATGCGGCGTACAGCGCTTCAAGCACGGCATTCAATCGGTCCGGCATTTCGTTTTGATCCGGCACGTTGAAGGGGATGCCACACTCCTTGATGTGGGCTTTGGCCCTGACCAGACGCTGGCTCATGCTGCCCGGCGAAACGAGGAACGCCGAGGCGATAGCCTTCGCGGTTATGCCAAGCACTGTTTGCAGGATGAGGGGTGCCCTTGCCCCCTGCTCGATCAATGGATGTGCGCACGCAAACATAAGTGCCAGGCGCCGATCAGGCAGCTCCTCTGACACGTGCGAGGCTTCTTCGATCTCGGCAGCCAGCATCTGCAAAAGCGGCTCACCATTTATTTGGACTTGCCTGCTACGCAAATCGTCCAAATGGCGCCGCTTGGCAACGGTTACGAGCCAGCCATCGGGATTTGTGGGTACGCCCTGCGTCGGCCATTGCTCGAGCGCCGCCGCGAAGGCTTCGGAGAGAAAATCTTCCGCGGAAGTCACATCGCGCGTGCGCGCGACGAGGAGTGCTACCAGGCGCCCGTAGCTGTCGCGTGCTATGCGCTCGACAACCTGGGGCGCCTCATCACCGTCCATGGCACTTCGCTATTGCTTCACGTCCATGATTGGACGCACCTCGATTGTGCCGTAGCGGGCACTGGGACACCGTTGAGCCCAGGCCACGGCCTCATCATCGCTGTCAACGTCAATCATAAAGTAGCCAGCAAGCTTTTCTTTGGTGTCTGCATATGGGCCGTCAATGATTTCCGTCTTGCCGTCGCGTACGCGAACGCTGGTCGCCGCCGAAGCTGGCTTAAGCCGCACTCCGGAACGGCCTCCGGCCTTCGCAAGCGCGTCATTGAAGGCCGCGTAATCGGCCCAGAGCTCCTTCTGGTTCGCCTTGCCAAGAGCAGCCTCATCGTGATGGATAAGCATCATGTAGTTCATCTTGTCTCCTATCGTTTACGTAGAGCACTGGTGCTCCGACCAGACAATGTCGGGGGAGCCGGGCCCATTTCGACATTACTCGCCATCACGAGGTGCAAAAACCCACGACATGACCGAACCGACTTCAGCTTCTTGGCAAGGTGTGCTTCAGCCGCGCTTGCGCAGCAGAGTCAGGCCGTCACCGATCGGCAATAGCGACAGATCAACGCGCTCATCGCGATGCACATGTTCATTGAAGGCGCGCAGCGCCACGGTGCTCGCGTCGTTGATTTTCTTATCCGCCACGGCGCCGTCCCACAGCGTATTGTCCACTGCAATGAGACCCCCCGTGCGCACCAGCTCGATCAGCTTCTCGTAGTAACCGAGATAAGCCGGCTTGTCCGCGTCGATGAATGCGAAGTCGAAGCTGCCAGCGCCGCCCTGCGCGAGGAGCTCCTGCAATGTCTTGAGCGCCGGCTGCAGCCGAAGATCGATGCGCTCGGCAACTCCCGCCTCGCGCCAGTATTGACGGGCGATCGCGGTCGTCTGCGGGTTGATGTCACAGGTCACGATCCTGCCGTCCGCGGGTAGCGCAAGCGCCACCGCCAGGCTCGAATAGCCGGTGAAGGTCCCCACCTCGATGTAGCGACGCACATCCAAGAGCTTCACGAGCAGGCTCATGAACTGTCCCTGTTCCGGGCCGATCTGCATGGTCGAATCGGGGATCTTCTGCGTGGCCTCGCGCAGGCGCGCAAGTATCGGCGGCTCGCGCACGCCGTACTTCACGAGATAGTCGTAAATATTGTCGGTGAGTGTCAGCGTTCGTCCCGTCATTGATATCACTTCCCTACACAGAATCCTGAAAAAATCCGCCCGAGAAGATCCTCCGTCGTAACCTCACCGGTGATCTCGCCGAGTGCCTGCTGAGCCGCGCGCAACTCCTCCGCCACCAGCTCTCCGGCGCGCCGCTCAAGCAACTGCCGCGCCGCCTCCTCAACGTGCGCGCGCGCGCGCGCGAGCGCTTCCAGGTGCCGTGCGCGCGCTGACACCGTACCGCCGTCGAGTGCGTGATAACCCATGCACGACTTCAAGTGCGCGCGCAACGTGTCGATGCCCTGACCGGTGGCCGCCGATAGTGTAATGCGCGGCGGACCGGATCCGGTGTCGGCGAGTGGAACGCCAATGGTCAGATCGCATTTGTTGAAGACCAGCGTCACCGGGACGTCGCTCGGCAGCCGCTGGCGCTCCTCCTTATAAGCTTTGCCGGCTGCATCTTCGACGGCATCGATGACGAACAGCACTCGATCCGCGCGCAGCATTTCCAGCTCTGCGCGACGTATGCCCTCTTCTTCTGCCACATCGAGCGCCGTGCGCAGGCCCGCCGTGTCGAGCACGTGCAGCGGCATGCCGTCGATGTCGATGCGCTCGCGCAGAACATCCCGCGTCGTGCCAGGCAGCGGCGTCACGATGGCGGCGTCGTAGCCGGCCAGTCGATTGAGGAGGCTCGACTTGCCGGCGTTGGGGCGGCCGGCAATGACAACCGTCATGCCTTCGCGCAACAGGCGCCCCTGGCGCGCACTCTGCTCGACCACGTCAAAATGATCCCGCACCTCCTGCAGGCGCTGCTCGAGCGCGCGGTCGGCGAGGAAATCGATTTCCTCCTCCGGGAAATCAATCGCAGCCTCCACATAGGTTCGCAGCTCAATCAGCGCTTCGGTGACGCCCTTCACCATGACGGAAAATTCGCCCTGCAAAGAACGCATGGCCGCGCGTGCCGCCTCGCGCGAACCTGCGTCGATGAGATCTCCAATGGCCTCGGCCTGCGTCAGATCCAGCTTGTCGTTCAGGAACGCGCGCTGCGTGAACTCACCGGGCAGCGCGCGCCGCGCGCCGAGCTCAATGGCCCGTGCGATGAGAACTTCCTGCACGACGGGGCCGCCGTGTCCGTGCAATTCGAGCACGTGTTCGCCGGTATACGAATCCGGGGCCGGAAAGAAGAGCGCAAGGCCCGCATCCAGCGCCTCCTGCTTGCCATCGAGAAAACGCCCGAAGGTCGCCATGCGCGGGTTCGGCAGCCGTCCTAGGAGGACGAAGGCGATCTCAGGCGTTTTCGGCCCCGACAGGCGCACGATCCCGATCCCGCTGCGACCGGGGGGCGTTGCCTGCGCGACGATGGTGTCGGTGGCATCCATCAACGCAGAAGCCTAGCACCTACACGGCCTTCTTCGCCGCGGCAGCATTGATTCTGCGGTTGATGTTCCACTGCTGGGCGATCGAAAGGAGTGTATTGGTGACCCAATAAAGGACGAGGCCCGCAGGGAAGAAGGCAAACGTCACTGACATGACGAGCGGCATGATCATGAAGACCTTCGCCTGGATGGGATCCGGCGGCGTGGGATTCAGCTTGTACTGCACCAGCATCGCGCCGGCCATGATGGCCGGAAGAATAAAATAGGGATCACGGGAAGAAAGATCGTTGATCCAGCCGGCAAATGGCGCCTGCCGCATCTCGACGCTCTCGAGGAGCACCCAGTAGAACGCGAGGAAGACGGGGATCTGGATGACGATCGGCAGGCAGCCGGCTACGGGATTAATCTTCTCGCGCTTGTAGAGCTCCATCATGGCGCGGCCGAGTTTTTCCTTGTCGTCCTTGTAGGTTTCCTGCAGATTCTTGATGCGCGGCGAGAGCGTCTTCATCTTGGCCATCGACTTGCCGCTCGCCTCCGACAAGGGATAGAACAAAAGCTTCAGGAGGAAGGTGACAACAATAATGGCCACGCCCCAATTGCCGAACAGCGCGTAAACCTTTCCGAGGAGCCAGAAGAGCGGCCTTGCAATGATGGTGAGCACACCGTAATCGGCGACGAGCTCGAGCCGCGGCCCGGCAGTCTCGAGGTCGGCCTGCAGCTTGGGACCCACAAACAATGTTTCTTGAAAGGTCGCCGTCGTGTCGGGGGCAACGGTGCGCAGTGGTCCGGTGGTTGCGAGCTGAAACTGTCGCCCCTGCGTGCCCAGAGTGATGCGGTTCGTGGTATCGGCGGTGGGGATGATTGCACTCACGAAATGGTGCTGCAGTGCCGCGAGCCAGCCATTGCGCACCTCCAGCGCCAAATGGCGATCATCGGCGTTGTCGATCTTGAGCTTGCGATACTTGGCGCCGTCGTAGATTGCGGGCCCGTGGAAGGCGTTGCCTTCCACGTTGAAGAACATGGAACGCGCGCTCGGCGGATCATAGCGCAGGATTTGCGCGTAGATCGCCGCCTGCCAGGGCTGGCTCGAGCGGTTGTCGACGGAATAGAGAAGACCAATGCGGTAGTCGCCACGACGGAAGGTGAAGGTCTTCGTGACCGTCACCCCATGCCCGTCCGTCCAGGTGAGCGGCACGGTCAATTCCCGGGCGCTGCCCAGGTCATAGTCGAGGTTGGGCGAGGTAAAGGTCGCAAACTGCGTCGGATGCGCATCTCCTGGGCCTGCAAGTCCCGTCTTCAGCACATACAAGGACTCGTCGCTGTCCTCGTTCATCAGTCGGACGGGCTCCGTGCCTCCCTTGACCTTGGGATAGCGCAAAAGATCGGCTTTCTGCAGCGTGCCGCCCTGCAAGCTGATGTCCATGTCGAGCACGTCGGTGCGCACGTGCACATGCGGCGCGCTTGCCGCCGCATGCTCGATAGGCTCTGCGCTCGGCGCAGTCGGCGACGTCACTGCGGTACCTGGCGCTGGCGCAGCGGAAGGCGCGGTCGTGTCTGTGCTGAACGTCTGCGGCACAGCCGAATCCAGACTGCCGGCCGTATCGTGCGCGCCCGTCGCTGGCGTTGCGTGCGTGGCGGCGGCGGTGTCGGCCGCGCCATAGTCATGCACCCAAGCCTGATAGTTGAGCACCAGCACGACCGCCAGCGCGAGCCACAGCATGACGCGCGGATTATTCATCGCGCGGCCCGCGGCGGAACAGGATCGAGACCGCCCGAATGCCAGGGGTGGCAGCGCAGCAGTCGCTTCATCGCAAGCCAGCCACCGGCGAGCACGCCGAAACGCCCGACGGCCTCATGCGCATAATGGGAGCAGCTCGGATAGAAGCGGCAGCGCGGGCCTAAGAGCGGGCTCACCGTCCACTGATACAGCCGAATCAGGAGCTGTGCCGCGAGCCGCATTTTGTTCTCACTTCCAACCATAATGACTCGAGCTGCGCGCGCAGCTCAGTAGCGACGATGCCGCGTGCGCGCAGCCGAGCGCTCACCACCAGATCGAGCGCAGGGATCTCGTGCTGATGCAGCCGAAACGACTCGCGAATCATGCGGCGGATGCGATTGCGCTCGACAGCATTGCCTGCCGTCTTGACCGCAACGGCCAGCCCCAATCGCGCCCAGCCTTTATCGTTGACGTGTGCCGCCACCCCGAAAAAACTGTTCCCGAAGCGCCGCCCGTGTGCATACACCACGTCAAATTCGCGTTTTCTGCGCAGGCGCCGCTCCTGGGAGTGAGTCAGTCGCAGCCTCTCGGCAGGAACGCGAGTCAAATCCGTGAACTTAGGGAATGAGCTTCCTGCGGCCTTTCGCACGGCGACGGCTTAGGACCCGGCGGCCACCCTTCGTTGCCATGCGCGCGCGAAACCCATGTGTGCGCTTGCGGCGTACTTTGCTCGGCTGGTAAGTGCGCTTCATGGTCTACAGGCTCTTCGAAAAAGGCCGGCAAGGCTAAGCCGCCAGGCGCGAAAGTGTCAACACAATACCTACGCTTTTAAGCCTTCAGCCCTCGCGCCTCTAGGTATAGACTGCGCACCCTTTTCCCCCTCCTCGTATCACGAGACAGTCGTCGGAGATCAAGAGCTCGTGGAAGCGTCGCTGTGGATCCGTTGCGTACGCGCGCTGGAAGCGGAGCTTCCTGAACAGCAGTTTAATACCTGGGTTAGGCCCCTACAGGTGCTTGAGGGCGCAGGCGCCCTGAAGCTCCTGGCTCCCAATCGCTTCGTGGTCGACTGGGTAAACGCCAATCTCCTGCCAAGAATCGGTGAGTTGCTGCGCCGCCAGAACACGGGCGATGCGCCGATCATCACGGTGGAAGTGGGATCGCGCACGCCCGTTCAAGTTCCGGCGAGCGCAAGTCTCCCGCCGCGACCGCGGCGCGCGGAAGGGTTGGTCGTCGGCGCGCGCCTGAATCCAGATTTTACTTTCGGGACCTTCGTCGAAGGCAAGAGCAACCAGCTGGCGAAAGCCGCGGCCCTGCAGGTCGCGGAGAACCTCGGGCGTGCCTACAACCCCTTGTTTCTCTACGGAGGGGTGGGCCTGGGCAAAACTCATCTCATGCACGCCATTGCTCACCTGACGAAGGGGCGGGACAGCGAAGCACGCGTCGCCTACGTCCATTCGGAGCGATTCGTGAGCGACATGGTGCGCGCCCTGCAGCACAATAAAATGAATGAATTCAAGACGGCGTATCGCTCGCTCGATGCGCTGCTCATCGATGACATTCAATTTTTCGCAGGCAAGGAGCGCTCGCAGGAGGAGTTTTTCCACACCTTCAACGAACTGCTGGAGGGGCAGCACCAGGTGATTCTTACCTGCGATCGCTATCCGAAAGAGGTGGAGGGTCTCGAGGAGCGCCTGAAGTCGCGATTCGGATGGGGGCTGACGGTGGCTATCGAGCCTCCGGAGCTTGAAACCTGCGTCGCCATCTTGATGACCAAGGCGCAGGGCACGGGCGTTAAGCTCCCGGAAGAAGTGGCTTTTTTTATCGCCAAGCGCATCCGCTCCAATGTTCGCGAGCTCGAAGGCGCACTGCGGCGCGTGATCGCCAACTCGCGCTTCACAGGGCACGCGATCACCATCGAGTTCACCAAGGAGGCGCTGAAGGATCTGCTCTCCCTGCAGGCTAAACTCGTAACAATCGAGAACATTCAGAAGACCGTCGCGGACTACTACAAGCTTAGAATGGCGGACCTGCTCTCGAAGCGCCGCAGCCGCTCGGTGGCGCGGCCGCGGCAGGTAGCCATGGCTCTGGCGAAGGAGCTGACGACTCACAGCCTGCCGGAAATTGGCGATGCTTTCGGAGGCCGTGATCACACGACGGTGATGCACGCATGCAAGCGGATCAAGGCGCTGCGCGACAGCGAGCGGCGCATGACTGAAGACTATTCAAACCTGTTGAGAACTCTGGCTGGGTGAGTGCATTTTCCTGTGGATTTCCTGGGGATAGATCGGGCGTCAAAAGTACCTACAGGATATCCACAGCTCGTGCGCAGCTCGTCCCATCTGTTAGCGATCATTTCTTTGGATGCAAGCAGTTGAGTGCGCAGAAGATGCTGGACTTATCCTCGGGATTCACAGGGCCTACTGAAGCTACTACTAAAATCAAATCTTTAAGAAAGAGTTATTCATGAAGCTCACAGCCTCGCGCGACGACCTCCTCGCTCCTCTGCAAAGCGTCATTGGTGTTGTGGAGCGGCGGCAGACCATGCCGATTCTCGCCAATGTTTTATTGTCAGCGCATGACAATCGATTGAGCGTGACCGGCACGGACCTGGAAGTCGAGCTCGTGGCGACTGCAAACATCGCCGTGGAACACAACGGCGCCATCACGGTGCCGGGCAGAAAACTGCTCGATATTTTTCGTGCGCTTCCGGAAAAAACGAACGTCACGCTGTCGAGCGAAGGAGAGCGCCTGTCACTGCGCGCGGGTCGAAGCCGCTTCACCTTGTCGAGCCTTGCCGCGACTGAATTCCCGGTGGTCGATGAAATCAATGCGCAGCAGACGCTCACTGTCGCGCAGGGCGAGTTTCGCCGCCTGATCGACAAGACTCATTTCGCGATGGCACAGCAGGACGTGCGCTATTACCTGAACGGCATGCTGCTCGAGAGCGAAGGCACGGCGCTGCGCGCGATTGCGACCGATGGACATCGGCTTGCTCTGTGCGAGGCGCAGGTCGAAGGCCGCGGAAAGTCTGCGCACCAGGTGATCCTGCCGCGCAAGGCGGTACTTGAGCTGCAGCGGATCCTGGGCTCGGAAGGGAATATCGAGCTCGCCATCGGCACCAATCACGTTAGGGCACAAATCGGAGAAATTCGGTTCACATCGAAGCTGATCGATGGACGTTTCCCGGAGTACGGCCGCGTCATCCCTGCCGCCCCGACTAAAATCATCGATGCCGAGCGCGAAGGCCTGCGCCAGGCCCTGCAGCGCACCGCGATTTTGTCAAACGAGAAGTATCGCGGGGTGCGCGTGTGCGTGAAACCCGATCTCATGATGATCCAGGCCCACAATCCCGAGCAGGAGGAGGCCGAAGACGAGGTCGAGGTGAACTATAAGGGAGATGAGGTCGAGATCGGGTTCAATGTCAACTACTTGCTGGATGCTTTGAGCGCGATCGACACAGATCGCGTCGAGATCGGTCTCACGGATGCCAACAGCAGCTGCCTGATACGCGCCCCCGGTACGACGAATACCAAGTACGTCGTCATGCCGATGCGCCTCTAGGCGATCCGCGCCCGCATGCCGCTGGCGGAGCTGGCGCTTGAGAACCTGCGCTGCATTCAACGTGCTGAGCTCGTCCTGGCGCCGGGCACCAACCTCATTCGCGGTCCCAATGCCTCCGGAAAGACCTCTCTATTGGAGGGTATTTATCTTCTGGGCCGGGGTCGGTCCTTCAGGACGCGAAACTCCGAACGCTTGATCCGGCACGAGGAAGGCGTGCTGCAGGCGATGGGCCGAACGGCCGGGGCGTTGAGTCAACGCATTCGCGTGCAGGTTGCTCGCGATCAGCCCACGGTTGCGGACATCGCCGGCGTAACAGTCGGATCGCTCGCGCAGCTTGCGCAGGTCTTCCCGGTTCAGATCATCGAGCCCGGCATCCACCGTCTCATCGAAGAGGGCAGCCCCCGACGCCGACGTTGGCTCGACTGGGCGGTGTTCCACGTGGAACCGAATTTCATCGACACCTGGCAGAGATACGGGCGAGTCGTGCGTCAACGCAATGCCGCCCTGCGCACCGATCCCGACACTGCTCGGGCCTGGGACGGTGAGCTCGTGCGTCATGGGGAGGCCCTTACCGCGGCGCGACTTCGACTCATGGAGAGTCTCAAACCTTATTGGGATGACACGGTATGCAACCTCGCGGGCCTTCCCGCTGACCTTCGCTATACCCCAGGCTGGAAGCAGGATCTTTCGCTGGCGGAGTCGCTGACCGAGAGCTGGAAGCGTGATCGTAGCCGAGGCCTGAGTCATACAGGCCCGCACCGCGCCGACATCCATGTGCGCATCGAGGGGCGTGCTGCACGCGAGATCCTCTCGCGTGGCCAGCAAAAGCTCGTCGCCACGGCCATGGTTCTCGCGCAATTGAAGATGCTACGTGAGCGCACGGCCCTGGTGCCGACGCTCTTACTGGATGATCCGGCCGCTGAGCTCGATGCAGAGAAGCTTGCGGGATTCGTGGAGCAGGTAAAGAGTCTGCGATGCCAGCTCGTTCTCACCTCTTTGGATGATTCACCAGCTCCATTCGGGCTGCCCGATCGCACGTTCCACGTGGAACAGGGGAGGGTCCAGCCGGTATAATGTTGCATCTCATCACGAGTGCATTCATGTCAGATACAGACGTCTACGATTCCAGCAAAATCAAAGTCTTAAAGGGACTTGATGCGGTGCGCAAACGACCCGGGATGTACATCGGTGACACCGATGACGGTTCCGGGCTCCACCACATGGTATTCGAGGTGGTGGACAACTCGATCGACGAGTCCCTCGCCGGTCATTGCGATCAGATTGTGGTCACCATCCACGCGGATGAGTCCGTAACAGTTTCGGACAATGGACGCGGGATCCCGGTCGATATTCACCCCGAGGAAGGGGTTTCGGCCGCCGAGGTGATCATGACCGTGCTGCACGCGGGCGGTAAGTTCGACGACAGCTCCTACAAAGTGTCGGGCGGATTACATGGCGTCGGCGTATCGGTGGTCAACGCTTTGTCCGCGTACCTGCAGCTGTCCATCAGCCGTGACGGCAAGCTGCACCGCCAGGAATATCAGCTCGGGGTGCCGGTCGCGCCCTTGGCCGTCGTGGGGGAGGCGACTGAGCGTGGAACGATCATTCGCTTTCGGCCCAGCGCGCAGATCTTCACGCACATCCAGTTCAACTATGACGTCCTTGCCAAGCGACTGCGCGAGCTGTCATTCCTGAATTCCGGGGTGCGGATCGAGCTCATCGATGAGCGCGAGAACAAATCCGACGTATTTGAGCACGCCGGCGGCCTGCAGGCGTTCGTCAAATATCTCAATCGCGCGCGAACGCCGATTCACGACACGATTTGCGGCTTCAAGGTGCAGGAAGGCAACGTCAATGTGGAAGTGGCGATGCAGTGGAACGACTCCTATCAGGAGAGCATGTTCTGCTACACCAACAACATCCCTCAAAAGGACGGTGGCACTCACCTCGCAGGCTTTCGCAGTGCACTCACGCGCACGCTGAACGACTACATCGAAAAGGAGATGTCCGGCAAGCGGGAGAAGATTCCGACGACCGGCGATGACGCGCGCGAAGGATTGACGGCCATTCTCTCCGTGAAGCTTCCGGATCCCAAGTTCTCCTCGCAGACGAAGGACAAGCTCGTTTCATCGGAAATCAAAGGCATTGTTGAGACGGCGGTGAGCGCCAAACTGCAGGATTTCCTGCTAGAACACCCCGCGGATGCCCGCGCGATCGTGGCCAAGATTATTGAGGCGGCACGCGCGCGCGAAGCCGCGCGCAAGGCGCGCGACATGACGCGGCGTAAAGGGGCGCTCGATATCGCAGGATTGCCTGGAAAGCTTGCCGATTGTCAGGAGAAGGATCCGGCTCTATCGGAAATTTTTATTGTTGAGGGCGATTCAGCAGGCGGTTCAGCCAAGCAGGGCAGGGATCGGCGCACGCAGGCTATTTTGCCTTTGAAGGGCAAGATCCTGAATGTTGAGAAAGCGCGCTTCGACAAGATGCTTTCATCGGCGGAGGTGGGCACGCTCATCACCGCGCTCGGATGCGGCATCGGGCGTGATGAGTTTGATATCGAAAAACTGCGTTATCACCGCATCATCATCATGAGCGTGGATGCGCAGGAGCATGTCTTTGTACGCAGCGGTGACGGCGTGCGAATGACAACCATCGGCGAGTTCATCGATGCCGCACTTGAAGGAATCGAGGCTGATAGCGAAGGCGTTACGCGCCGCGTCCGGGATTCCTCGTTGGGCGAGGTCCTCTGTTTCGGACTGGATGATCATCGCGTCCGGTTTAGACCGATCAAGGGCGTCATCCGCCATCCGCTCGATGAGGTCCTATATGAGGTAAAGACCGCTCATGGCCGATCGATTCGAGTGACGGCAAGCCATAGCATTTTTGTTCAGGAAAACGGCGAACTTTGCCTCAAAAAAGGCGACGATTTGCGCGTTGGCGATCGAGTGGTAGCTCCGAAATCGATTCCGCTGCCGCAGAACGCACCCAAACGCATCGATCTTTTGCGAGAGCTGCACGCTGAACCCGAGGCGCGCGAGCAGATTTGGGTTCGAGGCCCCGCCGTTGAGGAATGGTACCG
>Ga0302326_10024178_pt1 | contig 12361 bp, 18 predicted proteins | sample Palsa_T0_3_FD_202264 | JGI IMG/M metagenome (GOLD analysis project Ga0302326, IMG submission 202264) | Peat permafrost microbial communities from Stordalen Mire near Abisko, Sweden - Palsa_T0_3 | ecosystem: Environmental > Terrestrial > Soil > Palsa > Peat permafrost | place: Sweden: Abisko...
AGCGGGGACGTCCCGGCACGTCCACCCGTAGTCCTGGCGCGTAGTAACCGCGTCCTGACCCTGCGACGCATCCTTCGAGGCACCAGCGATATCCGAACCTCCCGCGGACATCGCCCGCCCGGAAGGAATGCCCGTGCATCCCACCCTCACCAAGCTGCCCGCCCCGGCAGTCCTGCTCGCCGCGCCCGGCGCTGGATCACCCGCGCGCCTGCCCGTCGGCATCGGTGTCCTGGCGCCCGCCGTTCCCCTGGCCCTGTCCGGTCCCGCCCCCAGCTCTCTCGTCTACGCCCGCAGCTCCAACCCCGTCACCCCTCGGCCCGGGCGCACGTTCCCCGCCGGTGACCGTTCGGGCCTGTGGCTGCGCAACGCGGCCGCCGGGCTGTGCGTCCTGGCCGCGGCCGCGGCCGCGGTGAGCTTCACCGCCCAGTACCGGATGGTCGACGCCACCCGGCATCTACCCGCCGTCGCCGCCCTGGAAGCCGCCATCCCTGACGCTGCCGCCCTGGTCTTCGCCTGCCTGGGTATCGCGCTGGCCCTGCACGGCCGCCGCGCGCTGCGCCCCCGGGCCCTGAACCTGGCCTCGGTCGGCGCGAGCGTGTTCATGAATGCCATCGCGGCCGCCCCCGGCTGGCGGAACCTGGCCATCTGGTCCATGCCCCCGATCGCCTACGCCCTGGCCAGCGACACCCTCATTACCGTCGTCCGCGCCAGCGCCCTGGCCCGCCACCAGCACCTCGGCACCGCGCTCACCGCCGACCAGGCCACCCCCCTGGCCCTCCTCGGCGGCCTGATCTTGTGGCTGCTGCGCCTGGCCCTGGCTCCCGCCTCCACTCTGGCCGGGTTCCGCGCCTGGGTCCTGGCCGAATGCCCCGTCGCCCCCGCCCGCCGCACCCCGGCCCCCGCACCGCAGGGGGCGAGGGTCCGGGGCGAGACCAAGACGTCCCGCTTCCTTTCCTTGGTGACCGAACGCCACGGCCCTCTCGCCTCGATTCCCCTTCATCGCATCGCCCCGATCAGCGCCCGCCTGGCACCCCAGGCCGACCTGAACCCCGGCGCCGCCCGCACCGCGCTCCGCAAGGCCGTTCTCGCCGCCCGGAACGGAGAGGTCCGATGATGCTCAAGTACGCCATCGCCCTGGCCATCCTCATCGTCCTGGCCGCGATGTTCACCTGGGCGTTCCTGCCCGCCCGCTACCTGCCCGGCAACCGGGCCCGGCACCTGCGGATCCGCCTGCACCTGCGGCTGCACCCCGGCAAGGGCTTCGCCCACATCTTCGGCCTATGGCTGCGCTGGGGCCGCCTGGCCGCCCTGCGCCGCTCCGCCCAGATCCGCCACGGTCTGCCCCTGTGGTACCGGATCGCCGAACCCCGCCAGCACTCAGTCTTCGCCGGCCGCGCCCACTACCGGCACGCACTGCGCGTTCCCCTCGAAGAACACCTGCTGGTCATGTCGCCGCCACGGATGCTGAAGACCGCGTTCCTGGCCGATGTCATCCTGCGCTACCCCGGCCCGGTCCTGGCCACCAGCACCAAGCCCGACATCTACGCCCTGACCGCCGCGGTCCGCGACGGCCTGGGCCCGGTCCACGTGTTCAACCCCCAGCACATCGGCGGCGTCCCCTCCACTTTCCGCTGGTCCCCGGTCGACGGCTGCCAGGACCCGGCCACCGCCATCCGCCGCGCCGACGCGTTCGCGTTCGCGGTCTCGCACAAGGGCGTCGAAGACGGCACCTTCTGGTCCGCCAAGGCCAGTGACTACCTGCGCGGCTACTTCCACGCCGCCGCCCTGGCCCAGTATGACCTGCGCACCGTCGCCGCCTGGGTCACCGGCGCCAACCCCGATGTCCCCGAGCGGATCCTGCTCGCCGCCGGGGCCCGCCAGTGGGCCCTCACCCTGGCTGAGCTGCGCTCCGAGGCCCAGAAGACAACCGCAACAGTCCGAATGGTGATGTCAAGAGCCCTGGCCTTCATGGCAGACCCTGCCCTGGCCGCCAGCGTGCTCCCCGCCCCCGGCGGCGGGTTCGACATCCCGGCCTTCCTCGAAGACCGCGGCACCGTCTACCTGATCGCCGAAGCCCTCTCCGAGCAAGCCCCCGTCGCCCCGCTGTTCGCCGCCATGGCCTCGGAGATCCACTATATCGCCGCGCAGCTCGGCCAGGCCTCAGATTCTGCTCGGTTGGATCCATCGCTCCTGATGGGATTGGACGAGGTCACCCAGATCTGCCCGGTCCCGCTGCCCTCGTGGCTGGCTGACTCCGGCGGCAAAGGCATCCAAGTCATCGCGGTAGCCCACGGCGAAGCCCAGCTCGCCGAACGCTGGGGTGATCACGGCCGGCAGATCGTCATGGACACCTGCTCGGTGAAGATGTTCCTGCCCGGCATCACCGCCACCACCACCTTGGAGATGGCGAGCACTCTGTGCGGGCAAGCCCCTTGGCGGGTCCGCGGCCAGGACCACGCCACCCGCCACGACGTCGCCACTCCGGACATGATACGCCAGCTGCCCGCCGCGTTCGCGCTGGTCATCCGCAGCAACTGTGCCCCGGTCATCGCCCGGTTGCCGCAGGCGTGGAAGAACCCCGCCTACCGCCGCGCCCGCCGCCTAGGCCACACCCCAACGGCTACTCAGGCCGCCCGGCACCCGGCGATCGGATACCCCGAGCCGGAGATCCCTGACCACGTGCCCGCCGAGTGGCTCCCCGACGACGGCACCTCCTACCCCTGGACCTGACCATGACCAGCAACGACCCGATCACCGCCGCGCTCCAGGAACTCGCCGCCCACCATGAGCAGCTCACCCAGCTCGACGCCCGCGAGACCAGCCACTTCGCTACGCTCACCGAGCGGCTCACCGAGCTCACCGACCTGATCACCGGCCTCGGTCGCACCCTCGAAGACGACGCCACCGTCCTGGACCGGTTCGAGGCGCTGGACCGGCAGGTCACCGACCTGGCCGCCCAGCTCGCCCCCGGCATCGGCGGCTACCACCCCGATCCGGCCCCGGCGTGGTGGAAGCTCCCCGCCGCCGAACGCCACGAACCGATCACCCGCCTCCGGGCCTGGGTCGAGCAGGTCTACCGCCCCGGCTACGGTCACCTCGCCGCCACCATCGGTCCCTGCTGGCCCTCCCACGACCTATGCCTGTACGGCCTGGACATCCTCTCCGGCCTGTGGTCGGTCCTGTACCTCCAGCCCGAACGCACCGCCCGGCTGCTATCGGCCCAGGCCGAATACCAGGCCCGCATCCTGACCGCCCTGGCCGCCCAGCTGATGACCGAGACCTCCACCTGCGGCCACCCCCGCGGCTGCGGCCCGGCCCCCGGCCAGCCCCGGAGCACGTCATGACCGATGCCACCTTGAACCGGGCTCTGGCCTACGCCCGCTGTGGCTGGCCGGTGTTGCCCTGCCGGCCCGGCCAGAAGATCCCGGCCACCCGCCACGGCTACCGCGACGCCACCACCGACCAGCAGCAGATCACCGACTGGTTCGGCCGCGGCTCCGGCTGGAACCTGGCCATCGCCACCGGCACCCCCGGCCCCGACGTCCTGGACGTCGACCAGCACGGCCCCGCCGGAAACGGCTACCCCGCCTTCACCAGGCTCCGCCGCGCCGGCCTGGTCGACGGCGCCGCCGCCTACGTACGGACCCCAGCCGGCGGAATGCACGCCTACTTCACCGGCTCCGGCCAGCACAACGGCCGCCTGCCCAGCCACCACCTGGACTTCCGCTCCCACGGCGGGTACATCCTGGCCCGCCCTCCCAGATCGACGGCAAGCCCTACTCCGTCATCGCCAGACCAGGCGGCCACGGCAGCCTGGACTGGAACGCGGTCACCCGACTACTCGAACCCGGCCGCCAGCAGCACCTCCAACCGCGCTCGGCTCCCGGCCTCGGCCTGAGGCACCTGGCCCAGTGGGTGGCCAGCCAGCCTGAAGGAAACCGCAACGCGGGCCTGTACTGGGCCGCCAACCGAGCCCTCGACACAGACCCGGCCGCCGACCTGACCCCGCTGGCCGTCGCCGCCCGCCAAGCCGGCCTCGGCGACAAGGAGGTCACCCGCACCCTGGACTCCGCCCGCCGAACCGGCCCCAACCACGCCACTCCCGCTGATCGCCAAGCCGAGGAGATGACCTGACATGAGCACCCCCGCCCGGCCCGCTCCCGCGAGCATCCATGACCTCGCCCCAGGCCGCCACGCCACGAGCAGGACCGCCGTCGTCATCCCCATGACCAGCGCCACCGGGCCGCATGCCCGCATCGACGCCGGCGGAACCCGGCTACGCCTGCGCGCCCTGCACGTCATGGGCCACGGCTCGGCCCGCATCGGCCGCGCCCTCGGCGTCCGGGAGATGACCATCCTGGCCCTCGTCCGCGGCGACACCCCCACCGTCACCCGTCACCTGCGCGACCTGATCGCCGACCTGGACGACACGTGGTGGGACAAGCGCGCCCCCGAACGCACCCGCGCCGAACGCGCCGCAGCCACCGCCGCCCGCCGCCGCGCCCGCACCGGCAACTGGTGCGCCCCCGTAGCTCTCGACGACGACCAACTCGACACCCCCGGCTACCGCCCCCGCAGCCGCTGGCGCCCCGCCACCGGCACCGGCACCGCCCCCGACATCCACCCGCAACACACCCGGACGAAAAGACGCGCATGACTGACCAGCGGATGAACCTGAACCTGATCCACGACATTCTGGATGTCCTCGACCGGCACGGCTACACCCGCGCCGACGACGAACACACCGGCCGCGCCATCCTGCTCATCAGCGACCTGGCCCACATCTACGAAGGCGCCCTAGACCACCCGTTCGGCCCCTACCTCAACGAGGCCGCGCCGTCCCGGACCGAACCAGCGCCGCCCGAACCGGCCACCCAAGACGCAGTCACCGTCCCCACAGGCGACGTCAAGACCCTCCTGGCCGCGCTGGACGTCGCCGCCGACGACAAGCGCGACCGTGCCGCAGCCTGCACCGACTGCACCACCCGGTCGTGTCCCACCTGCGAGTCACGTCTCCAGCACGCGCGGGCCCATGACCGTCTAGCCGCTCACCTGATCCAGGACACCGACGCATCGCCCGGCGCCGCAAGCGACCCCGCCCGCCAGCCCCAACCCGCAGCAGATCGGGAGGCTGGCCAGTGATCGGCACTCCACCAGCCAGGCAGGTCAGGTGACGGCATGAAGCAGCCCGAAGACAGCGACTCCCGCCGCATGTCCGGCAGCAGGAGGCCCCCTGAGTACGCGGTCGTCCTCGCCGCCAGCGACTGGGTCAAGGAGCACTTCCCGGCCGCCGGGACCAACCTCTGGGACGCCCTGCACACCAACCGAGATCCCTATCGCGACCCCGAGCCCGACCTGGAAGCCGAACCGTAAACCCCGACCCGGAAGTGACCTCATGACCTTGGCCATCAACGACACCACCATGACCAGCGATCAGACTGCCCACACCGCCCGGCAAACACCCGGCCGCCAGCCTGGATGGGGAGTGTCCTGGCTGCCCGGCCAGCCCCTTGACCGCAACACCGCCATCACCGCCATGACCCTGGCCGACACCGCCACCGAACCCAACCTCCGCGAAGGGCACCGGCTCTGGCCCCAAATCCAGGGCTGGGCCGAAGAACTCGGCCTGACCGCACCCGACGCGATCGCCCGGATCTCCCAACCGCCAAGCGACCTCCATCGCCAGCAGGAACCAGCCAGCCAGCAGCCAGGCCGCGAGGCAGCCGATTGAACAACGGACGCAGCATCATGATCGGCAATGATGGCCGGATTCCCGCACTCCGGAACACCGCATGACCCATGTATAGAACTGATAACGGCGGCGTAGGGCCTCCGGCAGGACCCGGCTACCAGCTGCCCGAGGACGGGCCGCTCCCCGACCTGCCCATGTACGAGCGTCTCATCGACGACGGCATCGCCGAAGCCGACAGCCGCGGCGTCATCGTCGACCACGTCACCGCCCGGCGGCTGGCCATCTGGCTGGCCGCCCGGCCCCAGGCACCAGCATTCGCCCACGGCCTGGTCCGCTTCATCGAAACCGGAGCGATCCACTCCCACCTCAAGAATGAGCTGCGCAAACACGCCCGATCCGGCATCTTTCCCGACCAGCCGCACGCCACCAGGCTCTTGAAATACGCCATCAACCGGGGCGCCGAGCTCGGCCCGATCGGGGAGAACTTCGCCGCTGCGTGCGACCAGATCGACCGGGCCGACGTGCAACTCGCCCAGTTCCACGACCGGGTCCGGCACGGCCGCGTCCACCCGCAGCAGGCCTGGCCCGAGACCGACGGCCCCTGGATCCTCGCCCTGGCCCGCCAGGACCCCGAGACCCAGACGGTTACCCTCGTCCTGGACGCCACCACCGCCAACATCGCCATGTTCGCCATCGCCGCCCACGCCGACGAGCGAGAGGCCCACCTCCGCGAAGTCGAACGGTCCGGCCGCAGCCTGCCCGAAGGCTCCTACGGCCGCCGCAACCGCCAGGCCATCGCCGCCCGTGAGACGCGGGTCGCGTCACGACTCCGTGCTGTCGAGCAGGCTTACCGGACAGCCGTCGAGCGCGGTACCGCGTTGCGGCCGTTCCAAACCTTCAGCACGCGCAGCTCTCCTGAGCATGCAGCCAACCGGGAAATCGAGATGGAGTAGAACGGCGAGTCAACTCTTGTGCCACACCGTCGCGGACTGGGCATGGTTACCTGACATTACTATTGTTCGCAGACTGGTGCGGCGCGCCCGTCTCGTTGACAAGTGTGGGGTTGCGATCAACGACTGATATTCATGGAACAAGGCTGTCGGCTCATCTCCCACGTCAATAAACTCAGCAATGCCCATCTAAATTATTGGCGCGGCCTCTAAGTTGACTCGGCTCGATCTAGGTCGAGAAGGCGCCACAATGATTACGAGTCCTCTAGGCCCTTCAAGATAAAGCTATCAATCATCCCGTCGCGCAAACCGCGCATTGTTATGTACGGCTGGACTAGGGGGTCAATGAAACGATACTGAATCTGCTGGTATCGTTTTTCTTTTCTCAAGATAGGGCCCCGATCGTTCTCGGAGAGGGCACTCAAATGGCGCGCGAACTGAGAGATTCTATACGGCTCTCGCATTATAATTGAAAGGGTCTGACGTACAGCCGGCGCCGTGAAGAAGCCCTTCTCATCGGTAACGGCACAGGCACACGCCAAGAGAACCTGTTTGTACAAGTTATCGCGGGTACTGTATGTGGCTCGATAGTAGAGTTCGCGGATGCTTTCCTGTGCCTGGTTAACGGCCCGCTCGATTGCCTCTTCAACATCATCAGGTCTCACGGTGTTGGAATCCAGCGAAACAGCTCGGACTGCAGCATGCTGTGCTAGAAGGTGAGTGTAATGCGGAAGTCCTTGAGAAAGCCTGGTAATTTGGTCAATTGCGGATGGATCAACATTCATATTAACAGAAGCCAGACCGTTGGATACGATATCGGCCAATTCCGGAGCTGACATGCGTGGCATATGAACCTGGACTATGGCGCGTCTAACGGAAGCATGCTCCTTTACTAGCTCGTCCACGTTGTCGGCGACTCCCACCAATATGATGGTTACTGGAGTAGCTTCATCGCTTAGCGTTTTAATAGTGTCAGCGAGGAATCGATGCACGGCCGGGTCGGTAACGCGATCAAATTCGTCCAGGAAAACTGCCAAAGATCTCTCTCGTGTCACGAGCTTCATTACGTTACATACGTTGTCGGGAGTGATATCTCTTACGTCGACTAGGTATAGGGAGGCGCTGGCTACTACTTTTCGATCATCGCGATCAGGACCAAAGCCAACGAGGGGGGCCCGAGATTCAACAACTATCCTCCTAAGTACCTTCCGCCAAATCGAAGCGAAGTCGTCCCCGCTCTCGCAGTTAACCTTAACGGCCATTTGCTTTCCCTGGCCTGCGGCAGCTGCATTGGCACAGATAGTAGCGAGGGACGTCTTGCCAACGCCACGCTCACCATATATCACAGCATGCTGGCCCGGTTCCGCCAGAGCGTCTCCGATACAGACCAGCTGTTCCAAACGCCCAGCAAAGAGATCCCGATTCCTGACCGGGGCGGATGGGCTAAAGGCCTGCCTTACTTTTGCGCGACGCTCGCTTAGAGAACTAACTTCGGAGATAGTCATAAACCTTGGACTTCCACGTGATACCGGTCATAGCTGACTTCTATGATGGATAGGGCAGCTCGAGTAAAACGTGCCCGTGGCTGAGTCTGCCATTCTATCTGAGGAGCTTTGACGCATCATACAGTTCCGCCTTTCGTAACTTAGCCACGGCGCTTCCGCCGAAGCGTTCACTACGAATTTTTTTAATCTGATCTTCAAGAGAGCCGAACTTAACAGCCATATCCTGCAGTTCTATGTAGAGCTCCAGATACTTTCTGATGTCTCCTTCTTCATCTCGGCTAACACTTTCCCGCTCGGCGTTCTCAAGATATAGGAGGTCGGTAAGAACTGGGTCATCGAACTGCAGTACGGTGAACGCGCTTCCCATCCCGCGGTGCGCGCCCGCTGAGAAAGGCAGCATGAAAATGGAGATGCCATCGACACTTGAAAGCTCAAGGATGTGGGCAAGTTGCTCACGCATAACATCGTCGCCACCGACCGGCCTGCTTAGCGCTGCTTCGCCAAGGATGAAGTTGAGTTCTGGACGAATAGGCTTGTCTAGCAGCGTCTGACGCTGTATTCGTACCTCTAGACGCCTTTCGACCTGATCTTCTGAGTTGCCCAGCGCTCTTAGCAGAGAGCGAGCATATTCTTGGGTTTGGAACAAGCCAGGCACAACCGACGGCTCGTACTTATATAGCAACTTTGCAGTCGGCTCATTGCCTATGAGCTCTAGGGCGGCCGGAGAAAGGACGTCGCTGAAAGTACTCCATCCCTTGTCTGCGCGAGCATCCTTCGCGAGTTGCACCAATTCCTCGATGCGTGGCTTATCAGTGATCCCGTAAAGCTGCAGCATGACTCTTACGTCTGTGGGTGTTACTGGAACGATTCCTTGTTCGATGCGGATGATCTTGCTCTGACTCCACACCAGGCGCTCGGCTGCAATCTTCTGCGTCATCGTGGTCTCGAGGCGTGCCTGGCGGAGTGCACCCCTCAAGCGCCTCTTCTTTACTTCAATGGTTTCCGTCCTGCTGGCGCCATCAGTCACGCCGATCACTCCTTCCTCCGTAGAGTATCAGCCCGTGCCGCATGGCCCCAAGCCTCATGGCTCTATGACATACATCACGATGCAAGTCGGACAGATGACATGAGGATCGGTGCTATGTGGCACGAAGCCGACTATAGCGCGGCCGGTTAGCCTGCGGCCATCATACTAGCAGCCTGCGAGCATAGACCAACGAGCAGAGCAACGCCCGAGTGGGGCGTGTCAGCACGACGGTGCGGGACGTTCGACCTGCCCGCATGAACGTCTTCCACTAGTACCCAGCCAGCCGTCGGGGAGGTGGCCCTGGATCCCGATGAGCAGGTCCAGGCGGTCGTGCGGCTGGTGTTCGGGCTGTTCGATGAGCTGGGCACGGTGCATGCGGTGCTGCGGTTCCTGGTGGAGCATCAGGTGCAGGCCGGGATGCGGGAGCGGTCCGGTCCGGGCAAGGGCGAGGTGGTCTGGCGGGCGCCGCATCAGCAGGGCCTGGTCAATATGCTGCGCAACCCGGCCTATGCCGGCATCTACGCCTACGGTCGCAGCCGCACCGGCCCGTCCCGGCGGCTGCCGAGCCGGAGAACCGGCTGGTGGGCCGCCAGCTCGAGCGCGAATGGGAGGCCGCGCTGGCCGAGCGGGCGCACCTGGGCGAGGAGTACCAGCGGTACCAGCGGGCCCGCCCGGCCCGGCTGTCGGCCGCCGAGCTGGCCGCGATCCGCGCGCTGGTCGGCGACATCCCGGCGCTGTGGGCCGCGCCGACCACGACCGTGGCCGACCGCAAGAGGCTGCTGCGCGCCGTCATCGAGTCTGTCCAGGTCACCGCCGAGGGCGCCACCGAACGCGTGCACGCCACCGTGACCTGGGCCGGCGGCCACCAGAGCCGTGCCGCCCTCAGCCGTCCGGTGGCCCGGATCGACCAGCTGTCGTACTACCCGGCGCTCACGGAGCGGATCAGCGCACTGGCCCGGCAGGGCCTGGACAGCACCGCGATCGCGGGGCAGCTCGCCGCCGAGGGCTTCCGCACGCCCCGGCTGCACGACCGCTTCCATCCCGGCGAAATCTAGCACCTGATCCGGCGGCTGGGCCTGCGCCCCGGCCCGGACCACGACCACCGCACCGACCAGGGCAGCCTCGGCCCCGGCCAGTGGTGGCTGGCCACCCCTGGCCCACGAGATCAGCATGCCAGCCGCGACCCTGTTCGGGTGGCTCAGACGTGGCTGGGTCTGCGGCTGGCAAGACACCCGGCCGCCTTACCGGTGGATCATCACCGCAGACTCCGCCGAAGTCGAACGCCTCCGGGCGCTGCACCAGCTGCCGGCCGGCTACCACAACCGGCGCCGCTGGACTGACCACGGCACCCCGATCGGCACCTCGAAGGACAAGGAGCCCGGCAATCATGAAAGAGAAGACCTGCGCAGCTCGCACTGAGACAACGACATCTCGACCGGGTAGAGCTCGTGCGCGTACGGCGGGAGCCGGTAAACGGTCAGCCAGTCCCGGGCGGCGATCAGCCCGGTCATCGCGGCGCTGATGTGGGTGTTCAGATTGTCCCGGATGACCACGAGCGGGCCGCCGAGTTGCTGGTGCGCCGCGTCCAAGGGCCCGGCGTAGTCCGTCTCGGTGAACCCTTTGCGCCGGTCTTTGCCGGCTCGGCGGCTGCGGTGCACGCGGTAGATGAGTTGCGGCCGGCAGCCAGGCTTGACCGCGATCAGCGCGGCCAGCGACACCCGCTTGTTGCTGCCGCCGGTCACCGTCACCACCGGAGTCTGGCCCCGCCGGCCCCAGGTGCGGCCCTTAGGCGGCCTTAAGCCCTGGCCTGATTCGTCCTCGAAGACCAGCCAGGCACCCAGGTCCGCCGCCGTCCTTTTACCACCGCCAGGTCTCCTCCCGCCAGGCGGCGATCCGCGCCTCGTCCCGCTCGGCGGCCCGCCGTGTGGGAACCTGGACGCTCCACCCGATCCGGTGCAGCAGCAGATCCATCCCCGCCAGGGTGTACTCCGCGCGGAACCGGCGGCACACCACCTCGGCGATCCGGGCCAGTGTCCAGCACTGATCCTCATCCCATCCAGACACGGCCGGCCCGGCGTCCAGCACCGCCTCCAGCTCGGCCAGCTGGGCCGGGCTCAGCTTGCACCGCGCGCCTCCCACGCCGCTGGCCGCCAGCGCCGCCCGGCCGCCAGCGCCACCGGTTCGCCGACATCCGCGACACCCGGAACCGTTTCGCGACCTCCCGGTCACTGGCCCCGGCCTCGATTAACCCGGCTGCTGCCAGCCGTACTTGCTCCCGGCGGACCCGCTCAGCCGCGGTCAGCCCGCCACCATCGGCACACCTCATGACTCCTGCATAGCGCACGACGCGCCGGCTGTCACCAGGCCGTAACCTCAGCCATTAAAGATCGTTAGCAATCACGGCTGCGACCTGATGACAGTCCAGCGCAAGCTGTTCACAGGCACCCCAGGGATACGGCAAAGTCGTGAAATGAGGCTGTGAGCTGCTATTTCATAGCAGCGGGTGATGTGTCTGGCGTGTCTGCGGACGGCAGGCGGGCCGAGGCGGAACGATGAAAGTTCTCACGCTAACGTCGCCTGCCTCGAGAGACCCGCCCGCCGATGCCATCTTCGCCTATCCCGGCTGCCCGCTGCCAGTACCTTCTTGATCTCCTTGCCCAGGTCCCGGACCCCCGTAAGCGGCGCGGGCGCCGGCATCCGCTGGCCGGGCTGCTGGCCGTGGGGATCGCGGCGGTGATCGCCGGGTCGAGGTCGTTCGCCGCGATCGGGCAGTGGGCCGCCGATGCCGGCCCGGAGACCCTGGCGGTGCTGGGCGCGGTGCGCGGACCGGCGGAGGAGTCCACATTCCGCCGCGCGTTCGCCCTGGTCAGCGCTGACGTTCTCGACCGGGTCCTCGGTGCCTGGCTCTGGACCAGGGCCGTGCAGGCCGGCGGCCGGCTGGTCATCGCTATCGACGGCAAGACCGTCCGCGGCGCGAGGAACAAGACCGGGAAGGCCCCGCACCTGGTCGCGGCCCTCGCGCACGGGATCGGCGCGGTCCTCGGCCAGGTCGCCGTGGACGAGTTATGCGAAGCTTCGCATAACTCATCTGATGTGAAGTCTTCGGTTATGTGAAGTTGGTGGTGTCTGTGCTGGTCAGACGCTCGGCGGGGCCAGGCTTCTTCGCATAGCCGAGTTTCCTTGGTTG
>Ga0302326_10024180_pt1 | contig 12361 bp, 14 predicted proteins | sample Palsa_T0_3_FD_202264 | JGI IMG/M metagenome (GOLD analysis project Ga0302326, IMG submission 202264) | Peat permafrost microbial communities from Stordalen Mire near Abisko, Sweden - Palsa_T0_3 | ecosystem: Environmental > Terrestrial > Soil > Palsa > Peat permafrost | place: Sweden: Abisko...
GTCAGGAATGCCGCGGCGGGCGAACGCGCGGCTCTTTTGATCGATAAGTGCTTCGAGGGTTCGCTTCGCTTCGGCGGGATCGGTACAGGTGACGAAACGGATTTCGCCGAATTCAGATATGTGCCGACGCTTGGCGCGATCGCGCCGCCGCGTGGCCGAGGACCGCTTGGCGAAATAGAACTTCTCCCAATCATCGCCGAGCTGGGTGAGATGAGCCCCGCTTGGATTTACTGTGACAGGAAGATGGGTGAACGGGTTGATCTGCGTGCCAACCAGGCGCGGCATCTTTTCGAGATCAATCCAGTCGTATCGTAGTTGCGGATCGCTCTTGATCAGCGCGCGCAATTCCTGCCAGGCAGTGAGAAAGCGATCGAGAGGGATGCGCTGCGAGAAGTCGGGTGAGAGCAATGGAGCATTGTAATCGCACTGCTCCTGGGCAAACCAACAAAGCCGGCGCGTTGCGCGGTCGGAGTGGATGGCCATCGGGACGATCAGCGCGGTTTCGCCGTTGGCAAAGGAACCGACCGCGATAACGGGAATAACGCCATCAACGGAGCCGATGTGCCGATACCAGGTCGTCAGCCAGTCAAATGATTGGAACGCCGTACAGTCGGCAAACTGTTCGAAGCGCCGCCATTCCTCTTCGACACTTTCGAGAGTTCGGTGAATTACAAAATTGACGCCAGGGGAAAATTCGCGGGACAGATCAGCGAGACGCGCAATGGCTGCTTGGCCGGGCTCGGCCGGAGCGTCAGCGTTCCGGTAGGCTAATGGTGTCGCGCGTTTCACGTGATTTACGGGCTGGATTTTAAAACTTGAGTTCAACTGATAGGTGGCAAAGGCTAAGGATGCCTCGCCAATCGGTACCCGGAAATTGTTAAGGTAAACGGGACCTGAACCGGATGAGGTAAACCGCAATGTGTGTCAGATAGATAGGCGGCGCTGGACGGTGTTCCAGTGCGGCGTTTGGCACCGTTGAGACGAAGTCCGAGTTGCAGGAAGAAATCGGTGTCTGAGGGAGGATGTGATGAAGAACTTATGCTGGCTTGGCATAGCCGGCGTCTGTTTTCTGGTATTTCCGGGAAGTCGCGCAGCCTATGCGCAAGCCAGTACTTACCCTGAGAAGCCGGTGACGATCCTCGCCGACGCCGCGGCGGGTGCTACGCCTGACATCGACGCGCGTTTTGTGGCTGCCGGCCTCGGCAAAATGTGGGGCCAGCAGGTCATCGTAGTCAATCATCCCGGCGCAAACGGCAGCATCGCGGCCCGCATTGCGACCGACGCCGTTCCTGACGGCTACACTCTGTTCATGCCGGCGTTTTCGACATTCGCAGCGTTGCCATCAGTCGCGCCGAATCTGCCTTTGCGATTGCCGCGCGATTTCGTCCCGATCGGCTACACGGCGGAAAATCCGATGTTCTTTGCGGTGAATCCATCGCTTGGCATTTCCACGCTTCCGCAACTGATCGCTGCTGCAAAAAAAGATCCAGGCAAGATTTCGATCGCGGTAACCGGTGTCGGCCGGATGACACACCTGACCGGTCTGCTGTTTCAGGAGCGCGCCGGCGTCAGCCTGCTGCCTGTGCCCTATAACGGTGGGCCGGCGGCAGCGGTCTCCGACCTCGCGAGCGGCCGTGTCTCGATGATCATCGAAGGTTATTCCGGGGTCGTCGGCGCGGTCAAAGCCGGCCAAATGAAGTTGATTGCCGTGGCGTCACCGGAGAGATTGCCGGAATTTCCGGATATACCGACGGTGGCTGAGACAATTCCGGATTTTGCTGCGCGCGGCTGGCAGGTCTTGGTGGCGCCACTGGGGACGCCCGCGCCGATTATCAGCAAGGTCAGCGTGGATTTGGACAAAGTCGTCAGTGATCCGGATTTTAAGAGGCTCCTGGCCAATGTCGGCAGCTATTCGCGCGCCATGACACCGGAGCAAGTACTCACTTTCGTGCAAAAGGAGCAGGACACTTGGCTGCCGATTCTGCAAAAAATCTCGGAGCACTAGGCCGCTTGCGGGTCCTCAGCATGCGCCCGGTAAGTGCTGGTACAGCTGAGTGGGCTCGAACCACCGACCTCCTGATCCACAGTTCGATGGTCAGGCATAACTAGCGATAACTCTGCCGCACAGTGGAAGTCAAAAAAGCCCTTGTGAATTGGGCCTTTCCTCATTAAGTGATGGCGTGTGGGGAACGCGTACTAACGCCTTATAACGAGCCAAACGGTTACCCCGTGCTTACCCCGGGAGGGCGTTCTTTATGAGCAAAGCACTGACTGACGCGTCGGTCCGCAAGCTGAAAGGTGAGGCGACCCGCCGCGAGGTTCGAGATGGTATGGCGCAGGGTCTGTACCTCGTTATTCAGCCCTCCGGCGCAAAGTCCTGGGCGTTGCGCTTTCGAAGGCCGGACGGATCTCCGGCAAAGCTAACCCTAGGGCCGGTGGACTTCAGTGGCCGAGAGCCGACCGGGGAACTTGTCGTTGGTACGCCCCTGTCTCTAGCGGCAGCGCGAGCCCTCGCTGCAGAACAGCATCGTCAACGGAAGCGAGGGATCGACATTGCGGAATCCCACCGGTCCGAAAGACAAAAGCTCTCTCTCAAAGGGCGACGATGAAAATTTTGGATCGCTAGCGCGGCGCTTTATCGATGAACACGCCCGGCCTCACACTCGACGTTGGAACGATACCGCTCGACTTATAGGTCTCGCGTACAGCAAAGAGCTCAACGAGCCGACAGTGATTAGTGGAAGCTTGGCTCACCGTTGGAAGGCGCGATCAAGCGGTGCGTTACAAAGATCGCAGCTGATCGATCTACACGCGGGGACGATTTCATCATCACCGTATCATCATCGTTCGTCTCACAAGATGTCGCTTCGTGTGCACGATGTTCGCGTAGGCGGTAGTCAATCGACCCAGAGTTTTTGAAAATTAAATTACCTAAATCGCTACGCGGATGGTTCGATAAAACGCCTGGCGTGGGCGCAACGGCTTTCCCATGACAAGAACCGCACGCTGCGCTGGACATCGCCCGCTTAGCCACGTGCAGAATTCAAGAATTATGCGTCACCTCGACCGTGAGGTGCGACAGCGACCTGAATTCGGCGAGGCACGTCTTGTAACAATTTGCCTCGCGGCTCCGTCGTGACCACGGACGCAATCGTCCAAAGATGGCCCCAGACCTAAGCGCCAGAGGTGCAAATCTTCTGATGATTGGGGCCGTTCACACGTCGGAAACACGGTAGCTTCATAATTGCGATCAGTACCAAAGCAGTGTGTCGTGATAGTAATCAGCGCGTTCGGCCCACTAATCAAAACGCAGCTCCAGAACGACGCGTATTTGATCGAATAATGCAGGAGCGTAGAGAAGGCGAGGCTCGGCCATCGCCAAATCCGGTAGGCCGCTATCTTCCTTCTCGCCTCGCGCGACGATTTTGAGCGCGCCGTCGGGCAACGCCTTTTGCATCTGCAACGCTTCGGTAACCGGCAACGTAAGCCACGCGTCGACTTGATCTGGCTGAGTTAGAATGACCGGCATGGCCTTGGGGTGAATGGCGCCGACTTCGGCGTTTGCATCGGTCGTCAAAAATCCGAATAACTGGTGCTCGCCTTCAACTGGATTGGCTTTGGTGCCTCGCCGGCCGTGCCATGTCGTCCAAATGCCGGTAAAGAATGCAAGCGGCCGATCCTCGTTGCGTGCGAACCAGGTCGGCGTCTTACGCGGCTTGGTATCGGCATATTCGCAAAAGGAATTAAACGGCACGACGCGGCGATTTTCGGGTTTGAGCCACGCGCGCCAGTGCGGGCTCTTGGTATTGCGGATGTTGGTGATCGGTGCCACCGAACTGCGGCGGTCCGGGCATGCCCCAGCGCGCCAGCATTAATTCGCGTACGCCATCGGGTGCGTTGCGCACGATCGGCGCGAGATAGTCGGGAAAGACACCCGGCATCGGCGGCAGATTGCCGGTCTTGTCGCGCAGCGCGCGCGTCAATTCGATGATCGCGGCCTGCCCTTTTGTGACGGAGTAGAGATTGCACATGGCGGAAATCTAGACCGTCGACAAAAAGTCCGGAAGATAATTCGTTGTCAGTGGGCCAGAACTTTGTCGGACTCGACTTTGCGATGCTGCACGATCTCCTCGGGCTCTTTGGTATCGAGCGCGGTAAGTTCGTTGCGCGCGCTATCTTGCGTGCGCAATAGCTCGTCAAGTTTTGCGTGAATGGCTTGACGGAGACTGGACCGGTACCCGTTTTATCTTCTTGGTATTTGCCGCCGCCGCCACAAGGCGGCGAGCCATGGCAGACCTGGTGACGGCCGACACAAACTGAACAGGAAGGCAAGGGCCAGCCCGCCGATCGTCAAGAGCACCCGATATCCCCGCGGGTTGCCAGCCGGTCGCGTACGGCCGCAAGCCGATATCGAGGGCGATGACGGTCAGGCAGAACACCCACGCCGCGTAACGTCGCGCTCCCACCAACTGCATGATCGTCAGCATGACGCCGAAGATGCCGGCTCGCAGCAGGGCCGGCAGCGGCCAGGCCAGAAGGCCGGCAGCAAATACCGCGCCTGCGACGGTGCCGGCGAACCGCTGTTTGAGCCGCTGCAACGTATCGCCGTGCAACGGCTTCATGACCCGCAGCGCTGCCGTCAACAGCCACGCCGCATGCGGCACCGGTAACACCGACGCAATGACGCCCCCCACCATGGCGAGCGCTGCCATGACCGCGATAAACGAGCGCGCCGCACTCGCGGTCGAAAATACCGCCGCGAATTCAGCGGCGAGCGCGGCATGCGGGACCGGCACGCGCCGCGCCACAACATATTGAACCAAGGCCTGCCAGATAGCGCCGGCGCTGAAGGCAGCCGCGTATGGCACGGGAGAGTGGTCGCCGGAGATGTTGCCGGTCGACACCAGCATTGCCAGCACGGCCATGGCCGCCGGCGCCCGTAAGCCGGTATTCGCGACCTCAGTCACCGCCTGCCAGGCAGCGCCGAGAACCGCTAATGACAAAAACGCCCACGGACGCATGCCCGCGGTGCGCCCGCCTGCACCGCGGCACTGAGCATCAGCGCCGTAGTCACCAGCCGCCGCGCGGTGCGGTCCTGAGTCGGTAATACGGTATGGGTAATTGCAACCAGGTAGGCGCCGAACGAGGCAGTAAAGCCGATCGACGCGTTGCCGAAGCACGCACCGAGAATCGCGGGCATTGTGGCTCCGCCGGCAGACGCTACGGCTCGCGAGGGCGACTCCGCGAACGAGTCGGTGCCGACCGTCCCATCTGTGGCCGATAGCCAGTGTATTGCCTTGCGCAAGGATGCCGACATTGCCGCATCCAATCATAAAGATCGTGGCACCTCGATGGGTCTATAAAAACAAGTGCACTGCGGTTTTGGTTCACCGCGGCAACTGGCACGTTTCGCCAGATCGGACAGGCCTAGGGAAGGGCCGCCTTTGGACCCATACCGTCCCTTTGCCACCGTCAATTCATGCGCTGCGATAGCGTTACTCGACCATCCTCGTTTTGCTTTGACCAACGAGCAGTGGGTCGTGAGTTACTTCATTTCGGATCGGCTTAAGGTTTTGCCAACAGTCGCTTTAATTCCGCAGTCCGTGCAAACAATCTCCGTACCGCTAGGGTCGATCGTGAAACCATCTGACACGCTTTTGATTCTCGTTTCTAAATCTCCGCGTTCACTCTCTTCCCACGTCGCAGAGCCGTTTAGTGCGCACTCCGGGCATGTCACAGGCGTAACGAACCGCTCGCGCTTCGTCATTGTGGTCTCTCCTCGGATGCTCTTGCGCACCAGCCATCCGCACAGCTTCCGCCGGCGACTTAACGCCTTCGCGAAATCGGGAAGGCTATTACGCCATTCCGACGACGAGGCGTCCAGCGTTTCTGACACGAAAACAAACAAGGGAGAGCGGTGGCCTGGAATAGTTAAAGTCTAATCCCAGGTCACGTTCAATCAAGCAGCTCTGCGCGGGGGCATTTCGTCGATCTTTCCAGTACGGATACGCACTGAGTAGTCCAAGTCTGACACAAATATCTTACCGTCGCCGCTGCGGCCCGTCCTGGCTGCCTGAAAAATGGCTTCGGTGATTTTCTCAACTTGATCGCTTGGAACGGCGACCTCGAGCTTGAGCATTAGCTCGAACTCCACAATGAATTCAGCACCGCGGTAAAGCTCCGTGTGCCCCCGGTTCTGGCCATAACCTTTGACCTCGGTAACGGTCAACGCCTGGACCCCGGCGCGTGTCAGCGCTTCCAGAATCTCGCCAATCTTGAACGGCCTCACAATCGCTGTCACGAATTTCGTGGATTGGCGCATGACACATCTGCTCGAATTCGAAGGGCCCCGTCCGCATCGAACCAACCGGACGTCGCTTCAGGAGGTTAGCGAACATGTGTGCTTCCTAACCGCATATAAATTCGAGACGGATCGACGGCCTATTTTCATAAAGGCGATATAGGCGAAAATCTAAACCCGGATTATAACGGATTGGCCGAAGCGGCTAGGCCAAGAGCCTGCCACGGAGGAGGAGCTGTTGGCGCTTCTCAAACCCTGCCGCGATGACCGCCTGAAAATCCGGCCGGTAGACAAGAAGGTGGGAAACGTCCGTAACAAGGGTGCCGAACTGGTTTTGCCGATTTCCGCGGAACGGTAGATAACCAGCGGCGGAGATCAAAGATCAGGCGCCCTTCTACGTGCTGGACTACCCACGACGGGTGCTCCTACTGCAACATTGCGGGTGACGACGCTGCCGGCTCCGATGGTCGCATCGTCGCCGATCGTCACCCCCGGAAGGATGATCGAACCACCTCCGATCCAAACATTGCGACCAATCGTGACCGGCCTGCCCAACTCCAAACCGGCTCGACGTGTGACCGCGTCGCGAGGGTGATCTGCCGCGTAGACTTGGACGGCGGGGCCGATCTGTGTGCCCGCACCTATCTCGACTCTAACGACATCGAGAATAATGCAGTTGAAGTTTATGAAAGCGTTTTCGCCGAGGTGGATATTGTAGCCGTAGTCGCAATAAAAAGGCGGCCGGATCACGGCTCGCTGGCCAACGGCGCCTAGTTGTTCACAGAGAAGGACGTGCCTCGCACTCACGGATGAAGCGGAGGACGCGTTGTACCGAACCATCCACGCATGTGCCGCCTGATGGTCTGCTTGAAGTTCTGGGTCACCAGCAGAGTATAGATCACCAGCCAGCATTTTCTCTTTTTCGGTACGATCTCCGACCTTGGTCATAGCGATTGCTCCTCTCCGATCACCTAGGGATTTTAGCCGAGAGACCCGTCGTTGCTACGCGTAGTGCATTCACCGTCAGCTCCAACGCGCGGGCTTGGACTAGCTCATGACGAAATGGCAGGAACACTTAATCTTTTCGGTCGCCCTCTCGCCGACTTATTGCAGTCGGGGCAGTTGATGGCCCAGAACGGACGCCCTGTTGTGGATTGAAATCCTTCCTGCCTGGGGCAGAACGCATCCGCGCAGGAATTGAAACGCCATCCAACGCCGCAGGATTATGTTGAGCGCCACAGTGGCTGGGCAATGATAGCTCCGGCCGACCAGTTGGTGCTTGACGGCCATCGCATGAACTGCGGCCATCAGACGATGCTCGAATTCAGGGCAACCCACGTGAGATGAGTCCGCTCTTAGTCGTGAACGTCGAGCCCACCGATATCGACAGAGACTCCATGAGCGAACTGTACATAAGTGCGCAGAGGGTCTCGCAATTGTAAGTGCTTTCCTGCCTAATGAGCTCAGTCTTCTTGCCCAAAAAAAATAAAAATAAAAATTCACCACCACAGCCTCTTTTGCTAAAGTGATGTAAGGGTGGAGATTGTTCCAACGCTCTTGCATGATGAGCTCCGGCAGGCGGGTCTCACGCTGCTCTGTGGATTGGCTTGACCTGGTGTTGCCGTGCTGAAACCGCGTAGCCGTCGTCTTGGACGGCTCCATCCTCAATGACAAATCCGCGCTCTTCCAGGATGGAGAAAAGGTTTTCGCGGGCGGCTGTTTTCTGGGGGTCGGTCCAGACGCCAGCACGGCTCCAGGGCTCAGGAAATCCACGAGCCAATCGAGCGTCATTTCAAGCGCTCTCAAAGTGCGCCGCCGCCAGTCAACGAGGGCGACGTCGTATTGTTTGGTAGACCGACCGCGATTTGCCGTCGCCGCAGCGTGAACATAGCCCCGACGTTCCAACTCGAACATGAGCTCGGCATTGTTTGAACCCGCTACAATAATGCGTTGCAACTTCGAGCAACGTGCAAGCGCGATCATCGCTTCGATCATGCAATCACTGCGGTTGGTGACGGCGAAGTGGTTCATGATTGTGGCTCTCGACGAGACACGCTTGGACCGCGCGAGCAAGGGGCGCTCTCGTTTCGGACGATGCGCACGCGGCAACACCAGGCTTTCGGCTTATCTCGAGCTCCAGAATGCCTGGTACCGTGATGACGGCCTGCGGCCGGTGTCCATTCTCGAACAATGCGAATTTGATTGCTTCCGTTCGGGTTACGAACAGTCCGCCACAGAGACCTTGCTCTTCCTGAGCAACCCAGTTGCCGCGGCCGTTCCTGCCGATAAAAAAGCGCGAGGAGTTCGAACAGCTAGGCGAGGGAGGTACGTCTTCGGCCATGACACTGCACCCCTGATGTCGATTCGGGATTGCGCTCTTACAGGCCGTAATGTGCTGATTTGAGCATATAAATGCGAGACGGAATCCAGCTTGCGTTCATAAGAACGGCATAGCCTTACAATATTGGCTGCGTGATGCGTTACGGGTCACACGCGACCGAGACTAAGCCGTCAGCTCGTCCGCTAACGTCTGTTAGCATTCGATCTAAAGCTCGACGGCCCCTTATATGTTCCTCCACGCACGCTTAACTGGCTTAGTTACCGACTGAACCGAAAGGTAATTGTCATGTTTCGAGGTCGCGGGTTGATCGCGCTTGTCTCAGTGGTGGCTGCGTTTGTGCTCGTCGCTACCGATGCGCATGCGCGGGCCGGTGGCGGCTTCTCAGCAGGCAGTAGGGGAATGAGCACATTCTCGGCGCCACCTGCCACGCCCACCGCGCCTGCCGCCGCACCAATTCAACGCTCGATCACACAACCCGACAGCGCCGCACCCATCGGCCAGTCCATGCGGCCAGGCTTGTTTGGCGGCGGCTTATTCAGCGGACTTGTTGGCGGCTTCCTCGGCGCAGGTCTATTCGGTCTGCTGTTCGGGCAGGGACTTTTCGGTGGCATGGCTGGCTTCGCTTCGATCATCGGTCTGCTGTTGCAAGTCATGCTGGTTGTCATCGTCGCTCGGCTGATTTTTGCCTGGTGGCAGCGGCGCAATATGCCGATGCCTGCCTATGCAGCGGCGCAGCCGGCGATTGGCCACGGTTTTGGCGGTCTCAGCGGAATGGTCGGGGCCGCCAATGCACGACCGGCACGCGAAACTCTTACCATCGCTAAGTCAGATTATGACGCATTCGAAAGATTGCTCGGCGACATCCAATCCGCCTATTCTGCTGAAAATCTTTCCGTGCTGCGCGCCAAACTCACCCCGGAAATGCTGTCCTATTTCTCGGAACAGTTAGCAGCAAATGCAAGTCGCGGGCTGATTAATCACGTCGATGACGTCAAGCTGTTGCAAGGCGATCTGGCGGAAGCCTGGCACGAAGGCGGCACCGATTACGCGACTGTGGCCATGAAATTTTCGCTCAGAGACAGCATGGTGGAACGCGCAAGCGGACGTACCATCGAGGGCGGCGAGCAGAGCACGGTCACCGAGGTGTGGACCTTCATGCGTGCGCGTGGGAGCGATTGGCTGCTCTCGGCTATCCAGCAGACTTAATGGCTGCGTTCATCGCATTCGCTCGGACGAACAGCGTCATAAACGAAAAGCATTATGCACTTGCCCCATCGAAGCGGGCGAGCGCGCGCCGGTGTTTCGAACGATTGGCCGCCGGACCTATGAACGCGAATCGCGGTTAGGGCTGATCGAATTTGTTGGTGGCCGCTTTTGTCACCGAGACTCCGCATTCTCCGCAGCGAAAGAGTTCCAGATCCTGAAATCCGTCAGCTCCCAGCCTGTTGTGCGTCCCATGCATTGACCTCCCGCAATTCGGGCAAGCCGGTCGATTCGTGAAGTCGTAACAAACCCGTGGAGCGGACATCGCCGAACCATGACTGGTTTTGAAAGGAATGACGCTCATCAAAGTCTGTCCGTTTTACTGTTAAATTGTCGGGAGGCCTTAGTATGTGGCTCAGTGCATATGAATTCGAGGTGTGACAACGCCTATTCTCATAAAGACGGCGTTGTGACTTAAACAGAATCCGATATTTGCTGGTGCTCATTTGAATTGCGGCGGCGATCATGCGTATGAACTGCGCACACGTGATCTAGTTGACGCATTACGGTTCGAGTGAAGCGCAACTCGCGCATGATCCGCTAAAGTCGCGCCTAGCCTTCTAGGCGGGATGTCGGAGCCGTCCACACATGGCCCATCGCCGACATCCCGTACGGGTCGGCTGAGGTCCGCTTTTGCCGGAAGCGGACATTGACTCCTGTCTGGCTTCGGCGACGATCTGGAAAGACTGATCCCTGCGAGCCGCCGTGCTTGACAATGCCTCCTGATACCCCAAGTCATGCACAGTTGGTTCATAGTTAAAGTGTGCAGTTGGCGGGTATAGCCACGACGATTGAACCGATCAGCTCCAGAAATCGTCGGCGCTTTTTATAGGAACAGTTTTCCCATTGCGCATAGCGCATTGTTGGACGCTGGCAGCGGCATCCTAAATTGTGGTCGCTCCGATTTCCGCCCTGCGGCAGGCGCCAAATTTCACCGTCATGATCAAGGAGTGAGCCGTGCGGAATGGTCCAAGAACAAACATGAACTCGCCTCGCTCTAATTCGGCTTGGCCATTCCCCGACCGCTCGAAGGTGTGGGCGTCGAATGCTGCCCGAGCCGAGCCGAGGGGCTCTCAAAACGCGCAAAGAAGTTATGAATGCTATCTCGCGTTAGCCAAAGCTCAGGCTCAGGCCGGCGACATAGTCGGGGCGGAGAATTACTACCAGCACGCCGAGCATTATTTCAGATCCGTGTCGCAGGACCGAGTAGCGCACCGCCGGAGCGTTAGCGTGAGCTAAACCGCCTTGTCGACTAGCCGGCCGGTGCCGGATGGGTGCGGCGATGGCGACGTTGGGTCGGACTCGCTCCGAGCGTGATCACTGTCGCGGTCCTCCTTGGGCCTACGCTTGGAAAACTGCTGTGATGCTCCCGTCGTCGGCATAACTCTTTGGATGCCGATGCTTGAGATACCTATCGTGTCTCGTGTCGCCGACATAATACGGCATGGTAGAGAGGCAGATCTCAAAAGCGCGTAACGGATTTTCCCGCAATCTGATACAACAGCTAGGGGTTTTATAAACCAGAACGTTGCCCGATAAACGCAGAGGGAATGGAGGGAGAAGCAGGGTGAATGGGTCGATCACGATCGTCCTTTACGAAATATCGGTTTGGGCGATCCCAGCTCTCATCGCTATTACGTTCCACGAAGCGTCACATGGCTATGTGGCACACCTTCTGGGTGATGACACTGCTTGGCTCCAGGGCAGAGTCAGTTTCAACCCATTCGTGCACATCGATCCATTCGGAACGGTCCTATTGCCCGGCATGCTTTTGCTATTGCATGCGCCCTTTCTGTTCGGCTACGCGAAGCCGGTCCCGGTTAATTTTCGCGCGCTTCGTCGTCCGCGCCTGGACACAATATTGGTCGCGGCCGCCGGTCCAGGCATGAATCTGCTTCTGGCGGCGATCGCGGCGCTCGGCTTTCATATTGTTGGCTACGTTCCAGCTCCGGGGGGGCAGTGGTTGATTGCAAACCTGAAGAACGCTCTCGTGCTCAATGTCATTCTGGCGATTTTCAATCTTTTGCCGGTTCCACCGCTCGATGGAGGACGCATCCTGCTCGGCGTTCTTCCTGGCGCCTTGGCGCGCCCGTTGTCCCGTGCTGAGCCTTACGGCTTGCTGATACTCATCGGCGTGCTTTTCGTTCTACCAATGCTGGGTCTCGACCCAATATCCCGACTGCTCATGATGTCGAGCAATGCAGTCGTCGGCTTCATACTTCGCCTAACCGGAAACATTTGACAGCGGTATTGGCCCGTTTCTGCCGCGCAGCCGTCCGCCTTCGTGTCCGTTATTAGGAGTCTTTCTGCCGCGCTGACTTAGTGCAGTCGAGGCAGTTCATGACCCCAAAGATGGGGTAATCGGCCGGGCAGCTTGTGGATAGCTGAAGATTTGAGGTGCTGCGCTTCAGGCTGATGGTTCAACGAGGTCCGTGTGCACGGCCTCAAGCATCAGA
>Ga0302326_10024183_pt1 | contig 12361 bp, 9 predicted proteins | sample Palsa_T0_3_FD_202264 | JGI IMG/M metagenome (GOLD analysis project Ga0302326, IMG submission 202264) | Peat permafrost microbial communities from Stordalen Mire near Abisko, Sweden - Palsa_T0_3 | ecosystem: Environmental > Terrestrial > Soil > Palsa > Peat permafrost | place: Sweden: Abisko...
AAACAGCGGATCGCGGGAAAGCTTGAAGGTCTCGCTGCGATGGGGAGCCAGAGAAAAGGCGCGCCAGATACGGCTGATGCTCGACTGACTCAACCCGCAGGCCTTGGCCATGTCGCGCGTCGACCAATGCGTGGCGGCCTCTGGCTGGCTCTCCAGGGTGCGCGCCAACACCAACTCCACTTGCTTGTCGCTCAGCTTGCGCGGAGTGCCCGGACGCGGTTCGTCCAGCAGCCCGTCGGTGCCCGCGCTTACAAAGCGCTTCCTCCATTTACCGACCGTATGGGCGGTGGTGGAAAGCTTGAGCGCGATTGACTTGTTGTTCCTCCCCTCTGCTGCCAGCAAAATAATCCGCGACCGCAGGGCCAAAGCCTGCGCGGTCTTGGGCCGCCGACTCCAACTCTCAAGTTCCAACCGCTGCTCCGCAGTGACCGTGACCAACGCAACTGGACGACCTGTACGCATCGATACCACCCTCTGTATTTGATGCTGAAAGGTCTCATAGTTATGCTAAGTAATTTAGACTCAGGACACTAGCGTGGCATCGATGCGAACGATGCTGTCGACTCTCACGTCGATTGTGTCCCGAGAGAAAAGCTTGAATTGCGCAGCCTTGACATCCAGTCGATACCTTCCCGGCACCAGATTGACGAATCGATAGTCGCCCTCGCTGTTCGTCGCGCTGCTCCGGCTCTCGCTGGTTCCCAGATCTGTCACGCTGACGGAGGCATCTTTGACAAAAGCTCCACTGATGTCCGAAACCTGGCCCACGATAGAGCCGTATACGGTCTGTGCCGCGCTGGGCAAGCAATACAACAAGGCCAGACCAAGAACCACGGCCACGCCAAGAAACGACCGCTCAATGTGTAGGCCGCAACGCCGCTCATCTGAGTGAATCACTACTGGCCTCGTCTGAGGCTTTATCGCCTTGCTCTTTATCGCAAGATAATACTGATATCGAAGCCCCCCAAAGGGTAGAAAAGCTCAGAGGGATTGTCGTGAATTCCTGGTGGAGAAATGGTCTCGGTTCACTCTTGATGGGGTTTGGCCGTAACGGAAACAACGAAGAATCGGCGAAGATAGGGTACACTCGGGCCGCGAAAATTAAGAGACAGTTGTGTGGGGTGGCGATTTGAAAGAGTTCCCACCTTTTGCGCTCGACATCCTCTCCGTTAATCGAACTAGCCCGCGCCCCCGGCGACAGCGGGGTTCGTGGCAGAAGGCCGTCGCCTCCTCGCATGTTCCAGTTCACCAAATGGAGCGACTTGGAAAAGGGCTGGTGTCGGCGATTCTTCGGCCTTCACATCTAAAAGATCCCAAGGGACTTAGAAGATTGCTTGTAGGTCGGAAAATAAGGCACGACCAATACGCGACCATCATTGGGAATCATCATGTCATTCAAACATAAGGGCTTACCCAAAAAGCAGGAAAGCCTCCCAACCTGGAGGCTTATCTTTGGTTCACGTAAGTCATTGATTGTTGATGGTGGCCAGAGACGGGATCGAACCGCCGACGCCGGCCTTTTCAGGGCCGCCTAGCAATGGCAATAAGTGGTCTGGAATCAGCGGATGTAGTTGATGTGATGGGTGTTATGGCTCTATTGATCTAGGATGGATTAGGACTAAGTGGGCTGTTTTCGGCTGCAGGATGGTCGTGTATTGGTCGTGCAACTCCGCTTCCTTCTTGTGACGCGCAATCAATCCCAAGTGACGAACGATATGCATTTTCCGGATCGACGTCAAAGGAAAGGCTCAACGATACCTTCAGTAGGCAGCCAGCCCACCACGGTCCGCACCACAGGCGAATAATTCACGAGCCCGGACGTTGGGCCTCTCGAGCTGCATTCTCCTTCTTCCCGAACTCTAGTTTTCGCGGATTGTCGACTTTTCAGCCGGGGGCTGGCCCTGAATCGATCTTGATCGCGTCCACATAGACGCGTGTGCCATGACCGCGCGGACCGGCATGCTTTCCTGAAACAGTGATCTTTACTCGATGTGGCCCAGGGGCCTGGAGGGTTTTGCTATAGACCCCGACCCCGAAAATGTCATCTGCGGAATACGTATCGACGGTCGCTACCTCATGATCATCAATGCTGATCTGCGATATTCCGCACTCTGCACAAAGACGAGTAAACCAAGTGAATTTCGATCCACGAACCGTGAATTGCACGTTGGCGCCCTGTTCGTCGGAACTGGCCAGCGTTCCTTGGTACACCGGCTGCAGTTTCGTCTCTCGCTGCCACTTTCCTGAAAATGACAAACCGGAATCCTCGTCATCCAAAATCAAGGCTGGTTTCGGCTTTACGCCGCTCATTGCCGCTGTCTCATCGGACTTCAACCCGCCGCCATTCACGGCCCTGACCGAATAAGCGGCGGCCAGGTCAGCTCCAGCTGAATGATCGAAGTAGTATGTGCCCTTGGCGACGATGTCAATGACTTTGCCATTGCGTGCAATCTCGTAGTAGGAAACCCAATGCTCATCGTGTGCCGGGCTCCACCGCAACTCTATCCCCGGATAGCCCATGTTGCTGGCTGCCTGCAGGCGGACGTTGGTGGGCGGGACTGGTGGCTTGCTGTAAAGCTTGCTGCCAGGATGGTACGGGACATTTAAGTAGATAAGCTCCCCCGGCGCGGTTCTATCGGACCGCACACCAGACTTCATCAGGTCGGCCCCACTCCTCGTTTCGCTGCGGTCCGACTCCTGAAAGGAGACGACATATTTCTGTTCCGGGTTGAGTCCTTTTGGGCGAACGGTTACGGGCCCTGGCGGTAGATGCTTGAGGATGACGACGCCGCAAGTACCGTCGCGGCTGAGCCGCTCAAAGTACATCGTGGGATCGTCCCCCTGAATATATGGTCGATAGACGTGAACCCATCTCCCGACCAGTCCCTGACCTTGGAGGTAATGATAGATGTCAATCAGCCGGCGGATGCCTTCGAGCTTCGAGCGGTCCCAGGTATCACCAGTCATGTCGAAGTTGATTGTCAGTAGGCCTCGCCAGCTTGATTTGTCGTATTGATCGGGCTGCCACTTGTCAGGGATATCGCTGGATTTATCGGGAGGCAGCAAAAGCGCGGCCCAATAGTTTCGGAGAATTCCGACGGCGCCATCACTAAAGGAAAGGCTCGATGCATAGCGCGCGTAGTCATAGCCCACCTCGTTGCCGCCGCCGTTCACTCCCTGAAAAGCATAAGCCGGATGTCGATCAAGAAAATCGCGGAGGATCTCGCGGAATCCCTCATCCTGGCCCAGAAGCGGGGTATCGTCGCTGCCATGGGGCACCGTGGGCACGCTGTCGTTGCGCCATTCGAATGGTCCGAAGCGTTGTGCAAAATCATCTAGCTGGGCTTCCAGATGTTTGACTACAGCCGGGTTGGACATATCCAGCGTGTCTTTGAAGACCCAATCTGGATGGGCCTTAGCCAGGTTGGAATGGGGATCAACGGTGTAAAGGAAGGCGTAGATAAGCTGGCCCATGTCTCGTTTTCGCAGGTACTCGCCCATGGCCTTGAAGTCCGGGCCGCTCCAATCACCGGCGTGGTCCCACCATCCCCAATCGCGATGGTAAACGTCCGCGCCCACTTCGCTCATCAGGTCGGCCACGCGAAATACTTTGCGAAAAGCCGAGTCGCGATCCCCGTTTCCGCCAACCCATGTATTGCCTGGATCCTTCCACGGGGTTCCGTTCCACCACCAACCCAGCATGCGGATGGCGGGGAACCAACCGGGACGTGTGTAGTCCCACAGGTATTGGTACTGCCAGTCAAGAAGCTCATTCCCGGCATTATCGAGATCGTCACGAAAAAGGCCCGTGAAGGCCTTTGGTGTTGTAAGCGAGGCACCAGGAGTAAGAATCTGACGATAACCAGCAAGCCGAAAAATAGCGGTCACCCTCTGGTCCTCCCCGGGCGCGAAGCTCGATGCCCAACGGCCGAAATAATCGAAGCCCACGAACAAGCCTTGCTTAGTGGAACGGCTGAACAAGGCAAACCACGGCGCGTAACTAGCGCTTCCCATCTTGAATTCGAACTTGGAGTCCTTGGCTCCAGGGAACGGATCGTAAGAGTCAAAGTTGCGATTCCGACTGGCCTGCAATGCCTCCGTCTTCAACAACCAGGAACCTGCCCGATTTTCTCCTCCGGTCATCCAGTAGAAATCGAGCGATTTGAGCTCGGCCATCCGCGAGGCTGCAGTCAAGAAACGCGGTTCGGCGACGGTAACGTTGCCCAAGCCTTTGTTCTTGAAGGTCACCCATTCGCGGAGGATCGACGAACCAGGATAGCTGACGTACGATTTCGTCGCTTCCATATCGTCATGCCGCAGGGTCAGATCCAGTTCTGTAGAGCCATCCTTCTTTAGGCCTGTGCTCTGGGATACAAGGGACCACCCTCCGCTCATGCCCGTCAGCTCTTTACCGTTGACAGTCACACCGAGTTCATCCGCCGGCATTCCGCTTTGCAGGTCGCGGCCAGTGGTGCGGTCGGTCCAGCTTCTGGTAAAGAAGCGGCCATCCTCGAGGACCAGTGTGCGTTGGACCTTTGCGCTGGTTAGTTTCCACACGTGGTTTGATGAGGAGTTGGATGGTTGAGCATAAGCAACAAGGGCGGTCAGCAGCAAGGCAAGTGGGAGCGTTTTCATCATTGGCGTGAACCGCGCAGAGGAACGTTGCCCTATGATAGGGCAACGTTCGGGATGTAGCAATTTGAGCTCTCTCGTCACGATTCGATCAAATACATGCGGAGGTAATTTGGTCTAGGGTTTCCGGTGATGGCCTTCCAGCATTGAGGAGACTCCCTCAAGGGCGAATGTAGTAAGTGCGTCTCGGATGATTGAACTGAAATCCGGTTCGTACGCGCTCTTCAATGCTGAAATAATCTGCAGATGTTGTCTTGCCACTAATTCCTGCACCGTATCGTCGCTGGCATTCAGTACGAACGCAAATAAAGGCGGGACAAGATTCTCCAGACTTCGTTCCAGGAACTTGTTGCCGGAAAGTCTCCAGCAATATCGATGAAAATCCAGGTCGTGCTCAAAAAATTTCCGCGTATCCTTTTGGTTAGCTGCATCCGCCATCGCGTCAACGAAAGTCTCCAGCTTCTTAAGGTCCGCCTCCCTCACCCGCAGCTTGGCCCACTTGAACGCGAGTAGTTCGAATTCAACGCGCAGTTGATATAACTGGCGCACCTCGTCGACCGTAAAGCTGTTAACGTACGTTCCTGTATTCGCTACCCGGTTCACGAATCCTTGCTGCTGCAGCGTGATCAGCGCCTCGCGCACCGCCGGTGACCCAATCTTCATTTGCTGTGCCAAATGCCGTTCGACGATCGCATCCCCGGGCTTTAGCTCGCCGGAAAAAAATGCATCTTTGAGCGATGCAATGACCTTGTCGCGGAGCGACTCAGCCGCTATTTCCGGGAAAGTACCTCGGTTGTCCGCTGCGACGGGTCGACCTGCAGATCCGTTCTGCTGCTTCTTTTTCATAGGCATATGGCGAATCACCCTGTTTGTTCAACAAGTGTAATATCAACCATTCGAGTGCGGACCCTAGGAACTATTCAGCGAACCGGTTGCGGCGGGGACTCAAGATCGCCGCGAATAGCCGGCCTGGACGCTCTTGCCGACGGAATATCCGCCATCGACAACGATTTCCTGGGCAGTTACGTGACTCGCCAAATCCGACAGAAGAAAAGCACAAACGTTTCCAATCTCATCCGCATGCGCGGGCCTACCCAAAGGGATTGTCGCTTCGGCCTCGTCTGCACTCATGACCCGCATTGCTCCTTCGGTCGCGGTGAAACCTGGTGCAACCGAGTTGGTACGTATTCCACGCTTGGCCCACTCCACACCGAGCTGACGCGTCAAGCCTGCCACTCCGGCTTTGACAGAGCAGTATGCGGCGCCCCCGGCAACAGCGTTCTGACTGGCGATCGAGGTCACCATGACAATGGCGCCGCTACCTTGGCGCAGCATCTGGCGCGCTGACTCCTGGGCACAGCGAAAATACCCTGTCAGACCTTGCGTCACGACTACTTCCCATTCTTCGTCGGTGAACTCTTCCGCTGGACGATAGATTCTGCGCATGCCGGCGCAAATTAGGCCGTCGACCGAACCAAAGGTGGCGACCGTCTTCGCTACCAGGTGGTGAACATCCTCTCTCCGGCTCGCGTCCGTCTCGATAGCAATCGCTTGTCCGCCAGAGGCGGCAATCGACGTTGCGACGGAACGGCCGAGTTCTCCGTTCAGGTCGGCGATGATGACGCGCGCACCCTCGCGCGCACAGATTGTTGCTGCAGCCTTTCCGATGCCCTGCGCCGCACCGGTTATGATGATCGACTTACCTTCCAGCATCAACATGGTCATAGCTCGGAGAATTTTCTTGGTAAATTGCAGCGTGGTTTATTCGGTGCTCAGAATGGCTAGCGGGCCACCCACAGGAACAACGGCCCCCGCCGTTTGCAAAATCTTCACTACCGAACCGTCAACTTCTGACTCGACCATGAAATTTACCTTTTCCGTCTCCAACTCGACCATGGGCGTGCCCTTTTGTACCCGATCCCCTTCGGCGACCAGCCATGCTGTGACCACCGCTTCCGTCGTATCCATTCCCAGCTTCGGAACCAGCAAATCTGTCTGTTTCAATCAACGGCCTCCTTGTAGGGTTACATCGAGTAAAGGGTGGCGATATTGCATCACCTGCCCGATGGCACGTTCCAGTTGCTCAGTGCTGGGAAGCACATACTTATCCAAAGCGATACTGAAAGGGACGGGAAGATCGGCACGCGTGATACGAATGACAGGCGATTTCAGAAAACCAAATAGCTTCTCCGCCGCATAAGCGGCAACCTCAGCAGCGAATCCGCAGGTTCGGTTGGCGTCGTCGAAAACAATCAAGCGTCCCGTCTTGGTGACAGATTTCTCCAGGAGCTCGTGGTCGAAGGGTAAGAGTGATCTCGGATCCAGTACTTCGACCGAGATTCCCTCACTCTCGAGGCGAGCGGCAAGCTTAAGAGTTTCGGCGAGTAAAGGCGCGGAGACGAGAACGGTCACGTCAGTTCCGGGGCGGCGAATTTCACCTACGCCCAGAGGCGCACAGATGTCACCTTCGGGAACCAGACCACGGGTACCCATGACCGCGGAAGGGGCAAATAAAACGACTGGGTCATTTTCGCGTATCGCGGCTGTAAACATGGCTTTGGCATCGCGCGGCGTCGCCGGCATCAGCACCTTGAGGCCGCATTGCATAAGGAGCGGATAAAGGTGATCCGAGTGCTGCCCAGCAAGACCGGGCCGTGCTCCGGATCCAGGGACGATGTACGTGACCGGAATGGCGCCCTGGCCGCCCATCATGTAGCGAAGTTTCTGGACCTGATTGGCCAACTGGTCCATTACGACGAATAGCAAGGTGCCTATCTGGAATTCGATCACGGGCCGCAAACCAGCCATGGCAGCACCGGTGCCCATGCCCACGAAGGCGGCCTCCGAGATGGGTGTATCCCAAATACGCTCCGGTCCAAATTCTTCCAGGCATCCTTTGGTGATACCCCGCAAAGATTGGCGGACGTCTTCGCCCAGGACCACGACACTAGGATCTGCCCTCATCTCTTCCATTAAGGCTTCGCGCAGAGCCTGAAGGTAGGTCATTTGGCGTTCCACTCGTACCCCCTTGCCGGCAGCCCGGGATAGTCGGTCACATACATATCTTGAAATGCTTCGTCCGGGTGGGGCCATTCACTGGCGCGCGCGTAGGCGACGGCCTCATCCAACTGCGCTTCCACCTCGTTATCCACCGCGTCGCGCTCCTCAGATGACAAAATCTTCCGTTCCAGGAGCGTTGCAGCCCATCGAGTAATAGGATCCTGCCCTCGCCATAGATCAATCTCGTCTTGCAGCCGATAGGTCAGCTTCAGCGCTCGCTCCGCAGTAAAGTGTCCTTGATAGCGATAGGCCTTACATTCGAGCAGCGTCGGGCCTTCTCCGGACCGGGCGAGTTCGACTGCCTCAAGCACTGCCCCCATCACCCGTTCCACATCCATTCCATCCACCAGGTGCCCGGGGAAGCCGTATGCCGCGGCGCGGTGACTGATCCCTGGCCCTGCAGTTGCGAACGTGCTGGCGGTCGTCACCGCATACTGATTGTTTTCGCAAATGAAAATCAGGGGCAATTTCCAGATGGCAGCAAGATTCATGGTTTCGTGGAGAACCCCTTGATTGGCTCCCCCGTCGCCGAAGAAAGCTACGGCCACCTGGCCGGTGTTGCGCAGCTTAGCCGCCCACGCAGCGCCGGCGGCAATCGGCACTCCGGCGGCGACGATGCCGTTCGCTCCGTAGATGCCCAGCGCAAGATCGGCGATATGCATGGAGCCACCCTTACCGTGGTTGTAGCCTGTGACGCGGCCGAACAACTCCGCCATCATCCGTTTCACGTCTCCGCCCTTGGCGATGATGTGACCGTGCCCTCGATGTGTGCTGGCAATGATGTCGGTCTGCTTCAGAATGCTGCATACACCAACGGCGATGGCTTCCTCCCCAATGTATTCATGGGTCGTACCGGCAATCTCGTTGGCATTTACCAACTGGATCACGCGCTCTTCAAACCGCCGAATGAGGCGCATCTTCCGGTAAGCTTCGTGGCACACGGTTCTATCGCTGCAAACGTAGTCGCGGATCATGTTTCCTTTCATTCAAGTTCGGCTGGCCCGCAGACGAGCTTGCCCCGCCTCCCTCGAGATCGGAAAGCAGGATGTGAAACATTTCTGTATCCATCATCCCCGGAGCGATTGCGTTGACCCGAATGTTGCTCCCAGCCAGCGCCAGGGCGGCAGAGCGAGTAATGGAGATGACAGCCGCCTTGCTGGCCGCGTAATGCAGCAGAGAGGGCCGAGGCAATCGGCCGGCAACCGAGGCGATGTTGATAATGGATCCGCCGTGCGGAAGCATGTGCTTCGCTGCCGTCTGGAGTGCGAAAAAGAGTGCTTTCACATTGACGTCCAGCACTCCGTCCCAATCCGCCTCGGTCAACTCCCAAAACGGCTTTGCTCGGGAAACCCCCGCATTGTTCACTAGGATGTCGATCCGGCCGTATTCTGCGAAGGCCCGGTCGATGATATTGCTAGTTTTTTCGTTTACAAGATCCATGGGCGAGCCGGCTACGGTCACGCCCATGGATCTCAGTCGATCCATAAGTTCGGTCAACCGGTCCGGATGCTTATCGGTGACAAAAAGGCGGCAGTTTTCTTCTGCGAATCTAAGAGCAAGCGCGGTTCCCAAGCCGCCCGCTGCTCCAGTTATCACCACGACCTTACCCTGCAGGTTCTGCTTATTTTCCGCTTGCATCACCGCTTAGTCTCCATGCCTTGCAACGGATACCTGCAGATGACGCCGGGATTCACCCAGCTTTCCGGCGGCTTTCCACTCAATACGGCGGTGGCCGCACGCGCACCGTCCAGCTTCAATTGCTCCAAAGCCTCGATCGAAGTCCCCGCCGAGTGCGGAGTGAGCACCACATTCTGAAGATCGAAGAGCGGATGTGGAACAAACTGCGGATGCTGATCGAACATGGGCAAATTTTCGTAGACGTCGATACCGGCTGCAGCAATCCACCCCTCCGTCAGGGCTCGCACCAAGGCTGCTTCATCCACCAAGCCCCCGCGGGCCGTATTGATCAGGATGGATGCAGGCTTCATTTTGCGCAGCTCTTGCTCCCCGATCATGTGCAAGCTTCCTTCACTAAGCGGGACATGCAGCGACACGAAATCGGCGTCGCGAAGTAGCAGGTCCAATGAGCTCTCCGTTACACCCAAGCGCGACGCGCGTCCGCGGTCGAGATGGGGATCGCAGGTGATGACTCTGAGATCGAAAGCAAGCGCGCGGCGTGCTACCGCCTGTGCGATGGCTCCAAAGCCTACTAAGCCGAGAGTTTTACCGGCAATGCGCCTTACTCTTTCCTGACCCCTTGCCTGCCAGAAGCCGCTCCGAGTATGGCGGTCCATCAAAACAAGCTTGCGGGCAGTTCCCAACAGCAGGGCCATCGTGTGATCGGCAACTTCGGACAAGCAGAAGCCGGGAACATTTGCCACTACGATTCCTCGTTCTGTGGCTCGACGCACGTCGACATTGTCTGTTCCACTGCCATAGCGAACGATCACCCGGCAGGACTCGAGTTGATCGATGACATTCGATCTGACCTTGGCGGACACGACAAGCAGCGCGTCGATCGAAGGCAGGAGCGGCTGACAAGCCGGCTCATCGATCGACTCTGCGACAGATAGTGTTATGCCGGCGGCAGCTAATTCGTCGAGCTCCGCTTTGGTAGTGGGGAATGTCTCTGAATTCAGGCGAAGCGCATGCATGATAGGAAATAGGGCAACGACAGAACTATGGACTCAACGTCCATAAAAGTCAATTCCATAGCTGTTTACGCGAGATTTTGGTCCCAAGTAGAAATGCTTGACGGTCTTTTCCGACCTATGATAGGTTTCCTTCCGTTCCGAAAAGCTCCGAATTCGCGCACCGTACCGCTTTTCACCCTCGGGCCTCGCCAAACTCAATCGTCCGCACGGCATTGAGCAATCGGCCTTGCTCCTTGCCCCAGCGGACCGGTGCCGACGAACGGAACTTTAGAACGCGTTACCCGGGAAGCGCTAGTGGCGAGTCTTCGCCCGCGAGCTTACCCCTGAAACAACGAGATCACACCCGGGTTTGCTGGGAGGCAACCATGTTTAGAAAGGTCAGTCTCATCGCGGTCGTCAGTTGCTTGCTTACGCTGCATCTACCGGCACAAACAACGAACGGCTTAGTCACAGGAACCGTTACCGATGCCACCGGAGCGGTCGTACCCCAGGCGCAAGTGGACGTAACCAACCAGGGCACAGGTCAGGTCAGGACTGCCACGACCGACGATTCGGGGTCCTACATTGTCCCCCAGCTGCCCCCAGGCGTGTATGACATCTCGATAAAGAAGGCTGGATTCGCTACCGAAAACCGCGCCAACGTGCAGCTGCAGGTGAATCAGAACGCTACCCTCAACTTCGCGCTGAGCGTTTCCTCGTCGGCAGAGACCGTTCAAGTGACCGGAGCGCCACCACCTCTCAATACCACTTCCGCCACGCTGAGCGATGTTGTGGGCCACGAGGCCACCGTCAACCTGCCTCTCAACGGCCGTGAATTTACCCAGTTAACGCTGCTTACTCCAGGCGCTGCGCCCATTCAAGACGCCCAGCAATCCGGGTTCGCAGTGACCCAGGGAGCTGGAGGAATCAGTCCGTCGGTCAACGGCCAGAGAGGCGAACAGAATAACTTCACCATGGACGGGCTTCTGAACAATCAGCTCTTCACCAACATCTGGGCGATCAGTCCACCGCCAGATGCGCTGCAGGAGTTCAACGTTCAATCGCACATCACAGACGCTCAGTTCGCCATCAGTTCGGGAGCAAACATCAACATCGTCACCCGCTCCGGGACCAACGAGTTTCATGGCGCGGGGTGGGAATTCGCGCGGAACGCAGTGCTCGACGGCCGGAATTTCTTTGAAACCAAGCGCCTCCCGTACAGCCAAAATCAATACGGTGTGTTTTTGGGCGGACCGGTCATCCTGCCGCACTTCCACGGCAGGAACAACACCTGGTTTGCCGGTTATTGGGAAGGATTCCGATCCTCGCAGACGCTGACCTATTTCGGAGATACATTCACTTCGGCCATGCGGACCGGCGATTTCTCCGCTCTCCTCGGCCAACAAGTGGGCGTGGATAGTCTTGGCCGGGCCGAGTATCAGAATGAAATTTACGATCCTGCCACCAGCCGTGCAGATCCAAAAACTCCAGGAGCAGTACTTCGCGATCCGTTTCCCGGGAATATTATTCCGGCGAGCCGGATCGATCCAACAGCCCCAATCATCCTGCAAAAGTACTACCCACAGCCGAATTTGAGCGTGGCCGCCGGCGTCCTGCCTAATTACCAATTCTCCGGGACAACGGGAATACAAAGTGACGTAATGGGAATCAGGATCGACCACGAATTTCACAACAACGACACATTCTTCGCCCGGTACAACCGTTCCAACGCAAACAATACGACGCCGGAGCCTCTCCCCGGATACCTCGGGGTGTTGCTGAACTACGCCCAAGCAGTAGGCGCCGGCTACACCCATCTCTTTGGCGCGTCGACGATTTTGAACCTGCACTATGGCTATTCCAACATGAATTTGAACACCTCATCCCAGGGAGCCGGGACAGCCTTCAGCAGCGCTCTTGGCTTCAGCTTGAATGGAAATCCGGACTATGGTCCTTCGATCAATATCTCGAATGGCTACAGTGGTGTCACTCAGTACAACTATCCGCTCGGCCCGCAATGGGCAAGTGACTATCAC
>Ga0302326_10024184_pt1 | contig 12361 bp, 9 predicted proteins | sample Palsa_T0_3_FD_202264 | JGI IMG/M metagenome (GOLD analysis project Ga0302326, IMG submission 202264) | Peat permafrost microbial communities from Stordalen Mire near Abisko, Sweden - Palsa_T0_3 | ecosystem: Environmental > Terrestrial > Soil > Palsa > Peat permafrost | place: Sweden: Abisko...
TGAACGGCGGCGAATGGGTATTGATCGATCCCGTGAACCGCTTATCGGATTCGCCCGAGGAACAGTACCATCTGGTGATCGATCGACCGTCCGCCGACGAACAAGTGATCGCCGTCCGCGTCAGCGACGAATTCGACAATCAGGCCGTCGACAAAATCGTCATCAAGTAGTATGTGCGTTCATCCCCGTTCATCTGTGGCTAATACATCCCCGGATACGCCGCCCGCATGCACCCCGCCAGCTCCCGCGCCGTCTCAATCTGCACCAAGCTGCCCTTACCGATACCGGGGCAATACCTCGCGGTCTTCTTCCACTCCCGCTTGCTCTCCACCATCTCCGGCCAGAACGGAAAAATGCGGCACTGCACCGGCTTCACCGCGTGAATCGAACAGCCGCCCTCGCGCAAAAAATGGCACTGCTGCTGGCGCGGGACCCTCAGCCGCAGCAGGTGCTTGGTGCGATACACGTAGCGCCGCTCGAACTCGCGCGCCGTCATTCCCACATACTCGGCGATGCGCTCCAGATCGGCCTCCGTCAAATACACAAAGCCTTGCTGCTCGCAACAATTGGTGCATCCGGGCTGGCATTCGAATCGCAAAGCCGTCATGCGGTGTCGTTTTCAACATCATAATCCTTTCCGCGCGATAAACCGCGCGATAAACTTAGATATGCGATCGATCCTTCCCTTCCTGCTCGCCGCCATCGGCGCTCTCGCCCAAACTGCTCCGGCTCCAGCTGGCCCCGGCTTCAGCACCGCCAACATGGACATGACCGCCAACCCCTGCGTCGATTTCTATCAATACGCCTGCGGGACCTGGATGGCCAACAATCCGATCCCCGCCGACCAGTCCTCGTGGGGCACCTTCAACGTTTTGGCGGACCGCAATCGCGCCATCCTCCGCGGCATTTTGGACAAGGCTTCCGTCAACGATCCTAAGCGCTCCGCCGTGGAACAAAAGATCGGCGATTTTTATGCCTCCTGCATGGACGAACCCGCCATCGACAAGCTCGGCGCCAAGGCCCTCGATCCCGAGTTGAAGCGCATCGACGCCATCAAGTCGAAAGACGGGATCCTCGATGAGCTGGCCCCCCTTCAGCTCGAAGGCGTGGGAGTCTTCTTCAATTTTTCCTCCGAGCCGGATGCCAAGAATTCCACCCAAATGATCGCGGGCGCCGACCAGGGCGGCCTCGGGCTTCCGGATCGCGACTACTACTTAAAAGACGACCCCAAGTCCGTTAAGCTGCGCGAGCAATACGTGGCGCACGTGCAAAAGATGCTGACGCTGCTGGGTGAATCGCCCGCCCAAGCCGCCGCGGACGCGCAGGCCGTGCTGCGCATCGAAACGGATCTGGCCAAAGGATCGCTCGACCTGGTGTCGCGGCGCGACCCCAATCAGGTCTATCACAAGATGTCCGTCAAACAGCTTGCCGCGTTGTCTCCCGGCATCGATTGGCCGAAATACTTCGCCGGCATGGGCACGCCTACCTTCACCGATCTCGACGTCTCGGCCCCGGATTTTTTCAAAGCCCTGAACGCGGTTCTCGCCAATGCTAGCGTCGCCGATCTCAAGACCTATCTTCGCTGGCACGTGCTCCACTCCGAAGCGCCTTTGCTCGCCAAAGCCTTCGTCGACGAAAACTTTCATTTCTACGGCCAGACGCTGACCGGCGCTCAGGAGTTGGAGCCACGCTGGAAGCGCTGCGTGGAAGCCACCGATGGCGACTTGGGCTTCGCGCTAGGCCAGAAGTACGTGGAACAAGCCTTCCCGCCCGACGCCAAGGCGCGCGTGCTCGGCATGGTAAAGGAGATCGAAACGATGCTCGGCGAAGACTTCCAATCGCTCGGCTGGATGACGCCCGGCACCAAGCAGCAAGCCCTCGTGAAGCTGCGCGCCGTCGCCAATAAGATCGGCTACCCCGCCAAGTGGCGCGATTATTCCAGCGTCCAGATTGTGCGCGGGCAAGCCGTCGGAAACGACCAACGCGCCACCGAGTTTGAAGTTCACCGCAAGCTGCACCAAATCGGCCAGCCCGTGGATCGCGGCGAATGGGACATGACGCCGCCCACCGTGAATGCCGACTATGACCCTTTGCACAACGATATCAACTTCCCCGCCGGTATCCTGCAGCCTCCGTTTTTCGACAATCGCATGGACGCGGCCGTGAATTATGGCGCCATCGGTTCCGTGATGGGACACGAGCTGACGCATGGGTTCGACGATGAAGGCCGCCAATTCGATGCCCAGGGTAACTTGCGCAATTGGTGGACGCCCGAAGACGCCGCGGAGTTTGAGAAGCGCGCCGAATGTTTCATCAAGGAATACTCCGCCTTCACTCCGGTGGACGGCGTGCATCTGAACGGCAAGCTGACGCTCGGCGAAAATACAGCCGACAACGGCGGAGTGCATCTCGCGTTCATGGCATTGATGAAATCGCTGGAGGGCAAGAGCCAAACCAAGATCGATGGGTTCGCCCCGCAGCAGCGCTTCTTCCTCGCCTGGGGCCAGGCTTGGTGCCAGAACGAGCGGCCGGAATTGGCGCGGATGCGCGCTCAAACCGATCCTCACTCCCCAGCCCGCGATCGCGTCAACGGCGTGCTCGGCAACATGCCCGAGTTTCGCGAAGCCTTCACCTGCCGTGAAGGACAGCCCATGGTTCACGCGCCCGCTTGCCGCGTTTGGTAGCATCCCGTGAATCGCCGAGATTTTCTCGCGTTGGCTGCTGCTACCCCAGCAATCGCGCAAGATATTCTCACGTTCGCGCCGCCGAAAGCAGACGCTCGGATCCGCTACGGAAAGGCGGCCCAACAATTCGGAGATCTATTCAGGCCCAAAGGAACCGGACCGCATCCAACTGTCCTTTTCATTCACGGCGGATTCTGGAGAAACGCCTTCAGCCTGGATCACGCTGGGCACTTGTGCGCCGCCCTGGCCGGCGCCGGAGCGGCGGTGTGGAGTCTCGAATACCGGCGGCTCGGCGATCCCGGCGGAAATTGGGCCGGCATGTCGGACGACATCATCCACGGAGCCCAGCACCTGGTTGCGCTCCAAGCCCGCTACAACCTTGACCTCACCCGCACCATCGCGGCCGGGCATTCAGCCGGCGGACAACTGGCCCTGTGGCTCGCCGCGCAGCGCGTCATCGATTTACGCGGCGTGGTCCCGCTCGCTGCCGTATCGGACTTGCGGCGTGCTTGGGCGTTGCAGTTGGATGGAGGTGTCATCAGAGAGCTTCTCGGCGGTACACCGGAGCAGATTCCACAGCGCTACGCCGCGGCTTCTCCGATCGAATTGCTGCCCATCTCCGTACAGCAGCGCGTGCTGCACGGTGCCGCCGACAACGTCGTCCCTTTCGATATGAGCCAGCGATTCGCCAAAGCTTCCGGAAACGCCAAGCTGATTCCGCTCCCCGGCGCCGGGCACTTCGACTTGATCGATCCCCGCGCCCGCGTCTGGCCCACCGTCCAGCGCAATATCCTCGATTGGGAGTTCTAATCGCAGAAACATTACCGTCATGATTTGTTTTACAATGAAAATCAACGTGCAGGCTCACCGCCGCTGGCTCCTCACCCTTACGCTAGCCACCTTGGCGCTCCGCTCGAGCGGTGCGCTCTTCGCCACTCTCGAATACTTCACCCCGCAACACCAACTTTCAGGCATCGGCGCCGGCCGCGCCGCCATGACACCCGAGTTGCTCCGCGCCCGCACCGATCGCATGATTCAATCGCAAACCTTCACCATCATGCGGGAGCCGAACGCCGCCATCGGCGCCGAAAGAATCACCGGGCCGCGTTTGTCCCCCATCTTCCGCCGGGCCGCGGCTGAAAGCGGCTGGCCCGCATCGCTCATCGAAGCGATCGCGTATTTGGAAAGCTGGGGCGACGCTCAGGCCACCAGTCCCGCCGGTCCCCGAGGCATCATGCAATTCTCGGAAGCTACCGCCCGCGCCGCCGGGCTGCGCATCGTGCGCGTCACGCGATTCAAGACCGTCACCTCGCGCCAGCTCGTCCGCACCAAGTCCGGCCAATCCGTCAATCGCACCGTACGCCGCAAGACGCCTTACACCGTCACTGTTCGCGACGACCGTTTGAATCCCGAGCGCGCCGCGCCCGCCGCCGCTCGTTACCTGGCGCGCCTGGAAACCAAGTTCGGTGGACGCGATTGGGCCATCTTCGCGTATCATTGCGGAGAAGGCTGCGTTTCCGATCTGCTTCCGCTCACCGAAGCCGCCGTGCATCACCAGCACCCGGACGTGGCCGAAATGTTCTTCGCCGCCAGCCCCGCTCGGAATACGGAACTGTATCAGGCGCTGCAGCGCGAAATGCAACGCGATTATTCGCCCACCTATTGGTTCCGCGTGAGGCGCGCCGAACAGTTGCTGGCGCTCTATCAAAGTGACCCCGCGGCCTTTCGCGAACTGGCCGAGGATTTCCAGAATCCAATCCACCCGCAGCGCCGCGCCACCAACCGTTTGATGATCTGGCTCAAGTCGCTGGACATTTTCTATCGCTCAGCCGACGATCTGCGGCTCGCCTCCGGCAAAGGTCTCGCCAGAGTTCTGGACGATCCTCCATTCTTCGGCTTTTCGCTTCCGGAAATAGGCGCCGGGGAACGCGAGCTCTACCTGCAGGACTCGCCCGCCGCGATCGGCACTCTGCTCTACGTGGCCTTCGAAACACGCCGCCTATTCGACGAGTTGAAGCCCAAGGGCGAGCGCTTTGTTCCTCTGCAAGTGGCCGAGCTGGTCAGCACCGCGGACCGTCCGGCTGAAGCCGGCACGCTTCTGGTGGACCCGGAGTTCCCGGAACATTCCACCGGTCAGGTGTTCGATATCGACCGTTCGAACTTGCCGCGCGGCGAGCGTGAGTGCCTGAACTTCACTTTGGATGACATGGGGTGGGACGGCTATCTGGGCTTCATGCAGGTGACCGGCGACACCGTGCACATCGGTTCCGCGCCTTCATCCCGCGAGTTCTTTGCGTCTGTGTTTGAGGAAGCCGCCGCGTCTACTACAGATCCCCGTCGTTAGCGGCTGCCGCTTGCAACCCGCCCTCGGGCGGAATACTGGTCCCCCAGATAACCGCGAAACTCTGCATCGTCGAATCGCCCCAGGGGACCGAAGTGCCCCAAATAACCGCATCGTCCGAGACACTCGAGTTCCCAATGACAGACGTGCCCCAAATCACCGCGGTACCCCAAATCACGGCATTGGCTTCGAGGTTCGCGGTGCCCCAGATCACGGCGTTGGCTTCGATGGTCGTGGCGCCCCAGATGACGGCGTCGGCGGACACCAGAGTCACCGTTTGGTTTTGCGGGTTGTATTCGGCCACCGGCGACAGAGCCTGGAAGTTGACGGGATCGGTGTTCGTCAGCGCGCTCTCGATATCGAGATATCCCGCGCCGACGGCGAAAACGTCCTGCTGAGTATTGAAGACTCCCGAGTGGAGCAAGTCGGTCGCGCTTGTGTAGCGCGCAAAATTCTTGCTGGCGGTCTTCATCAAGCGCGCTTTGATCTCATCGGGCGTGAGGCTGGGATCCTCCTGCAGCATCAAGGCCGCCGCGCCGCTCACCACGGGAGTCGCCATGCTTGTTCCGCTCAGTTTGAAGTAGGCAGTGGAAACACCCTGGCCGGATTTCTCGTACGTGGACGTGGAAATCAGCGTGTCCGGATATTCGGTGGCGAGCGTGCAGTTGGGCGATGCAAGCAGCGACACAACATTGTTGCCGGGCGCCACGAGGTCCGGCTTCACAAAATGATCCAATATCGTCGGACCTTTGGAGCTATAGCTCGCGATCCGGTCGTCGCTTCGCCAGGGCGTGCCATTGGCGTTCATGGCGCCGACGGTGATCACGTATGGATCGTTTCCCGGCGAGGTAATGGTCGCGTAGCCTTGCGTCCCGAGAGCGTCGTCCCGTCCCATGTTGCCGGCGGCCACCACCACGGTAATCCCCGCCTTCCAGGCAGCTTCCACGGACTGGCACAGCGGATCGAGCTTGAAGCTTTCGTATACCGGATGCCCTATCGAGAGATTGATCACTCGAATGTTGTAGGCGCCCTTGAGCGCGATGGCTTCATCGATGGCCGCGATCACGTTCGATTCCAGGCCGCTGCCATTGGCGTCCAGCACCCGCAGGTTGATAATGTTCGCATCCGGCGCCACGCCTTTGAATGTGTGGGTGAAATTCGGGCCTGTGGATTGCGATCCGTTGGCTGCCACAATTCCCGCCACGTGCGTTCCGTGCCCGTAGGCGTCCGAGGCATCCTCGCCAGCCACGAAACTTTCGCTGAACACCACGCGCGAATGCCGGCCGTCTTCCGACGCGAGATCTGGCTTCAGCGCCACGCCGCTGTCGATAACCGCAACGCCAACGCCTGCGCCGTTCCAACCCGACTGCCAGACTTGGTTCGCAAATACTGTTTGCGTGGTGATGTCCAAGAAGCCCGATGTTTTCCGGTTCGGCGAGATATAGGTAACCAGCGGATTGGCCGCCAGGCTTTCGAGCGCCGAGAGCGGCACCGTCATGTGAACGGCGGGGATGCCGCGGTAGCTGCGATGAACCTGGCCCGCGCGGGCGATTTCGTCCGCAACATCGCGGCCCGGCACTGGGTGGTATTGAACGATGACTTCCACCATGCCGTCGGGCGTGGAAGCCGGCATGTCCGGGGCGATCTTAGGACCCGCGAAGGCTAGCGAGCCAGCCAGCGCTAGGAGCGTGACTCGGACAATGTTCCGCATGAACGAGCGACCCCTCCGCCTTGGGAAGGGCAGTTCACAGCCCAAACAAAGTCCATTAATAATGTTGGGGATACGCGCGCATGGGACAAATTGTCCGCGACAACTTGTCAACCGTTGGGACAGTCTGTCCCATCCGCGCTATTCTGATCGTTGGCACGCATTTTTCCTTTTCAACCCTACCGGTACAGCGCGAAAGCCGGCCCCGTGGAAAATCTTGTAACGCAACCTTATGACAAGATTTCTCCGGAGATGCAGGCGCGCTATCTCGCGCTGAGCCCGTACAATCTGGTCCGCCTGATTTTGGGCCAGCGGTTTCCAACCGACACCGGCGCGGACAACGTCTACACGCGCGCGGCCGGTCTACTGCGGGATTGGATTGAATCCGGCATTCTCGAGCGCGACGCCGAGCCTGGCCTATACGCGTATTTTCAGAAGTTCACGGCGCCCGATACGGGAGAGACGCGCGAACGCAAGGGCTTCATCGGATTGGGCGCCGTGGAGGACTATTCGGGCGGCGTGGTCCACCGCCACGAGCAAACACTATCCGGCCCGAAGAAGGACCGCATGGAATTGCTGCGCCACACGCGCGCGCATTTCGGCCAGATTTTCATGTTGTATCCGGATCCAGAACTCGCGATCGATCAGATGCTCGATAAGGCGGCGGCTGAAACGCCCGTGATAGCGGTGGAAGATGAGTACGACGCCGTCCACCGCGTTTGGAAGATCACGGACGCTCGAACGATTGCGCGGATCGAAGGGTTGATGGCGGACAAGAAGCTGCTGATCGCCGACGGCCATCATCGTTACGAGACCGCGCTTGCGTATCGCAAGGAGAATCCCGGCTTGAAGGACGCGGAGAAGGTGATGATGACCTTCGTCAACACCCATTCGCCGGGACTCGAGATTCTGGCCACCCATCGCGTGCTGAGCGGAATCTCCGCGGACCTCGTAGGTAACATCCAGGCCCGGCCGCTCGCTTCCGTCGACGAACTGAAGCAAGTTTTTGGAAGCCCGGCGCCCGACCGGATTCGCATCGGATTGGCGCTCGGGTCCGGCGAAATTCGGCTGTATGAGCGCGATCGCAAACCCGGCGAACTAGACGTGCGGGTCTTGCACGAAGAGCTGCTCGGCGGAGTGCTTGGCATCAGCGAAGAAGCGGTGCGAGAACAAAAGCACATCGAATACGTGCGGGGCCTGGACGCCGCGTACGCGAAAGTTCGCCAGGGCGCGCAGATCGCGTTTCTGCTCGAGCCCGCGACCATCCAGCAGGTGGCTGACGTGGCCTTTTCAGGCGGCGTGATGCCCCAGAAATCCACCGATTTTTATCCGAAGCTGCTCAGCGGTCTGACGATTTACAAGTTGGAGCATTAAGAGAATCGACGGCGAAGACGAACTCTTCCACAGGCTCTCCGCCAATGAGATGCTCCCGAATGATGCGCTCCAGAACCGCGGGCGTCGCCGAGTGATACCAAACGCCCTCCGGATAAACCACGGCGATGGGGCCTTGCTCGCAGATGCGCAGGCAATTGGCCTTGGTGCGATAAACGCAGCTTGGGCCTTGCATCAGTCCGCACTCCGCCAGCCGCTTCTTCAGGTAATCCCAAGACGCGTTGGTGACTTCGCGCTCGGCGCACTTGGGCTTGGTTTGGTCGGCGCACAAGAAGATGTGGCGGGAGAGAGAACCGATGCCGTGATTGCGGGCGATGATGGGGAGGTTTTGATTATCTGACATCTTGAACGCGGTCCTTCCAAACGCCGCCGCGTCCGGTCCAGTAGGAAAGCGCGGAATCGAGGGTGGCTGATACGTAGAATAACGCGATTAGCGGGAGCAGCGGCGCCCATGCGACGGATCGGCCGTAAAAGCGCAACGCGGGTGCATACGCGATGGTCATCAGGATCCAGGACGCCAATCCGCAATAAACCGCCAGCGTGTTTCGCGTAAGGAGGAGCAGCGGCGGGGCGACATAGATAACCGCCATCCCTAGAATGGTTGCAAGGAGCAACAGTGTGGAATGGTGCAACTGCGCGAAGGCCGTTCGCGAAATCACGCCGCGAATCTGGGCGAATGTGGTGTAGCCGCGAATGCTGCGCGTGTCCTCTGTGACTCCGAGCCAGATGCGGCCTCCGGTGCGCTTGACGGCGCGCGCCAGAGCGCAATCGTCAATGATCTCGCCGCGAATACTCGCGATGCCACCGATGCGATCGAGGGCGCTTGGGCGGATCAGGATGCAGCCTCCTGCAGCGGCAGCGGTTCTGCGATCGGGCCGGGCCACCCAGGCCGGTGGATAGAGCATGAAGAAGAAGAAAACGAACGCCGGGATAAGCAGCATTTCGGCGAACGAATGGCAACGCAGCTTCACCATCAACGAAACAAGATCGAGCTTGTCTGCTTCGGCGCGGGCGACCAACTCCGCGATGTTGTTTGGCGCATGGACGATGTCGGCGTCGGTGAATAGCAGATAGTCGGGCGAGAGCGAAGCCGCGTGTTTTAAGCCTTCGGAGATGGCCCAGAGTTTTCCGGACCAGCCTGGAGGCAGCGGACCGGCTTGCATCACTGAGGCGCCGGCCTGCGCTGCTTCCTCGGCCGTTCGATCCGAGCTGTGGTCATCCACCAAGATCACGCGCCAGGGGCGGAGCGATGCGATGGCCTGCCCGACGACGAATTCCTCGTTGCGAGCAGGAATGATGACGCAGACGCTAGGGCCAACCCCAACGCGCGACGGCTTGGCCGGAGCGCTTATCCGCCAAAAACCACCGCGTGCGGTAAGAAGATACAGCCACGCCCCTAACGAGCAGGTGGCGACCAGCTCAGCGGTCAAATCTGAATCACGACTTTGCCGATGAAATCCCCGGCGGCCTGGCAACGGAACGCATCCGCGGCTTTGTCGAAAGGGAACACCTTGTCGACGACGGGCTTGATCTTGTTGACTTCGATGGCGCGGTTCATATCTTCGAACATCGCGCGGCTGCCGACTCCGATGCCAACCATCGTGCCGCTCTTCATCATGAGAATGGCCGGATTGATATCGCCTCCTCGGCCAGCCAGAAACCCGATCAGCGCTACTTTTCCGCCGAATGCGGCAGCTTCGAAGGATCGGTTGAGAGAGCCCGCGCCGCCGTTCTCGATGATGTGGTCGACGCCTCGGCCGCCGGTCAGGCGCAACACTTCTTTTTCCCAGTCGGGAAAACGTTTGTAATTGACGCCATCGGAAGCGCCCAGAATGCACGCCCGCTTGATCTTTTCGTCACTCGATGAAGTAATGATGATCCGCGCGCCGGCGGCCCTGGCGAATTGCAAGGCGGCAATGGCAACTCCTCCGGTGCCAAGGCAAAGCACTGTATCGCCCGGTTTGACGGCCTTGCCCGACACCATGAGAGCGTTCCAGGCAGTGACCGCGGCGCACGGCAACGTAGCGGCTTGCTCGAAAGAAATGCTGGGGGGAATGGCGACGACGCCGTCCTCATTCAGCACGATCTGTTCAGCCAGCGTGCCATCCAGCGGATTGCCCAACGCCGGAAAGCGCTCGACCATGGGTCCGGAGATCCAGCCTTGGAAGAAAGTGCCGGCCACGCGATCGCCAGTTTTGAATCGAGTGACGCCGGGACCGACGGCCGCCACTTCGCCCGCTCCATCGGACAAAGGGATGGTGTTGCGATTCACCGGACCGCCGAAGTAGTTACCGATGACGATCATCTGGTCGCGATAGTTGAGCGACGCCGCACGCACGCGAATGACGATCTCGCGCGGTCCGGGCCGCGGATCAGGGCGCTCGGCCTCGACCAGACCATCCAGGCTGGTGGCTCCTTTTTGTAACTCGTAAACTTTCATCTGCGGGATCGCGCGGATTAGAACGGGTACAGCGAAATGCCGGCGGCCGGAGTAGGAACCGCTTCGTCGGAGGGAGCACCCACAGGTTGCTCCTGAAGCTCACCGGCGAGTCCGCCCGCAATCGGACGGCAAAAGATGCCGGCCTCGCCCAAGTAAACTTCCAGCTCCGAAGGCCGCGGCAGCGTACCCTGGATGAGAGCCTCCGAGAGCGGATCCTCGATGAATTTCTGGAGCGCCCGGCGCAGAGGCCGCGCGCCATAGCTGCGGTCTGTCAGCGTCTTTTCGAGAATGTATTTCGCGGCGTCTTCGTTGACGCGGATCTTGATCTGCTTGGCGACCAGATTGATATTGATCTGTTCCACCAGCAGATTGATGATCTTCAGCAAGTCTTCATCGTTGAGCGAGGTGAACAGGATCACTTCATCCAGCCGGTTCAAGAACTCCGGATTGAAGGCCTTCTTCACTTCGGCCATCACCTGGTCTTCGACCTTGGTCGGAACTCCGGTGAGCGACGGCGCCGAGAATCCAATCGACGACTTCTTGTCGAGGAAACGCGCGCCCAGGTTGGAGGTCATGATGATGATGGTGTTCTTGAAGTCGACCGTGTTTCCAAGGCCATCTGTGAGCTGCCCATCCTCGAAAACCTGGAGCAGGATGTTATAGACATCCGGGTGCGCCTTCTCGATTTCATCCAACAGGATGATGGAATATGGCGCGCGCTTGACGCGCTCGGTGAGCTGGCCGCCTTCCTCGTATCCCACGTATCCGGGAGGCGAGCCGATGAGTTTCGAGACCGAGTGCTTTTCCATGAACTCGGACATGTCGAAACGGATGAGAGACTTTTCGCTGCCGAACAGGAATTCGGCGAGGGCGCGCGCGACTTCGGTTTTGCCGACGCCGGTGGGTCCCAGGAACAGGAAGGAACCGGCCGGGCGTTTGGGAGACTTTAATCCGGCGCGGGAACGGCGGATGGCGCGCGCCAGCGCCGAGATGGCCTTCTCCTGGCTGATGACGCGCTTGTGCAGCTCCTCTTCGATGCGAATGAGCTTGGAGACTTCTTCCTCTCGAATGGCGGTCATCGGGACACCGGTCCAACGGGCGACCACGTCTTCGATGTCATCCTTGGTGACGACGCCGGTGGAGGTGTCGTCCAGATTGTATTTTTCGCGGAGCTGGCGCAGGTTCTCGCGCTCCTTGCGTTCTTCGTCCGAATAGAAGCGCGCCTTCTCGAACTCGTGGTTCGCGATAGCGTTCTCCATGCGGTGCACGATGAACTTGATGCGCTTCTGAATATCGGCGACTTCGCCCGGCAGCGTGGTCTGGCGCAGTTTCACTCGAGCGCCGGCTTCGTCGATCAAATCGATAGCTTTATCCGGCAAGAAACGGTCGGGAATAAAGCGCGTGGAGGCATGCACGGCGGACTCGATGGCTTCGTCAGTATATGCGACGGCGTGAAATTTTTCGTAACGTTCCTTGATGCCGAACAGAATGCGGATGGCGTCTGTTTCGGTGGGCGGCGGAACCTTCACGGCTTGAAAGCGGCGTTCCAGCGAACGGTCTTTTTCAATCGACTTGCGATATTCAGCCGGCGTGGTAGCACCAATGCACTGAATTTCGCCGCGGGAAAGCGCGGGTTTCAGGATGTTGGCGGCGTCCAGCGAACCTTCAGCTGAACCAGCCCCAACCAGAGTATGCAGTTCGTCGATAAAGATGATGGCGTTCTGATTTTCCATCAGTTCTTTCATGATGGTTTTCAGGCGCTCTTCAAACTGGCCGCGATACTTAGTTCCGGCTAC
>Ga0302326_10024185_pt1 | contig 12361 bp, 9 predicted proteins | sample Palsa_T0_3_FD_202264 | JGI IMG/M metagenome (GOLD analysis project Ga0302326, IMG submission 202264) | Peat permafrost microbial communities from Stordalen Mire near Abisko, Sweden - Palsa_T0_3 | ecosystem: Environmental > Terrestrial > Soil > Palsa > Peat permafrost | place: Sweden: Abisko...
ACCTAAGGGCTCGGAACTCGCGAGCGCGGCCGCCGCCGCGTCGGCGACATAACGCGCCGAAGCCTGCGCGCGCGCCTGCAGCTCGCGCGCGATACCCTGCCGGGCATAATTGCTCGCCAGGCCCGCCTGTCGCTCGGATTCGTCGCGGTGCTGCCACGCCAGCAGTGCGATGACAAATAACGCCCCCAGCACCACTGCCAGAAAGGCGGCACCCGCGTATTTGATCTTTAAACTGACGGCACTCACAGTCTTGCGCCAGCGCGCCGCATGCAGCGTGCCAGCCGGCCCCTATGTTTCACTAGGATATTACCCGCGGGGGGCCTTGCTCGGCTACCCGGCTTGGGACATATGGGCCCGATACGCGCTGTTACTCTAGAATCAGTCAGGAAATGTTCAATTCCCTCGAGCTCACGGGCCGTGCCAGCACCCATGTGCGGGAAGTTCCCGAGCTCGGCTGCATTTTGCACAGCGTCGCGGTACCGCGGGCGCTCGCGATGCACGCGGCCGCGCGCGTCGCTGGCATCGAGATTGCCATCGTCTCGAGCTTCCGTGACTTTGAGCGCCAGGTTGCGATCTGGAATGCCAAGTACCGCGGCGTGCGGCCGCTCCTCGGCCGCGACGGGCGCGCATTGGCGCCGGCCCAAATGAGCGAGAGCGCGCTCATTGATGCCATCCTTATTTGGTCCGCGCTGCCTGGCGCGAGCCGCCATCATTGGGGCACGGACATCGACGTCATCGATCGCGCGGCGGTTGGCGCCGATTACCGTGCGCAATTGGTGCCAGCGGAGTTTGACCGTCACGGCCCCTTCGCGCGGCTCGACGCCTGGCTCGCCGCCAATATGGCGACGTTTGGATTTTTCAGGCCCTACACGACGGAGCGCGGCGGCGTGCAGCCCGAGCCCTGGCATTTGAGCTTCGCGCCAGTTGCGCAGACGGCGCTTGCGGCGCTGACGCCCGAGGTACTGACTGCGGCGCTCGCAACCAGCGCATTGTGCGGCCGCGAAGCGGTGCTCGCGCGGCTGCCGGAAATCCACGCGCGCTATGTGACCGCCATCGATCCGCCGCCGCTTTAGTTCGCCGCCCAGGCCTTCTTGATATAGCCGAGCAGCAGCGTGCGGGTGGTCGACATCGGATCGTCGAAGGCGGCGAAGATCGGCGGATTACGCCGCAGCAGAATCCAGTTTTCGCTGCGCAGAATCTGCCGCAGATAGGCGACGTTGCGATCGATCGCCTCCAGATAGGGATTGCGGCCGTCAAATAGAATCTCCAGATGCCGATAGGCCGCATGGAACTCGCCATCGAGGCGTTTGCTGCGCACCTCGGAAATGAAGTCCGGTGTCTGCCGCAGCAGGTCGACGCCGGAGGCGTATTTGACCTGCAGGCCGCCGTTGGCGGCTAGCGGCAGCGCCACACCACCCAGCACGAATTCGGCGTACAGGCGGTCGCGGCATTTTTCGAGATAACAGCGGTCGGCCATCTGCGCGATCATGTCGGCGGTACCGAGCATGTGTCCGAGTGCGATGTCGCGCGGATCGTTGACGTTGATTTGCGAGAACGGTACTTCGTAGCCAGTGAAATGCACGATCTGGGTTGCGACGGGCACCCAGGCCTCGAGGCCGACGACGGGCAGGTAGCCGGCGAGGAAGCGCGCGCCGCGCGCGACGTGCGTGCGCGTGAACTCGGCGCCGTTGCGTGATTCAGCTTCATTCGTGCGCCGCAGATAGCCGACGTCGTGAAAGAGGCCGGTGATGACGCCGACGATGGCACGCTCTCCGCCGAGGCGCGCCGCAGGTTCCTGCTGCCGCTCGTAGCCTACAAGCAACCGCGCCAGGGCGAGGGTGATGTCGAGGGTGTGCTGGCGGTCGTGATAGACGGTGTCGACCCCGAAATAGCCCGGCACCAAACCTGCAAATAGCTCTTCGAAGTGATCGAAAGCGTCCTGCAGGGGTTGCAGGGAGGTCTCCGGCCAGGTCTCTCTGTAGAGCCCCGAGACGGCGGACAACACGTCCGCGGCGGAGCTGACCTGCACCGTATTGCTGACATCAAAATCGCTGCGTCGCGCACTCGTCATTTATTATGCTCGCGCGCTGCTGGCATACCCTTGCCTCATCATCATTCGCGAGTCTAGGCAGAGCGTGGCAATAAGGCTAGGGACGTGTCCCACAATTTTCGCTTTCTCCTGTGGGCAGCCTAATTTCTGCCGTCTGCTTGCGCGGCGACGGATGCTTGCGGGCGGCGTGGCTACAGCGGTCCGCTGGCCCAGCAAGCGCGAGTTAACGATTGTCTCCTCATCTTAAGTCACGCCACGATAGCGACCCAGGCGCTGCGCGCAGGTATTGTCGGCGCATCCGGCGCGCCGTCGTACGCATCCCAAATGCACGTGCTCAATGCTGACATCGCCGCCGCTCGAGTTAGGCAGGGCATCGACCCGCGTCAATAAATGCGCAGACCACCGTACTTGCGGCGGATGCGCCGGTCGAGCATGCGCCAGCCGAGAGCAAAGCCCGCGAGCAGGGCGAGCAGCAGGCACCCCAGTGCCCACTGCCAAATCGGCCGCCCCCTTGGCGCGTTCTCGGTGGCGGTCGGGGCGGCGGGTGGATCGGCGGCAAGCTGACGCGCAACCGGAGCCGCAGCCCGTGTGGCGCTCGCCGCGCCTTGCAGTTTGGCGATCTGCGCCTGCAGGCGGGTGAGCTCCGCAACCTGCGCCGTCAATTGCCGCTGCAACGGCAGCGTCGCCGACAGGTAGGCGCCCTTGACCCAACCTTGGATTCCGGAGGCGAGTCGCACGTGCGCATAGGCGTCGTGCCGGTCGAGCACCTCGACGCTGTCACCGCTGTGAATCGACGCCACGCGTTCGCCGGCTTCGTCAGCCGTAGAGCTCACGTTGACGATGAGCTCGTCGATGACGTAGAGCGTTTCCGCCTGCGCGCCCGCTGCAACCCATACGCCTGCGAGCGCGGCGAGCACGCGCGCGCCACGCTTCATGCGGCCATATCGCCGGGAGCTTCGATGCCGTTTTGGCGGAGCAACGCCCGGATGTTCGGACGGCGGCCGCGAAATTCGATGAAGGCGTCCAGCGGATCGCGGCTGCCGCCGCGGGCGAGGATCGCATCGAGAAATCGCTGCGCCGTGGCCCGGTCGAATACGCCGTGCTCCTCGAATGCCCCGAAGGCGTCCGCGGCGAGCACCTCCGCCCACTTGTAGCTGTAATAGCCCGCGGCGTAGCCGCCGGCAAACACGTGCCCAAAACTGTGCGCGAAGCGGTTCCATTTCGGCACCGGCGTCACTGCCACCGCGGCGCGCACTTCGGCGAGTACTTCGGCGATGCGGCCGCCCAGCTTCGGGTCATAGCTCGCGTGCAGCCTGAAGTCGAACAGCGAAAACTCGAGCTGCCGCACCATCTGCAGCCCGGCATGGAAGCTGCGAGTCTGGATCAGGCGTTCCTGCAGCTGCGCCGGCAGCGTCGCGCCCGTGATGACGTGGCTCGAAATACGCTGCAACACGTCCGGCTGCCAGGCGTAGTTCTCGAAGAACTGGCTCGGCAGCTCGACCGCATCCCACGCGACCCCGCGAATGCCGGCAAGACTCGGGTAGTCGACGCGAGTCAAAAGATGGTGCAGACCGTGGCCGAACTCGTGGAACAGCGTCAAGACATCATCGTGCGTGAGAAGCGCCGGATGCGAACCACTCGGCGGAAGGAAATTGCATACGAGGTACGCGACCGGCAGAGTCGAACCCGCCTTCAGATGCTTGCGGCCGATGCATTCATCCATCCAGGCGCCGCTGCGCTTGTTGACGCGCGCATAGGCATCCAGATAGAAGCTGCCGATGGCATGGCCGTCGGCGTCCTCGATCTCAAAGAAGCCAACGTCGGGATGCCAGAGTGCGACGCCGTCGCGCGCGCGGATGCGGATGCCGAACAGGCGCTCGGCGACATTGAAGAGCCCGGCCAGCACCCGTGGCATACAAAAGTAGGGTCGCAGCTCTTCCTGCGATACGGCGTAGCGGCTTCTCTGCAACCGCTCGGCGTAGAAGCCGACGTCCCAGGCTTCCAGACGCCGCCCGGCGAAGGCCGTGAGCTCCGCAAACTCACGCTCGGCCGTTGCCCGCGCCGTGTGAGCGAGTTCCTCCAGGAATTTCAGCACTTCCTCGACACTGCGCGCCATGCGAGTGGCGAGCGCGTACTCCGCGTAGCTCTTGAAGCCCAGGATCTGCGCGGCCTCGTGACGCCGGCTCAGGATGTCCTCCATGACCTGCGTGTTGTCCCAGCGACCCGCGCTCGGGCCCTGATCCGAGGCGCGCGTCATCCAGGCTTCGTAAAACGCCCGCCGCAGGCGCTGCGATTCAGCGTCCGTCACCACCGCGACGTAGGTCGGCTGGTCAAGCGTGAGAATCCATCCCTCGCGGCGTTCGGCGTGCGCGCGCTGGCGCCCCTGTTCCACGATGGTCTCATTGAGGCCCGCAAGCTCCGCCTCGTCGGTGACGTGATGGCTCCAGGCGTTGGTCGCATCCAGTACGTTCTCTTCGAACTTCGACTGCAGCTGCGAGAGCTCCAAGAGCACGTTCTTGAAGCGCTGCTTGCGCTCGGCGTCGAGTCCGACGCCGGCGAGGTGAAAGTCGCGCAGGGTGTGCTCCACCACCCGCCGTTCAACAGGCCCCAGGATGCGCTCCTTGCTCTCGCTGATCGCGCGGTAGGCCTTGTACAGAGCTTCGTTCTGAGAAAGATCCGTGTGGTAGGCCGACAGCAGCGGCAGGCAGGCGTTGTAGCTCGTGCGCAGCGGCTCGCAATTGACGACGGCATTCAGATGCACGACCGGCGACCAGGTGCGGGTGACGCGGTGGTCGAGCTCCTCGAGCGGCTCGACCAGGGTCGCAAAGCTCGGATCCGACAGGCCCGCAAGCTCCTCGATGCGCGCGCGGCTCACGCGCAGCAGCTCGCGGATGGCGGGCTCCACGTGCTCGGGCCGTATGCTGGTGAAGGCAGGCAGAATCTGGTCGGCGAGCAGGGGGTTTTGCATCGTTAGGGGTACCTTTTAAGGGGCGCATTCTAAGGCCTCCCCGGGTCGCGCGCATGCACCTGGAACGCCATGGCCGGGGCGCCGCGCAAGGCATGTAACATGCCGCAGTCAACCAGTCCCGGGCAGCCTTTCATGGACCAATTCGATCTTCTGGTCGTCGGTGGCGGCAGCGGCGGCCTCGCCTGTGCGCAGCGCGCCGCCGATTACGGAGTCCGAGTGGGTCTCATCGAGCCCGGCCGTCTCGGCGGCACCTGCGTGAACGTCGGCTGCGTGCCGAAGAAAATCATGTGGAACGCCTCGGAAATCCGCGAAGCCCTGGGCGACGCGGTCGACTACGGCTTTCCGGCGACCCCCGCGGGGCACGACTGGCTGGCGCTCAAGGCGAAGCGCGACGCGTACGTTGCGCGCCTGAACGGCATGTACGCGCGCAATCTCGCGCAGCGCAAGGTCGAACACATCGAGGGACGTGCGAGCTTCATCGGCCCGCAGCTGATCGCGGCCGCGGGGCGCACGCTGGGCGCCCCGCACATCGTCATCTCGACGGGCGGCAGGCCCCTCGTGCCGGACATCCCCGGGGCGTCGCTGGGAATCACCTCGGACGGCTTCTTTGAGCTTGCGCAACGGCCCGAACGCGTCGCCGTGGCTGGCAGCGGCTACATCGCGATCGAGCTTGCGGGGATTCTGGCCGGCCTCGGGTCAAGAGTCGTGCTCGCCATCCGCAGCCAGGAGGTGCTCAAACAATTCGATGCACTGCTGGGCAAGACGGCGCTGCTGATGCTGCGCGAAATGGGCGTCGATGTAGAGATGAGCTGCCGCGGCGCACAGCTCGTGCGCTCGGGTGGCGAGAGGCTGGAGCTCGAGCTGCACGACGGCCGTCGCTTAGGCCCGCTCGATACGGTCATCTGGGCGGTGGGACGCGTGCCGAATGTGGAGGAACTCGCGCTGCATCGCGCGGCAGTGCACCTCACCCCGGACGGTTACATCGCCACGGACGACTTTCAGGCGACGAGTGCGCCCGGGATCTATGCAGTCGGAGACGTGACGGGCCGCATACCGCTCACGCCGGTGGCGATCGCGGCGGGCAGACGCCTGGCCGACCGGCTCTTCGGTGGACAGCCGCAGCGGCGGCTCGACTACGACATCGTGCCGACGGTGATATTTGGCCATCCGCCGATCGGCGCCGTCGGCCTTTCTGAAGCGCAGGCGCGCGCCCGCCATGGACAGGCGGTGCACATCCACTTGTCAACGTTTGTGCCGCTGTACCACGCCATGACGGTACGCAAGCCGCACACGCACATGAAACTGGTGACGGTGGGAGAGGATGAGCGCATTGTCGGCGCCCACGTGATTGGGCCCGGGGCGGATGAGATGCTGCAGGGATTTGCGGTCGCCTTGCGTATGGGGGCGCGCAAATGCGATTTCGACGATACGGTGGCGATTCACCCGACCAGCGCTGAAGAATTCGTCACGATGCGATGAGCGCTTGCAGCACCGGCGCTGTCTGCGGGCGAATGCCGCGCCAGACGCTGAAGGACTCCGCCGCCTGCTCGACCAGCATCCCCCAGCCTTGCAGCGCGCGCGCGCAGCCATGGCTCTCGGCCCAGCGCACGAACGGCGTCTTCTCCTTGCTGTAGGCCATGTCGTAACAGGTCGTGCGCGCGTTCACCAGCGTCGCGGGGATGGCGGGCGCGCCGCCGTCGGTGCTCGCCGACGTTGCATTGATGATGAGGTCAAACTCGGTCAGCAGCGCAGAATCCAGGCCGCAGCCGATGAGGTTGCCGTGCTGAGCGAACTCGCGGGCGAGGGCACTGGCGCGCGCTGCGGTACGGTTTGCGATAACGAGCTCGCGCGGCTGCAGATCAAGGAGCGGCGCCAGCACGCCACGAGTGGCGCCGCCGGCACCGACAATCAGAATACGGCTTCCCGTCACCGTCACGCCGCAGTTGTCCTGCAGATCGCGCACGAGCCCCTCGCCGTCGGTGTTGTCGCCGATGAGCTCATTCTCGTTCTGCATCATGAGTGTGTTGACGGCGCCGGCGCGCTCGGCGCGCGGCGTCAGCTCATTGGCGAGCCCGGCTGCCGCCGGTTTGTGCGGCAGGGTGATATTCAAGCCGCGGCCACCGTGCAGAAAAAAGTGCATGACGTGGCGGCGAAATTTCGCCGGCGGCACGTCGAAGCGCCGATACACCATCGACTGCTCGGTCTGCCGCGCGAACAGGCCGTGGATGAACGGCGACCAGCTGTGCCCTATCGGGTGGCCGATGACCCCATATTGATCCGGAGGAGTATTCATCGAGCGCTCCACTGACGGGCCGTGGAGCGCGAACGCAAAGCTCGTCTATATTCCCGCTGCGCGCGCATGATTTCAATCGAGTGGGCGTCGATGCGCTCTTATACATGAGTCCGACAGGTTCCGACCAGAGGCGCAGTGCGACAATGTGACGCTCGTCCGGCAGGCACTCTCTAGTGCGCGGCGCGCAGCGTGCGGATGCTCATGCCGCCAGCGTCGGTGGTGTTGAACTGGGCGTGCAGTTCGGTGAGCCAAAGATGCAGGCGCGCCGCAAATTGATAGGGCGGGTTCAGGATCAAGAGTCCCGAGCCATTGAGTGAAACCCGCGAATCACGCGGGTAGAGCCACCATTCACAGACCACGTTGTCGCAGCCGATGGCGGGCGCCATACGCGTGAGCCAAGCGCTGGTCGTGCGCGCATCCTTGATTGGATACCACGCCACGACGACGGCGGAACGCAAGCGCCGCAGCGCCTCCTGACAGCAATTCGCGACGTGCTCGAAGTCCACGCGTTCCTCGTATGGCGGATCGATGAAGACCAGGCTGCGCCGCTCCGGCGGCGGCAGGTAAGCGCGCAGCCGCTCGAAGCCATTCGCCTCCTCGACGTGCGCGCGCGCATAGCCGCGCAGCGCGCGCAGCAGCGCCCGCGCCTCGCTGGGCACGATCTCGAGCAGCACGGCGCGATCCTGCGGGCGCAGCTGCGCGGCCGCCAGCAGCGGTGATCCCGGGTACGCGTGAGCGTTGCCCAGCTCAGCGCGCAGCAGCTGCAGCTGCGCCAAATAATGCTGCAGCTCCGCCGTGCCGGGTGCGGCGGCTGCGAGGCGCGCCAGGCCGCTCTGCGCCGTACGCGTCTGCTCGGTGCCGGGCCGCGTCAGATCGTAGCTGCCGCGCCCGGCGTGGGTCTCGAGGTAGAGAAAGCCGCCGTCCTTGCGCTGCAGCGCCGTCAACAGCGCGAGCAGCGTGACGTGCTTGTGGACGTCAGCAAAGCTGCCGGCGTGAAATCGATGTCGATACTGCATCGCACTACTTTGGCACGCCGCTGTGGCGCGCGCTCCTGCGCGCAGTCTATTTGACGCGCGCCCGCTTCGCGGCGGCTCTCGGCATGCGCGTCGGGCTCTTCGTCTTCAAAGAAGGAGGTCGTGTCCTGGCCTGCGCGGCGCTGGCGCGTGCCGCGGCGGGTCGTGGGGTCGCCGGGCGTGCGGCGGCAGGCCGCGCGCTTGCAGGCCGCGCAGCGGCCGGCGCGCGTGCCGCGCGCGTGCGCGCCGCCGGCGCCGCCGGTGCGCCGCTGCCCTCCGCCGCTGCTGCCGCGTTTTCGGCGATCGCCTTGGCGGCACCGCCCTTCTTGCCGCGGCCGAAGCGGCTGCCGCGGGCAGGAGCCTCCTCGAGCAGCTTGCGACATTCCTCGAGGGTGAGCGACTTGGGTTCACGGTCCTTCGGCACCTTGGCGTTTTTCTTAGCGTCGGTGATGTACGGGCCGTAGCGGCCGTTGAGGACCTGGATACCCGCGTCGGGGAAGTCGGCGATGATGCGGTTCGCGTCGGCTTCCAGCTTCAGACGAATAAGCTCGAGGGCTCGCTCGAGGGTGACCGTATAGGGATCATCGTCTTTCATCGATACATACTTCGGTCCGTATTTGATGTACGGACCGAAACGCCCGACATTGGCGAGAATCGGCGCGCCCTCCGCGGTTGCGCCCAGAGTGCGCGGCAACTTGAACAGCTCGAGCGCCTCGGCGAGCGTGATCAGGTCCATCTTCTGGCCCGGCCGCAGTCCGGCGAAGCGTGGCTTGTCGACATCGTCCTTGGTGCCGATCTGTACGAACGGACCGAAGCGCCCCATGCGTACGGTGATGGGCTTGCCGGAGGGCACGTCCTTACCGAGCTCGCGCGCCTGCGCCACCTGCTCGCGCGACACGTTCTTGTCGGTGTGTTTGACCTGCTCGATGAACGGTTTCCAGAATTTGCGCAGCGGTATCTTCCAGTCCTCCTCGCCACGCGACACGGCGTCCAGCTCATCCTCCATCTCGGCGGTGAAGCTGTACTCGACATAGCGATGAAAATACTGGGTCAGGAAGCGATTGACGATCTTGCCGATGTCGGTCGGTATGAAGCGCCGGCTGTCCATCTCCACATATTCGCGGTCCTGCAGCGTCGAGATGATCGCCGCGTAGGTCGATGGCCGGCCGATGCCGTATTCCTCGAGAGCCTTGACGAGCGACGCTTCCGAGAAGCGCGGCGGCGGCTCGGTGAAATGCTGCTCGGCGCTGAGAGCCGTCAACGCCACCGTAGCGCCTTCGGTCATCGGCGGCAGCACGTGATCATCATCGTCGGTTTTCAGATCATCGGTCCCTTCCTGATAGACCGCGATGTAGCCCGGCGTTACCAGAGTCGAGCCGTTGGCGCGCAGCACGTGGCGCTCAGCGCCATCCGCTCCGGCGAGCAGATCGACCGCCACCGTGTCAAACACCGCATGACTCATTTGACAGGCGAGCGCACGTTTCCAGATGAGCGCATACAGACGGAAAAGATCGCCGTCGATTTTGCCCTCGATATCTGCCGGAGTAATCGCGGCTGACGTCGGCCGGATCGACTCGTGCGCTTCCTGTGCATTCTTTGATTTGGTCTTGTAGACGCGCACTTCTTCGGCGACGCTTTCCGGGCCGTACAGCTTGGCTGCAACCTGGCGCAGCTCGCTTACCGCCTCGGCCGCGAGCGACACCGAGTCGGTGCGCATGTAGGTGATGAGACCGACGCTGCCCTCGGTGCCGATCTCCACGCCCTCGTAGAGCTGCTGGGCGAGGCGCATGGTGCGTCGCGCGTTGAAGCCGAGCTTGCGCGCGGCTTCCTGCTGCAGCGTCGAGGTCGTGAACGGTGGCGCTGGATTGCGGCGGCGCTGTTTGCGATCGATGGCGAGCACGCGCAACTGGCCCGGCGTCGCGGCGGTCGCGCCGGCGGCGGCTTTGATGGCGTGCTCCACCGCGCGCGCCTGGGTTTCATTGACGAAGCTGAACTGCTCGGTCTTCGCGCCCAGATATTCGATGAGCTTGAGGGGAAAGCGCTGCTGCGAATGCTCGCCCTCGCCGTCGAGCGTCCAGTATTCCTGCGCATTGAACGCGGCGATCTCCGCCTCGCGCTCGCAGATCATGCGCAGCGCGGGACTCTGCACGCGCCCGGCCGATAAGCCGCGGCGCACTTTCTTCCACAGCAGCGGCGAGAGATTGAAGCCGACCAGGTAGTCGAGGGCGCGCCGCGCCTGCTGTGCGTTGACGAGCTCGAGCGACAGCCCGCGCGGCTCGGCCACCGCCTGGCGGACGGCGTTCTTGGTGATCTCGTAGAACACAACCCGATGCACCTGCTTGCCGACGAGCTCGTCGCGCGATTTCAGGATCTCCTGCAGGTGCCAGGCAATCGCTTCGCCTTCACGGTCCGGGTCGGTTGCGAGATACAGCGCTTTGGCCTTGCGCAGCGCGCGCGAAATGGCGTCGACGTGTTTGGCGCTCTTCTCGAGCGCCTGATACTGCATCGCAAAGCCGTGCTCGGGATCGACCGCGCCTTCCTTCGGGACCAGGTCGCGCACGTGGCCGTAGGAGGCGAGCACTTCGAAGTCCTTGCCGAGGTACTTCTTGATCGTCCGTGCCTTCGCCGGCGATTCCACGATGACGAGATTCTCGCTCATGCGCGCGGCAGCAAACCGTGCCTCAATGCGGCCCGCTCGCAATTGAGTTCGATACCCACGCCTCGAGGCGCTGGAAGGCGAGATCCTGACCGGGCTGGCTCGAGAGCACCATGAGCACGACCCACTTCAATTGCTCCGTGTCGAGCTCGTCCGCATCGAGCGCCATCATGCGATCGATCACGATTTCGCGCTGCAGGGGTTGCAGTACGCCCAGTTGCTCGAGGGTAAGCAGAAAGCCGCGGCATTCGGTCGAGAGCCGTGTCAACTCGGCATCGGAGAAGATGCGCACCGCGCAGCCGCTGTTGTCGATGGCGATGTCGAGCAGCGCGCGCTCGCGCACGCAGGCCAGATCGGCGAGCCAATCAAGCGCGCGTTCGACGTTTTCCTGAGCAAAGCCGACGTACTCAAGATCGCGCGCCAGATCCCCGCGCTCGGGCACCTCAGGTGCCTTATCGAGCATGTAGCGGTCAAAAACGTAGATCAGGATGTCAAGAACGCTGCCGGTCATCATCTGTGGTTCGCGCACCGCGGTGGCCGTCTAGGAGAGAGGCGCGACGCGCCTTTTGGACTTTGAAATCAACGCCCTCGGCGCTGCACAGAGCCAAAGATCGGGCTTCCAAAGCGAGCGCATCTAACAGTATTTCCTACGCCGTGTCCAATACAGCGCGCCGCAAGGCGCTCCCCGCGGTGTCTTGCACAGCGCGGGGGCGCTTGCTTTCAGGGGTTGCGGACGACGTCCGCCACGCGCACCGGATTTGACTCTCCGACCACGAGCCCGTAGCTCATGTGCTCGTAGGATTTGAACAGCAGCAACGTGCCGGCGCGCTCATTTGGCAGTCGCACGTCGTGGCCTGCACCGAATCCGAATCCGGCATCATTGCCGATGCCGGAATCACGCACGGTTCCGCCGACGTTGTCGATCGCCAATATGTCGCCTGCGTCGATGCCATCGCGCGTGCCGCGATTGATGAGGACGACGTCGTACTGGCCGATGAGCCGCACGCCGTCAATCACGGACATAATCCGTCCATGCACTTCGTGGCGCGGTGCGCGCAGTGTCAGGCTGGGCGGAGTGTCGCCCATGGAGGCGAGCACCAGATCGCCGCGCAGCGTTTCGCGGGCGGAATCGGTGAGCAGACCTTTGGCCGGATTGCCGGGCCGGGTAATGACGGCGGTCGCGGTATAGATGCCCTGATAGCCCACCATCTGGCCGTTGTCAGGATCGCGTACCGGCTCGCCGACGTGCATGACCGTGAAACGCGAATTGGGCGCGGCATTCAAATCAGTCACGTAAAACTCATGTCCCGTGCCGCCCGCCTGATGCTCCTCGCGGAAGGTCAGCACGTGCGGCGAGTGGCGTACCTGATCTATCGACAGC
>Ga0302326_10024187_pt1 | contig 12360 bp, 8 predicted proteins | sample Palsa_T0_3_FD_202264 | JGI IMG/M metagenome (GOLD analysis project Ga0302326, IMG submission 202264) | Peat permafrost microbial communities from Stordalen Mire near Abisko, Sweden - Palsa_T0_3 | ecosystem: Environmental > Terrestrial > Soil > Palsa > Peat permafrost | place: Sweden: Abisko...
AAACTCACTGTCAAAAAGACAAGTTCATCTTTTGCTCTCGTCGCGCTGCTCACGGCCGCCGCCGTTTGCCCGGCGCGCGATAATTATAATTCAACCTTGCTGTCTTTTGGCCCGGTCGCCTATTGGCCTTTCAACGAGACGTCTGTGTCGCCGCCGCTCTATGTCATCACGAATTCATCGGCCCTCGGCGATCTCCTGGACGGGTATGGCATCGACACCAATCAAACGCTGACCGCAGCGGGAGACACCAGCATCGCAGTCAGCAGCGGAGAGGCGGGCATTGTGGGCAGATGTGTCAGATTCTCCAATCCCGGCGACAATATCGAGGTGTGCAACTCCAAGACAGACGTTCCTTGGAACGCGGCGCTCAATCCGGCCCCGCCTTTCACGATAGAGTTTTGGGCCATGCCAAACTCCATCAGCGGCGACTCGACGGGACTTTGTCCGTTGTCAAACTTTGATCCGAACTGGGCGTCCGGGGCTTCGCGCGCGGGGTGGGTATTTTACGTTGGCGCCGATGGCGGCTGGCAATTTCGACTCGGTAACCGGAGTGGATACGCCGGAGTGCTGACGGGGTCTTCGACCGGCAATGCAACGACCAATGTTTGGCAGCACCTGGCCGCCACATGGGATGGCACTAATGCCAGCCTCTACGCCAACGGCGTGCTCATCGGCACGACTAACATTTCCGTTGGCAATTGGGTCAACAATCCTCAAACCGCCCTGCGCATGGGCGGCACGCCGCTTAACGGAAACAGTGGCGTAAGCCCCAATGCCCAGGATTCGAGCAACAATGGCAACCGCGGCTATGACGGATGGGTGGACGAAGTGGCGATCTACGCCAGCATTCTCTCCACGAATACGATCAGCGCTCATTTTCGTGCCGCGTATACCAACAACGCCGGCTATCACGCCCAGATTCTCAATGACGGCCCGGTCGCATACTACGAGCTTGAGGAGCCGCCGTTCAACGTGCCCCCACCCGGCTCCTACCCTGCCTTCGCCAACAGCGGCAGCGCGGCCAGCGCCGCCAACGGCACCACTGAATGGGGCGCCCTGGCAGGCCAACCCGGCCCAGGCTACGCCGGATTCAGCGCGGCGGATCAGTCGGTGTTCTTTGACGGCGAGAATGGCTTTTCCCAAATTGAGGACGCCAGGGGCCTGCACTTCGCCACCAACGAAAACTCCAAAATCCCCATCACCATGACCGTCTGGATCAAGCCGTTGGAGCAGGATTTCTATCGTGACATCATCGCGCACGGGTTTGACACCAATTTCGCGGAAACCTTTTTGCGCATCTTTCCCGGAAGCGGCTATGGAAACGGTAATTATTACGAGATCGGAAGCAGTGACGGCGTCACCTATTATGATGACGCTTTCTTTCCAATACCGCCCGGTGACATCGGGAACTGGGTTTTCCTGGCTGGCACATTTGACGGGACAAATTGGAACTTGTATCGCAACGGAAAGCTGGTGGGTTCCACGCTGGCATCCCCCACCGATCCGGGCGCGATCGATGTCAGCGGTCCGTGGACTCTTGGCTCTCGACAAATCAACGGTTGGATTCAAGAAGGCTACGGCTGGGTTGGAGATGGCGAGTTCTTTAGCGGGAGCCTGGCCGAGCCAGCCATTTTCACGAACTCTTTGTCGGCTTCGGAGATTATGAGCCTTTACTACGCTGCGGATGTGCCGCCGACAATTACCACGCAGATACTGCCGCCGACGGGTCCGGTGTATGCGGGCGGTTCCGTATCGTTCAATGTCTTTGCCGAGGGCAATCCGGTCCTGGGCTATCAATGGTATTTTGACAATGTGGGTCTTGCAGGCGAGAACTCAACGAACCTGACGCTCACCAATCTCATGACGGCCAGCAATGGCATTTATTCCGTAGTTGTGACCAATGCCTATGGCGCCGCGACAAGCTCCATTGCGTTGGTCGTTCTTCCCGCTGGTCCGCCGCAAATCATACAACAGCCCATTCCGGTAACGCGCTGGACAAACTTTCCATTTACGATTTCAGTCACGGCCAGTGGCTCTGAGCCATTGTCTTATTGCTGGATGGAAGATGGCGTCTTCATTCCCGGTGCCACCAATGCATCTTACACAGCGGTCGCCCAAATATCCGGCAACTTTAACTATTCCTGCCTCGTGACCAACCAGTTTGGGATGACCAATTCCGCCACTGTCGCCCTAACCGGCCTGACTTGGCCCACCGCTTGGTTTCCGTCGAGCATCCTATTCTACAAGCCTATTGCTTATTACCGGTTGGACGAGCTTAGTGGCAACATAGCCTATGATTACGCTGGCGGTATTAATGGCCAGTATTTCAACGTCCTACTCGGCCAGACCGGCTATGGGTCCTATGGCTATGATCCCGATCCGGGAATTGTTGTCGGGCCCGGACCCAACAGCTACGTGGGTAACATTAGCGGTTCTGCGATTGATTTCTCCGGTGCCACCCCTTTCAGTCTTCTGCTGTGGTGCAAGGGAAACGCCGGACAAAATAGCGGCGCAGCACTCATTGCCAAGGGCGAGGGCAGCAACGGCAGCGCAGCCGACGAGCAGTTTTGCCTCAACGTGGGCGGCGCTGGCGGCTACTCGGGTGTTTACAGCTTCTTTGTGCGCGATCCCGGGCTCGTTCCAATTGAGGTGGATGCGGACAGTGGCCCAGACGGGAATTGGAACCTTATCGCTGCAACCTGCGACGGGACGTCAATTGCCCTTTACGTGAATGGGGCGCTTGAAGGCACGACTGCGGCGCCATCCGGCGGAATCGAATCACTAACCTCCCCGATCAGCATCGGCGCCGAGCGTTCGGGCGTTGCTCCTACCTACGACTTGAATTTCACGGGCAGCATTGACGAGGTTGCCGTTTACAATTACGCCTTGAGCGCCGTCCAATTGGTTTCCTTAACGGCAGTCCCTTACACGTCGCCGCCGATCATTCAGAACACCTCACTGGCCGTCTCCAATGGCGTTTTCAGCTTTTCGTGGTACGCGCCCCCCGGCAGCGCCTCTCAGGTGCAATACCAAACAAATCTGAGCCAGACCAGTTGGCTGAACTTGGGCGCTCCGATCACCGCCACCAACGCCACCGCGTCAACTTCCGACTTCATGACCAACGTGCAGCGATTCTACCGTGTCGTGTTGCTGAGGTGAAATTGGATTGCGATCCAGCGGGCCGTGCGGAACGGAGCGGCCCATTTTTCCGATGCGAACGCCGCTGCAATATTTCCACCGCGCCCTCTTTTTGCCGTAAAGACTGGCGCAACAATGAAGAACCTGATAACGGTTTTCGCTGTTGAGCGATGTTACCCGCATTCTTGAGTCCATCGAGCACGGTGATCCCAATGCCGCCGATAAACTGCTGCCACTGGTCTATGAAGAGTTGCGCAAGCTGGCGGCGTCGCGCATGGCGGACGAATCGCCCAACCAAACTTTGCAGCCCACCGCGCTGGTGCATGAAGCCTGGCTGCGATTGGTGGGCGACTCGAATCCCAACTATTCCGGCCGGGCCCATTTCTTCGGCGCCGCTGCGGAGGCCATGCGCCGAATTCTTATCGAGAAGGCCCGCCGCAAACGCGCCCAACGCCACGGAGGAAACCAGCAACGCGTGGACATTGAAAGTATTGAAATGGCCGGACCTGGTGACGACGACCAACGCCTCGCTGTGAACGAGGCGCTCGACCAGCTCGCCGCCATCCACGACGTCCAGGCCGAGGTAGTTAGCCTTAGCCTCGTCAGATATTGACAATTCTTTAATGAGGAAGGCAAGATGATTCAACTAGGTTCAATTTGGCTCGGAAACCAAAAAGCTTTTATTACTTGCTGCCAGGGCAAGGTCGCGGAGCGCGCAAGCGATATCTCCGTAACCTGATCGTTTCAATTGTCGTCGGCCTTTTCGTTTCCGGCCTTCTGGCCTGGATTTGGTGGCTGCTTGAAACGTGAACCCATCCTTGAGGTTTCCGGGTTGACCATCCGGCGCGGCAAGAAGGTCATCCTCGAAAACATCGATTGGCAGGTCCGCCCGGGCCAGCATTGGGTCATCCTCGGAGCCAACGGTTCGGGCAAGACTTCCCTTTTGTGCGCGCTCACCGGCTACCTAACACCCACTTCAGGGGAGGTGGAAGTGCTTGGCCAGCGCTACGGGCATTCTGATTGGCGTGATCTGCGCCAGCAGGTGGGCTTGGTTAGCTCGGCCATTCGCCAACAAATTCCGCCCGACGAACCGGCCTTGGAAACCGTGGTCAGCGGACAATACGCTATGATCGATTTCTGGGGCAAAATGACCCCCGCCGACCGCCGTCGGGCCCGGCATATCCTGCGACAAACCGAGTGCCTGGAATTGGCGGACCGCCCCTGGCTTTTCCTTTCGCAAGGCGAACGGCAGCGAGTGTTGATTGGGCGCAGTTTGATGGGCAAACCCGCGCTCCTGATTCTGGATGAACCGTGTGCCGGCTTGGACCCCGCCGCGCGCGAGCATTTCTTGCAATTCCTGCAACGCTTGGGCCGCAGCCCTCGTGCCCCTACCCTTATCCTGGTGACCCACCATGTCGAAGAAATCCTCCCGGTATTTTCGCACGTCCTTATTTTGAAGAGCGCCCGCGTCATGGCTCGAGGGCGAAAGAAAGAAAAACTTACCTCCCAAGCGCTTTCTGAGGCGTTCGGCGAGCCCGCTGAACTGGGCCAAAAACATGGCCGCTACACCCTGCAATTGAAGCAGCGAGCCGCGTCGTGGTTAAAGAGTCAATCGTAACGCGACCAAAACCAAATTCCGGCGATAATCCCGACCGCCGCGACGCTCATCCAAATCGCCGACGAGATGAAGTAGGAAATGCCGATTAAGGCAATGCCGCCGAACCAGGCGGGCGCGAGGCGCTGTTTCTTGCCGTAAATGGAAAAGCCGGCGCCGATGGCTCCCCAGATCAGCGACGCGATCAACGTCGCCGAACTGAAAGAAAATGGTGAGCTTGGTCCATCCGCGTACGAACTTAAAGTATTCGTATCCATATTACCCGCAAGTACACATCAAATTCCGATCACCCCAGACATTGTCAATACGACCGACGGGCGGCCAATACTTGTGCTCGCGCGTCCAAGGCGCGGGGAAGGCGGCGCGCTCGCGCGTATAGGGACGCTCCCAAACCTCTTGCACTACCGCGACCGCGGTGTGGGGCGCATTTTTCAACAGGTTGTTTTGTCGATCGACTTGGCCTGATTCGATTTCCTGGATTTCGCCGTGGATGGCAATAACAGCGTCGCAGAAACGGTCCAGTTCCTCTTTGGATTCGCTCTCGGTCGGTTCAATCATCATCGTCCCGGCCACGGGAAAGGATATGGTGGGCGCGTGGAACCCATAATCCATCAGGCGCTTGGCCACGTCCTCGACGGTCACCCTCTTGAAGGGGCGCACATCGACGATGCATTCGTGCGCCACAAATCCGCTCTTGCCTTTGTAGAGCACCGGAAAATACGGATCCAACCGCCGTGCGATATAATTGGCGTTGAGGATGGCCATGCGGGTGGCTTCGGTCAGGCCGGTGCCACCCATCAGCGCGATGTACATCCACGAAATGATCAGAATGTTGGCGCTGCCCCAAGGCGCAGCCGCCACCGCGCCAATCGGATCTTCGCCGCCTAGGTTGACCACGGGATGGCCGGGCAAAAATTCCGTCAAATGCTCCGCCACACAAATCGGTCCCATGCCTGGACCGCCACCGCCATGCGGAATGCAGAAGGTCTTGTGCAGATTGATATGACAAACGTCCGCGCCGATGCCGCCGGGACTGCACAAGCCGACTTGCGCATTCATGTTGGCGCCGTCCATATAGACCTGCCCGCCATGATCGTGGACGATCTGGCACAAATCCCTTATGCCTTCCTCGAAAACACCATGCGTCGAAGGATACGTGACCATGATCGCAGCCAGGTCGTCCTTGTGCGCCTCGGCTTTGGCCCGCAAATCTGTCAAATCAACATTGCCGTGATCGTCGCAGGCCACGGAGACAATTTCCATTCCGGCCATGGCCGCAGTGGCAGGATTGGTGCCGTGCGCGGAGGTCGGGATCAGGCAGACACGCCGGTTCGGCTGCCCGCGCGTCTGGTGATATTTTTGGATCACCAAAAGTCCTGCGTATTCGCCTTGCGCGCCGGCGTTGGGCTGCAAGGAGCACCCGGCCAGCCCGCTGATTTCCGTCAGCCAATCCTCCAATTGGCGGAAAATAGTCTGGTAGCCGCGCGTTTGCGATAGAGGCGCAAAGGGATGAAGCCGGGCGAATTCCGGCCAGGTAACGGGCAGCATCTCCGCAGTGCCATTGAGCTTCATCGTGCAGGAGCCGAGCGGAATCATGGCCGTTGTCAACGATAAGTCCCGGCTTTCCAGCCGGCGCAAATAGCGCAGCATTTCCGTTTCTGAATGATGCGTGTTGAAGACGGCATGTTTGAGAAACGGACTAGTCCGCGCCAGCGAAGTAGGATAATCCGGGGATGCTTTGGCAGCCAACTCTAACACCGTATAGCCAGGTCCTTTCCCGGCCTGAAAAACCGCCAAGATATCGAGGACATCTTTTTCGCCGACGGTTTCGTCAAGAGAAATGCCGATGGTTTGCGCGTCGAAGCGCCGGAAATTCATCCGCTGCGCTTCCGCCGCCTTAAGAATCTCGCCTGCTTTGGCACCAAGATCGATTTTCAACGTATCGAAAAAGGGCGCGGACTGCGTTTGCGCCAGTTGAAAACCCAAACCTTTGAGTCCCTCGGCCAGAGCCGCTGTCAATACTTGCACGCGGCGCGCGATTTTTTTCAAGCCCGCCGGGCCGTGATAAACAGCATACATGGCGGCTATGTTGGCCAGCAGGGCCTGGGCCGTGCAGATATTACTGGTCGCCTTCTCGCGGCGGATATGTTGCTCGCGCGTTTGCAGGGCCAGGCGCAACGCGGAGCGTCCGGCGGAATCCTTGGACACTCCCACCAACCGCCCTGGGATGAGCCGCTTGCAGGCCTCCGTGGTAGTGAAAAACGCCGCGTGCGGCCCACCGTATCCAAGCGGTACGCCGAACCGTTGCGAACTTCCCACCGCGACGTCCGCGCCAAATTCTCCCGGCGGCCGCAAGAGCGTGAGCGCCAGCAAATCCGTAGCCACGACCAGAAGGGCGCCGGCCGCGTGGATTTGTTGAGCGAACCCTTCGTAATCGAAAATTGCGCCGTCCGTCGCCGGGTATTGCACGAGTGCGCCGAAGAACGTTTCGTTAGGTTGGAAAGTGAAATGATCGCCCACCACGACTTCAATGCCCAGCGGCTTGGCCCGCGTTTGCACGACTTCGATGGTCTGCGGATGGCAGAGTTGCGAGACAAAAAAAAGCCGGCGATCAGGCTTAACATTCTGGCAAAGTAGCATCGCTTCGGCGGCGGCGGTGGCCTCATCGAGCAGGGAAGCATTGGCGATAGGCAGACCGGTCAAATCGCTGGTCATCGTTTGGAAATTGAGCAATGACTCCAGGCGTCCCTGGGAAATTTCCGCCTGATAAGGAGTATATTGGGTGTACCAGCCTGGATTTTCCAAAATGTTGCGCTGAATAACCGGCGGGGTGACACAATCGGAATAGCCCATGCCGATGAACGAGCGAAAGACTTGATTCTTCCGGGCAATGCCACGCAAGGCGTTCAAGGCATCAAATTCACCGAGACTGGGGGAAAGTTGGAGTGGTTTGGGCGAGCGAATGCCCGCTGGCACGACGGCATCGATCAAGCCATCGAGGCTGGCAAAGCCCAATTCGTGCAGCATTTGCGCCGTCTCACCCGCGCTCGGGCCGATATGGCGAGGCAGAAACTGATCCACCGCCTCGAACGACGGAGCGTGGCTGTGAGCAGTCGAAAATGTCGAAAGTTCAGACATGAGGCGAACATAAAAGGGCTTGGCCGCAATGCAAGCGGGTTTTTGCGCAACTGCTGCGCCTTAGAGGGACCGCGATCATCCAGATAGCTCTGGTTGGCGTCTCGCCCGCCAGTCTCTTCCGAATTCGGCGTGGCTCGTGGCAATGCATTGGCGAACCGCAGGAGTTTTCGGCGAGACGCCGAAAACTGCGGACGAGACGTCCGCGCTCCCCAAAACCATGCATCTCCCTGTGAAGCCTTTCTTACTATTACTCCCACTCCGAAATACGCGTCCCCCAAAATCTCGTTCGTGCATTTCGATTGTGGTTGGGTTTATCATTGTCCACATAGAGACATGGATTTCGGCGCATACATTTTTGTCATGGTCATTTCCTACCTGCTGGGCGCGACGCCTTCGGGTTATCTGGTGGGCCGGGCGCGCGGCATTGATGTGCGAGTGACCGGCAGCGGGAACATCGGCGCAACCAATGTCGTTCGCCTTCTGGGAAAGCCCGCCGGCGCCATTGTGCTGACGGCCGACGCACTCAAAGGCTTCGTTTCGGCGCGGTTTATCCCTTTGCTGGCCATACACGTTTTTCCACCGGCGGCCGCAACGCGCGAAAATTTGGCGCTGGCCGCGGGCGTGGCGGCAATTTTTGGCCACATCTACACTTGCTGGCTGAAATTTAAAGGCGGCAAAGGAATTGCCACCACCGGCGGCGTCGTGCTGGCTTGGGCGCCCCTGGCCTGTTTGATCGCAGTGGCGGTATGGGGATTGGTCCTGGCGATTAGCAGATATGTTTCGATGGCCTCAATCGCGGCGGCCATCGTGCTTCCTTTCGCTGTTTGGCTTTGCAATGGCACCTTGACCATGTCGCTGGCGATGACGGGCCTGAGCCTGCTGGCGATTTACAAACATAAAGCGAACATCCAGCGTTTGCTCACCGGCGCCGAACGCCGCATCGGCAAGAAGGAAACATGAACGTGACCGTGATCGGCGCGGGAGCATGGGGCACGGCTCTGGCCAATTTATTGTGCCAGAATGAACACGCGGTCACTCTTTGGGGTCACAATCCCAAACACCTCGCCCACGTCCGCGAAACCCGCGAAAATCCTCTCTATCTGCCCGGCATAGTGCTCTCGCCGAAAATTCAATTTCAAGAGCGCCTCGACGAATCGATCAAAAACGCCGCTTGCATCGTCATTGCCGTGCCATCGAAATTTTTCCGTGCCGTCACGAGTCAGTTTTCCGACTTCGCCGGTCTGGCGGTCAGCGTCACTAAAGGCATCGAGTACGAAACCGGCTTGACCATGTCCGGCCTGCTGAAGACGACCGTGCCCAAGGCGGCGGCGGCGGCGCTCTCCGGGCCTACTCTGGCTCTGGAAGTGGCCCGCGGCATCCCGGCCGCGATCGTGGCTGCGCACCCCTGCCTCGAGACGGCTCAGCAAGTCCAAGCGCTCTTTGGCACGCCGGCCTTTCGCGTGTACACCAGCCAGGACGTGACGGGAGTCGAGCTGGGCGGGGCGATTAAGAACGTCGTAGCCCTGGCCGCGGGCATTGGCGATGGGATGGGCTTTGGCGATAATTCCAAAGCGGGCCTGATTACGCGCGGCCTGGCGGAGATGCGGCGCCTCGGCGTGGCGTGCGGTGCGAGCGCCGAAACGTTTTCCGGCTTGAGCGGATTGGGAGACCTGGCCGTGACCTGCTATTCCAAGCTCAGTCGCAATCGCGCCTTTGGCGAGCGTGTGGGCCGCGGCGAGAAGGTTGAATCTATCCTCGCCGAGATGCACAGCGTGGCTGAAGGTTATCCGACCGCGCGCGCGGCCTTTCAGTTGGCCCGCAAACTCGCCATCGAAACGCCCATCATCGACGAAGTTCACGCCAGCCTTTACGAAGGCAAAGAAGTTCGCCAAGCCGTGCTCGATTTGATGCGGCGCGAACCAAAGCCGGAGGATTAGGGGTGTTACAACCCGCTTTCGAAGGCAAAGATGCGTGGGCCGACGGGGTCATCGGCCGATGACCATTCGCATAGCCTCGGGATTGACCCAATCCGAAAACGGAAATCCAGCGCCCCAGGCGTCCGCCGTAACGTCGCGCGCTTCGTGCCACCGCGGCTGCTCAATCCAATCGAGGAATTTGCGCAGGTTGGCGCGAATTTTGGCGGAAGCTCCGCACTCAAGAAGGGCACGCGTCATGACGGCGTCCCGCTGGCGTCCGCACAAATAGGCGCAGCTTATGACTGCGTTGAAAAGCGGCGTTTGTCCGCCAAAACCGTCCGAATCGACGGTGGCGCGGGCGTTAACATCCGCGCCGTGCGCCAGGAGCAAGTCAAATATATCCTGTTCATCGTAATCGATCGCCAAATGCAAAAGGGTCGCCCCTTCCAGCGTGGTGCCGGACATGCCGACTTCGCGGCAACCCAACTCGGGCGGAAAGATTTCGTCGCCACCAAACCGGCGTTGCGCCAGGGCCGGATCGCGCAAGAAATCCTTGAGACGGGCCACATCACCTCGATGAAAAGCCATCATGGGCGTGTCGGGCAAAACGTAGCCGTGGGCCGCAAAGATATCGAGGACTTCGTGTTTGCCGGCAGGATGGCGGCTATAGGTGCCAAGAACCAACGCAAGCGGCGCCAGGCGGTCGCCATCCTTGTCTGTGAAGGGCGCATTAATTTCGGCGAGAAACCGCACACCGGCGGGATTCAAAGTTTCGCACGCGCCCATAATAATGCCTGGCTCGGGGCGGGAGCCGTGGCTGTGAAGCCAACGGGCGCAATCAATTTTGCCTTGAAGGATGGCCCGGTCAAAAGCGTGCTGAAAATCGCGGGCCCCCATTTCGGCCACGGCATGAACGATTTCCAGCCTGCCGAGGTTGGCGGCGTGACTCATGGGCGGGCCCCAGTTTCCGCTGCGCACCGGAAGATGGAGGAGCGCCGGATTTTGGCGGAGCAAACGCACGACTTCGTCGCGGTTGTCAGCGCGAATGGCCGCTTCAAGGCTGCGCGCCTCGGGATTTGTCTCGATCCGCAACTTGAGGTCGGACCATTTGGCGAATCCATATTCACGGGCGATGACGAGTTGAGCGTCGCTTAGCTTCCACTTGACAGCGGCGATGGCGGCGGAATCGGCGGCGGCGAACTTGGGGTGCCGACGGCGAACACGGTCTAGTGCTTCGGATTGGCAATCGCGTAACGCGAGCAGGAGGTCGCGCGCTTCGCGTTTTGGGACGTCGAGATGGGGCTGCGCGGGCAGCCGTCGAGAAACTGTAGCCATAACCTTTCTTTCTTTTGAGCGCCCGTTTGGTCCGTAAACTCCGGGCAGAAAGTCAGGTCAACATTATTATCAACAGCCGGTGGGCTAAGCCCATTTCCGCGGACGGGATGCTTCCGGAAAGCAAAGCGAGAGTAGCATGCGGTTGCTGGGGCTGCAAGAGGTTCCTTGGTCAACCGGACTATTTTTGAAGATCGTTCCGTGTTTTTTCTTTGGCCACCACGACGCAGCGCTCCGCCACATAGGCCAGGTCGGTCAAAAATTCCGCCCGCTTCTTTTCACTCCAACCCGCCAGCACTTCGGTTTGCAGGGTTATGGCAATTTGACGCAGGCGGTCGTAAAGCTTTCGCCCTGACGCGGTCAGCCGCAGGCGGTAAGCGCGACGATCCTGCTCATGGCGGTCCCGCCGGATCCAACCAAGGGTTTCCATCCGTTCGACCAGGGCGGCAATCGTGTTCGGATCGCTGGCGATCAAACGCGTCAGGCCGCTTTGAGTCAAACCATGTGGATCGTGCTCTATGAGGGTGCGCAAGGCCGTGAATTGATCGGGCGTGACGCCGGTGTGGGCCAAGCGCCGCCGAAAAGTTTGGTTGAGGCTGAACCAGGCGTGGCGCAGCAAAATGGGAAGTCTTCGGCGCTCGGGAGCATCGATTGGAGAACTGTGCCGGGAGGAGGTTGAAGACTTTCTGGGTCGAGGCATGATTAAAATAGTACGTGTAAGTATTATTCCTGTTGCATCTTGCCGCGAAATGTAGAATACTGGCCTTACTCTTGGAAGCCAATAACGCTTGGCTTTTCCTCAACGGCGGCGGCCGGTTCATCGTCGCCGGGTTGGTGAATGCTGTGATTTAAATATGAAACTGAAAATTCCGGTTGTATGGAGCCTTCTCGGTTTTTTCCTGGCCCATTTTAATGCAAGCGCCGCGCCTGCGGCTACAGGCTGGTTTAGCTGGCGCGGGCCAAATCAAAACGGATCTTCCGCCGAGACCAATCTGCCCACCACTTTAGACGCCAGCCATCCACTCTGGACGGCGGATTTCCCCGGGCAATCGACGGCCGTGGCTTACAATGGCCGCATATATATCATGGGCTATTTGGGAGAAGGGCCGGATTTGCAGGAGGGCGTGGCCTGTTTCGACGCCAATACCGGAAAGAAATTGTGGCAGAAGCTTTATCTGGATTTTCTGAGCGACACCATTTACACGCGGTATTCCACCTCGA
>Ga0302326_10024188_pt1 | contig 12359 bp, 10 predicted proteins | sample Palsa_T0_3_FD_202264 | JGI IMG/M metagenome (GOLD analysis project Ga0302326, IMG submission 202264) | Peat permafrost microbial communities from Stordalen Mire near Abisko, Sweden - Palsa_T0_3 | ecosystem: Environmental > Terrestrial > Soil > Palsa > Peat permafrost | place: Sweden: Abisko...
GAATAATCTTAAGGGCACCGCCGCCCTGGTTGGAACTCGTGGGAGGCTGGGAGGGTGCCGGGATGGTGGAGCCAGCCGCGACCGGCGTAGGCAGCGAGGAAGCAAGGATCGCCGCGCCGCACTTGCTACAGAATCTGGTTCCGGGAACGATGCTCGTACCACAGGAATTGCAGAATGCCATAGATCACCTCATGCCATGCAAGTTGCAGGCGGTCGGCGCGAGTATACCGCAGATTGAACGGGAAGCGGAGCGAGAGTGAACTAACTCCATGGCCGGGTCGCGTAGTCGGACATGGTGAGTCCCAGTAGTAAGAGAAGAAAGAACAGCGCCGCTATCACAACCAGCTTGGTAAGTTTTTCGCTGGCATGCCACACATGCATAAAGAAGAGGGCGACCAGAGTTGCTTTCAGAGTGGCAATACCCAAGGCAACGGCAGCGTTGAACCGGCCGAGTTCGATGAAGGCGGCTTTGTAAGTAACGTAAGTGCAAACCAGGAGCGCGGCCCAGATGCCGAAATACATTTTCAGCGGCGACGATTTTGAGTGTTCAGACATAGCAAGCCTCAGACATATTAAGCCTCACGGGTGCCGGTCGATCAGGTAGAGCAAGGGAAACAGGTAGATCCAGACGATATCGACGAAGTGCCAGTAGAGGCCGCCGATCTCGACGGGAGTGTGCCACTCGGGGGTGAAGCGTCCCTTCCAGGCCATGATTAAGAGCCAAAGAAAAATGCCCAGTCCTATGATCATGTGCAGCGCGTGCAGGCCGGTCATGACGAAGTAGAGAGAGAAGAACATCTGGGCGTGGCGCGGATTGGCGAACTGACCGGGATGACCGGGGATAGGCACGTTATCGAAACTGAAAGAAGCGCCGGGCACGTGATGCTCTTCGAATTTGTCTTTATACTCGATTCCCTTGATGCCAAGGAAGGCAAGACCGAGAAGCATGGTGATCGCGAGCATGGTGATCAGCAGCGTGCGACGGGCCGTCTGCGCGGCCCAGACGGCGAGGACCACGGTCAAGCTGCTGCAGATGAGCACAGCCGTGTTCGTAGCGCCGAGCGTAGCGTCGATAGACTTGCTGGCGGCAGCGAAGTCTCCGAAGTACCATCGACGGTAAACGAGGTAGGCGCAGAAGAGGCCGCCGAAAAACATGACTTCCGTGGCGAGGAACACCCACATGCCCAGGCTGGCGGAGTCGCGCTGCTGCTGCGGCTCGGCGAAGTGGTGCAGCAAGGCCGGGTTGTGGGCTTCGCCGTGAACATCTACAGGAACGGCTGCGGAGCTATCGGGCAACGGGGACCTCCTGTTTGTGAGGCGCGTCTTTGTCCGGTGAGTCCAGCTCCTCGTAGTTGTAGGCTTCCCAGGTGACGAGCGGGTCTTCGTCGAAGTTGAAAGTTGGAGGCGGAGAAGCGGTTTTCCACTCGAGGCCGGCGGCGTTCCAGGGATTGTCTGGCGCAGGCTTGCCGTAGCGCATGGACCACAGGAAATAAAGCATGGGCAGCAGATAACCGATTCCGAGAACGGTGGCGCCCGCGGTCGAAAGCACGTTCAACACCTGGAATTCCGGCATGTGGCTGTAATCGTAATAGCGGCGCGGCATCCCCATGTAGCCAAGAATGAATTGCGGGAAGAAAGTGAGATTGAAGCCGATGAACACAATCAGCGCGGCCAGACGCGCCCAGCCCTCAGGATAGAGGCGACCGGAAATTTTGGGCCACCAGAAATGCATGCCGCCGAGATAGCCCATCAGCGCGCCGCCGACCATGATGTAGTGGAAATGGGCCACGACAAAGTATGTGTCGGTAACGTGGACGTTGATGCCGAGCGCGGCCAGGAATAGGCCAGTCAGGCCGCCGATAGTGAACAGTCCGAGGAAGCCGAAAGCGTAGAGCATGGGCGCATCGTAGTGGATGGAGCCCTTATACAGAGTGGCGGTCCAGTTGAAGACTTTGATGGCGGAGGGCACAGCCACGGCGTAGCTCAAGAAGGAAAAGACCAGAGCGGCGTAGACGGAGATGCCCGCCACGAACATGTGGTGGGCCCAGACGAGGAAGCCAAAGACGGCGATGGCGATCGACGAGAAAGCCACAAAGCTGTAACCGAAGATGCGCTTGCGCGAGAAGCAGGCAATGATTTCGGTGACCACGCCCATCGAGGGCAGAATCATGATGTAGACGGCGGGATGGGAATAAAACCAGAACAGATGCTGGAACAAAAGCGGATCGCCGCCGAGTTTAGGATCGAAGATGCCGAGATGCAGCGCGCGTTCGGCGGCGACGAGCACAATCGTGACGGCGATGACTGGCGTGCCCAGAAGCTGAATGATGCTGGTGGCGTAATGCGCCCAGATGAAAAGCGGCAGGCGCGACCAGGTCAGACCAGGCGCGCGCATGCGGTGTATGGTGACGACAAAGTTCAGGCCGGTGAGGATAGAAGAAAATCCCGCGACGAAGATGGCCAGTCCGGCTTCGACTATTTTTGTGTTGGTGAAGGCGGTGCTGAACGGAGCGTAGAACGTCCAACCAGTGTCGACGCCGCCGGTCAGCATGCAGTGCAACATCATCACGCCGCCGATGATATAGAGATACCAGCTCAGGAGGTTGATGCGGGGAAAAGCGAGATCCTTGGCGCCGATCATCAGGGGCACGAGGAAGTTGCCGAGCACGGCTGGAATCGAAGGAATCAGGAAGAAAAAGACCATGACCATGCCATGCATGGTGAAGATCTTGTTGTAGGTATCGGCCTGGACGAGGTCGCCCGCGGGCGTGAGCAGTTCGAGGCGGATGAGGAGCGCGAAGAAGCCGCCGATGAAGAAGAAGAAAGTGATGGAGAGGAGATAGAGCAGCGCGATGCGTTTGTGGTCGGTGGTGAGCAGCCACGACCAGACTCCGTACTTCGTGTTCAAGTAATTTTCGCGTTCCGCTGCTTGAGGGATTGGGGGTTGAGGGATCGCGCCTGGCATACTCATTGCACCTGACTTCCATTGGGTTGGGTCGCGGCGGCGCTGGCTTTCACCGCTTCACCCGGCTTGGCTGGTGAAATCGATTTGATGTAGGCGACCAGGGCGTTGACCTGTTCTTCGCTGACCAATCCCTGGAATGTGGGCATGATCGGCTGGAATCCTTTGAGGCGCTTCGCGCCCGGATCGAGGATGCACTCGCGGAGATAATTCTCGTCGGCGGTTACGGTGCGTCCATCTTCGAGTTGAACCGGCTTGCCGAAAACTCCCTGCAGATTGGGTCCGCGGCCCTGCGCGTCCGTGCGATGGCAAGTGGAGCAGCCGAGTTCCGCGAAAATCTTCTCACCGCTCGCCGAGAGTGGGCCAGTCGAGCCGCCGTTCATCCAGGCTTCGTACTGAGCGGGTTCTTGCACCACGATGTCGCCGACCATGCCGGAGTGCTGCGTGCCGCAATATTCCGCGCAGAATAGGTGATAGACGCCGGGCTTGGTGGCGCGAAACCATTCCACCGTATAGCGGCCGGGCAGCACGTCCTGCTTGATGCGGAATGCGGGCACGAAGAAGCTGTGGATCACGTCCTGCGAGGTCATGATCAGTTTTACGTCGCGCCCGACCGGGACGTGCAATTCGTTGATCTCGCGCTGGCCTTCGGCGTGTTCCAGCTTCCACATCCATTGCTTTGCCACCACGTACACTTCGGTCGAGTCGGTAGGCGGGGTGCGCTCTTTGAAGTAGACTGAGGCACCCCACGCGAAGATGACCATGAAAACGAGGAACGGGATGGTGCTCCAGGTGATTTCCAGCGCTGTGGAACCCTCGATCTGTTCGGCAGGAACGCCGGGACGATGGCGGAAGCGGGCGGCGAAGAAGATGAGGCAGGCGAAGATCAGCAGGGTCATCATTCCGGTGACGATGAGCAGGAAAATATAGAGCGCGTCCACGTGGCCCGCCAGCGTGGAGGCCTGCTCCGGCCATAATGGAAAATTATTGAGCATATCCGTCGTCGGTCGTCAGTCGTTGGTCGTTAGCCATATCGCGTCGAGTCTTACGGTGTCCGCGCACCGCTTGGTAATGTCCGGCGCGGCACCGAAAGATCCAGCCGCCACAAGACAAAAAGAAGAGTTCCCAGCATGAGAATGGTCGCGGCCGCGGCCAGCCGCAAAATATTCGCTACCATGGCGCCGTACTTTCCAGTCTCGGGATCGTAGTGGTAGCAATAGAGCAGCACGGCATCGACGGCATTGCCGATCTTGCCCTGCGAAGCCTCGACCAGCCCCATGCGCAGATCCTTGGGCGGAAAATCCACGCCATAGAAATAACGCGAGATGCGGCCTTGCGGCGTAAGCACCATGATTGCCGTCGCGTGCGCATACTGATTGCTCCTGGCGTCATACTGATACTGGAAGCCGACAGCCTTGGTGAGCGCGTCGATCGACTCCGGCGGTCCGGTGAGGAAATGCCAGCCCGCAGCGGCATTGGGGCGGCCGTAGCGCTTGACGTAGTCGATCTTCTTGGCAGCGGCCATCTCGGGAGTTTCGCGAGGATCGAAGCTCACGGTGATTACGTCGAATTCGTTGCCTACGTCGAACTTCACCAGACGCATGGCGCTCGCAAGTCCGGCCAGGGCTTCTCCGCACAGCATGGTGCAGTTGTAATAAACCAGATTAAGGATGAGCGGCTTGCGGCCGAAGTAATCGCCGAGTCTCACGGATTTGCCGCTATCGTCGCGGAAAGTTAGATCCGGAGGCACCTGCGCATCGAGATGCTGCTCAATGCCGACGTTCTCCAGGCGCGGAGGCCGTGAATTCGCTGGAGGACCCATGATGCCGTTGTTCATCTGCGCACAGACGGAAGCGGACAACAACGCGAATGACAGCAGTGCGCGTACGGCGGAGATCGAATTGTGCTGCGTACCGCTCACTTCCTGTTTCCCTTCTTCCCAGCTACCTTACCTGTTGACACCTTGTTTGTTTCCGGCTTGGCGGCGGAAGTGTCGCCGGCTGCGCCTTGCGGACGCAGTGGAAGACCGCGCTGCACAATCAAATCCATGGCGCGTTCGATCGGAATGCGTACCGTTCCTGCTTTCTCGTCGACCCAACCGTAGCTGTACAGTATTTGCTCTTCGTTCAAAAGGATTCCGTTCAGTTGCCCGCGCTCGTCCTCCTCCAGCCTCGGGTTGGGGAAAGCGCTCTGCGGATACCCGGGAGCAACGTGGCGCGTATCCTCGGGAACATTGGTGACCAGGGGATTGACTGCGGGCTGCGAGGTTTTTTCGCGATGGTCAAGAAATTCATAGAGACCTCTGAGACCCAACATGCAGAGAATCGTTACTACACCCAACCCCAGCAGAAAATAGAGAATGCCTCCGGCCTTAAGGTCCTGGTGCTCGAAGCTACCGTGGCCGTTCGTGCTCCGGTGTTTGGTGTCGTTGCTCATGCGTGTAACTCATGTGCAGGCTGCAGAACTTCGTGGGCATCCACGTCATAAGCCGGCAGAAGCGGCAGCGAAGCCAGGTTGCGGAAAAAATACCAAAGCCAGATTCCTCCGATGGCGATGGGCACCACAATGTCGGACAGGGTAATGACCAGAGTCTTCGAAAAATTCGGTTCGATGATCCAAAACAGATCGAGGTAGCGCATCGACAGCAGCAATACCGCGACCCCGACTAACTGTCGAATATCGCGCTTGAACGGGCGCGAAAGGAGCATTGCGAAAGGGATCACGAAGCCGAACAGCACCAGGATCAGCCCGATCGATTCCCATCCGCCGTTGATGCGGCGCAGGTAAAACGTAATCTCCGCGGGGAGGTTGCCCGCCCAGATGATGAGCCACTGCGAAAAATTGAAATAGGCCCAGACCATGATGAAGGCCAGCATCCACTTGCCGTGGTCGTGGACGAAATCGGGCTTCAGCATCTCCGACATTGGCTTGTAGTTGAAAAGGATGCGCTCGACGACTACTGCGAAGCACATCGCCGAGAGAACTTCGCCGATGAGAATGATCAGGCCGAAGATAGTGGAGACCCAGCTAGGATCGAGGGACATGATCCAGTCGATGGCGGCGAAAGAAATGGTGAATCCGTAAAGAATGAGACCTGGTCCGGCGACCGCCTTGAAGCGCCCCGAGTTGTCTGGGGCGCCAGCGTAGTCGGTTTGCTTCGACCAATATGACAGCAGGAACGAGAGCAGGTTCCAGATGGCGAAATAAAATATGGCGCGAATGATGAAACCGTTGACCGTGAGATAGGTCTGCGTGATTTGCTCAAGGTGCTCGCGGAGATGTTTGTCTTCAATGTTGCCGAGCGGCTGCGCCCACACGTAGAGGCGGCGTATTCCAAGAATGACGGGGATGAAGAGAAGCGCGAGCAGCGGCAGCGTGCGCATGGCCGCGCCCAGGATGCGGCGGATCACCGTGCCCCAGCCGCCGCCGGTGAGATGGCGGATCATGAGAATGGCCATGGAGCCGAGGGCGATGCCCAGCCAGCACATAAAGCCGAGCAGGTAAGCGCGGTAGAACTCGCCGGGGCGGATGAAGGCCAGGACCACGGAGATCACAGCGAAGACGGCTCCGATGACGAGCGAACGCCGAGAGATCTTTTTCACCGCCTCGGGCGCCGTCAAATCGAGATGGGGAGTGGTGGCGGCGCTCATTTCTGGTCCTCAGTTGTCGATTGCACCGCCGGAGCGATCGCCGGGAGGGTCGCGCCCGATCCGGGCTGGCCTCGGAACTGCGGCGGTTCCGAGGGTACTGCTTGTCCAGCGGGCACGTCCGCCTTGGTTGCGTTTTGACTCAACTGCAGGGCACGGACGTAGGCCACAATGTTCCAGCGGTCTTGCGGCGGAATCTGCGAAGCGTAGTCGGGCATGATGCCGAAGCCGTTGGTGATCACGTCGTAAAAATAGCCCAAAGGGGCTTTCTGCAGCCGCGCGATGTGATAGGACGGCGGCTTGCGCGCGAAGCCGCGCGAGGGAATGAAGCCGTTGCCATCGCCGAGCTGCGAGTGGCAGGGAGCGCAATAAATGTTGTAGCGCTCGCGGCCCCGTTCGAGAACTTCCCTGGTCGCGGGAAAGGGCAGGTAGCCGCCGGGATTGTTGCCGATCTTGCCGGTATAAAAATATGTGTCCTCGCGCAACTGGCCGCGGGCTACCGTACCTTCAACCGGCGGGCGCTCGGAGCGCTGGTCGGCGAAGAAATCGCTGCGGGAAAGCGGATTCTGGCGCGGCTGCATGTGCATGTCGAGGCGGCAGGCGGAGAACAATGAGATCGCGACCAGCAAGGTCGCAAGACTGCCGCACTGTCGGCAGACGCGATCCCACTTCTCGCAAAAGAGGCGAGAAGCGGGGCACCCAGTAGAGATTTGGCGAAGACGCGGCATTCTAGCTGGGCACCTCCGAAATCGAGCGCGGCTGCAGGCCTTGCAGGAAGCTGCGCGTGCCGGCCGGATCGTACTTGGGATCGGAAGAAAACACGATCAGGAAGAAGCGGTCTTTGGAGGCCAGCGCAAAGCGCGGCACGTTAAAGACGGGATGATAGGGCATGGGCAAGCCGTTCAGCGCCAGCATGCCGAACACGGCGGAGATGCCGGCAAAAAGAATCGTCATCTCGAAGGTGATGACAATGAACGCCGGCCAGGAATGATAAGGCTTGCCGCCGATGTTGAGCGGGTAATCGACGACGGAAATCCAATATTGCATCAAGTACCCGGTGAGGCCGCCGATGATGCCGCCAATCAGCACGACCAGCGGAACTTCGTCGTGGTGAAAGCCAATCTCCTCGGCCAGGCCCTCGATGGGAAAAGGGCTGTAGGCATCGATCTTGTTGTAACCGGCCTGATGGGTGCGGCGCGCCGCTTCCACCAGAGCGGTGGGCGAATCGAACTCCGCCATGATCCCGTACATGCGTTCGCGCCTCATTCCTTCACCTCCGCTTCGGGCAGGAGGGTGCGCATCTCGAAGATCGAGATCATGGGCAGCAGGCGCACGAACAGGAAAATCGCCGCCAGGAACATGCCGATGGTGCCGATGTAGGTCATCCAATCCCAGCGCGTGGGGTAATACATTCCCCAGGAGGAAGTGAGGAAATCGCGGTGCAGGCTGACCACAATGATGATGAAGCGCTCCAGCCACATGCCCACCAGAATCACGAAGGAAACCAGGAACAGCGCCACGGGACTGGTGCGCAGCTTGCGGATCCACAAAACCTGCGGAATGAAGATGTTGCAGATCAGCAGAGACCAGTAGGGGATGGCGTAGGGTCCGTGGAGGCGGTTCCACAGCGTGAAGGCGTCGTAGCGATCGCCGCTGTACCATCCCATGAACGCTTCGATGCCATAGCCGTAGGCCACGATCAATCCCGTGGCCAGCATGACTTTGGCCGCGTTCTGCAAATGGAGTTCGGTGATGAAATCTTCCAGATTGTAGATTTTGCGGATGGGAATGGCCAGCATCAGCACCATGGCAAAACCGGAATAAATGGCGCCAGCGACAAAGTAGGGCGGGAAAATAGTCGTGTGCCAGCCCGGGACGATGCCGACGGCGAAGTCAAAGCTCACGACCGTGTGAACCGAAAGCACCAGAGGCGTGGCCAAACCTGCCAGGAGCAGGTAGGCGGTTTCATAGCGGTGCCAGTGGCGCGCCGAGCCCCGCCAGCCCATCGAGAGCATGCCGTAGATCATCCGCAGCGCCGGCTTGTCGGAACGATCCCGCAAGGTCGCAAAATCTGGAATCAGACCCATGAACCAGAACAGCGCCGAAATGGTGGCATAGGTGGAGACTGCGAAAACGTCCCACATCAGTGGGCTGCGGAATTGGGGCCACACCCGCATTGTGTTGGGATAAGGAAAGAGCCAGTAGGCGAGCCAGGGGCGGCCGACGTGGATGGCGGGGAAGATTCCGGCGCAGGCCACGGCGAACAGCGTCATGGCTTCGGCGAAGCGGTTGATGGAATTGCGCCACGATTGCCGCAGCAGCAAGAGAATGGCGGAGATGAGCGTACCGGCGTGGCCGATTCCGATCCACCAGACAAAGTTGAGGATGGCGAAGCCCCAGCCGATAGGGATGGTCACGCCCCAGATGCCGACTCCTTTCAAAAACAGGTAGCCGATGGCGTAGAGCATCATCATCGTCAGCAGGAACGAGATGCCGAAACCTACAAACCATCCGTTCGAGGCGGGACGGGTCAGCACGATGGCGCTGATCTTTTCCGTGACCGTGCCGAAGGTATAGCCCGGCTCGATTACCGGGGCCTGCTCTGCGTCGACCGTCATTTTGTATTGCTCGTTCATGCTTGCGCTTGTCGTGCCCTCAGGGGCTAAAGCCCCGCTTTCAAATCGGCTTTAACGGCGCGGCTAAAGCCGCGCCCTGATACGAATCTATTCGACCCTCGTTCCTCCCACCCCCGTTACTCCACGCAGGAGCGACCGGATGCACCCGACGCCCGGGCAATGTCATCGCCCAAATGGTTCGTATCAGGGTATGCCTTCAGGCATACCGCAACAGCCGCATTTGCGACCTGCGCCTTTAGGCGCTGCTCTTTCACGACTTTATCTCCGGATTCGGATTACCGATCTCCGCCAGATACGTGGTCCGCGGGCGGGTGTTGAGTTCGCCCAGCAGGCTGTAGTTGCGCGCCTGCGCCTTCAGCTGTGAAACCTTGCTGTCCGGGTCGTTGATGTTGCCGAAGACGATCGCGCCCGCCGGGCAGGACTGCTGGCACGCCGTTTGCAACTCGCCGTCGCTGACTTTGATTTCTTTGCCTTCGCGCACCGACGCGGTCTCAGCATCGATCTTGTGCTCGTTGATGCGCTGCACGCAGTAGGTGCACTTCTCCATCACGCCGCGGCTGCGCACGCTGACGTCGGGATTGCGCATCATCTTGTACTGCGGCGTCTCCCAGTCCTGGAAGAGCAGGAAGTTGAACCGCCGCACCTTATACGGACAGTTGTTCGAGCAATAGCGCGTGCCCACGCAGCGGTTGTAGACCATATCGTTCAGGCCTTCGCTGGAGTGGTTGGTGGCGCCGACCGGGCAAACCACTTCGCAAGGCGCATTTTCGCATTGCATGCAGGGCACGGGCTGAAAGAATGCTTTGGGATTATCGCGGTCTCCCTGGTAATAGGCGTCGACGCGAATCCAGTGCATATGCCGGCCGATAACCGCCTGCTCTTTGCCGACGACGGCAATATTGTTCTCCGACTGGCAGGCGATCATGCAGTTATTGCAGCCCACGCAGGAGTTCAGATCGATCGCCATGCCCCACGCGTAGTCTTCTTCTTTGTAGGGATAGGGCTTGTAGAGCGTGAGTCCGGGGGCGGGCTGTTCCTCTTTCGCGAAGTCGGGATCTTTGCGGTATTCCTCGAGTGTGGTCTCGCGGACCAGCGGACGATAACCGCCGTCCGGCGTGTCCATCGACTGGTAGCCCTGGGTGGAAGCGAGTTCGTAGGTGTCACCGGTCTGACGCAGTTGCACACCGGTGGTGAACCATGGTGCAGCGCTGGTGCGCAGCGGATACGCGTCGAAGCCGCACGCGGTGCCGACGCGGCCCGCGCGCTTGCGGCCGTACCCCAGAAACACGGTGACGGAATTGTCAGGATGACCGGCTTGAATCCAAACCGGGCCAGTTACTTTTTTCCCGTTCAGCGCAAGGTCGACAACGTCTTTCGACGCGATCTGCAGCCGCCCCGCCATTTTGGGGCCGATCAGGATGGCGTTGTCCCAGGTGAGCTTGGTCATCGGCTTGGGCAGTTCCTGCAGCCAGCCGTTGTTGGAGAATTGTCCGTCGTAAATGGTGGGGTCGCGGCGGATGTTGAGCTCGATGGCATTCTCGTTAAGGTCGGCCGGCCCCGCAATGTCCGCAGCTTTCACGGCTACGGATTTCGAGGAGTAGGTTGATCCCTCGACCCAGCCATCATGCAGCAACTTGCGCCAGAATGCCTCGAAGTCGGCGCCCTCGTGCTGTTTCTGCCAGTACGAGCGCACGAGATCGTAGCCCGTGGCATCGGCCTGGCCGGAGAGCAGTGCCACGAATTCTTGCGCGCTCCTGCCGTCGTAGAGCGGGGCGATCAGCGGCTGAATGATACTCGCCGTCCCGTCGTAGGCGCGGGCATCGCCCCAGGTTTCGAGTTCGTGCGCCTGATTGATGTGCCATTGGCACAGCTCGGCGGTTTCGTTCTGATAAAGCCCGAGGTGAACCCGCAGCGGAATTTTCCCGTCCTTGAGAAGACTGGCGAAATCGAGGTCGGAAGGCGCGTCGTAGGCCGGGTTCCCGCCCAGGACGATGAGCACATCCACCTTGCCAGCGCGAATGTCGGCAGCCAGGTCTTTGATGGATTCGGTTTGGTTGATCGGATTGGCGTCGACGGGATCGGTGTAAAACACAGTCTTGCCGACATTGCCCAGCCGCTCGTTCATCACATGCGCCATAGCGTGAACAGCGGGAGGCTGATGGTCACCGGCGATGATCAGGCTGGCGCCTTTATGAGCCGACAAGTCCTTCGCCGCTGCCAGCAAGAACTCGGCTTCCGCGCTCGCCCTGCCGTGCAGGTCAGGCTCCGCTTGCCGCAGAAACGCATTCAGGATAAACGGAGCATGCCGGATCCCAACCGAGCGTGATGGCAGCCGATGGTCCGCCTTGGCCCCGGTCGTGGTCGGCGTGCTCTCGATTGCATACAGCCGGTTCATGTTGCCATCGGGATTGCGGCGCTTGGCGAAGTCGCGGATGTAGCGGACATTTCCCGGAAAACCCGCATACAGGAAGTCGGCGTCGAGCGAGACGATTACGTCGGCCTTTTCGAAATCGTAGCGCGTCTCGACCGGCTGGCCGAAGGCCAGCTTCGCGCCTTCGAGCACGTTGTCGCGATTCACCGGCTCGTACAGATGCCACTTGGCCTGGGGATAAATCTTCAGGAAGTTGCGCAGTTGATCGGCGAGGGTGGGCGAAGAAATCGTCGGCGTAAGAATGCGAATGCCCGCGCCTTGCAGCGCCTTTTGCGCGGTCAGAGGTCCGTGAAGCGCAGTGAGAAGCGCCTGCCAGGACTGCTGGTCGCCCATCGACATCACGCTCTGCGAGCGGTCGGGATCGTACATGCCGAGAATCGAAGCCTGCGCAAAAATATCCGTTCCGCCAAGGCTGGCAGGATGCCGGTCGTTGCCTTCAATTTTTGTTGGACGTCCGAGGTGGCTCTCGACCAGTAGCGGGCTGGCGTAGCCGCCGAGCGTCATGGCCGTGGCGTAAAACATGGGGCGGCCGGGAATCACTTCTTCGGGTTGCCGGACGTAGGGAACGATCGGTTCGAGCGGCAGGCGCACGCAGCCGGTCATGCCGGCCAGCGCCATGGACGCGCCCATCACCTTCAGGAAGCCGCGGCGCGAGACGGAATCGACCCACTCGGAAGCGCCTT
>Ga0302326_10024191_pt1 | contig 12359 bp, 9 predicted proteins | sample Palsa_T0_3_FD_202264 | JGI IMG/M metagenome (GOLD analysis project Ga0302326, IMG submission 202264) | Peat permafrost microbial communities from Stordalen Mire near Abisko, Sweden - Palsa_T0_3 | ecosystem: Environmental > Terrestrial > Soil > Palsa > Peat permafrost | place: Sweden: Abisko...
CGGCTTTGGCAGCCACGATCCCCGGGTTCAGCCACATACCGCAGCCGAATATTGCGAGCTTGTTATCGACAAACTCAACCACGTCGTCGAATGCCCCCCCGGGCTTGGGTGAGTAACCCTTGAGGCAGAGCTCTTGGGCAAATGCCGCCGCCTCGATCGTTTGGGGGCTGTCCAAGGTCGCCTTCGACCAGTCGGCGCTCAGCAATGTCCCGCCGTTGGTCAACGCCCACGGCTGGAAGAAGAACATGTCGCCCGGGTCGCAGTGGATGAGGTACGTGCCCGGTGAGGTGCAGATCTTCTCGCCCGCCGCCATTAGGTCGTCCCAGGTCCAACCGTCGGAGGGCACCGGGACACCCGCTTTCTCGAACATCTCGGTGTTTACCCAGCAGCAGTAGGTGTTGTAGTCGGCGGGCAGGTAGTAGGTGGGACCACCCTTCGAGATGATCGACTTGTTCCAGGCCAGGAACTGCGGGTTTTCGTCTGCGTAATACGGGGCTAGTTGGGCCTTGTCGCGTTCAATGTACTCATCGAGAGGTGCCACGACGCCCTTGGTGATGAGGAGGCGCTGGATGTTGATGGCGCCCTGGAGAATGTCGAACTGGCGGCCGCCCGCCATCTGCAGGATCGCAGCGTCGGCGTAGGTGGACCAGGTGGAAGCTGCTATCGGTACGGCATCGATTTTTATGTTGGGGTATACCTTGTTGAAGTCGGCGAAGATCACGTCCCATGCCTTTATGATGTCCGCTGCGCCAAAGAAGGCCAACGTGACATGCCCGGTTACGGTGTCATCGGGTTCGAGGTCGCTCTTCCTGAGAAGGCTCGGTACCCGCGAGGCGCTTGCGACAGCGGCGGTTGCCCCTGCCAGCTTTAGGAACTCACGACGGTCCATAATGAACTCACCTTTCTGTTTGTCGTTGTGCCTTGGTTGTGGTTCCGACGGCGACGGGAGGTCCGTGAGCGTCGGGTTGCGGAGACCCGTGGACTAGCGGAACGAAGTCATTGCGAGACTTTGAGTTATCGCCCGCTGGGTGAAGAGAAAAAGTACGAGAAGGGGAAGGACCGTCATTGATACGGCCGCGAACATCACCAGAGGCGAGCCCTCTTTGTACTCGCCTTGGAGCGATACGAGCCCGACCGTCAGCGTCATCTGGCTGCGGTTGGTGAGGTAGATGCTCGGCCAGAAGTAATCGTTCCATGTCGTCGTCCCGATGAGGATGGCAAGCGCGGCAAGTGCCGGCTTCGACAGCGGCAGGATTATCCGGCGGAGCACGCCCAGGGTTGACAGGCCGTCGACCCGGGCGGCGTCCTCGAGGTCGCGCGGTATCCCCCGGAAGAACTGGCGTAGCAGGAATATCCCGAACACGTTGATCAGCCCAGGGAGCCATACTGCGGTCTGGCTGGTGGCCAGGTGCAGGGAGTGCATCAGGACATAAGTAGGGGCGGCGGTAACGACATTGGGCACCATCAACGCGGCCAGGAACATGAGGAACAAGGCATTGCGGCCGGGGAACCGGAGCCGGGCGAAAGCGTAAGCGGCCAGAGCGCTTGTCACGAGCGATCCGCAGGTGATGATCAGGGTTATCTTGACGCTGTTGAACAGGAACGTGAAGAAAGGGATCAGGTTGAACACCGACGAATAGTTGGCGATCGTCGGGTGGGCCGTGACCCACACCGGCGGGATCCTGAGTGCGCCGCTGCCTGGCAGGAACGATTGCACCACCGTCCAAATCACCGGGGCCAGGAAGATGGGGACCATGAGGATCAGGACCGTATTGGCGCTCAGTCTCCGAGCTCTCCGGGCGACCTTGGCCAAGGCGGGTGCATGGGTGGTAGCCATGGTTTAGTCCGCGATCTCGTTGTGGACCCAGAAGCGGGCGAGCCCGAACTGGCCCAAGGTGGCCACAAGCAGGACGACCAGTACGACGAGCCCCAATGCCGCCGCATAACCCATGTAGAGGTCGGTGAACCCGTTTTGGTAGATGTACTGCACGATGGACTCGGTGGCGTTGCCCGGCCCACCCTGGGTAATGATGTGGACCGGGTCGAATATCTGGAAGGCGCCGATGAACGAGATGACGATGACGAAGAACAACGAAGGCGACAGCATGGGCAGCGTCATGGTCCGAAAGACACGGAAGGTGCCGGCGCCGTCCACCCGGGCTGCTTCGTAAAGATAGGGCGGTATCGTTTGCAACCCTGCCAGCAGGACGATGAAGGAAAACCCGACGGTGTGCCAGAGGTCCACCCCGACGATGGCACCTAGCGCCGTGCTCGGGTTCTCGAAAACGTTCAGGTTGTGGATCCCGAGTTGGCCGAGATAGTAGGTGATGAAGCCGAAGTTCGGGTCGAGGGTGTACTCGGCTATGAGCGAGACCACGGCCCATGAGATGAGCACGGGGAAGAAGATCGCGGTCCGCAGCCCGTAACGTAACGCCGTCGAAATTTTCCGGTTTACCGCCAAGGCCAAGCCGAGGCCCACCAGGACGTGGAGCACGACGCTGGCGATCGTGAACTCGGTTGTTACCAAGAGCGATTTCCAGGCCACGCTGTCATGCAATAGGTACCGGTAGTTGCCGAGCCCGACAAAGCGCGGCGGGGTGAGGAGGTCATAGTTGAACAGGCTCAGCACGATGGCGCCGATCAGCGGCCCCGCGATGAAGCAGATGAAGAGCAGCAGGGCGGGACTTATGAGCAAGTAGGCCGCCAGCGCATCACGACGTTCGCGGGTAGTTAAACGCGTCCGCCTGCGCCGCCCTCTCGGGGCCAGAGCGTCCGTCGCCTGGGTTGTGCTCGAAGTGCCGACCCCGCGTCCGCCCGGGAACAGTCGGGGACCGCTGCCCCGCCATGGGCGCGTCGGCGCGGTCGAGGCGGACAGGCTCACGCCTTTCGACCTCCGCCCAGAGAGGTCAGTAGCCCCATGTCTTTAGATCGCGGTCGGCATGACAGTCGGCAGCCAGCGCAGTTGCTCTGCTTCCTGGTGGAACTGGCCGCCTTCGTGGTCGTTGTAGGGGTAGGCGCGGATCTCCTTAGGGCCCCCATAGGCATTGAAGGCGGCGTAGCCAGTAGAAGGGGGGCACCAGTGGTCCATCAGTGCCACAGAGAAAAGGGCAGGAGCGTCAGCTGTGCGGGCCAGAAGGGTGGCGTCGAAGTACGCCAAGACCTCCAGGACGCGCTTCTCGTGCTGGCGATGGGTCGCAAGGTGCCTGACCAGTTCCAGGTACGGCCCCCGGTCGCTAAGCGCCAGGGCGCGCGGGACGTCGCAGAAGAAGGGGGTGTCCGGCATTACGGCGCTGATCCCGGGGACCAAGCCGGCCACGGCGAGCGTGACACCGCCACCCTGGCTCGTCCCGGTGACGGCGACCGAACCGGCTGCCACGCCGTTCAGCTGGCGGACCGCATCGACGGCAAGGACGGCATCGGTATAAAGCCGGCGGTAGTAATAGGTCTCCGGGTCGAGGATGCCGTGGGCCAGTAGCCCCGGGGGTGACGGCCCGAAACCGCCGGAGTCGGGCGTGTCGCCGGCCAGGCCCCAGCCGCTTCCCTGCCCGCGGGCATCGATGGTTAGGGAGGCGTACCCCGCGACTGGCCATTGGCTGATCTGGTGGGGGAGCCCGCGGCCACATTCGTAACCGGGGATGCGAACCACGACCGGGAGATCGCCCTCCGCCCGAGCGGGTATGTGCAGCCACGCCTTGATCGGTTCACCGCCGAACCCGCTGAAGGTGACATCGAAAACGTCGAGGACCTTGAGGCCGCAGTCGACGGGTTCCACCTTGGGCTCCCATGCCAGGGCGCGCGCCTCGGCGATGGTGCGCCCCCAGAAATCTGCAAGGTCCGAAGGAGGCACGACCGAGCTTTGGTAACGAACTAGCTCGTCGTCATCCAGGTCGTACCTCGGCACGTGGCGCCCCCTTTTTCCGTCATCCCTAACCCCGGACCAGAGGTCCGGCTCCCCGTCGTGAGGATGGCTAAGGGAACGATTTCGTCAATGTAACCGACCATTACCAGCCGTGTCAAGAAGTTCTACAAAAGCACTTTACAAGCTCCGGGAAGGCCGCCGTGGCTCACTGCGCCCTGACCCATTGGGGCCGGTCCCCGAGTTCGGAGGGGGGCCTGACGTCGATCGCTCGACCACCTCCAGGGGGAGGTACACGCTGCTACGAGAGATCTCTGAGGCGTTGATCGTGGCGAGGAGGAGGCGCACGGCGACCGCACCGGATTCGCGGAACGGCTGGCGGATGGTGGTGAGGTCGCTCGCCACGGCTGCCGGGCCATCGTCGCAGCCCATGACCGACAGCTCTTGCGGAACAGCGATCTCGGCGTCTTTGGCAGCCAGGAGCGCCCCGATCGCCAGGTCGTCATAATGCGCCATGATCGCTGTCGGCCGGTTCGGCCCATCGAGCATGGCCCTGGTGGCCACGCGTGTCGCTTGGGTGGACGAGCCGGCCTCGATCAGCTGGACGGTGCACTCGGGCCAGCCGCTCAGCGCGTCGCGGAAGCCCGAAAGCCGCCTGATCGCCTGCGAGTCGTACTGGGACGCCTGGGGCTCTACGACATACCCGAAGCTCCTGTGGCCCAGGCCGAAAAGGTACCGGGCGGCCAGTTCCCCCCCGCTGCGGTCGTCACAGGCGACGCTCGGGAAGCGGGAACTTTCAGCATCCACGACGACGGTCGGCACGTGGCGGTCAAAAAGCCGCTTTTCGATGACATCCTCGATCCGCATCCCCATCACGATGATCCCGTCGACTTGGCCCCGGATCGGCATGCTGGCCAGCACGGGCGACGAGGCCGTCGCCAGGGACTCGTGGTCGAAGGCCGAGACCTCGACCTTGGCACCCTGCGCCTCCACAAGCACCCCGGCCAGCCGCTCGAGGTACGACCGGTAGCTGCTGAAGGGGGCGAGTACACCGATCCGGCCCATCGTCCGGCGCGCCTTGCTGACAGCGTCCGCCTTGGGGACGTACCCCAGCGAGTCCGCAACCGCCAGGACCAGCTCCAGCGTCGCGCCCGCGACCCGGTCGGGCCGGTTCAGCGCGTTGGAGACCGTCGAGATGCTGACCCCAGCTGCGCGCGCGACGTCATATATGGTCACCTGCTCAGGTGGCAAAGAGACCTCCGGGCTTCTTTACGAGAAGCACTTTACACAACCCCGCCGAAGCAGGGCTGGCCTGAGCCAAGGACATAGCTACCAGAGGGCTCGCCCACAGGGAGCTGGCCTCAGTGCGGGGCCGGTCTAATACGTTCTAAGTCGAGGTCACTCGGCCTTAGACACTCTTAGACAGTGGCGCTCCGCGGGACGCCTCGCCGCTGGCGGGTTGCTGCAACCGCTATGGAAAGCGCTACCACCGCCACCAGGCCGCCGAGGAGCGCTGTCGCACGAGGCCCGTACCCGTTGAACACCAAGCCGCCAGCGAGGGAACCGCCGGCGATGCCTACATTGAACGAAGCGGACGTCCAGGCGGAGGAGATGTCGGTGCTGGCCGGGGCGACCGCGAATATGTGGTTTTGGGTGCTGACGTCGTAGGCGCCGAGAAGGAAGCAGGCGACAGCAGCGAACCCTATGGCCGCTGGGAGCACGCGGCCGCCGAGGTAGAGGCCGATAAGCGCCGGCGCCAGCACGGCCACCGGGATGAGGGGAGCGATGTCTGGTCGCCGGCGAGACAAGGCGGACCCTGCGAAGACCCCTGCCACCGTTGCCGACCCGGTAACGAGCAGTACCGGGGCCACGTCGCGCAGGGCTAGCCCGGCGACCTTTGTGAGGAACGGGCTCACGTAGGTGTACATGCAAAAGAACCCGCCAACGGCCACGGCTGTCGTCACCAGAGAAAGGCGGTAGCGTCGCCGGTCGGGCGCCGAGCCAGTCCCGGCATGGGTCTCGGCAGGGTGGTAGCTCGGCAGGAACAGCGCGATCGGGGCTGACAGGACGGCGGCTAGCACCCCCACTCCTATGAAGGCAGCGCGCCAGCCGGCCAGCTGCCCGAGCCATGTGCCGGCGGGGACACCGAGGACGATGGCCATTGACCCGCCGCCGAGGATCCAGCCCACTGCTCGGCCCGTCATCCCTGCCGGGAACAAGCTGGCGGCCGTCGGGATCACGAGCGACCAGAACAAAGCTTGCCCGAGCGCGGTCACGACGCGCACGGCCATGAGCCATCCGTAGCTCGGGGCCTCGGCGGCGGCGAACGAGGTGAGCACAAGGGCAGCCATGAGAACGCACATCGTGGCCTTCCTCGGCAGCCCCTTGGCCAGGTGAGCTAGCGGCGCCGAAAGCACAACAACGATTGCCGCGTAAACCGTCACCAGCCGGCCCGTCGCAACCAGCGACGAGTGGAGGCCGTGCGAAATGGGCTGGAGGAGGCCCACGGGGAGGCTCTCAGTCGTCACGTAGGCGAACGCAGCCGCGCTCAGGGCGCCAAGCGCTGCCGTGGCAGCCATGGGGTCGCGCCGGTGCAGGACGCCCTCGGGCGCGCCGGGCGCGCCGATACGATCCTCAGCGATCCCCTCGGGGCCCACCTGGCCGTCGTAACCTTCGGGCGTTTCAATGCAGCACACGGAGTACCCAAGTTAGGGGACCGCGCCGAGCCCCATGGGCGCCGCGGCTTCGAGCACGCGGAGCTGGCCCCGGTCAAGCTCTATGATCCACGGCAAAAAAGGAGCCGCCTTGTGAGCGCGACGAGATTCGAGAGGTTGTTGGACGGTTTCGAGCCGGACTTCGACTTCGTCCCCGCCCCGCGGATCGCCGAAGCGGAGTTCGCGCAGCGGATCGAGCGCATCAGGCGGGAAGCCACCATCAACGGCTACGACGCGACACTGGTGCACGCCGATGACGCCCCGCGCTTCGCAACGAGCAACGGGTTCCTGCGCTACACCTGCGACTGGGAGCGAGAGGGGATCCTCATCATTCCCACCGACGAGGACCATGGATTGCAGCTGATCTCGTTTTTCACCGAATCCGCGGTCCTTCCTCCGGCAGGTGAGGCCGTCGGGGTCGAAGCCATCTGGCAGATCAGCCCGCTCGGCCGTGAGTACGCGGGACGACCGGGCAACCCGACGGCCATGACCGCCCAGGCGTGCGCGCGGACGCTTCGCAGCTTCGGCTACGAGTCTGGGAGCTTCGGGGTGATGGGGGACGAGAGCTCGTGGAAGTACTGGGACCTCGTGCTAGAGGAGCTGCCCAAGGCCCGCATCTTCGACGCGAAGGCCACGATCAGTCAGATGCAGCATGTTCGTTCCGTTGCCGAGCAGGCACAGCTTCGCAGCGCGGCGCAATTGATCGATATCGGCTACCAGGCAATGTGCCATGTGCTGCGGCCCGGAGTCACGGACCGGGAGATGTACGCCGCGTTCACCTTCGCCCAGATGGCCCGCGGCGGTGAATGGGGGGACGGCTACCAGATCGGGATCAACCAATGGGGCACCCACGTCGGGAAGCCCTACGGGCACGTGGTGCGTCCTGGTGACCTCATCAATCTCTACGCCTCCGCGGTGACCTATCACGGCTATACCGCACAGTCGGCTCGGATGATGGCGGTGGGGGGGATCACGGCGGCTCAGGAGACGACACTCGAGATGTGCACCGACGCGGTCCGCCGTGCGGAGAAACTGATCCGACCCGGTGTGCGCTTCAGCGAGCTGCATAAGGCAGCGTTCTCCGCCTATATCGAACGCGGGTACCTGAAGGACGACACCACGAAGAACATGCCGTGGAACTGGGCTGCCAACGAGGACGGCAGCCCACGGCGCGTCCGGGAGGAATACGTACCGGACGAGGACTACGAGCGACAGGGCCGTCGTCTTGGTCACGTCTATCCCGCGTCGGTGGGCCCTCACAACCCGAACCTCGGGCACGAAGTCGGGACGCCCGGCTATACGCGTTTCAACGTCACGTCCCACAACACCGATCGCGCCGAAGCGGGGAACGTGTTTGTGCTGCACGCCCAGTGGCTCGACCCGCTCAGCTCGGGTGCGAACATCGGCGATTGCTATCTTGTGACCGAGACCGGCTTTGAGAACCTCACTTGCCACACCGATCTCGCGACGTACCGAGTGGCTGGGTGATTAGGGCCGTCGCGTGTTGGAAGCGCGAAGAGATCGGCCGCCTACGTGGTGGAAACCGCGTCCTCGAGGACCAGCTCATCCGCTGCCTGGGCGCCCAGCGCGTCGACAACATCGCCCGGCGATGAGCGCAGGCCTGTCGCTGAGGCTCGAACGGCCGGATCCGCGGACCCGGAGCATACCGCGCGCTCGATCCGCCGAGACGCAACATGCCATACGATGGATGGGTAATAGATGCGCAGGGCCAGTCGGCTTCTGACCTTCTGAAGATTCTGCCTCTTACCTGCTACTTCGCTGGCAGCCCCAACGGAATTCGAATCCGTGTCTCAACCTTGAGAGGGTTGTGTCCTAGGCCTCTAGACGATGGGGCCAAGCGGGTGCAGTTTAGACCAAGGCCAACCCCGGCCTGGTCGGAAGCGAGTGGAGCCGGCAGGTAGCGCCGGACCTCTCTGGCTGTGAGGGGCTCCCCGCAGCCGGTGAGCGGGCTCCACGCCGGGGGACGGCTGGTCGTAACCTGGGTTTACGTTTCCCAGTGCCGATCGAGGTAGCAACTTGAACAGTAACCCCGGGTGGATGACCCCCTCGCCCAAGCTGTGGTCCATGCGCTTCACCGAGGGAGCCGTGGTCGCAGTCCTGGTCGCTGTCGCCGTGGCCGCGGGCACCGCATCGCAGGGGGCGGGCCTGGCGGTCGGTTTGGCTGTCGTGGTGCTGGTTGCGGGGGTGGTGTACCTGTTCCTGGCCCACCGAAGGTTCCGGGCGTGGGCTTACCAGGAGCGGGAGGAGGACCTGGTGGTCTCGAGGGGCGTGATGTTCCGCCGCGAGAGCGTGGTGCCCTACGGGCGGATGCAGTTCGTCGACGTCACGGCCGGCCCTGTGGAGCGGATCTTCAAGCTCAAGACCGTCAAGCTCCACACGGCGGCTGCTGCAAGCGATGCCCGAATTCCCGGCCTCGAGCCGGACGAAGCCGCCCGCCTGCGGGACCGCCTGGCTGCGCTCGGGGAGGCAAAGGCAGCGGGCGTGTGAGCAGTAGCGGTGCGGATGGTCTGAACTGGCAGAGGCTCAACCCTTGGACGCCTGTCGTCCTGGGGGGTCGCGCCCTGGTGATCGTGGCGCTGCTGGGCAGTGAGGAGGCGTCGCGGGGGACCTCCAGCCGCGAGGTCACGATATATATCGGGATCGCGATCCTGGCCGCCTCGGTCGTCATCGGCGTCGTCAGGTGGCTGGTGACGAAATGGGCGCTCGATGGGGTGACGCTGCGGATCGAGACGGGGTTGTTCAGGCGGGATGCTCGCCAGCTGCCGGTGGCACGTATCCAGGCGGTGGACGTGGTGCGGCCGTTCCTGGCCCGCGTGTTCGGTCTGGCCGAGCTGCGGATCCGTCTTGCTGGCGGGGGCAAGTCGGGCGGGCGGCTCACCTACCTGTCGGAGGCGGCAGCGGTCGACCTCCGGGCGCGCTTGATGGCCGGGCACCACGGCCTCGACATGGCTACCCCCGAGCCGGCAGAACGACCCATTGCAACCGTCGCGACGGGGAGGCTGGTGGCATCGGCAATCCTGCAGCCGGCGACTCTGGTGGCGATCGTGTTTGTGGTCGTGCTCCTCGCGCTCGAGTCCATTTCCCCGAAGTCGGCTGACGGAGCGGAAACCGGCACGGGCTTGACTCTCGGCCTCTACCTCTTCGGGCTTGCCAGGGTCACTTGGCGCCGTGTCGCGACCGAGTACGGCTTCGCTGTCGCTGCCGCCCCCGACGGGATCCGGCTGAAACGGGGCCTGTTTTCCACGGTCAACGAGACGATCCCCTTTGCTCGCGTGCAGGCCGTTAGGAAGTCCGAGCCGTTCACCTGGCACTTTTTGGGCTGGTGCCGGCTCGAGGTGGACGTGGCCGGCTCCCCGGGCCGGGAACAAGGGACCAGGTCCGGCAAGGTCACCAAGGCACTCCTGCCGGTGGGCCCGACCGCCCTGGCGGACGAGCTTTTTTCCAATCTTCTCGGCTTGCAGCAGTTCCCGCTGTCCAAACCCCCTCGACGGGCACGCTGGAAGTCCCCGCTCAGCTACCACTTCCTCGCCGCTGGCGATAACGGCCTGGTTGCGGCAGGGAGCTGCGGGAGGCTGAAAAAGGTGACGACCTGGGTGCCCCTCGAAAAGGTCCAGAGCGTACGCCGGGTGCAAGGCCCGGTGCAGCGCCTGTTGCACCTGGCCACGGTCCACGTGGACGCGGCCGGGCGCGATGTGCGCGCAGAGTTCCGTGATAGGGACGTGCACGAGGCGGACGCTCTCTTCGAGAAACTGGTGGTCCAAAGCCGCTCGGCCCGCCGCGCCGTTTCTGGCCACGGGAACGCCGTCCACGGCCCGCTAGGCGTAGTGGCGCCGGTGAACGGAGCGGCCGGCGATGCCCAGCCGGTTGACAGGGACGGGGCAGCGCTCCTGAGCGTGACCGGCCAACCCCCGCCGCCGCGCCCCTGAGCCCACCTGTTGCGGGCCATCAGCCAATCGGCGGGTAACTAGTGCCGTGCGCCTAGTGCCGGCCCGAGGTGGCAGACTTGGCGCGTGAGCTCACTCGACTACTCGGCGGCGCTCGACGCCGTAGTGGAAGCCTCGCCGAGAGAGCTGGTCGGCCTGATCCGGGCCGCTGCCGCACCCATCGGGGCGGAGGACATCTTCGTCTACTTGGCCGACTTCCAAGGGATCGTCCTGCAGCCCGTGCTGCTGAGCCCTGACTTGAGCGACCCCATCTTCGGCGAGGAAGAGGTGGCCACGTCCATCGCCGGGCGCGTGTTCCGCACCGGTGAGGTGGTAACGAGGGAACGCGAACGGGGCGTGCGCGTATGGGTGCCACTGGTCGAGAGGGGTGAGCGGACCGGGACCCTGGCGCTCACCCTGCCTAGGCTCGACGACCTACTCCTGGCAGAGTGCACGCGTCTTGGGCGCTTTGCCGGAGTGCTCGTCCGGGCCTTCGGCCGAGCGACCGACGAGCTGCACCTACGTCGGCGTAGCCGCTCGATGACCCTCGCCGCTGGTATGCAATGGGACTTGTTGCCACCGCTCACCGTCCGTTGCGCCCAAGCCGTTGCGTGCGGCCGGTTGGAGCCGGCGTACGAGATAGCGGGTGACGCCTTCGACTATGTCCTCAACTACGACCATCTTCACGCCGCCATCTTCGATGGCATGGGGCACGGGGTCGAATCGACGTTAATGACCACACTGGCGATAGGGGCCTACCGCCATGCGCGACGAGCTGGAGAGCCACTGTCGGCGATGCATCTCGCGGTCGATGAAGCGGTCGCCGCCCAGTACGACGGCGAGGCATTCGTTACCGGCGTCATTGCCAGCTTGGCGCTCGACACGGGCGTGCTGGAGTGGACCAACGCCGGTCACCCACTGCCGCTGCTGTTGCGAGGGCACCGAGTGGTCCGGCAATTGAGCTGCCCGCCGTCATTTCCCTTCGGCCTTGGAGCGGCGTCCGCTCAGGTCGCGAGGGAGGACCTGGAACCGGGAGATTGCGTACTGTTCCTTACTGACGGCATGGTCGAGGGTCGATCGCCAATTGGCGACAGCTTCGGGATCGAGCGTCTGGCGGATATGTGGGCACAACAGTCAACATCTGGCCAGCCGCCCGAAGAAATATTGCGGCGCCTGCTCATTGCCGTTGTGGACTACAACGGCGGAAAACTTCGAGACGACGCCACGCTGATGCAGCTTTGCTGGAACGGGCCACACGGTTCGCGCCTCAACCGTCAGCCGATGGCCCCATAACTTTCTTGTCCCCGCTCAAGGCGGCCAGCATCATCCGTCGGGAAGGGTTCGTGTCATCGAAATGGAGGCGCTTCACGAGGTGGACGACCGTGCCCTGTTCGTGGGCGGAGTCAAAACCCACATTGTCGACAAGAGCGTTCATCAATAACAGGCCTCGGCCTCGCTCGTCATCGAGAGCGCCCTCCAGAGAAAAGTTGGCGTGATCGAAGCCCCTTCCAAGATCCACAACGCGCAGTTCGGCAAGCTCAGGGCCAAGGGTTACGGCAACCTCGTAAGCATCTTCGCCGCCCGAATGGTCCACAACATTGGCTGCGGCTTCACTGACCGCCAGTTCGACGTCCCTGCGGTCTTCGTCGACAGCGCCAACCTCCGCTAGCAGGACACGGACGAGGTGGCGCAGCAAGGCAATCGAAACATGGTCTCGGGGCAACTGGAGCGACAAGGACACCCGGAAACCGCGCTTGCTCGCACGCCCTGCGCCGTCCAGGACGATCGGTCGGGGCCATTCGAAGCGCTGCGCCCATTGCGAACCCACGGGATCGAGGTTGATCA
>Ga0302326_10024192_pt1 | contig 12359 bp, 10 predicted proteins | sample Palsa_T0_3_FD_202264 | JGI IMG/M metagenome (GOLD analysis project Ga0302326, IMG submission 202264) | Peat permafrost microbial communities from Stordalen Mire near Abisko, Sweden - Palsa_T0_3 | ecosystem: Environmental > Terrestrial > Soil > Palsa > Peat permafrost | place: Sweden: Abisko...
GCCGCTCAAGATTCGCGGCGGTCCCCTCAACGCGATCGATTACAAGCCCGAAGTGTCGAGTGCGCAGGTAAAGTCCTGTGTGCTGTTTGCCGGACTGTTTGCCGACGGCGAGACGGTGGTCGAGGAGACCGTTCGCACGCGCGACCATGGCGAAATTGCGCTACGCGCGTTTGGAGCGGAAGTCGAGCGGAAAGGGAACGCATCGCGGATCGTGGGCGGACAACGGTTGCGCGCGATTGAGGCGCATGTGCCCGGCGATCTCTCGAGTGCCGCGTTCTTTCTATGCGCGGCCGCAATATTTCCCGGATCCCAGATCACCTTGCCGGCGATTCTTTTGAATCCGACGCGAGCGCGGCTGCTCGATATCCTGGTGCAAATGGGTTTGAAAATCTCGGTCGCGCATCTCGAAGAACATCACGGCGAGTTGGTAGGGACGATTGAAGCGCGTGGATCGGGTTGGACGGGAACCGTGCTCAGCGGCGCGGATACAGCGGCGCTGATCGACGAGATCCCGGTGCTGGCGGCGGTTGCACCGTATTCCGAACGAGGCATCGAAGTGCGCGACGCCAAAGAGTTGCGCGTCAAAGAGTCGGACCGGATCGCCGCCGTCGCCGCCAATCTCCGCAAGATGGGCGCGGAAGTGGAAGAGCGTCCCGATGGAATGTGGATTCCGGGCGGTCAGCGTCTGCATGGCGCCGAACTCGAATCCTTCGGCGATCACCGCATCGCCATGGCATTTGCCATCGCCGCCTTGCGCGCGGAAGGCGAGACAACGATTCTCGGCGCCGACGCAGCGGGCGTGTCGTACCCGGCGTTTTTTGAACAATTACACCGCCTTGTCGCTTGAAGATTTCGAACGGTTGTCATCTTAATGTCATCTTGAGGTCGTTGACCCTTGGGATCATTTGTCAATCGAGTAGAAAGGGCTCATTCGTGACGAAGGAAAAGTCCCCGTCCCCAGAAGATCGCCTGCAACAGGAGTTCAACCGCTGGGCCGATGACGGCGAGGGCGCAAAGATGGAGCGCCATCATCTCGACATCACCGAGAAGACCATGCGACGCATGGACCTGCGCGCGGGAGAGCGCATTCTCGACCTCGGCTGCGGGTCGGGTTGGGCGACGCGCCTGCTGGCACGCATGGTGGGCGAAGGGCCCCAGGGGTTTGGGCAGGTGGTGGGAGTCGACATTTCCGATGAGATGGTTCGGCAGGCGCGAGTTGGGTCGAAAGAATTCGAAAACGTGATGTTTGTTGTCGGATCCGCGGCGCAGATTCCCTGGGAAGAAAATTTTTTTGACAAAGTGCTTTCGGTGGAATCGTTTTATTACTATCCAGACCAGGAACGCGCGCTGGCCGAGCTTTTTCGCGTCATGGCGCCGCACGGGCGGCTGTTCATCCTGATCAATCTCTACCAAGACAATCCTTATTCGCTGCAATGGGTGCCGAAGTTGAAAGTGCCGGTGCAGGTCCGTTCGGCAGCGGAGTATGTCGAGCTGCTGAACAAGCACGCTTTCGAAAATGTGGAGTACGCGCAGATTCCCGACGACACGCCCACGCCGGAGAATTACCAGACCACGTCCTTCCATTCGCTCGACGATCTGAAGGCATTCAAGCGCGTCGGCGCGTTGCTGCTGATGGCGTCCAAGCCCGACGTGCGGAGAGGATCGTCTCCGGCACAGTGACATTGAAGATGGCGCCGGTGGTGAAAAGGATCTGCGAGCAGATGCCCGAGCCGAAGAGGGTGATTTCGATGGGCGCGTGCTCCTCGGTCGGCGGGCCGTTCAATACCTACGCCGTGCTCCAGGGCGTCGACCGCATCGTGCCGGTCGATGGGTATGTAATCGGATGCCCGCCCCGTCCGCAGAATTTGTTTTACGCGCTGCTCAAACTGCAGGACAAGATCGACACCATGACGCTCGCCAAGCGCCCGACTGAAGTGCGCCTCGAACAGAACATCATGGGAAATTTCAAACGCCCGGTGATGGTCGCCCAGACCATGCAGCCGAAGTAGCCCTCAGCCGTCGGTCGTCAGTCAACCACTCCTATATACTGTTGTGATCCTGGGCGCCGCAGGAACCGCGCTTCGGCTGGAAGGGCAGGTCGAAGGCCCCCTGGGTTCAGCACGACCTCTGCGAGCACACATGCCTTTCGTCAAAATTGCCTCTGCATCCGAACTCCCCGCCCTCAACGAAGCCAAAGAATTCCCCTGCGGCGACAGGACCATTTGCCTCGCCAACGTGGACGGCGAAATCAGCGCCATCGATAACGTCTGCCTGCATCGCGGCGGTCCACTCGGCCAGGGCGTGATCTCGGGAAGGAAAGTCGTTTGCCCGTGGCATGGCTGGGAGTGGGATCCGAAGACGGGCGAAGCTGACGCCCCGGGAGCGAAGCTGGCGGTGTATCCGTTAAAGATCGAAGGTGGAGACGTGCTGATCGAGGTGTGAGCGATGAGCCCGGTCACCCACTTTTTCACCGGATGGGTCCTGGCAAACTCGGCATGGTTGAGTCGCCGAGAACGTGGTCTGGTTACTCTGGCTTGTGTCGTGCCCGATGTTGACGGCCTAGGAATCGTCGCGGATTATCTGACGCGCAACTCGCAGCGCCCGCTCGAATGGTTTCGAACCTACCATCACTCGTTGCATAGTCTTCCATTTGCGATCGCGGTGGCGGCAGTGTCATTCGCGCTCGCGACCGAGCGATGGAAGACCGCCGCGCTCGCGTTCTTGAGCTTCCACCTGCACCTGTTCGAAGACTTGCTCGGAAGCCGCGGCCCGGACAACGATCCATGGCCAATTCCTTATTGCATGCCGTTTTCTCGGGCGTGCGAGCTCAGTTGGCGCGGACAATGGGCGCTGAATGCCTGGCCGAATTTCGCCCTCACGATTGTGCTGCTGCTGGTGACGTTCTATCTAGCCTGGGCGCGCGGATTTTCTCCGTTGGAGATGGTCTCACGGAACGCCGATGCCGCTTTGGTCGCGGCTCTGAGGAAGCGGGTCCCGGTTGTCTAGGGTTGCCTTAGCGAGTGCCGTTGAGAGCCCGCGGTCGGGCTTTCGCCCGGCCGGGCGGACGAATGCGACCGCCACTAGGCGATTTTTTCTATCCCAGCAACTTCACAAACTGTCCTGGCTGCCCTTCAAATCCCGGAAACACCCTTCTCAAATCCTTATTCCCCAGATAACGCGACACGACTTCGCCGAGCACCAGCCTGAAATCGGTCGTCAACGCCAGATCGCGTCCCTCGTAGAGTTGCGACTGATCAAGCCCCGGCCAGCGCCCATAGACTTTACCGCCTTTCACCGGACCACCCAGGACGAACATTACGTTGGCGTGGCCATGGTCGGTGCCGCGGTTGCCATTTTCACGAGCGGTGCGGCCGAATTCGGACATGGTCACCACCACCGTGTCTTCTCCGAGATCGCCCAGATCGGTCCAGAAGGCGGCAATCGATTGCGAGAAATCGCCGAGCACGTTGGCGATCTGTCCCTGAGTGCTGCCTTCGTTCACGTGATGGTCCCAGCCTCCGATATCGGCGAATGCGACTTGCACTCCGAGATTTGCTTTGATCAGTTGGGCCAGTTGCTTCAGACTGTCGCCGAAGCGTCCCTTCGGATAATTCGCATTGGCGGCGGGCGTGTAGTGCGCTGGATCGGCGGCTTTCAGGGTCTTGACCGCGTCGAACGTTTCCTGGCCGGTGCCGTGCAGTACGTTGTCCACCGAGTGGTCGTACATGGCTTCGAAAGTGTTCGCGTTTGCCGCCGCGTTCGGGTTCTTGCCGCCGACGGAAAAATCATTCAGATTGTTGAGCGCGACCGCCGGTTCTTGGCCGGAGAGAATGCGCGGCAGCGACGGCCCGAGCGCGATGGCGCGAAAGGCAGAGTTATCGGGCGGAAGCTCCCGCAGCGCGCGGTTCAGCCAGCCGTCGTCGGTGATCTTGATGCCGGGGGTGCCCGACTCCATGAAATCCTGCGCGTCGAAGTGCGAGCGCGTGGGATCGGGCGATCCGGCGGCGTGCACGATGGCCAGATGCTTCTGGTTCCACAGCGGCTGAAACGACGCCATTGCCGGATGCAATCCAAAAAAGCCGTCGAGGTCGAGCACGGATTTCTTCGGGATATTGATCGTCGGCCGCATGGCGTAGTAACTCGGCTCGCCGTGCGGGACAACGATGTTGAGCCCGTCGGCTGCGCCACGTTGGAAGATCACAACCAGGCGCTTGGTGCGAATGCCAGGATCGGCCGCGCCAAAAGCTGCGCGTGCCAGAAAGCTCGGGAGCGCCGTTGTGCCGACTACCGCCAGCGCGCCGTTGCGAAGAAAAATGCGTCGAGTGATGGACATAAAATAGAACCTCCGCTGCGAGCGACCGGCCCCGAGCGCATGGTTGCTCGAGGCTCGCGGCTCGCGAGCTTTCCGCTAACGCCTCTGAAACTCCGGCGATCCCAGAATCAAGCCCGTAATCGCCGCCACGTTTGGCGGACGCTTTGGATCATCCAGTCGCCGCTGGCTGATCGTCGGGTCTTCGAGTTGCTTGCTGATGGTGTCGTGCGTTTGTTTCGAGATATCACCCGCTAGCAGCGAACCCTCGAGGCTAGCCAGCGCTTCTCGCGGGTCCGGCGGCGCTTCCGCGGTCGTTTCCGCTGCCAGGTTGGTTGAATCTACCCGGACTCCCCGAATCTTTCCCGAGGCCAGCCCCAGGGCGAAATTCATGCGTCCGAGCAGCGCCGATGAATTCACCCAAACGTCGGCCTTCATCGAGTAGCCGGTCGGCGGCATCATGCCATAGGGCATCATGCCCATGTTGTTGAGCGTGCCGACCAGGGCGCGGGCGTCGTCCACTTCCGCACCGCTGGCGCGCACGGCGGAGACTACGAACTCGAGCGGCGTTTTTACTTTGGAGCGGTAAGCCTCGGGCGACCAGAACTCGGGCGACTTGAACATGGTGCGCAGCACTTCGCGAATGTCGCCGTCCTTTTTCAGGAAGGTCTGTGTCATGCGCTCAACCAGCGCCGGCGGAGGATTGTCGGAAACAAAACGCATTGCCAGCTTTTGCGAAATGAAGCGCGCCGTCTTCGGATTGTGCGCCAACAGGTGAAGCACTTCCAGGCCCTCGTTCTCGCCGTCTTGTTTGATGCGATGGCCGAGGACCAGCTTGTCGCCCGGCTCATGCATGCGCGGTTCGAAGCGGAAGTCGCCCCCCTTTTTGGGCTGCTCGAGCGTCCACCCGGTGAAGACCTTGGCCACTTCGGTGACATCTTTCTGGGTGTAGCCGCCGCTTACGCTGAGCGTGTGCAGTTCCATCAGTTCGCGGCCGTAATTTTCGTTCAGGCCACTCGCCTGCTTGCCCTTCGGACGACCCTGCGGCCCGGGACCATAGCCGCGCCGATGGGGCGCGATGCCCAACGCGATTTCCGAGTCCGGACCGACGCTCAGCCAGTTGTCGAGATAAAACAGCATCGCCGGGCTTTTCGCGGTGGCCACCAGCAGGTCTTCGAATTTTCCGAGCACGTGTGGACGAATCGCGTCGCGCTCATAGCTGGTCAGCAAATAGCGGTCTGCGCCCTTGTTGATAAACACGTTGAAGTGGTTGAACCAGAAGTCGGTCATCACTTCGTCCAGTTGCCGCTCGCTATAGATTGCACGCAGCAACTTGGCCTGCATCAACTCATTCACCACCACCTGCTCGGGATTATTGAGCGCCTGCACCGTTTCTTTTTGCTGCGCGCTCATTCCTTCGGTCAACGCGTCCGCCTTGGCGCCTTTGTTGGTGGCGGCGAGCGCGCGGCGATCTTCGGGCGACATTCGGAGAATTGCGTTCATGCGCTCGTCGGCCGGCAGGTCGAGAAGCTCCTGCGTCTTGAGATTCGCAAACCGGCGTTGTTCGCGCCGCCGCATCTGGTCGGGATCGGCAACTGCGCTGGCGTCGTCTTTGCTCGCGCCGTCCGTCGCGCCGGCTACGCCGCTGGTATCTTGCGCGTTGAGTTTGGCGGCTGCTTCCTTGCGCTCCTGCTTGTCTTCGTAGCGCTGGAGTTGCGCTTCGTAAACCGCGCGTTTGGTCGGATCGCGCGGCAGCGAGGCTTTTCCGTCGGCGATCTGCTTGATGAGCTGGTTCGGCGGAAAATTATCGACGATTTCTTTGGTCCCCATCCGCAGTGTGCGCAACGGAGCCAGCCGGGCATCGAGCCCCGAGTCCTCAATTTTTTCGGGATGAAGTTCGAGTTCGATCCACTTGTCAACGCCCATCTGGGTGACGCGGTCGAGATCACCCGGCCGTGGACCGAACGTGAGCCGGTTCAGGGCGTGGACGGCGCGTTTCTGGCCGTCCATCTGCACGGGACTGGTCGTCCCGGAGGGCTTGTCTTTGTTCCGGGCAAGAGCGAACTCACCCATAAGACCGGCGGCAAGCCCGGCCGCCACAAGCAAGGCCCCGGCCAAGAGCCAACGGCTTCTGCGCAAAGGCATCTCCATCCTGATTCGGCCTCATTAGGAATGAACCCGGATCGCAGGAAAAGTTGCTGGGACGGCCAGGGTTCGATCGAACAGCCTAGCTCTTCAATTGTGCCACATAGGCATTCCCGCTGTGCGACTTGCGGGCGGTACTCTCGATGAATTTAAGAAACTCCCGCAGGCGTTCCTTTTCCGGCAATTCCGCCTGTGAGAATTTCACCCGCACCCCGTAGGACGGCGCGCTGCGTGTGGCCACTCCGCTGATGATGATGCCTTTTACCCAAATCTTGCCACTTGCCACCCACAACCCGATCTCGAGCGCTTTGCCCGCGGGCACGGGGCTGGCAGTCTCGACCAGGCAGCCGCCGTGGCTTACGTTGGCCAGATTGCCCCACACCGGATCCTCTTCGCCCTCGATATGAATTTCGACCGCCACATAGCACTTGAGCCGGTGATAACGGCGCCGGTCCGATTCCAATTGCGGTGTGAACAGATCGGCTTCAAACGGGGGTGTGGCTTCGACTGGCTCGGGAGGGTGAAGCACCGCAGGCGCAGGTGGAACTGGACCTGGGGTGGGCTGAGCGGTACCTTGGCCGGATTGCCCCAACCCGGATTCTCTCAGAATGGTCTGTTCCGCCGCGCGCGCCTTGACGGCGGCGTCCTTGATCTCGCGCATCGCCTTTAGCAGCGCCGTTTCGCGCTCTTCGGGAGATACCTGCCGATAGGCTTGAAGAAGTGTCCCAAGATGGCTGAGCAGGTCGGGGTCGGTGAGCAGACGCGTCCAGTCCGATCCTTTCGAAGACTGTTTCGTGGTGGTTTCGCTCATACGCGGAAGTTTCCCCCGCGCAGGTTTTCTGCAGCAGGGAGGTGCTCACCTCGCATCTTAGATTGGACTTTGGGTGGAGGTTAAACAAGATGACCAACGTCACGTCACCAGCGGCGTCGAACCGTGCAATGCCAGCAATCCCCGGTTCCAACGCGAGCCGATTCAACAATTTGCATCGCACTCCCCTCAAAAAGAGTCCAAAAGACTTGTGATTTTCGTCGCGTAAAGGAGAAAACCGAGGCTTCATGGCTTCCGCAGACCGCCCCATCCGAGAATTCCGCCGCTTTGCTGCACCCTTTTTACGGATGGTCGTACCTTTGGTCTCCATCATCATGTTCTCCACGGCGGCCCCGCTTTTTGCCCAAAGTTCGAGTTCCGACTCGTCCTCGAATTCGACGAGCGCGACCATGCCGGCGCCGGCCTCGCCGATTCCGACCTCACAAGTTCAAACCTCGGCCCAGAATCCAGTGTTTGGCAGCGTGCCCGAGGCGAAAGTCACCCCGGGAGTCCTGCCGCTCACCTTCAGCGACGCCATCGAGCGGGCATTGCGCCAGAACCTGGCTGGTCTGCTTTCGGAATACAACACCATCGAATCCCGAGGGGAGAAATGGCGGCAACTGAGCGACCTGCTTCCGAACGTCAACGGGGATGTGCAGGAGGTCCGACAGAAGGTGAGCCTCGAGGCGCTCGGGTTCAACGCCTCGCTTTTTCCTGGGTCTCATCTTCCCGCGGTGATCGGGCCGTTCTCCTATTTTGATGTGCGCGCCTCGATGACCGAGCGCGTCTTCGATTGGAAATCGATTGAGAAATACCGGTCTTCGGTGGTCGGCGAAAGCGTGGCCCAGCACAATCTCAAGGACGCCCGCGATCTGGTCGTGCTCGCGACGGGTAACGCCTACCTGCTGGCGATTGCCGGCGCCGCCCGCGTCGAAACCGCGCAAGCCCAGGTCGAGACCGCAAAGGCGCTCTACGACAAGGCGCTTGCGCAACAGCAGGCCGGTGTCGCCCCGGCCATTGATACGCTCCGGGCGCAGGTCGAATACCAGACCCGCCAGCAGCAACTGATCGCGGCCACCAATGGCTTCGCGAAACAAAAGATTTCGCTGGCGCGGGTGATCGGATTCGCGCCCGGCCAGGAATTCGAATTGGCCGACCAAGCCCCCTATCTGCCTTTTCCCATCCCCGATCTTGAAACCAGTGTGCAGCGTGCCTATTCTCTCCGCTCCGATTACAAGGCAGCGCGGGATCGTCTGGCGGCCGCGCAACTGGAACGCAACGCCGCCACTGCCGGGTACTTTCCGACCCTCGATCTGGCTGCGAATTTCGGCGAAATCGGCGCGGTTCCAGGAGCGCTGCTGCCAACTTACGCCGTCTTTGGCACGTTGAACGTTCCCATTTTCCAGGGGGGCAAGGTCCATAGCGATGTTCTGAAAGCCGAAGCCAGCCTGCGGCAGGCGCAGGCGCAGATGGCGGACGTGCGCGCCCTGATCGATCAGGACATCCGCAACGCGCTGCTCGACCTGAAGTCGTCCGCCGATCAAGTCGAAGTCGGCGAGAGTTCGGTGAATCTTGCCGAGCAGGCGCTCACCCAATCGCGCGATCGTTTTTCCGCCGGAGTCACCGACAACCTCGAAGTGGTCCAGGCGCAGGAGGCGCTCGCGACCGCGCACGAGAATCTGATTTCGAGCCTCTACCAGCACAATCTGGCCAAGGTTTCCTTCGCCCGCGCTCTGGGGCGCGCCGAAGAGGGCGTTCGTGAATACTTGAAAGGAAATAACCTGAGCAAGTAATTCAAAGCAGGCGATTTAAAATTCAAAGAAGTAGCCTGAGGAAGTAACTAACTTATGGAACCAACGAGCAGCGTTGTGGCCGAGCCCAAACCGCAACCGGGAACGCGCACGCAGCAGTCTCCCTCGCCCGAGCCTCAGTCTCCGCCGAATGGCGAAGCCCGCTATCGGCGGCCAACGGCATTCTTGAGCAGTCCGCGCACCAAGTGGGGACTCATTCTCGGCGGCCTGGTAATTCTAGTCGTCGGTTTTTTCCTGTGGCGCTACTTCGCCAGTTATGAATCGACCGACGACGCCCAGATCGACGGTCATGTGAACTCGGTAAGCGCCCGCGTCAACGGCCATGTGATCGAGCTCAACGTGCAAGACAACCAGTACGTCGAAAAGGGAACGGTGCTGGTCGAAATCGATCCCGCCGACTATGAGGTCGCGGTGGCGCAGGCGCGCGCCGAATATGCCGACGCGCAGGCGCAGGCTGCTGCGGCGGGCATCAACGTTCCGATAACCGACGTGAGCACTTCCAGCCAGGTGAGTGGCGCCCGGGGCGGGGTCTCGGGTGCGCAGGCGGGCATCGCGGCTGCCCGCCAGCAGTATGAAGCAGCCAAATCGCAGGTTGCCGAAGCGGACGCGAACAATACCAAAGCGCAGAACGATCTTCTCCGCTACAAGCAGCTGATCGACAAGCAGGAGATCTCGCAACAGCAATACGATCAGGCCGTCGACAGCGCCCAAGCCGCCGCTGCCACGCTGCAGGCCGCGCGCGCCAATGCCGACGCCTACGCGGCGCAGATCAAACAGGCGGAGAGCAAACTGGAGCAGGCGAACGCCGATCTTCGGACCGCTGGCAATGCGCCGCAAACCATGCGAGCCATTCGCGCCCGCGCGCAATCTGCGCAGGCCGTCGCCGATCAGAAGAAGGCCGCACTAGATCAGGCTGAACTGAACCTCGAGTACACCAAAGTGATTGCGCCGGTCAGCGGGGCGGTCAGCAACCGCACGGTCGAGGTTGGTCAAAACGTGCAACCCGGTCAGGGGATGATGGTGATCATTCCGCTCGACGAAGCGAACATCTGGGTCACGGCCAACTTCAAGGAGACGCAGCTGCGCCAGATGAAGCCGGGCCAGCCGGCCGAGCTTAAGGTCGACGCCACCGGCAAGACCTACAAAGGGCACGTTGATTCGATCGCCGGCGCGAGCGGCGAGCGCTTCAGCCTACTGCCCCCCGAAAACGCCACGGGCAATTATGTGAAGGTGGTGCAACGCATTCCCGTGAAAATTGTGTTCGACAAGGGCGAGATCAGAAGCCATGAACTCCGCCCGGGAATGTCGGTTGAGCCGAAGGTCTGGATTCAATAGCTCCGAGCCAGACGCCGCGAGCGACAGGCAACCGAGGCGTGTTCGCTCGCAGCCCGGAGCTCGCGGCTCGAAGGGGTTGGGATACGAATGGGCGCGGCCACAATCACCATGAACGACGCCTCGTGGCGTCCGGCGGTCAATCCGTGGATCATCGCCATCACGGTCACGCTGGCCACGTTCATGGAGGTTCTCGACACCAGCATTGCCAACGTCGCCTTGCCCCATATCGCCGGCAGCCTTTCCGCGGGGCAGGACGAGAGCACCTGGGTGCTCACGTCCTATCTGGTCTCGAATGCCATCGTGCTCCCGCTCAGCGGTTGGCTCTCGTCGATCGTCGGCCGCAAGCACTTTTACATGGGCTGCGTCACACTGTTCACCATCAGTTCGTTTCTGTGCGGATTAGCGCCCAATCTCTCCATGCTGATTTTCTTCCGCATCCTCCAGGGTGCCGGTGGGGGCGGCTTGCAGCCGAGCGAGCAGGCGATCCTGGCCGATACCTTTCCCCCCGCCAAGCGCGGCATGGCATTCGCGGTCTACGGCATCGCCGTGGTGATGGCGCCCGCCATCGGTCCAACGCTCGGCGGTTATATCACCGACAACTTTACCTGGCGCTGGATCTTCTTCATCAATATTCCAGTCGGGATTGTTTCGCTGCTGCTGACGTCGCGGCTGATTCAGGATCCTCCCTACCTCAAGCGCCGCAAGCTGAGTGAAACTCGCATCGACTACACCGGACTCGGCTTTGTCGCGCTCGGCCTCGGAACGCTGCAGGTGGTCCTCGACAAAGGGCAGCGCGACGACTGGTTCGAATCGAATTTCATCTTGTGGCTGACCGTGATTTCAGTCGCCTCGCTCGTCTTCGTCATCTTTTGGGAGTGGCGCCACAAAGACCCCATCATCGACCTGCATCTGTTTCGCGAGCGCAGCTTCGCGGTCGCGAACTTCCTGATGTTCATGCTCGGATTTGCCCTGCTGGGCAGCACTCTGCTCCTGCCGCTGTTCATGCAGACCCTGCTCGGTTACACTGCCGAGCGGGCCGGGCTGGCGCTCATGCCGGGCGGTTTCACGATTATGCTGGCCATGCCGATGGTTGGGTTTCTGCTTTCGCGCTATAGCCCCCGGTATCTGTTGCTGTTCGGCTTGTCGATGCTTTCGTTTTCTCTGTTTCATATGACGAAATTCGATTTGGACGTCGATTTTCGCACCATGATTATGGCGCGCGTCATCCAGGCGATCGGGATGGCTTTCCTGTTCGTGCCCATCAACACGGCCGCCTATTCTTCGCTGCCGCGCGATAAGAACAATGCCGCGTCCGGCCTGATGAACCTCGCGCGAAACATCGGCGGCAGCGTGGGAATTTCTTTTGTTGCCACTGGCCTCGCTCGGCGCGCGCAGTTTCACCAGGCCCGGTTGGCGGAGAACTTCAACGCCGCCAATCCGCAGTTTCAGGCAAACCTGCGCGGCCTGACGAGCACCTTTTCGGGCAATGGGCCCGGTTCCGGAGGTGTTTCGGCGCAGCAGCACGCCTACGCGATGATGCAGGCGAATGTGATCCGGCAATCGACCATGCTGGCGTACATCGATAATTTTTGGGTGCTCGGGATCGCGATCGCTTGTTTGATCCCGATCGTGTTCCTGATCAAGAAGGGAAAGCCCGGAGGTGGGATGGCCGTCCACTAAACTTTCTGCACCGGACCGACCAGAAGGAAGGAGGCTCGCGACGTTTCGCATCGTCACCCTCGAGCGCGAGTTCGGCAGCGGAGGCGGAGGCATAGCCTGCCAACTGGCCCGGCAGCTGGGTTGGAAGCTCTGGGACCAGCAATTGACGTGCGCGATTGCCAAGCGCGCGCAAGTCCCGGAATCGGCGGTGGCCTTGTGCGATGAGCGCGTCGACGGCCGCCTCTATCGCTTAGCGAAGGCCTTCTGGCGGGGCAGTTACGAACGCAGCATG
>Ga0302326_10024193_pt1 | contig 12359 bp, 4 predicted proteins | sample Palsa_T0_3_FD_202264 | JGI IMG/M metagenome (GOLD analysis project Ga0302326, IMG submission 202264) | Peat permafrost microbial communities from Stordalen Mire near Abisko, Sweden - Palsa_T0_3 | ecosystem: Environmental > Terrestrial > Soil > Palsa > Peat permafrost | place: Sweden: Abisko...
CAGACGTTCCGCGAGCAGGTGCCCGGTGTACTGGACCGCTACCAGCGGCGCACCACGCGGCTGACCGGCCAGGTCGGCGCCGCAGCGCGCGGATTAGCAGGCCGGGCGGGATCGCGGCTGCTGGCCGCGCTGGGCATCGGCGTCTCCCGGCATACCGCGCTGCGGGTCCTCCTCGGGATCGCCCTTCCCGCCCTGGAAGTGCCGCGGATCCTGGGCATCGACGACTTTGCGCTGCGCCGGGGCCTGGTCTACGCGACCATCCTCATCGACGCGGAGACCGGCCGCCGCGTCGATGTCCTGGAAGGACGCACCGCCGATGTCGTCGCGGGCTGGCTCCGCGCCCATCCCGGCGCCGAGATCGTCACCCGTGACGGCTCCGGCGCCTACGGGGAGGCCGTCCGCTCCGCGCTGCCCGCTGCGGTGCAGGTCAGCGACCGCTGGCACCTGTGGCACGGCCTGGCCGAGGCCGCCCGGAAGGAAGCTGCCGCCCATTCTGCCTGCTGGGCGGAAGCCGAAGGCGTCCCGCTGCAGGAAGGCACGCGCGCCGAGACGACGCTCGAGCGCTGGCAGCAGGTTCACGACCTGCGCGCCCAGGGCGCCGGGCTGGCGGACTGCGCACGCCGGCTGGGCCTGACCATGAACACGGTCAAGCGCTACGACAAGGCGGACAAGCCCGGGAAACTGCGCCGCGCCGCCCAGTACCGGCCCACGCTCGTCGACCCCTACCGCGATCACCTGCGCAAACGACGCGCCGAGGAACCCGGGGTCCCGGTGCAGCAGCTGCTGCGGGAAATCCGGCAGCTCGGCTACCCGGGCAGCTCTAACCTGCTGGTCCGCTACCTCAACCAGGGACGCGCCGACGCGCCCCGGTCGCACCTGTCGCCCCGCAAGGCGGCCCGGCTCCTGCTCAGCAAGCCCGGGAACCTGGACAACGGCCAGCGCGAGACGGCCGGGCGGATCGCGTCAGCCTGCCCGGAGATGAAAGCCCTGGCCGCCCTGATAGGCTCCTTCGCCGCCATGCTCGCCCCCGATCCCGGGAACGAGGACAGGCTCCAGCAGTGGATCACCCGAGCACGGGCCGCTGACCTTCCCCAGCTCCATTCCTTCACCCGCGGCCTGGACCTCGACATCAAGGCCGCCACCGCCGCGCTCACCCTCCCGCATCACAACGGGCGAACGGAAGGCGTCAACTGCAAGACGAAAATGCTCAAACGCCAGATGTACGGACGCGCCGGCTTCGATCTCCTCCGCCACCGCATCCTCCTTGGCTTAGGCCACGCACGGTCACCACCGGAAGTGCGACAGAGCCATTTCAATGGTGTAACTCCTGAGACCGAAGGAGACATCAGTGACTGACGTGACAGAGGACCGGGACCAGGCCGGGGCGGAGCTGTCGGCGGCCGATGAGCAAGTGCTGCGCGAGCTGACGGAGCGGGCCCGGGCCGGCGGCCTGAAGCTTTCCGGCCCGGGCGGGCTGCTGGGCAAGCTGACCAAGATGGTGATCGAGGGCGCCCTGGAAGGCGAACTCGATGACCATCTGGGCTACAGCAAGAACGACCCGGCGGGCCGTGACGGCGGCAATTCCCGTAATGGCCGGCGCGCTAAGACGGTGCTCACCGATACCGGGCCGGTGGAAATCATCGTGCGGCGCGACCGGGATTCCAGTTTCGAGCCGAGAATCGTCGCCAAAAGGCAGCGCAGGCTGACCGGGGTCGATGAAATGGTCATTTCCCTGTCCGCGAAAGGGCTGACCCACGGGGAAATCGCCGCGCACCTGGCCGAGGTCTACGGCGCCGAGGTCTCCAAGCAGACCATTACCACGATCACCGACCGGGTGATGGAAGGAATGGCGGAATGGCAGAGCCGGCCGCTTGATCCCGTTTACGCAGTGGTCTTCATCGACGCGATTAACGTGAAGATCCGCGAGGGCCAGGTCGCCAACCGGCCCGTCTACCTGGCGCGGGGTGTCACCGTGGACGGCGAGCGCGACGTGCTGGGCCTGTGGGCCGGGGAGCACGGCGACGGGGAAGGCGCGAAGTTCTGGCTGCGGGTCCTGTCCGAGATCAAGAACCGCGGCGTCCGGGACGTGTGCATGCTGGTCTGCGACGGCCTCAAGGGCCTGCCGGACGCGGTGAACGCCGTCTGGGAGAAGACCATCGTGCAAACCTGCATCGTGCATTTGCTGCGGAATTCGTTTAAGTACGCGTCGAAAAAGGACTGGGCGCAGATCGCGAAAGACCTCATGCCCGTTTACACCGCCGCATCCGAATCCGAAGCGCTCGACCGGTTCGCCGAGTTCTCCGGCAAGTGGGAGAAGCGCTATCCCGCTATCATACGGCTGTGGGAGAACGCGTGGGCTGAATTCGTTCCCTTCCTTCGGTTCGACCGGGAGATAAGGACGGTTATCTGCACGACCAACGCGATCGAGTCGATTAACGCCAGGCTGCGGCGGGCGGTCAACGCCCGCGGCCACTTCCCGACCGAGGCGGCCGCGCTGAAGTGCCTGTACCTGGCGATCCGGAGCCTGGACCCGACCGGGAAGGGCCGCAAGCGGTGGACTAACCGGTGGAAGGCCGCCCTGAACGCCTTCGACATCACGTTTGACGGACGCCTGAGCGCGGGACGCAAGTAACAAAAGTGAAAGAAGTTACACCGTTGAGTTAAGTTGACAGACCCGAAACCGGGAGAATCAGCCACCATGCTGGTCCGATACAGCATCAATCAACCGTTTTGATCGTCGGGTTGCTTCGGAGAAGATGTGCCAGTGCTGGCGAGCTCGGCGGTGATGACGGTTCCGCCACGCCGATCAGTGCGGCCGGTCTCTCCGAGGGTGGCACCTGCACAGTTCTGCGATGGTGACCGGGATCAGTCCGGCATCCTGTGGGGTGCCAATACTCCGTCACCGTGGTTGACCTGCGACATCTTCAGACAGCCGACGTTCTCATGTCGCACCTGCGCTCACTGTCGCTGATGGCCTCGGGCATCAACCGAAAGGGACACAGAGGACTATTGCGGGTAGGTAAACGGTCGATAGAAGGACCACAGCTGGCTGCGGACTCGACACGGCGTAAGTTACGGACCGTGTCCGCCGTTCGAACGGCTCCCGCGCGGCGGTTCCCCGAGGAGCTGTAAACCAGTTACATGGTTGTCGTGATGATCCTCCCGTAGTGGTCTAGACCATGCGCCTTCCACGTTTGCTCCATGTTCGCTCGGATGTCCCGGTACGGGCTGGCAGCAGCCGTCATTATCCGGCACTATTTCATGCATTTCAGTGGCATATCTTCGTTGATACGGGCGCAAAGCCGCAGGTAGTAGCGGGAGGACTGGAACAGAGAAGCGGACTCTTAATCTGCGGGTTCGGGGTTCGAGTCCCTGGCGGCGCACCCAGAGGTCTTCACGTTTCAGTGGGGACTATTTTCACGTTTAGGTCTGACATTCTGGCCTCATGGTCGTCGTGGCCTGTGTCCGGGGTCTTCGACCAGCAGCGTGGCGGTGAATAGCATCAGGGGTGTCAGGCCTATCAGGCGGCACCAGCCGCGGGGCGGTCCCGGTCCAGGGTCATCGACGCGGGGCGGAGCGGGCAGCGGATCTTGCCCGTGGCGGCGGGGCAGGCGACGCGGTGGTATCCGTCCGGGGCGTCGGCGGTGAGGCGGCCGGGCTCGTAGCGGGCGGACTCGGCGCTCTGGCGGTCGTAGGTCATGGTCCGCGGCCTGGTCCCTGGTGGCGGTGCGCAGCGGGATGGCCCAGGCATCGGCGTCGGGGTGGGCGTAGCCGGAATCGCTGAGGATGTCGCCGAGACCGATCCCGGCGGCGGGCATCGCGGCCAGGACGGGGGCGAAGGCGCGGACCGGGTCGCGCTGGCACGATGACACCGTGACGCGGCGGGCCAGTTCGGGGACGGCCGGGCCGCCCTCATCGCGCATCATGATCCCGGCGGACAGGTAGTACCCGTAGAACAGCTCCTCCTGGCTGCGCAGCAGGTTGTTCCTGCGGTGTCCCCACCAGGCTTCGGGGCCGGCGCAGTGGCCGCCCCGGGCGGGCGGGGGCGGGAGAAGGACTCCAGGTCGGTCCAGTCCACGGCCAGCGACCGGCTGCCGTCCTTGAACTGGTCCGGGATGCTGGCTTCCAGCAGGTCATCGCATATGCCCTGCAGCTGGCCCGACGGCAGCCCGTCCGGCTCGTCCTTGCCGGCGGCGTCCGCCGCAAGGCCGAAGGTCCGCTCGGTCTGCCAATAGGTGAGCTGGTGCGGGCCGTGTTTCCAGCCTGCGATCACCCCCGAGCCGCCGCTGGTCATCGCCGGGGAGGCTGACCAGGGCCTGGTGCACCCGGGCCAGGTGGGCGGGCCGGCGGCCTGCCCCGAGCAGCCGGCCATCCCCGCCCTCGAGGTAGTCAGTGGCTACTGGGGGGCGGGGGCCTCACGACAGCTTGGCAGAGAGGGGAATCGCAGTGACACGAGTACTGACTGTGCCTGACTATGAGGTCTCCTCAGGGGCCGTGACAGGGTTATCGGCCCACAATGCCAAACGGCTAGTTTCAGGAGCGTAGATTATTCTTATGCAGTTATCTTGCGTGTTAAAGCCCAGCAAACCTGATCGCGGTGTCGAGTGCGAGCGGAAGCCTAGCTCATGCAAGGAATGGGGTTCGCGTGGGAATCACAGGCACGCACAGTGACAATTCTGCGAGCGGGGAACTGTCCAGGGAAGAGTGTGATCGGCTGCTGCAAAAATTGACTGGCTATGACTCGCATCTGCCCTGGGCATGTCTGCCGGCGTTGTTCGAGCGACAGGCGCGGCTCACCCCTGATGCACCGGCGGTAAAATTCAACCGAATTCACCTCACCTACCGGGAGCTAGATACCGCCGCAGACCGCCTCGCCAGCCAACTGATCGCCCTTGGTGCCGGGCCGGAACGTCTGGTCGGCGTGGGTCTCAACCGCTCCGCGCACTTGGTCGTCAGTTTGCTGGCTGTTCTCAAAGCGGGAGCCGCTTACCTGCCGCTGGACCCAGAGTACCCGGAGCACCGAATTTCCCTTATGCTGGCGGACGCGGCACCTGTTTGCGTGGTGACAACGTCCGATCTGGTTAAGTGCTGGAAGTCTTCAGCATGGAACGGGGAGGCTCAAGAAAACCCGACGTCGTCAGCACCAAATTCGTACCACGACAGCATCGTTTGGCTGACTCTGGACGAGACGGACTCACTAACCGCAGAGCCGAAATCCGCGCCAATCGACCGTGGTAGTAGCCCTTGGAACGGCCTCCACCCGCTGAACCCGGCCTACTCGATCTACACATCTGGTTCCACCGGGGCCCCGAAAGGGGTGGTGGTGCCGCATGCGGCGATCGTAAACCGCCTCCTGTGGATGCAGAGTTACTACGGCATCGGGTCCGGTGATCGGATCCTACAGAAAACGCCCTTCAATTTCGATGTCTCCGTCTGGGAGTTCTTCTGGCCCTTGATCACGGGCGCAACCTTGGTTATAGCCAAGCCGGACGGGCACCGAGACCCCGCGTATCTCGCCGAGATCATCCGGAACGAGCAAATTACCACCGTGCATTTTGTGCCGTCGATGCTCGCTTTGTTTCTCGCTGAGCCTGCGGCTACGCTTTGCACAAGCCTGCGCCGCGTTATCTGCAGCGGCGAAGCGCTGAGTCCTGACCTGGAAGCTCGCTACCTGGTTACCTTGGATGCCCCGCTCTTCAACCTTTACGGGCCGACGGAGGTAGCAGTTGACTCGACCTTTTGGGAATGCAGGCGGGAGGGGCTCCGGCATGACACCGTGCCCATCGGATATCCCATCACCAATGTTCAAGCCTATGTACTCCGGGATGATCTTACGCCCACGCGCCCGGGCGAAGCGGGCGAACTCTACCTAGCCGGAACCGGATTGGCGCGCGGGTATCTGAATCGCCCCAGCCTGACCGGACAGCGTTTCGTCCCTGACCCGTTTGGGCCACCTTCTGCACGGATGTACCGGACCGGTGATCGTGCTTGCCAGAACGCTCAGGGAGCGCTGGAGTACCTGGGCAGGACCGACGACCAAGTCAAGATTCACGGAATCCGGATCGAACCCGGCGAGATCGAGGCAGCGCTCTGCGCCTTCCCCGGCTCCCAGGCGGCGGCCATCGCGGTGCACGGGGAGCAAATCACCGGATACATTGTCCCGGACCGCAACGGATCCGCCGAGCATGATCTCGGCGGACGTAGTCCGCTAGACCGCACCTCCTCGTGGCGGGAAGTATTCGATGCACGGTATGAGGAGCTGTCTGCGGATTCTGAATTCGATATACGTGGCTGGATATCGAGCATCGACGGCGAAGACATGTCGGCCGTGGACATACGACAATGGCGTGACCTAACCATCGCGCGGCTACGCGAGAGCGAGCCACGGCGAATCCTGGAGATCGGTTGCGGCAGCGGCCTGCTGGCCGTCGAACTCATCTCCGATTGCACGGAATACGTCGGTACCGACTTCGCCGGGGCGGAACTACATCGGCTTCAGAAGCGACTGGATTCTCTGGCCCCTGGTAAAGCGCGCCTGCTGCTGCTCGAAGCGAACCAGACCGCCCAGCTTGGCGGATCATTTGATCTTGTCGTAATCAATTCGGTTATCCAGTATTTCCCTGATTCCAGCTACCTAGTCGAAGTGCTGAAACAGGCAATCGCACAGTGCGCACCCGGAGGGGTGCTCTTCATCGGCGACGTGCGGCACCGCGGCCTTGCCCGACTGCTGTACGCCGAGCAGGCGGTTGCGAGACATCCTGGCAGCACGCGGGAGGAGATTCAGCTCGAGGCCGAGATGATGGAACGCTCCGAGTCAGAACTCCTCGTGGATCCCGCATTCTTTCTGGCATTCTCTCAGCGGCTGGGCATCGGATCCGGCTCCGTCAGCGTGCGTCCCAAGCCAGGCCGCTACGACAACGAACTTTCGCGCTATCGATACGATGTTCTCATCAGGGTGAGCAATCCGCCCGAAACCTTGGTCGGCACGCCCGAGCATGACTGGGGAGCCGGCGGGCTCGCTATGCCGGATCTCGTCCGGATGCTTGAAGCAGGGCTGCCGGGTCTGATTCTGCGTGGCGTCCCCAACGCCAGGCTTCGCGATGCCGTCGCGCTCCTCGCGCCGGCTGACGCCGCCAGATTGTCGTGGCTGCACCCGGAAGACCTGACATCCCTGGCAGCGTCATATGGTTACCACGTTCGGCTCGACTGGGCAGCCGGCTCGGTGGACGGATCGTACAGCGCTGCGCTCTACCGCGACGGACCTGCGCCCGAGATCTCCCGAAATGCCCCGGATAGCGATGATCCTGCAGCCTTCACCAACCGACCGTTGGCCGCCCGGGAAACGCTGCCACCCACCCATCGAATCTGGACCTATTTGCGCGATAGGCTGCCGTCTGCCCTCGTCCCCGCAAGCATCGTTGTCCTCCAGACCCTGCCTTTGACCTCGTCAGGCAAGCTCGATCGCAAGGCACTAGCCCCAGCCGTGGCGCTTACGAGCGGCGGGGGTCCAGCGCCACAAACCCGCGCAGAAAAGGTGCTGTGCGGGCTGTTCGCGAATGCACTGGGTGTTCGAACAGTTGGCATCGATGACAGCTTCTTCGAACTCGGTGGGGACAGCATTCTCGCGATCCAGGTTATTGGCCGGGCCCGCGCCGCGGGATTCGCCTTTACGCTGCGGGACGTGTTTCGATACAGGACAGTGCGAGAAATCTGCAGTGTCATAGTAAGCACTCAGCCGGACCAGTACTTGCGCACCGCCGATGACCTGGGCGAACTCCCGCTTACGCCGGTTGCCCACTGGTGCGCCGAGCGCGGCGAGCCCATCGACGGCTACAGTCAGTGGGTCCTCATCCAAACACCGCCTGGGCTTACCGACAGTAAGTTGAACGCTCTGTTGCAGGCCCTGCTTGATGGCCACGACGCCCTCCGGACCCGGTTGGTGCGAGAGGACGCGGGAAGTAGCGGGTCATGGCAGCTGGAGATCGTTCCTCGTGGAACGATCCGGGCGGAGCACCTGACTACCCGGATAGAGGCCGCCGAGCTGGCGCCCCATCTAACCGAAGAACGGTTGGCTTCCTACGCCGCAGCGGCCGCTGACGAGCTGCGGCCTGGCGCGGCGGAGAACTTCCGTGCGGTCTGGCTGGATGCCGGACGTGAATGCGCCGGGCGACTGCTCTGGCTGATCCACCATATGGTTGTGGACGGCATCAGCTGGCGTATTCTCCTGGCGGATCTAGTCGCTGGCTGGCGGCAGATAAGCGCTGCCGAGACGGTCGAATGCCCGAAGTACACGACCGCGATGCGGTCGTGGTCACGGAGTCTGCGTGATGCCTCCCTGCAGTCACACCGGGTGACTGAACTAGATACGTGGATGCGGGTGCTCCAGACCCCGGATCCCGTGCTCGGGGCGGCGGCGCTCGACTCGAGACTGGATCTCATGCGCACAGTAGCGTCGGCGGAATTCAGTCTGGATTCGGCCATCACCGAAGCGCTGCTCCACGTTCCAGCGAGGTTCGGAGCAGAGGTTAACGATGTCCTGCTGAGTGCCCTGGCAATGGCCGTCGCTACGTACCGCCGACAGAAGAATGTCTCGGAAAATTCAGCGGTGCTCCTCAGCTTGGAAGGGCACGGCCGTGAAGACATTCAAGACGGAATCGACATATCGCGCACTGTCGGCTGGTTCACAAGCATTTTCCCGGTCCGCATCGATCCCGGGCTACCACCCGGGTCAGCACAGTCAGAATGGACCGATGACAGCGTACGGTGGGCCCAAGGCGCCGTCCAGCAAGTCGGCAAAGACCTGCGCTCGCTAAAGGACCGCGGGATAGGTTACGGGCTTCTCAGATACCTAAACGAATACACTCGCGGAGAACTAAGCCGGTTCGCCACACCGCAGATCTCCTTCAACTATCTTGGTCGCTTTCCGATGACCGGGGGCAGCGATTGGCAGCTCGCCGCAGAGTGCCATGCCCTGCACGACTATGCTCCGCCGGACTTGCCGGCCGCCTATGCACTGGAGATCCAGGCTCTCACCGAGGAACACTCAGACGGTGCGTGTTTCATCGCTACCTTCTCGTGGCCAGTGCGGTTGTTCGCCCGATCGGATGTCGAGACAATCGGCGAACTCTGGCTCAAGGCTCTGCGGATGTTCGCGGAGTGCGCCACGTATACCGAGCCGCCAAACCTCACTCCAGCAGACTTCCGCCTGGTGCCCAGCCTGGATCAGGACCAACTTCAGCTGCTCGCCGCAGAAATAGACGGTGCCGGCGGACGAACCCCGTCGCTGGGCGAGTCAATGATCGAAGATATCCTCCCGCTGTCACCTCTGCAGCAGGGTCTGCTGTTTCATACGGAGTTCAACGAAGACAACCCCGATGTGTATATGGTGCAGGCGGTTGTCGACCTCGATGGCCTTGAAGAGCCAGCCGCGCTGCGGACGGCTTGCGCGGCCTTGCTGAACCGGCATGATGCCCTGCGGGCGAGCTTCCACTACCGTGAACTCGATTGCCCAGTGCAGGTAATTCATCGGACCACGCTGCCTCGATGGCATGCCATCGACCTGTCCGGCCTAGCCGGGACCGACCAGGAAACGGAAACTCAGCGGTTTCTCGACGTGGACCGCGCGGAGCGTTTCGACCTGACACGGCCTCCGCTCCGCTTCACCCTGCTGAACCTGGGAAGCGGAAGCTACCGGCTGGTGCTCACGCATCATCACATTTTGCTCGATGGCTGGTCACTCACGGTTCTGGTCAAAGACCTCTTGGCTATCTGCAGTGGTAAACCGATGCCAGCCATCCCGCCGTACCGCGACTATCTAGCCTGGCTCGCGGCCTGGGACAAGGCGCCGGCCAAGACAGCGTGGAACCGCATACTGGACAGCCTGCCGAATCCCGCTCCGGTCGCTCCGGTCGGTTACACGATGGAGGGTCCTCCTTCGCCCCGCAGCATACGATTCGACATGTCGGTGTCGGCTACGGAGGCACTGACCGCGCAGGCACGCGCCCGGTCTGTGACGCTGCACTCAGTGGCGGCCAGCCTGTGGGGGGTGCTCATCGGGCATATGACTGGTCAGACTGACGTTGTGTTCGGCACCGCAGTCAGTGGACGCCCACCGGAGATCGCCGGAATCGACGGGATGGCTGGACTTTTCGCCAACTCAGTGCCCATAAGAGTGCGCTGGTCTGGAGAGGATTCCGCTGTCACGTTGGTTGAGCGTATCCAACAAGACCAGGCATCACTGTTCGAGTTTCAGTATTTGGGCCTCGGAGAGATCCAGCGAGCAGTGCGCCGGCGCCGTCTGTTCGACACGTTCTTCCAGATAGAGAACTATCCCGGTACTAAAACGAGTTCGGGCGCAACTGGCAGTCTGCCAGTGGGGCCACGAGTGACCCGATTCCATGTCATTGACGCCACGCATTACCCCTTGGGAATGCTGATCACGCCGGACAAGCAGCTGCAGATACGCCTCGAGTATCAGGAGGCCGCATTTAGCCCGGAACAGGTTGAGGAGATCGGCCGGCGATACCTTGAGTTGCTCGATGCCTTCACGGTGCAACCTGACGTTTGTCTCAGCTGCCTGCTGCCACCCTCCATCACTCCGCGATAAGATGGAACAATTGGCGGTGCAACCAGGACTGTCGGAACTGCCCAGTTCCGTAGGGCGATACCCCTCGCACGGGTATCCGGGTACCGGCTCGGCGGTCGAGGAACCCCCACAACCCATACTCGGGATGGATGTCGTCAGCCGCCTTGACCTGTACATGCAACACTAGGCGGTCGTTCTCTTCGACCTCGATCGGCTCATCGACGTCGAACGGTATGTATACCGGCAGCCAGTTCGTCCGCTGATCCAGACTGTCCAGCATGGGGTGACCCGGTGCACAGCGTAGTTGCAGCCATACGGCCAAGCCGTCGATATGGCCAGTCTGCCGTATCCTCAAGCTTACGGTTTCCGGGTACTCGTAGAGGTCATCCGACAGCCGCAGATCCTCCAAAAGCGAACTGTCGGACATGAGGTCTTCCCGCACCATGCCGGTAACACAGAAGCGCAAGTCGAACGCCGATTCTACAGACCTCATGACGGCCTCGACATAGGGCAGGAAGTCGCGATTGAGCATAATGTGCTCGCCGAGCAGATCAGCCAGGCACACGGCCGCTACCCTGGAGCCCACCCACGACGGGATCACCTGTGCGCCGGGCGCCAGATGCCGTTTCCTGGCGTCTCGGAGAATGGCGACGATTCCCTCTGAACCACCGATATTGCCGACCAGTTCAGCTATGCAGAGATCTGCTCGGGAGGGCAAGTCAAGTTCGGTGGAGTCGCCGACGATAACCTCGATTGGCCCCGTGGGTGCTGCACGGGTGAGCTGTATGGCGCGGCGAGCGCTGTCCGTGTCCTTCTCGACTGCGACCACGCGTTTGGCACCTGCCTGAGCCGCCTGCCTTGACCACAGCAGGTCAGGGCCGCAGCCGAGTTCCAGCACCTGCGCGCCCTCCGCCTGCTCGGAAATCGCGCGGTGGAACAGGACATTGCGCTGCTTGTCTTCAAGCATCGCGTGGTAAAGGAAGTCATCATAGATCGGGTATTCGCCGACAGACGGCCAGAGCGTGCACCGCCCTCCGGGCGCAACGGCGGTTCTGACCTCGATCTTCCGTCCACCGACCGCGATCTCCGTCCAGCTTCCGCCCGAGGGCAGGACGGAGGAAATGGGCAGCGGCTGGGCAGGTGCCTTTGCGGCCAAAGGCGCCGAGCGGGTCCCCATCTCGTCGAATCGGGCCGTGCCGTCCGCGAGCGCATGCCGCGCGACTGCGACCATGAGTTCGGCCATTCGCTGGACGTCGGCGAGGTGAAGGATCGCACTGTCAAAGTAGAACCACCCTTTCAGCCCGGAGCCGTCCCGGAAGACGTCCGCAGTTAGGTCGAAGCGGCTCCCCCGCAACTCGGTGGGGAAGCTCTCGCCGGCCAGGCCGGACCAGCCGAAGTCTGGGTCAGCCTCCTCCTCGAAGATCTCGAAGCTGACCTGGACCAGTGGGTTGACCCCTGGTATTCGTTGGGGGTTGACGTGTTCTACGAGATGCTCGAAGGGCAGATCGGCGTTGGCCAGGCCCGCGATGGCGGCTGACCGTGTCTTGGCGAGCAGCTCCTCGAAAGTCGGGTCGTCGCGCAGGTCCGCGCGGAATGCCAGCAGGTTGACGAAGAAACCCACCAAATCCTCGACCCGCGATGAGCTCCGCCCGGCCACTGGCACACCGACGAGGAGATCGCGCTGCCCGGTCACCCGGGAAAGAACTACCTCGAACACCGACAACAAGACCGTGAACAGCGTCGCATTGGACCGCGCCGCCAGCGCGCGCAGAGC
>Ga0302326_10024197_pt1 | contig 12359 bp, 6 predicted proteins | sample Palsa_T0_3_FD_202264 | JGI IMG/M metagenome (GOLD analysis project Ga0302326, IMG submission 202264) | Peat permafrost microbial communities from Stordalen Mire near Abisko, Sweden - Palsa_T0_3 | ecosystem: Environmental > Terrestrial > Soil > Palsa > Peat permafrost | place: Sweden: Abisko...
CTGGCGTTGTGGCCTTACTGGCCGCAATCGGTTTCGTGGTGGCGTACTCATTCGGGCTGGTAATCAGCGGCGGCAAAGGCTACAGCAGCGGCGGCTATCGCGACCTGTCGATGAATCTGCTGGCGCCATTCGATCCTCGCACCTGGACGTCCGTGATCTTTCCGCGACTTCACAGCGCCAGCGCCGGCCAATATGAAGGCTACAACTACCTGGGCGCGGGAGTTCTCATTCTCGCCGCGGTTGTCGTCGTGGCGGCGATCGTCCATCGCGGGAAATTGTGGCGACCTGACAAGCGCTGGCTCGTTCCCCTAACACTTGCTTGTTTGCTGCTGACGCTGCTGGCGCTTTCAACCAAGATAACTTTTGCATCGACAGCGATTATTGACCTCGATCCCAGCGGAAAATTGTCTCCCTATTTTTCGCCGCTGCGGGCCAGCGGACGTCTGTTCTGGGCGCCTTACTATGCGATCCTGGCCGCGATCCTCGCCGCGCCATTTCTGCTGTTCCGCAAGGCGTGGGCGAATCTGCTGATTGCCGCAATGCTGGTTCTTCAGTTCGCCGACACCAGCGCGCTACGGCATTGGGTGCATACGACCATCAGCGAAGATCATCCCTCGCCGTTGAAGTCGCCCATCTGGTCGCAGTTGGGAGCGCAGCATCAGAACCTGATTGTGCTGCCGGCGTGGCAATGCGAGAAAGCCGCCTCACCCGGAGGTCCCGAAGGCTACAGGATTTTCGGGTTCCTCGCCGTCGGGCAGAAGATGCGAATCAATAGTTATCAGTCGGCGCGCTACACAGGAGTCGCGCAGGATTTTCAGTGCTCGCAGGCGGTGACGCAGGTCGAGCAGCAAGGACTCTCGCCGGATTCGGCTTACGTCGTGATGCCGGACGTCGCCGCAGCGATCGCGCAAGGTCCTACCGGGCCGGGCAAGTGCCACGATCTGGACCATTTCATCTTGTGTTCTACAAAGACCGACCTCGGGCTCAGCCCGGTGCTGATGACTCCCGAGCAGCGCGTCGAAAGCGCTGTCGCCAACCCGGGCTTCGAGGACGACGATACGTCTCCGTGGTCAACCAACGGCGCGAAGGCCGCGGTCAGCAGCGTGACCGCGCACAGTGGCAAGTACAGCCTGGCTGAGACCGGCGCGGGCACGGTGTATCAGGACATCAACGGCCTGGAACCAGGAGCAACCTACACGCTTTCCGCATGGGTCGCGGGCTCGGCCGGCGACCGGACCAGCGCGCAGATCATCGTCTACAATCCCAGCGATAATGTATCGGCCTCATCTCAGCTTTTGTCGAGCAATCCAAGTTGGCAGTTGCTGTCGCGTTCCTTTACCGTGGGACGGGAGGGCGCGGTTCGAATTCATCTGGCACGTGGGCCGGGAGATGGCACCGTGTATTGGGACGACATTCACATTGAACGCGGTCCTTCGCGGGACACGGCCGCATTGGGAACTCGGTGAGCATGATCCAGGCAGACTCTGCAGATTCTAACGAAGCGGCACCGGCTGGCAACTCGCAAGCTCCCAGCCTTGGGCAGAAACTCCTGTTGCTGCTGTTTGCGGTCTTGTTCTGCCTGATCTTCTTTGTCGCGCTAGACGGCGTGTACAGCCACTTTTCGCGAAAGTCTTCGGTACCGACGCCTGCCGAGCTCTTTGGATGTTTGGGCAGAGATCGCCTGCGCGTGCTGGCGTTGCAACCAAACTGCTCGACCATTCGCGCGTGGGGGCGGGAACAGTATCAGCTCAATGTCAACAGCCAGGGCTTTCGCGACGAGAAGGTCAGAGAGGTTCCGCTCACTGATCCGCGGCCGCGGATTCTGATGCTCGGCGACTCGTTCACCGAGTCGATGGGGCCGTGGAACACAAGCTTCGTCGGCCGCATCGCCAGCCGTTTTCCGCAATATGAAATTCTCAACGGCGGGGTGGGAGGATATTCGCCGTCGAACTACCTCAACACCGCGCGCATCGCCCTGAAGAGCGGATTGGATTTTGACGAAGCCATCGTCTTCATCGACATCTCCGACGTACAGGACGAAGCCGGACTGGTGAGCGACATCGACGACTCGGGTGCGGTTGCGCTGGCGCGGCATCAGTACCACTACCAGACCTGGTATTCGAACCTGCGGACCTTCGTGAGCAAGTATTTCGTGCTGACGAATTATCTGTGGGAATTTGTCGAGCGCACGCTGGTTCGGTTTGGGTTTTATCATCTCGACCACGGATTCAACGGCAACGTGTTCGATCTGGAGCGGTCGGGTTGGACGTATCGCAAGGTCGTCGAGGACAAGCCCTTCGAGCTGGGCTTTGCTCCGCTGGGAGTGGAAGCCGGGATCGCCAAGGAGAAGCGGAAGATGGACCTGCTATGGCAGGACTTGGCAAAGCGAAATATTCCCATCAGTGTGGTGGTGTATCCGTGGCCGGCCACGCTGATTTACGACAATGTCGATTCGCGAGAGGTGCGCATCTGGCGGGATTGGTGCGAAGGCAAATGCAAGCGGTTTGTCACGGCGTTTCCGGAGTTCTTCGCGGTGAAGGAACAGTGTCCCAAGTCAGCGCCGGGATGCTGGTATTTGAAGGATTATGTTTTCGGGGACATTCACTTGAGCGCCGAGGGAAATGCAATCGTTGCCGATGTGGTGAGCAAGAGTGTGGAACAGGCGCCGGCGGTAAAACGTGAATCCGTTTCAGGACAGAGCTTGGCACGTGAACCGTAACGGTCATCCAAGTCAAAACACCGAATCAAACAAGCGCGACTCGAGTTGGGCGCACGCGGCACCAGGCCGGTGTGACAACAGGCGAGATATAACGAGGATGTAATAATCGACGGGGATGGCGGCTCAAGTTCTCGACGCTTTCTGGGCTTCCTATCACATAGAGGATATAGATAAGGACAAAATGCCATTTCTATCAGCCGATGCCTACAGACGTTTTGCGGAAAGCGTGAAGCATGACAGAAGGTTCATCTACGACGAGCCCGTCTCGAGCTTTCTGGACACCGTGTGCGAGTCTTCGAGCTCGCGACTGAAGGTTTTGAAGGAAGGTTCCGTCCTCTGGCGTGCCCAACTTGGTTCCCAGACCCGTATACAAGATGAAGGCAAGCCGGAGGAAATCGAGGTGGACTGCCCCTACTTTGAGGATCGAATGAAACCGGTGCCCCTGAAGGTAGGGGACGGCCGCACTAACCCCCGTGGCGTGGCTTATCTTTACCTCGCGAGTAGCGAGAACGCTGCTGGGTCGGAAGTGCGGCCATGGCTCGGTGCGCTTCTCTCGATCTCGCAATTTCGTACGAATCGAGTCTTGAGCATTGTCGACTGTACCAACGATAAGAAGCGCTGGTTTAAGTCCTTCGACGCCGTCCGAGGCGAATTCGTCCCTTGGGGCACTGAGGAATATGAAAGTGTTGTTTGGGGAGACATCGGGGAGGCCATGTCCAGACCCGTCAATCCCGAGGAAACAAGCCTCGATTACGTCCCCACGCAGATTATTGCCGAGAGACTACGACATGGGGGTGCGGACGGGGTGGCATACAAGAGCCTCTTATCAGAGGGCGGCGTCAATTTTGTCATCTTCGATGTCAGAGACGCCGACCCAATCAATTTCATCCTCTATGAGGCAGCGACCGTCACCTACACCTTTTCACAGCAAGATAATCCCTACTTCGCAAAATCGAAGGGCGACGTTGTGTCTCTGTAACGGTTTGTTACTAAGAGGGCCCGGTTCTGCCCGCTTCCTTTAGAACGGCGGAATGTCTTCCTCAGAACCTCAGATGCAACGTCGGCCCTTCGGTGCCCCAGGCTACATTCCTAGTAAACAGCGTAAGTGACTAGAACTTGTGCGCGCTGTGGTGCTGCCGAAAAATTCGCACATACTGCGGTGTTTTGTGGCGCGATCAACGCTGCATCCCTGCCGTACACGACATTGTGAGTTTGGACGGTGTCACCGAAGCCGATCCACTGTGGGGTCAGATTTGTCGTTCCGGTCGCACAATTAGCCCCCGTCCCATAGACAAGGCCAGACTCTGTAGCGAGTGAGTGATTGGTTATTACGAGGAGTTCAACGCTGCACACGTGGATGCTATTGCCCGGTACGGTTGGAGCCGCGATGAGTTGAGTGGCTTTTATGGTCGTGGCATCGAAGCCGTCAGGCTTTAACATGGCCGAGAGAGTGCAGGCGGGTGTCGCACCAGCGGTATTCTGTGCATTTGCAAACGAAACCGAACACAGCATCACTGCCACACAGAGAGAAAGGAAAAGAAAACGGAAGTCTTTCATGCAGGGGATTCTACCCTAGCCCGGCGCCCCACTCATTCGCGGGGTTGGCTTTGACACGGCGATGTCGGCTCTCTAGACTGACAGGCACATGGAAATGCATTTCAAACCCGAGACGGAATCCCGCCTGAATGAACTCGCCAGCAAGAGCGGCCGCCGACCGATGAGCTCGTGGAGGACGCTCTGGCAGGATATCTCGGAGAGGTAGCCGAAGTGCGGAAGATGCTCGACAGCCGTTACGACGACATCAAGAGCGGCCGCGTAAAGCCCATTGACGGTGGAGCGTTTTTTGAGGCCCTACAGGAGCGCGAGAATGAACAACTCAGGCAGCGCTCTTCGGAATGACTTCCAGGCGAGACTTTGTCCTCCACCCCACCTGGGGCTTGCACCATTCTCGGCTTCTGAAATTTTGGATCAGCCGCTCGAGCGCCGAAGGCGCGCTGCTCGGCTGGAAGCAGACGTCAGGCGCGATACCCTCGAACCCACTTCAATCAAGGAGTGCAGCGCCCTGTTCACCGCGGCTGAATTGGGAAACACTGCCGCAATCTCGGGATCCAGCACCACGACATTGGAGCTTTCCTTCACGCGTTCGTAGTACTTGCCGCGCTCAAGCTTCTTGAAGTCGGAGCGTTTGTACTCCGCGCGGAGTTCATCGGATGTAGTCTTAGCCTTCTTCATAAAAACGTCTTTCAGACTGCATTGCACGGCGAGCGCTGATGATGTGGATAGCTTCCCCTCGATCCGTATGAGATACGACGAGGAGCCGGCCAGCCGAGGACATGCCGAACGTCACGAATCTTGCCTCGTCTTGCGAATGGTCTGGGTCCGCGCCCGTCTCCGCCAATGGATCGTAGAAAACGCTCACCGCCTCCTCAAACGAAACCCGATGCTTGCGTAGGTTCTTGGCAGCCTTGGCGGAGTTCCATTCAAAACGCATACCATCAGGGCGACGATATCACAAATCGAAAAGCAAATGGCTCGCGGATTCAACCGGTGGGTGTCCTACGCATTCGCGACTTTCGTTCGCCTGCTGAGCGAGGCCATCACACCGCCAGCAATCCATCAAGAATACTTGTCACTCAGGTTACACCAACTCCCCGCGTGCTCTAGAATCAAAGATTCACTCGTTAGGGGAATCCACTGGGGCATGAACCTTTGGGCACCTTGGTGCGTATTACACAGAGGCGTCAAAAGCAACAACAGCAGCAGTTGAGAAACCGAACTGAAGTGTCAGTTCCAGGAGACAGAAATGTTCGTTTCCATTTTTCTTAGGGGCGCGGCCCGCAAGGCGCTCTGGTTGGGATTTGTGGTTCTGCTGGCAGGCGCGAGTTGGGCGCAGGATGCCACGCCGCCGGACACGCAAGCAAGTACTCCGGCTGCGCAATCAAGTACTCCCGCGACGCAGTCGCAACCGGGCGTACCTCCCTTGACGCCGTACCCGCAGGCGCCGGCCCCGCAGCACAACGCGCATTTGTACTCCGACCAGAACTATGCGAAGCCGCAGTCTGGCTTTCCTAACTTCAGCGCGCCTTACACGGCGCGCCGGGTGCCCAGAGCGAATCTGACCAATTCCGCGATGACGGACACGTTGTTTCATGATGGCCAGATCTTTTTGTCCATCAACGATGCGGTCGCCATGGCGCTGGAGAACAACCTGGACATCACGGTACAACGCTATAACCTGGCCATTGCCGATACCGATCTCTTGCTGACCAGCAGCGGGATGGCGGCTCGCGGCGTAAATGGCCTGCAGCAGGGCACGCAGGGAGGCCCACTGGGAGCGGTCTCGGCCGGTGGAACGGGCAGCACCGCCGCCGGCGCCAGCGGTACCGGCGCCGGAGGCACACAGGTCGGCGTAGGCGGCGCAGGAGCTGGAGCGGCCGGCCTTGTGACGTCCACTCTGGGTAGTGGCCCTACCATCGACAACTACGATCCGGTCATTGGCGGCAATCTGCAAGGCGAACACTCCAACTTCCCACAGACCAATCCGGTGTTCTCAGGCGTAAACACGCTTAACCAAAACACCAACACCTACAACTTTACCTACACCCAGGGCTTTTCCACTGGCACTTTGATGACCGTGACGTTCAACAATAGTTACCTCACGAGTAACAGCCCATTTAATGTCGTAAATCCCACTCTGACCCCCAGCTTTCGCTTCCAGTTGCGGCAGCATCTATTGCAGGGCTTTGGCTTCGATCCCAATTTGCGCTGGATCAGGATTGCACGTAACAACCGCGAAATTGCCGACGTGGTCTTCCGCCAGCAGATCATGACCACGGTTTCGCAAATCGAGAACATTTACTGGGATCTGGTCACCGCCTTCGAAGCCGTGCAGGTAAACGAGCGCCAGTTACAACTGGCCAATAAGACGCTCTCCGATGACCAGGAGCAAGTCAAGATAGGGACGCTGGCCCCGATCACGCTGGTGCAGGCGCAGAGTGGAGTGGAGACCGCCAAGCAGAACCTGATCATGGCGCAGACCGATCTTCAACTGCAACAACTGCTGATGAAAAATGCCATCACCAAGAACCAGCAGGACCCACTTTTGGCGGCGGCGCCCGTCATTCCTACCGACACCCTGAAGTTCAACGAGCAATATGAAGTGCGCCCGGTCGAAGATCTAATTCAGGAGGCCTTGCAGGGGCGTCCCGAAATAGCGACTGCTCGCATCCAGCTCACCAACTACGAGATCTCGCGCAAGTCGGTCAAGAACGCGTTACTGCCGACGCTGGATGTGTACGCATTCTACGGAGCGTCGAGTTTGGCCGGCCCGCAGAACTCGCTGATTCCGACTTGCCCGGAAACCAACTCTTTCGGCGAGTGCTATCAGCCCGGCATCGTTCCCACAACGTATAACTCGGCATTTAGCAATCTGTTCAATAGTTCGGCGCCGGACAAGGGCATCGGCGTGAACCTGAACATCACATTGCGGAATCGCGCGGCGCAGGCCACTCAGGTCCGCTCCGAGCTGGAATATCGGGAACAACAGATCAATATCCAGCAGATGGAAAACAACATCACCTTGCAGGTGCGGCAGGCGCAGTTCGCCATGCAGAATAATTATGCCGCTCTCCAAGCAGCCATCGCAGCTCGGGATTATGCCAAGGAGAACCTCGACGCCGAACAAAAAAAGTTCAGCTACGGGGCATCAACCCCGACGCTGGTGTTGGGGGCGTCCAGCACTCTGACACAGAGAGAATCGAACGTGCTCAACTCGGCTGCCAGCTATGAAAAGTCGAAGGTCTTGCTGGACTACTACACGGCAGAGACACTCACCAAGCTGGGCATCGACATTGCGGATGCCGAGTCGGGCAAGGTCACGCACAAGCCGATGGTGCAGGGTGTAGTGCCCGCCGATGTGCAGGACGTTCTGCGTCCGCCTGCGAGCCAGCCGGCATCGCAAGCGCCGAACACGGCTCCAGCCGCACCTCAGCCAGAGGCTACGGAGCCGCACCGGTAGGGCGCGGCTGGGCTTTCTACCAGCGTGGTGAGGTATGCGCTGGGGCTGGGCCCAATGAAAAAAGCCGGAGTCATCCTCCGGCTTCTTTCAAGTTTAGACGACGGTTAGCGGTTCAGCTTGCGGCGAATGGTTCCAAAGACTCCGACCAAGCCGGTTCCCATTAACAGCAGGGAGGATGGCTCGGGGACGGTTGCGCCGGTGCTTCCGAGAACGTCGAAGGCGCCTTGGTTCGTGACGCCACCGTTCTCCCAGTTGCAGCCGTTGCCACTGCCGTTCTGGCATCCGCTCGAGGCGAAGTCCAGCTGTCCGGTTGCGCTATTGCTGAAGTTCCAGGCGCCCCAGAGCGTGCTATCCAGGTTGGAGGGCCCGACGACCAGGAAGTACGAGTCTCCTGCCGTGAGGCTAACCCCGGTAATGCCAGTGATACTTAGCAGACCGCAGCATCCACCAAACTGCTGGGGCAGGGTCAGGTTGCTCCACTGCGCAATTTCCGTGCCGGGAGCGTTACCGCTGGCCTCATAGAGAGCGGCGAAGACCGAATTTGTACCCTCGACATAGCCGACGCCCATATCGATCTGCGTAACGTTGCCCGACACCCCAGCGGTGAACTCTTCAGCAAGGGTGTAGCTGGTGCCAAGAGTTCCGGTTCCGCCCATGGTCCAGCCTTCGCAGCAGTAGTACACGTCGCTGCCGGTTCCGAGGTTCGAATAGAATGTTGATTGAGCCATCGCCGGCAGACTGCAGAGAGCGAGGGCCACTAGACAAAGCGAAAACGCAAGTTTCTTACTCAAGGGTTCCTCCGTTTGCAATGAAACATCTCGAGATGTTTGATTCACAGCCCACATTCGGCCCGAAGAACATTCCGGCCCGCAGCCTGCGCCCGAGTTTGGTTCCTAGGCACAGACCCACATCCTAGTCATGTTGCAATCCGGTATCCGCATTAAGTTATTGATAATAAACAAAATTATGTCGCATGGAGTGCAACAGGTTGCAGTAGAGTTCCCAAAGTTTCTCCCGTTTCCACTCCCAAAGGGGGCGTATGGGAACGTACAAGGGCGCCATTGAGGAGCTCGACCCTTGCCTGACTGAAGATGCTAACTTGCGGTGACCAATGAAAAAAGCCGGAGTCATCCTCCGGCTTTCTTCAAGATAAAACGAGGGTTAGCGCGTCAGCTTGCGCCGAATGGTTCCAAAGGCTCCGACCAGTCCGGTTCCCAGCAACAGCAGGGAGGATGGCTCGGGGACGGTTGCGCCAGTGCTTCCGAGGACGTCGAAAGCGCCGATCGTCTGTGTGCCGTTGGAATTCCAGGAACAGTTATTTCCAGTGCCGTTCTGGCATCCGCTTGTAGCGTAGAGATCGGTGCCGGTGGCGCCGGTGCTATTGAAGTTCCACGCGTCAAAAGTCGTGGAGGTCAGGTTCGTGGGGCCGAGAACCAGGAAGTACGATGTTCCGGCGACCAAGTCAACCCCGGTGATGCCGCTGATGGTTACCAGGCCGCAGCACTGACCAAAGGTCTCGGTGGCGGTCAGGTTGCTCCACTGCTCGATCAGAGTGCCCGGTTCGCCGCCGCTAACCGAATACAGAGCGGCGAAGAACGAGTTCGCGCCCGCAGCCGTACCGATTCCGATATCGATCTGCGAAACGCTGCCCGATGCCCCGGCGACAAACTCGTTGGCAGCGGTGAAGCTTTCGCCAATCGTTCCGGATCCGGAAACCGTCCAGCCTTCGCAGCAGTTGTACACGTTGCTTCCAGTTCCAAGATCCGAATACAGTGTTGATTGAGCCATCGCTGGGAGACTGCTGAGAGCGAGGGCCACTAGACAAAGCGTAAACGCAAGTTTCTTGCTCAAAGGTTCCTCCGTTTCAAATGAAACAATCTCGAGATGTCCGATGAGAGACCCACATCCGGCAAGTAAGAATATTCTTGCCACCAGCCTGCGCCCGAGACGCGTTCTCACACGAAGACCGGGATGCCGGTAATATTGCAATCCGGTGCCCGCACTAAGATATTGATAATGAAGCAGCTTCTATGATGCGGAGTGCAACAGCTTGCAGTAGAGTTCCCAAAGTTTTCCCCGTTCACCCGCCAAAAAGTGGTGTACGGGAAGACACAAGCGGCGTCATCAACGGTCGCCAGGCACAGGATCCACCACTTCGGAAAACTTGGGGTCGCGAGCGGGTTCCGGTTTTGCTTGCACCGGGGCGGAGAAGCGAGGGATCTGCTTCTTGGCCTTTTACCGAAAAGCAGATTCCTCGCGCCCAATCGCCCCCGACGGCTCTCGCCGCTAGAAACCCGGAGCCGAAGCAAAGACGTTCAAGGCCGGGGCCGTACCGACCGGCAGCAGAATGAACTTGGTCGGCGATATCACATACAAGATTCCGTACTGATTGCCATTTTGCGTAACCACTGCCCGGCCGGTGTCGTCCACGCTATAAGAAAGAATCAAGTTATTCGGCCCACCGGGGCCACCCGGCCCACTGGTGTACTGCACGGCCGTGATGCCGCCGGCGCCATTGGCGATCAGGTCCGTCACCGAGTTCGTGACCCCCGTCAACACCGGCGAAATTGAGCCGCCGGCATAGATGTTAGCCACGGACATGTCGGAGAAATGAGAACCCGTCTGCGGTTCCAGGACTCCCGAGGTCACCTTCGCGTCCGTGCCCACGACAAAGGCGGAATCGGAACCAAACAAGTACAATACCGGCGCGGTTGTGCCAAACTGCGTCGTGAAACCGCTAAAGGTCACCCTGCCCGTCTTTTGACCCTCGGTGTCGATGGCGTAAGTTCCTGGCGAGGACTGCTGCTGATGCAGGGTCCCGCCGTCGTTCTCGTCGGAATTGAAAGTGGCGCTGCCGGCACCGTTAGACATGAGGAATCCGGCGGTCACATCGGCTAGAGGGCTGCCTCCGTTCGGGTCTACGGCATTCAGTTCCATCACGCAGCATGCCGGACTACTGGAACTACTGGCGGTCAGGGCCGTCAGGGTCCAGCCGCCCGCTGACGAAGTCTGACGATAGGCGCGCCAGAGCGTCAAATTGGCCGGCTTGGAGATGGGATCGGCGGAAATCAAGACCATCTCCGCACGGTCAACAATGTAGTAGGCATAGTGGCAGGCGGGGCTGCTCAACGTGCCCAGGCACAGCCCGTTCGGGTCGGTGGGGAAACTCAGGTTGACGTAATTGCCGCGGCCGGTAGCTCCGTTGATGGTCGAGGAGAAGCTGCCTTTGAACGGATCTCCGGCGGAAGGAACCTGACCATTGTCGTCGATGTCCAGCGGGCATCCATTTATTAAGCCCCATCCATTGCCGCTGCAGTCAATATCCACGAGGGTTGTCGAATTCGTTCCCAACGCGCCCGCTCCGGCGTAGCGATTACCGCTCGGGTCCGTGCCGATAGCCAGCAGCGCGAAATCTCCCGGGAAGAACGCGGTGATCTGGAAGTCCGGCACATTCTGCACCTTGAGCACGCCCGACCCGTACGTTTGCGGATGTGACGGGTCGCTCTCGATCAGGGTTCCGCAAGTGGCAATATTTGGACCGGCGACACATGCATTGGGGGACACGACCACTGAGAACTGGTAAGTTGCCGGTGCACTTGTCATTATCGTCACCGTCCCCGTGCCGTTCGGGTTCAGGTTGTATGCCGAGCCTGGGGATATGATCTGCGGGACTACGTTGCCATGACTGTCTATCTGCTCCCCGCTTCCGTTATTCAGGTCCAGAAAGCCGGCGGTGATGTTTCCGTTTCCATCCGCAACGAAGGCCGCAGCCATAATGAACGGGGTTCCGTTGTCATAGCCATTCAGTGAGAAGGCATAGCTCCCCTTCAGAAGTCCATTCGTGATACCCGGCACCGTGATCGTCAACTGGGCCGTGGCTACTGCGGGCGGCATCTCACTATCCTTCAATTGCACCGTGAATGAGTACGAGCCTGGCACGGTCGGAGTACCGCTGATGGTGCAGGTGGGTAGCCGAGTGCCCACGCAGCTAGGCACGAGAGTCAGTCCAGTAGGCAAAGCGCCGCCGGAACCGTTGTCGCACGCGCCGCTGCTTTCCATCACACACCACGTGTACGCCGGTACTCCACCGGCCTCCGTCAACTGCTGGCTATAGTGAGCGTTGAGCGTGGCGGCAGGCAGAGATGTGGTCAAGATGCCCATAATCGTTAATGTGAGCGGTTCTGTGGCTACCGCGGCCGGCGTCTCACTATCCGTCACCTGCACCGTGAATTGCGTCGGTACTGCCGGGACGCTGGTCGGGGTGCCGGAGATGATGCCGTTGTATTTGCCGTCGGTGCTGGTGCTGATCGTCAGCCCCGGCGGCAAGGCCCCGCCTGAGCCGTTATCGCAGGCGCCGCTGGTTTCAACCACGCACCAGGTGTAGGGCGTCACTCCCCCGCTGACCGACAGCGTGGCGCTGTAAGCCACTCCCGGGCTCCCCGACGGTAATGTCATCGGATACTGAGGGCTGCAGGAGTTGCAGTCGATAAGCAGCGCTCCACCCACTACCAACGTAAGGTTTGCAGTGCCGCTGAGATTGTTCGAGTCGGTTACTTTGACGGTAAACGAATAAGTGCCGAGCCGGGTGGGTGTGCCGTTCTGCTGCTCTGGGATGGTACCGCT
>Ga0302326_10024199_pt1 | contig 12358 bp, 7 predicted proteins | sample Palsa_T0_3_FD_202264 | JGI IMG/M metagenome (GOLD analysis project Ga0302326, IMG submission 202264) | Peat permafrost microbial communities from Stordalen Mire near Abisko, Sweden - Palsa_T0_3 | ecosystem: Environmental > Terrestrial > Soil > Palsa > Peat permafrost | place: Sweden: Abisko...
GGTGGTGATTGACAGTTGCAGCCGCTCCGTCAATACTTGCGCCGTTTGACTGCGCGGTCTGAAGTAACGATCCAATGAAGCGACCGACATCACGAAAATCCTCTGTAAAAAAGAGCGGACATTCGCGCTCTGCGACGCGGACCGCTTCCCGCCAGGCCAAGCCGCCAGGGGGCAAGTCTCCCGTCGCTCCCAATGCCGGCGGGAAACTTACTTTCAACCACGCCATGATCTACGTTAAGGACGTTGAGCGGGGAACCCGTTTCTACCGCGATCTGCTTGGATTCAAACTCATCGAAGACTTCCGCCATGAGGGCACGGCGGTGTATGCGCGCCTGCGCGCTCCCGGTGGCGATGGAACGATCGCTCTGCATCAGGCGGGTTCAGATGCTTCCGTTTCGAGTGATGGCGTGCGCTTGTACTTTGAAGTCCCTGATCTCGACGATTTCTGCCGAAAGCTTCAGCAAAAGGGTTTCTACATCACGAAGATGCCCAGCATGATGCCCTGGGGCTGGCGGCACGCTTACTTGAATGACCCTGATGGACATGAGATCAGCTTGTACTGGGCAGGAGCAAACCGCATGAAGAAAACTGTACTGAAGACCGCACGCGAAGCCGCCCGGCCTCGGACATCGAAGGCCTGAACGGCCCTCGGTGTACCATCATGTAGCGGCCGGCATTCGCGCAGCACTGCTCGATAGCCTCCGCGCCCGCCTTGATGTTCAGCTGGATGTTTCGTGTCTATTCTGGCTGCCGTGCGTCATGCCGATTGGTGAGATCATGGTCCACGCAGGAGATTGAAATGGAAAAATCCAAATTCGGAGTGGCGGTTAAAGGTCTCAAACAAGAAGGTGAACGTCACGACTGTCTAATCACAGACCCTGCCACGAATGAACAGCGATTGTTTGACACGCGCGAACAAGCGGAAAAGTTTATAAAGGACCTTAGGGAAAATACGCCGGACTACCTGCGCGACGCGTTTGCGATGCTCGGCATTCCGTTAAAGTTCGATGTTGTTGAGCTGGTGCTGAGCCGCAAGAAGGCCGCGACTCAGAGTCAAGAAAATGAGTTCCGAAAATGAAAAGCCGCCCGCCTAGGGCAATGTGAACGCGATGATGGAGTCGTTCTGCGGTTCTTCCGTTACACTGCGGTGGCCTCCCGCTGCAATCACGACATATTGCTTGCCGCTTTTCCCTGCCTGGTAGGTCATCGGAGTCGCCCCGCCGCTGGTGGGAAGCTGAAAATTCCAAATTTCTTTGCCGGTTTCCACATCAAACGCGCGAAACGAAGGATCAATCATCGTTCCAGCGATGAATACCAATCCGCCGGCTGTGACGATCGGACCCCCGAGGCTAGGCGCGCCCACGGGGAGGATCGGTATACTGGGCGCGAGAGAACCGAGCGGGACCTGCCAACGTATCGTGCCTGCCGCCATATCGACGGCCGCCAAAGTTCCCCAGGGAGGTGGGGCGCAAGGCAAATGGTGCGCCTTGGCAAACATCAAAGTGCGAAACAAGCCGTACGGTCCGCCGGCTTGCTGCGTGTAGTCCGCGTCTTGCGTGTTCGCATCGACTGTGTCCCAGTATTTTTCCGAAGGAATTACGCCCATCCTCGCCGGCAAATTATTGGTGTTGACCACGAGCAAACTATTTTGCGGGTCGTATGCATAGCCGCTCCAATTCATGCCTCCGACATTTCCGGGGATGGAGAGCGTGCCTTTCAAACTTGGAGGAGTGAACAGGCCGTCATTTCGGAGGCTCTTGATGCGCGCGCGGCACACTTCGCGATCTTCCGGAGTGATGCCCCATGCATCGTCAGCCAAAAGCTTTTGCGGCGAGACAGCGGGCGGCGCCGAAGGAAAAGGCTGCGTGGGAGATGTGACTTCTCCCGGCACATCCGACTGCGGGACCGGGCGCTCTTCCACGGGGAATACTGGAACGCCGGTGTCGCGATTCAAAACGTAGAGGAAACCTGACTTATTGCCCTGAATCACGACGGGGACGGCTTTTCCATCGTGCTGCACGGTGGCCAGCAGCGGCGGGGCGGCGGAATCGTAGTCCCAGAGATCGTGATGCACGAGCTGAAATCCCCAGACAAATTCTCCGGTTTTCCCGCGCAGCGCCACCACGGAATCTGCCCACTTGTCGTCGCCGGGGCGCAGGCCGCCGTAATAATCGGGGCTCGCGCTGCCGGTGGGAATGAGGACGAGGTCGCGCTCGGGATCGGCCGCCATCACGGACCATGCGTTGCCTGCGCCGGTGCGCCACTTTTTTGCCGCGCCTTGCGTGGCCGGTGCAGAAGTATTCGCGGCATTGTTCGCAGAATTATTTGTTGGGTCATTCGGCGGGAGCGGGTCCCATTTCCAGCGGAGTGCGCCGGTGCGCGCGTCAAAGGCTCGAACCACGCCGCTTGGCATATCCACGCGCGAATTATCGTCAATGGCCGAGCCGACCACGACGACATCGTCTATCACTGTCGGCGGGGAGGTCATGTGGTATTGCCCTGGAATGTATCGCGGGACATCGCGCAGGCTGACTTGCCCGCGATTGCCGAAGTCCATGCAGGGCGCGCCGGTGGCGCCATCGAGCGCGATGAGCCGCGCGTCGAGAGTGGCTTCGAAAATTCGGCGGCGGCAGGGTTTTGTTTTCGCTCGCGCTGGATCAAGCCACGCGGCAACACCGCGATTGATCAGACCGTCGCCGTATTCGCCGGCGATTTCGATCATCGGATCGTAGACCCAACGTTGCTTTCCCGTTTCCGGGTCGAGCGCGAAGACGCGATTGAACGCCGAGGTGAGATAGAGGGTGCCATCCACCAGAATCGGCGTCGTTTCGAGGCCGCTGCGCTTCTTGCCGCCCGTGCCATCGGAAATATCGCCCACGTGAAAAGTCCAGGCGACTTTTAGTGTCGCGACGTTGTCGCGATTGATCTGCGTGAGCGGCGAATAGCGCATGCCGCCCGCGTCATGACCGTAAGACGGCCAGTCGTCGCCCGAGCCGCCCGCTTGACCCGACGACTGTGCAATCGCGCCTGGCATCCCCGCACATACCGCGGCAAGAATGCCTCCCAGGAAAATTTGACTGATTTTCGACATGTGTCAGAATTTCCTTCCTGCGCAAGATAGCGACATCATTGTACGCCCGGGTCTGTTGCTTGCGACGTCGCCATGCGATTTTTCGATCATGATTGGAGGAAGCCTCGATTTCTCTTTATCCTGAAGCAACTCAGTCAATCCGGAGTGTCGATTGCCTGGTTCGCCGCAAGATACTAGTCTTTGGAGTGTCCGAAGGATCAAGATGAAACTCATTTCGCGGCAGCTAAAATCGTCTGCAGTGGACGCCCGGGATTCCTCGGCGTCTCAGCAGATTCGATTGTCGGCGACAGATTTGAGCAATCATCTCGCATGTCGCCACTTGACGACGCTCGAGCTGCAGGTTGCAAAAGGCGAAGCGCCCAAACCGCAGTGGGCGGCACCTGATTTGCAGGTGATTCGCGAACTCGGTTTGCGCCACGAGAAGCGCTACCTGACATTCCTCGAAGAACAGAAGAAGCTGTCCGTCACGAACCTTTCACACTTCAATAATCAGGACGAAAAGGCATTGCTGGCGGAGACATTTCGGCTCATGGCTGAAGGCGCCGATGTGATTGCTCAAGGGGCTTTAGGCGACGACCACTGGTTCGGGCGGCCGGACGTGCTCTTGCGCGCAGAGAAGCCGAGCGGGCTATGGGCGTGGTCGTATGAAGTCCAGGACACAAAGCTGGCGAAGGAAACGAAAGCGACGACGATCCTCCAATTGTCGCTGTATTCGGACTTGCTGAAGACAACTCAAGGAAGTCAGCCGGAATTTATGTGGGTGATTCCGCCGCAAAGGGACTTTCCCGGTGAAAGCTATCGTGTTGCTGAGTATGCGGCCTACTACCGGCACGTGCGGAAACAGCTATCGAGCGCAGTGCTCGGAGGCGCGGCGAGTGCGACTTATCCCGAGCCGGTTCCGCATTGCGATGTGTGCCAGTGGTTTCGAGAGTGTGAGACGCGGCGGCGTGTAGATGATCATCTCTCTCTCGTGGCCGGAATTCGAAAGCAACAACGAAATCAGCTCGAAGAATGGAACACCGTTACGATGGCAAGTCTCTCGGTGCTCCCGATACCGCTGAAACAACGGCCGAAGCGCGGTTCGCGAGAGGGCATCGAACGCGTGAGGGAACAGGCGCGCGTGCAAGTGGAGGGTCGCGCGGACAAGAAGCTGAAGTACGAATTGCTCCTGCCTATCGCGGAAGGAATGGGACTCTGCCGCCTACCGGAGCCTTCGGCGGACGATATGTTTTTGGATCTTGAAGGCGATCCGTTCGTTGGAGAATCGGGATTGCAATATCTGTTCGGCTTCGCATTTCAGAATGCGAATGGCAAACTGCGTTACGAAAAGAAGTGGGCATTGAACCGTGAGGAGGAGAAGAACGGCTTCGAGTGGGTAGTGGACGAAATCGTGCGACGCAGGAAGGCGAATCCTCAGACGCACGTGTATCACTTCGGTGCGTATGAGCCCAGTGTCCTCAAACGCTTGATGGGAATTTATGCGACGCGCCAAGACGAGATCGACGAGATGCTTTGGGAGGGAACATTTGTAGACTTGCATCAGATCCTCAAGCAAAGTGCGCGGGCCAGCGTGGAAGAATACTCGTTGAAGAAAATTGAAGGATTATATCGTTTTGAGCGGAAGACGCCGCTCGATTTAGCAGGCGGAGCGATGCGTTTTGTGCAGCACCAACTGGAATTGGGCTGGGGAGATGAGGAGTTGCCCGGAGATATTCGGGAGGCGATTGAAGGCTATAACAGCGAAGATTGCTTTTCTACGGCGAAGTTGCGGGATTGGCTTGAGACCAGACGCCAGAAACTCCTGGCCTCCGGTACAACAGTAGCGCGGCTGCCGAAGACGGAGCGCCCTCTGCAAGAAGACCTGACTGAGTGGCAGCAGCGCATCGAAGCGCTTGCAGCACAGCTTACGGCAGAAATCCCCTCGAATATTGGCGAGCGCACAACAGAGCAGCAGGCGCGCTGGCTGTTGGCGCGCCTACTAGATTGGCATCGACGAGAGAACAAAGCGACGCATTGGGAAGGATTTCGCTTGAAGGAACTCGACGACGCGGAACTGCTCGAAGAGAAAGCAGGGTTGTCGGGTTTGAAGTTTGGTGAGCGGTTGCTGGTTGAAAGAAAAATTCCTATCGATCGCTATGCTTTCGAGAAACAGGAGACTGACGCGCGTGAGGAAAGCGAACTTTACTGCAAGGGCGAGAAGTTCGGAAGCGTCGTTGCGATCGATCCGGTGAAACGAACAATTGATATTAAAAAGACGCGAAAGATGACCGACAGCCATCCTGCCGCTGTGTACGTGTGGAAATGGCCATTCAACACCAAGGAACACGCAGAGTCACTGTATCGCCTTGGGAACTGGGTTGCAAAGAACGGAATTGATGCGGTCGGAGAATATCGCGCGGGCAGAGATTTGCTGATGCGAAGGCCGCCTCGCCTCCCGAACAACGAATCACTCGCCCAAATGGCATCGGAAACTCCCGTAAACACAGCCAGTCGAATTGCGCTTTCGCTGAAGGATTCCATTTTTGCCATTCAAGGACCGCCAGGCTCAGGAAAGACGTATACGGGCGCGCGGATGATCTGTGAGCTGGTGAAGCACGGAAGAAAGATCGGCGTGACGGCCTTGAGCCACAAAGTAATCCGCAACCTCTTGGATGCAGTGGTGGAGGCAGCGCAGGAAATGAAAGTGCAAACCGTCCGATGCATGCATCGGGATGATGATGGAGAAGAGAGCGATGGCGTTGCTGTCGCGAGCAAGAACAACGAAGAAGCGTTAGAGGCACTGCGCAGCGGCAAAGCCACTGTCGTTGGCGGCACATCCTGGCTATGGTCACCGGAACTTTCGTTTCAAGCCGTAGACGTATTGTTCATTGATGAAGCGGGGCAGATGTCGCTCACCGATGTTCTTGCGGTATCTCAAGCCGCAAAAAATTTGGTGCTGCTCGGCGATCCCCAGCAACTGGAACGGCCTCTCAAAGGAAGCCACCCCGAAGGAGCAGAAAAGTCGGCGCTCGAGCACCTGTTGAACGGGCGAAAGACCATTTCCGAAGAAATGGGATTTCTGCTGCCTGAAAGCTGGAGATTACATCCCGAGATTTGCAAATTTACCTCTGAGGTTTTTTACGAGGACAAGCTGGCTTCGCATGCGATTGCGCGGAGCCGGGTTTTGGAGGGCCATCCCTGGCTGAAAGGGGCGGGCCTGTGGTTTGTTCCGGTGGAGCACGACGGGAACGGGAATTCCTCTCCGGAGGAAGTGGAAGTCGTGGCCCGAATTGTGGAAGGATTGCTCCAGCCCGGAATCAATTGGTTTTACAGTGCCGGCAATAGCTGGCCGCTGAAGCGAGAAGAGATCTTGATTGTGGCGCCGTATAACGCGCAGGTAGCGGATTTGTCGGCGCGGCTGCCGGGAATGCGGATTGGAACGGTGGACAAGTTTCAAGGGCAGCAGGCCGCTGTGGTCATCTATTCGCTCACCACGTCGTCGCCGGAGGAGGCGCCGCGCGGAATGGAGTTTCTATATAGTTTGAACCGCTTGAATGTCGCGACGTCGCGCGCAATGGCCAATATGATCGTGGTCGGAAGCCCGAGATTATTCGAGCCGGAATGTCGGACTCCGAGGCAGATGCAGCTCGCCAACGCGCTGTGCCGTTTTCGCGAGCTTGCCACATCAGTACAAAGAGATCAGCTATGAGCGAACTGGTTCAACTCACTAAAGACGGCGGCATCGCCGTCCTCATCATCAACAATCCGCCCGTCAATGCGCTCAGTCCTGGAGTGCCTGAGGGCGTTGCGGCGGCAATTGAGCAGATCAACGACGACGGCACGGTGAAAGCCGCCGTTTTAATCGGCGCGGGGCGCACATTCGTCTCCGGCGCCGACATCAAAGAATTCGACAAAATGAGATCCGGCGTAGCGAGCGGCACGATGAGCTTTCCGGATCTACTGATGCGAATCGAAAATTGCAAAAAACCTGTAGTGATGGCAATTCATGGAAACGCGCTCGGCGGCGGCCTGGAGCTTGCGATGGCCGGCCATTACCGTGTGGCCGTGCCGAACGCGCAAGTTGGCCAGCCGGAGGTGAAGCTCGGAATAATTCCCGGCGCACACGGGACACAGCGTCTCCCCCGCCTCGCCGGAGTTGCTAAAGCTCTTGCGATGTGCGTGGAAGGCAAACCCATCCCGGCACCGGAAGCGTTGAAATTCGGAATCGTTGATCGCTTAATCGAGGGCGATCTCCTCTCGGGCGCTATTTCCTTCGCGCGCGAGATTGCCGGCAAGCCGATTCCGAAAATACGCGATCGAAATGAAAAGCTCGGCACTCCGGAGGAAAACGCCGCGATTTTTTCTGCGGCGCGCGAAACGGCACGGAAGAAACAGCGCGGCATGATGGCTCCGCTCGCCGCCATCGATGCCGTCGAAGCCGCTACGAAGGTGCCGTTCGACGAAGGGTGTCAGCTCGAACAAAAACTCTTCATGGAGTGCCTGCATTCAGATCAATCGAAAGCGCTCATTCACGTTTTCTTCGGTGAACGCGAGGTCGGGAAAATCCCGGACGTGCCGAAAGATACGCCAACAATTCCCGTGAATCGCGCAGCGGTCGTTGGAGCTGGGACCATGGGCGGCGGCATTGCGATGGTGATTGCGAATGCCGGTATCCCTGTGCTTCTCAAAGAAGCCGATCAGGCCGCACTCGATCGCGGGATGGCCAATATCCAAAAGAATTACGCGAGCTCAGTATCGCGCGGCCGCTTCACTCAGCAATTCGTTGACGAGCGAATGAAGCTAATCCAGCCGGCCATCTCCTACGACGGGTTCGCGAATGTGGACATGGTTATCGAAGCCGTCTTCGAAGGCATGGCATTGAAGAAGCAAATTTTCATCGAACTCGATCGCGTGTGCAAGCCGGACGCGATTCTTGCCAGCAACACCTCCACTCTGAACATCGACGAAATCGCAGCGGCCACTTCACGCCCCGAATTCGTCATCGGCACTCATTTCTTCAGTCCCGCAAACGTGATGCGCCTCCTCGAAATTGTCCGCGGGAAGCGGACGAGCAAAGAAGTAATCGCCACCGCCATGCAGCTCTCGAAGAAACTCGGGAAAATTGGCGTATTGGTGGGCAATTGCCGCGGCTTCGTGGGCAATCGCATGTTCCATCCCTACGTGCGCGAATCCGTTTTCCTCGTCGAGGAAGGTTCGACCGTCGAAGCGGTTGACAACGCGCTCTATGATTTCGGCATGGCCATGGGTCCGCTCGCCGTTGGTGATCTCGCGGGTCTCGACGTGGGCTGGCGCATCCGAAAGGAACATCGTCACCTCGAAAAGCCCGGAATTCGCCAGGCGTTCGCGGGCGATCGCCTTTGCGAAATGGGACGCTTCGGCCAGAAGACAGGCGCGGGCTGGTACAAGTACGACGAGCAGCGCCGCGCGATGCCGGATGCGGAAGTCGAGCAACTGGTGCGCAAGTGGAGTGCCGAGGAGAAAATCTCGCAGCGAAAAATTTCCGATGACGAGATCGTTGACCGTTGCGTCTACGCGCTTGTCAACGAAGGCGCCCGCATCCTCGAAGAGGGATTCGCATCGCGCGCAGTCGATATCGACATTATCTACATCAATGGCTACGGTTTTCCCGCTTATCGCGGCGGTCCGATGTGGTACGCCGACACCGTCGGGCTAAAAAGAGTTTACGACCGCATCCGCCAATTTCAAGAACACCACGGTGAAATTTGGGAGCCCGCGCCATTGCTCAAATACTTGGCCGAGCAGGGCAGGACGTTTGCGGATTTCACTAGAGGGCAGGGCGCGATTGCCTAGCAGCCCGAAAATTCCGCGAAGAGTCTGATTCGGGCGCGAGTTCTAGGACGAAAGTACTTGTAGGCCCGTAATTATTCAGCGCATCTCTCCGACAATCGAAACCGGCATCCCTGCGCGAGTGCGGTAAGCTTGCCGTGAATGGGACCCTCGGCCAAATCTTCAAGGAATTCGTATCTTCTCACCGCCTGGCTCGTGATCGGAGGCGGGTTTGTCATCATGGCGCTTCTGCTCCCGCATGGCACAGCGCAAGCGACGCTCGGAAACATTCTCATGTGCTTGCTGCCGCTCGGGGCCAATGCGTGTCTCCTTGCGAATGCAAACACACCCTACCGCCGCACAAACACATTCTGGATTTTGATGGCCGCCGGCTGCGGATTGTGGCTGATCGGATCGCTTTCGGGCACGTACCGCGAACTCGTTCTCCATGCGCCGTCGCGCTTTTCCTATCTCGGCAGCATCGCGTTTTTTCTGCATCCAGTTCCGTTCATGGCCGCAATTGCCATCCAGCCGCACGCGCGAGGGATGCGCGAAACGCTGCGTTTCGGCCTGCTCGATCTCCTGCTTCTGGCGGCGACATGGCTCTACGTCTACGCATTTACAGCCTTGCCGTGGATTGCGGTATCGCCGAACCCACAGCTTTTCACGATTCGCCGCTGGCAAGCTTATGCCGGAGAAAACGTCGTTTATCTCTCAGGTCTCGCGTACGTTTACTTCCGGTCGAGCGGAGCTTGGCGGCGAATATACGCCCAGCTGATGGGCATCGCTGCGATTCATACAATCGGATTCCTGGCGATCGCTGCAGCGACACTGCAGGGCGTGTTCTCTTCGGGCAGCATCTACTACTTGCCCTACGTGCTGATGTTTTTGTGGCTCGCCACGCTGGGCGTAATGGCGCAGCGCATCCCGCTCTCGCCCGATCCTCATCAGCGAACGCATCACGGCGGCGCGCAATGGCCGCAGTGGCTCGCGATTGCGGGCGTGCTCTTCGTTCCGCTGCTTGCGGCGTGGAACCAGTTCATCAGCGATGCCCCCGCGGCGGTGCGCGAATTTAGGCTCGTTCTCACGCTGGGCGCGCTTGTTCTCGGCACGGGGATGGTCTTTCTTCGGCAGCACCTGGTGGATCAAGAGCGGCTGCGGCTCGTCGCGAGCCTGCAGGATTCACTCGAAAATCTGAAACGCCTTCAGAGTCAATTTGTACAATCCGAAAAATTAGCCTCGCTCGGGCAGTTAGCTGCTGGGGCTGCTCACGAAATCAATAATCCGCTGGCTGCAATCCTCGGCTATTCCGAGTTGCTCGCGGACGAACCCTCCGCCGGGCCTCGCGCGCGCAATATCGCCGAAAAAATTCGCGATCAGGCTCGCCGCACCCGCGAGCTTGTGAACAATCTGCTGAGCTTCGCGCGCCAGAAGCCGGCCGAGAAGCAATTGCTCGATCTCACCACCGTCGTCGCGGGCGCGATTCAATTGCGCACCCTCGATCTCCGCGACAAAAATATCAAAATCGAGACGCAGCATCGCGGCGTTCTCCCGGCCGTGCGCGGAGATCCAAATCAATTGCTGCAGGTATTTTTCCAGCTCATCAGCAATGCCGTGGACGCGATGGAGCCGAACGCCGGCGGCGTTCTCACGATCAAGACCATGCGCGAACGCGGCGACGTCGTCATCGAATTCTCGGATACAGGTCCCGGCCTCGTCGAACCTGAGCGCGTCTTCGATCCTTTCTACACCACGAAGTCCGTCGGCAAAGGCTCAGGGCTCGGCCTCAGCATTTGCTACGGCATACTTCAGGAACACGGCGGCAGAATCACGGCGTCCAACCGTAGCGAAGGCGGCGCGACATTCCGCATCGAGATTCCCGCCGTGCTCGCGTTTTTCCCGCGCTCGGCCTCGGTACCTGCCGCTGTCGGCGAGCGCTGAACGCTTACCCTTCTTCCGGCGTTCTCGCGCGTTGTGCTAGAGTCGGGAGTCCATGGTCGCTCCCGCCGTCTCAACCGAAAATCTCACGCGACGCTTTGGCCCGCTAACCGCAGTGGACCACATTCAGATGAATGTCGCCGCCGGCCAGTTTTTTGGTTTCCTCGGACCGAATGGCGCCGGCAAATCCACCACAATCAAAATGCTCACCGGCCTGCTGGCTCCCACCGAAGGCCGGATTCGAATCTTGGGAATCGATCTTGAAGAGGATCCCGTCGCGGTGAAGCGGCAAATCGGCGTTGTTCCCGAAGGCCTGGCGCTCTTCGGCCGTCTCACCGGTTCCGAATACCTCAATTTTGTGGGCCGCATGTACGGCCTCGATCGCAAGACGACGGCGCAGCGCGCCACCGAGCTTCTCGATTTCATGCAACTCAGCGATCGGCCGAAGTCGCTCATCACTGATTATTCCCATGGCATGCAGAAGAAGCTCGCGATGGCCGCCGCTGTCATTCACGGTCCGCGAGTACTTTTTCTTGACGAGCCGTTCGAAGGCGTGGATGCCGTCGCCTCCGGGACGCTCAAGGCCATGCTGCAGCGGATGATCGGCCACGGCGCGACGATCTTCTTGACGTCGCATGTGCTCGAAATCGTCGAGCGTCTCTGCAGCCACGTCGCCATAATTCACAAAGGACGTCTCGTCGCTCAGGGCTCGCTCGACGAGCTGCGCAGCGGAGTCGAAGCGCGCCTCAGTGCCGCGCCTGGTTCGGCCGATTCTGCCGCCCCGCACGAAAGACTTACGCTCGAGCAAATTTTTCTGAATATCGTCGGCGGCACGGTGCTTCGCGATCAGGAGTTGTCATGGCTGGGTTGAGCACGTCGCCTCCGGGATCGGCGGCCGAACTGCGCGGGCTCAGCAATGCCCGGATGTTCGTCATCATCGCTGAGCTGCGTTGGCACCTCCTTCGCAATTCGCTAAGAACGATTCGCGGCCGCCTCGAAGTCATCTCTCGCGGCTTCGCCACCGTGACGATGACGATGCTCTCGATCGGCGGCGCGATTGGGCTCGCGATCGCCAGCTACTTGACCGTTGATGACCACCGGTTCTCCAGTTTTGCCCTTATCTTTTGGGGCATTTTCATTTTTTGGCAGATGTATCCGGTGCTTGGTTCCGCATTCTCCGCCCCATTCGAGTTTGGAAGCCTTTTGCGATTTCCAATGCGCTTCTCGTCCTTTTATCTTCTCAACCTCGCCTTCGGCCTGCTCGATCCCGTCTCGCTGGTGTGCATCCTGTGGTTGTTCGGCGTATTTGTTGGCGTTGGAATCGCGGACGCGACTCTTCTTCCGTGGACGTTCCTGGCGCTTTTTGTTTTCGGAGCCACGAACGTGCTGCTTTCGCGAACCGTCTACGTTTGGCTGGAGCGTTGGCTTGCCAGGCGGCGAACGCGCGAAGCCTTGGGTTTGCTGTTCGTGTTCATGATGATCTGCGTTCAATTCGTCGGGCCGCTTGCCTCGCGATGGCAACGGCATCAGGCTCCTGCGCTC
>Ga0302326_10024200_pt1 | contig 12358 bp, 9 predicted proteins | sample Palsa_T0_3_FD_202264 | JGI IMG/M metagenome (GOLD analysis project Ga0302326, IMG submission 202264) | Peat permafrost microbial communities from Stordalen Mire near Abisko, Sweden - Palsa_T0_3 | ecosystem: Environmental > Terrestrial > Soil > Palsa > Peat permafrost | place: Sweden: Abisko...
CGCTTCCGAGCGCCGCCAACGCGCCGTACGCATCCTGGACGCCGTCGGCCTGGACGGTTTCGAGAGCGCCTATCCCAAGGAATTGTCCGGCGGAATGAAGCAGCGCGTGGGTTTCGCCCGAGCCCTGGTGATCCAGCCCGAAGTGCTCTTCATGGACGAGCCTTTCTCCGCGCTCGACGTGCTCACCGCCGAAACGCTGCGCGGCGAATTGCTCGAACTCTGGCTCGAACACAAAATTCCCACGCGCTCAATTTTTCTGGTCACACACAATATCGAAGAAGCCGTTTTTCTGGCCGATCGCATCATCGTCCTCGGCACGCACCCCGCGCACATCCGCGCCGATTTTGCGGTTGGGCTCGCTCATCCGCGCCGGCACAAAGATCCCGACTTTCTCGATCTTGTCGATCGCATCTACCAGATACTCACTCAGCCCACTGCCGATTTCGCGCCGCCCGGCGCATCCGCCGCGGCCGCTCCAACTCACTCCAGCGTGCGTTATCCCTTGCTGCCCCGCGCGCGCCCTGGAGGAATGGGCGCGCTGCTCGAGCTCCTTGCGGATCACGGCGGCCGCGAAGATTTGCACGCCCTGGCTTCCGCTCTCTCGCTCGACGTCAGCGATTTGCTGCCCATCGTCGAAAGCGCCGAGCTACTCGGATTCCTCAGCGTCGATCAAGGCGATGGCCAGATCACTCCAGCGGGTCGTACGTTCGCAGCCGCAAGCATTCTCGAAAGAAAACAGTTGTTTCGCCAGGCCTCGCTCGAGCGCGTCCTGCTGCTGCGCCAGATCGATGAAGCCCTGCGCGCTAAAGCCGATCACACCCTGCCCGACGATTTCTTCCGCGATCTGCTCGAGGAGCAATTCACCCCTTCCATGGCCAATCAGCAATTTGAAATCGCCATCCAGTGGGGACGCTACGCCGAAATTTTCGATTACGACGCCGACCGCGGCCGCCTTGTCCTCACCGAGCCATCTGCACTGGACCAGGAATGATCCAGCATGGCTAGTCACGATCTACTTGTGGCCCCGGTGCCCCCTCACGTCCCGTCCGAGCCGCGCATCTTCGGCCGTATCTTCGCCATCCGCCGCATCGAATCGCGTCTTGTGGACGTTGTGGTCTTCGCCGCGCTCGCCCTGCTCCTCTATAGCTTATGGCGCACCGGCCACGCCTGGACGCAACCCGCGATTTCCGAGGCGCGCATTTCCATGCGTCCTTCGGCGCTGCCTGGCTACGCGCTGGATTCGCTGCTGCGCATCGCCATCGCCTACGTCTTCAGCCTGATCTTCGCCATCGGCTATGGCTACGCCGCCGCGCGCTCCGCCGCGGCCGAGCGCATCCTGATCCCGTTGCTCGACGTCCTGCAATCTATTCCCGTGCTCAGCTTTTTGCCCACTGTGATGCTCGCGATGGTCGCTCTATTCCCCACGCGCCAGATCGGCCTCGAACTCGGCTCGATTCTCCTGATCTTCACCGGGCAAGCCTGGAACATCGCCTTCAGCATGTATGCCTCGCTGCGCGCCATCCCCACCGAACTGAAGGAAGCCGCGCGCGTCTACCGCTTCAGTCCGTGGCAGCGATTCATCGAACTCGAGCTGCCGTATTCCGCCATCGGTTTGATTTGGAATTCAATGATGTCCGTCGCCGGCGGCTGGTTTTTCCTAATGGCCTGCGAAATGTTCGAGCTCGGCAATCGCGATTTTCGCCTGCCCGGACTTGGTTCTTATCTGCAGCGTGCATCCGGCGAAGGCGATACCAAGGCCATCGTCTGGGGACTCGCCGCGATGATCGGCGTCATCGTCCTGCTCGATCAACTCGTCTGGCGACCCGTAATCGCCTGGGGCGATAAATTCAAAATGGAATCCGTTGGCGCCGCGAATGTTTCACGCTCGGCCATCCTCAGGCTGTTGCGCCGCTCCGATTTGCTTGCCGCGTTTCACCGCCGCGCCGTCGCGCCCGCGCGCGAGCGATTGATGTTGTCATTGGCGCGCCCCGAAGGAGAATCGCTCGCCGCCGCAACCTCAGCCGATCTGCCTCCCGCGCGCACCTTGGGCCGTGCCGCTCGCCGTACCGCGGCCTACGCCGCAGGTTTCGCCATCGCTGCGTGGCTCGCCGTGCATGCTTACAAGCTAGTTGTGGAATTGGGTTCAGCGGAAATGCTGCAACTGCTCCGCGGCGCGGCCTACACCTTCATCCGCGTGCAAGGCTCATTGCTTCTAGGCGCGCTTTGGACGGTCCCGCTCGGCGTGGCCATCGGCCTCAGTCCGCGCCTCGCGCGCATCGCCCAGCCGCTCGTACAAATCGCGGCCTCCGTGCCGGCCACGGCGCTTTTTCCCGTGATTCTTCTCGCGTTGCTGCGCTTCGGCGGCGGCATGGGCGTCGCCGCGATCGTGCTCATGCTTCTCGGCACGCAGTGGTACATCCTGTTCAACGTCATCGCCGGCGCCATCGCCATACCCTCTGACCTGCGCGAAGTCGCTCAAGTTTTTCGCTTCGGCAGGTGGAATCGCTGGCGCCTGCTGATTCTTCCCGCCATCTTTCCCTATCTCATCACCGGTCTGCTCACCGCCTCCGGCGGCGCCTGGAACGCCAGCATCATCGCCGAATATTTTCACTTCCGCGGCACCACGCTCGAAACCACCGGCCTTGGCTCGATCATCAGCGGCGCCACCGACGCCGGCCGCATGGACGTGCTCCTCGCCGCTACGATGCTGATGGCCGTCGTCGTCGTCGCCATGAATCGCCTTGTGTGGCGCCGCCTCTACCGCCTTGGCGAAAACCGTTTCAAGCTTGACGCCTGAGTCGCAATCACGGTATTGCCAGCGCAATCCGCGCACCGTGCCCGCATCTCTCTCCCAACGGACGCTCAACTTGGTGTACATTACGTGGTCAGACTCGATGGCTCGAAGAGGGCAGGAAATGAACCCATCCCAACCGGCGGCACGCGTGACCACCAACGACAAAACCGACGAGCGCCGCGATTCGCTCACCGTCACCGATAACCGTACCGGGAAGACCCAGGATCTGCCCATCACCTCGGAGACCGTCCGCGCCCTCGATCTGCGCCCCATGAAGGTCCAAGCCGACGATTTCGGATTGATGAGCTACGACCCGGCTTTCACCAATACCGCGCTCTGCAAAAGCGCCATCACCTTCATCGACGGCGATAAGGGCATCCTGCGCTACCGCGGCTATCCCATCGAGGATCTGGCCGAGAAGAGCACCTACCTCGAGACCGCTTATCTAATTTTGTACGGTGAGTTGCCCAGCGGCCCGCAACTGGACGAATGGACCTACCACATTAGCCACCACACGTTCATTCACGAGAGCATTAAAAAATTCCTGGAAGGTTTTCATTACGACGCCCATCCCATGGGCATGCTGATTTCCACCATCGCGGCGCTTTCCACGTTTTATCCAGACGCCCGCGATATCTTCAATAAAGAATCACGCCGCAAGCAGACCCATCGCTTGATCGGCAAAATGCCCACGCTCGCCGCCTTCGCCTATCGCCACAGCCTGGGCATGCCCTACGCCTATCCCGATAGCGAGCTGAGCTACGCCGGCAATTTCCTGAACATGCTTTTCAAGACCACCGAGCAAAAATATCGCCCCAACCCCACGCTCGAACACGCTCTCGACGTGCTTTTTATCCTCCACGCCGATCACGAACAAAATTGTTCGGCCAACGCCATGCGTTGCGTGGGCAGTTCGCACGTCGATCCATTTTCGGCTGCGGCCGCGGCCACTGCTGCCCTCTACGGCCCGCTGCATGGCGGCGCCAACGAAGAAGTGCTGCACATGCTCGTCGAAATCGGCTCGATCCGGAACGTTCCCGCCTACATCAAGCGCGTCAAGGCCGGCGAAAAAAAGCTCATGGGTTTCGGCCACCGCATCTACAAAAATTACGACCCGCGCGCCCGCATCATCAAGGGAATTGCCGATCAAGTCTTCGAGGTCATGGGCCGCAACGCCCTTCTGGATATCGCGCTCGAATGCGAACGCATCGCGCTTGAAGATGAATATTTCATCACTCGCCGTCTCTATCCCAACGTCGATTTCTATACCGGCTTGATTTATCAATCGATGGGTTTTCCGGCGTCCATGTTCCCGGTCCTCTTTGCCATCCCGCGCACCAGCGGTTGGATCGCGCAGTGGGAAGAAATGCTTCTCGACCCCGAACAAAAGATCGCGCGGCCGCGCCAGATCTATGTGGGACACGAGCAGCGCCCCTACGTCCCAATGGACAGCCGCGACTAATTTTTTTCGCTCGCCGGACCCAGCTTCGTCTCCGCGTTCCAATCTGCATCTGTCCCGAATCGAAACATTGCGCCGGCCGAATCGAACCGCGACGATTTGCATCTCTTGACTTCCATCCGACCGGCCCCACAATAGATCGCGTACGCCCCTTCCAGGAAGTCAAGCTCGTGACGTTGTGCGGCATGGGATTTGTGTCTCTCCGCGCCTTTTCGCCACCCCCGAATTTTCAAATGCCGCAGCTTATCCAATCGCCGTCCCCACTTCACTCTCCTACTCAGTGGGATATGAGCCAGACGCTGCGCGTGCTCATCGTCGAGCACGATCAAATCGACGCCCGGCGCAGCCTTCGCGAGTTGCGCAAGGCGGGCTTCCGCGCCGAAGCCGATATCGTGGCCACGCGCCAGGAATTGGTTTCTCGCCTGGCCAATAAAAATAAAGAATACGCCGTGATTCTAGCCGATTACCGCATGCCCGATTGGACCGGCCTCGACGCCCTGGCCGTCGTCCAGCAAATGAATCTGGATATTCCATTCGTTCTGGTCGCCGGCGCCCTGCGCGAAGAGCTGGCCGTCGAATGCATCAGCCGCGGCGTCACCGACTACGTCTCTAAGGATCACCTCGGCCGTTTGCCCATGGCCATAACCCGGGCCCTGGAAGAAAAGGCGCTGCGCAACGCGCGATCCTTCATGGTCGCATCGCAGCAGGCCAGCGAATCCAATTTCCGGTTCCTTTTCGCAAGCAATCCGCTCCCCATGTGGGTTTTCGATCAGGAGACGCTGCGCTTCCTTCAGGTCAATGACGCCGCCGTGACGCATTACGGCTACACGCGCCTGGAATTCCTCGCCATGCGCGTCAGCGATCTGCGCCCCGAGGCGGAATTCGCCGCCCCTGACGCCCAGCCGGATCAAAATCTGTTCTCCGGCGCCCGCCGCCACCGCTTGAAGAGCGGCCGTTCGATCGACGTCGAAGTGCACAGCCACCCAATCGATCTCATCGGCCGCAAAGCCGTTCTCGTTGTGGCGCAGGACATCACCGAACGCCAGAGCGCGGCCGAGGAATTGCGCGTTTCCGAATCGCGCTTTCGCGAATTCATCGAAAACGCCAGCTACGGAATCTTCCATTCCAATTTAGAAGGCAACCTCCTCTATGCCAATCCGACGCTGATCCGCATGCTGGGCTACGATTCGTTCGAGGAATTGAGCGCAAAAAATCTGGCCCTGTCCGTCTACAAGAATCCCAAGGACCGCGAGCAGATTCTCGAACAATACACGCGCGATGGGCACGTCTCCGGCGCCGAGCTGGAATGGAAACGCAAGGACGGCTCGCTGATTCGCGTGCGCGTCAGCGGCCGCAGCGTGCACGGCGATGCCCGGCATTACGGGATCGAGGTGATGGTTGAAGACGTCACTGAGTGGCGCGCACTCGAACAGCGCGTGCGCCAAATCCAGAAGTTCGAGGCCGTCGGACGCGTGGCTGGCGGCATCGCGCACGATTTCAACAATGTCATCGGCGCCGTCGTCGGCTGGGCCGAGCTCGGCCAGGACCAGGCCGATGGCCTGCTCGCCAGCTATTTCCAGAAAATCCGCACGCAATGCGATCGCGCCGCCGGACTCACCCGCCAGTTGCTGGCTTTCGCCCGCAGTCAAGTTCTCGAGCCGCACGATCTAAATCTGAATGAAGCCGTCGTGGAAACGCTGGGCTCGCTCGAAAAAGTAATCCGCCCAAACGTCAAAATCGAAACCGAACTCGAATCTTCGCTCTCCATCATCCGCGCAGACGCCACGCAGATCGCGCAAGTCCTGATGAATCTTCTTCTCAACGCGCGCGACGCCATGCCACAAGGCGGCCGCTTGTTCATCCAGACACGCAACGTCAGCTTCGCCGCCGAAGATTGCCGCCTCGATCCCTGGCTTCGGCCCGGCCGCTTCGCCGAACTAATCGTCACCGACACGGGAACCGGCATGGACGCCGCTACTCGCGAGCGCATCTTCGAGCCATTCTTCACCACAAAGGATCGCGGCAAAGGCACCGGCCTCGGCCTGGCCACGGTCTATGGCATCGTCAAGCAGCACGGCGGCACGCTCCAGGTGCACAGCGAGCCCGGCCACGGCAGCACCTTCCGCGTCTTTCTGCCCGCCTCCCCCGCCTTGGCCGTTGAATGCCAGGCGTAGTCCTACCCTGGCGAGGGCTCGCGCGTCTCAGCGAATTGCATCGAGCGCATCTTGCCGTGAGCGTTGCGATCGGCGATCAACTTGGAGGGATTACAGAACGGTGAAAAGGCAGCTGGTTTACAGTGCTGCGGCGACTTCCGGCACGACCACTTTGCTTTGGCGCTTGTCCAGGTAAAGAGTGCGGTCGGCGCGATCCAGAAATTGCTCTACGGACTCGCCGGTTTCGTAGCCCACCCATCCGGTCGAAAACGTCACCGGAATTTTCTCCGCGCCGTATTCCACTTCAATCGGCCGCAGACGATTCAAGATGGCTTCGATTTGCTCCGGCGGACATTCCGGCAGTATGGCCAGGAATTCGTCGCCGCCCATGCGCGCCGCGATATCCGAAATGCGCACCGCGGAATTCAATCTCTCGGCGAAGACGCGCAGCACCACGTCTCCCGCGGGGTGTCCGAAAGTGTCGTTGATGTGTTTGAAGTTGTTCAGGTCCACGGCGATCACCGCCAGCGGGTGCCCATAGCGCCGTGAGCGCCCGGCCTCGGCTGCCAGGCGTTGCTCCGCGTAGCGCCGATTGTAAAGCCCCGTGAGCCCATCGACCGTCGCCAGGCGATGCAATTCCGCGGCGCGATCTTCCAGGCGGCTCATCATTTGAAGCTGAGTGGAAAATTGCTTGCGCAAGCGCTTGATCGTCCATTGCTGATAAATCGTGTAGCCGTTGAAGATCAATACCAGCCCAACCAGCCCGCGCACGGCGCGATTCAAGCTGTAGCGGAAGAACGGGTCGTCGACCTTGAGCAAGTCCGGAAAGCTCATCGAGACCACAGCCACCGTCAGCAGCAGCATCACCACGACGGCCAGGCTCCACAGCCACCAATCGCGGCGCTCCAGGCTTTCGAGCTCGCGCTGGATCTTCTCCAGGTGCACAGCCCGGGGCATTTCCGGCAAGATTGGCGATGGAGAATTCATTCGTTTGACTCGCTGTTTATGCGGTCCGGCGGACCCGGCGGGCCCGAAACGACCGGCATTTGCGGCGAACCTGATTATACGGCCCGCGATATATCGCAAAACAAAAAATGCGGCCGAAGTTTCGATCCTGAAAACACCCCGCGCCGCCCGGACAATGCTCCGGCCCGCTCATCGCTCGCGCGCTTCGCGCGGCGCCAGGTTCCAGCTGTACCGCAACTTGGGTTGCATCGGGAGAACGCGGAGAACGGCGCCCCGCTTCAGGCGCTGTTCTTTAAATCGGTCAGCACCAGGCGGGCTACTTCGCGCAGCGTCTCGAACACGCCTTGTCCGGTAATCGCCACCGCTTCCAGGACCGGCTCGCCCTTGAGCTGCAATTGCTTCGTCAGATCCTCCACCGACATGACGCCGGGCAGATCGCGCTTATTCAATTGCAGCACGTAGGGAATCTTCTCGAATTCCAGATTGTGGTCCTTCAAGTGTTCGCGCAGATTCTCCAGCGTCTCCAGATTCGCATCCAGGCGCTCTTCCTGCGAATCCGCCACGAACACCACGCCATCGGCGCCCTTCAAAATCAATTTCCGGCTGGACTCGTAGAAAACCTGGCCGGGCACGGTATAGAGATGCAGCCGCGCCTTGAATCCGCGGATCGTTCCCAGATCCAGCGGCAGAAAATCGAAGAACAACGTGCGATCGGTTTCCGTGGCCAGCGAAATCATCTTGCCTTTTTGCCCGGTTCCCGTGTGCTCGTAGATCCATTGCAAATTCGCGGTCTTCCCGCCGAGGCCGGGACCGTAGTAGACAAGCTTGCAATTGATTTCGCGCGCAGGAAAATTGATGAAAGGCACAGTTTATTCCGGGCTGAGCCGGCCTTCCACTTATAGCATAGCGGTTACGGCTGTCCAATCGCGAAGCGCACGGCGCGTGCCGGGAATGCCGATGGCGGATCGTCAGCGCAACCAGGCGCGGCGCCCACGGCCCTGCGCGTGGCCCCGCGCATCTTGCGCACCCGCGCCGCGAGTGCGCCCCGAGTATCGTTGCGATATCCATTTACCAATCGCGAAAATGGCCAGAGTTGCTTCTGTTCCCGGCCTTTGCTAACATCCGCCTGCCATGCCGAAAGCGAGTAAGACGAGCCGCAAGCGCGGCTCGCGCTCCCGAAGCGGTTCCGCAGGCCGAGCTAAGTCCCAGAAAACGAAGGCCCTACAGCCCACTGCCGCACACGCTGAGGCCTATCGCGCCATTGTGGATCCGCACGTCGAGCAACAAATGAAAATTTACGAAGAGGCTATGCAGGCCTTGCAGCAGCAGAAATTTCTAAAGGCCAAACAGCTTCTCGATAAAGTGATCGCCGGTCCCAGCAAGGAATTGGCTGATCGCGCTCTGATGCACCTGCGCATCGCCGATCAACGCTTGAGCCGCGTCCAAGCCGCCGCGCCGCGCACTCCCGAGGAGCACTATCAGGGCGGCGTGGCCATGATGAACCTGGGCCGCTGGGACGAAGCGCGCGAGAGTTTGCTGCGCGCTAAAAAGCTGGCACCCAAAGCCGACTACGTTTTCTACGCCATGGCCGCGCTCGATTGCCTCACCGGCGAAGCCGAATCCGCCATGGAAAATCTCAAGGTCGCGATTCAATTGCGCCCCGAGAATCGCTATCACGCGCGCAATGACGAAGATTTCGCTTTCCTTCAGGAAGATCCGCGATTCACCGAACTGCTCTATCCCGAGTGCGACGGCTCCGGCTCGTAGTCGCGCGGGCGCCAAACGGTTGCAGCCCTCTCCGATCACATGGCGAACGTAAAGGACCGGCGCAAATTCGGCGTGCGCGTTGTGGCCATCGGCGGCGGCACCGGTCTTTCCATGTTACTGCGCGGCTTGAAGCAGCACGTGGCCCGGCGTCGCCAGGAACTCGGCCGCTTTCCCATCGCCGATCTCACCGCCATCGTCACTGTCACCGACGACGGCGGCAGCTCCGGCCGCTTGCGCCGTGAATATCGCATCGTGCCGCCCGGCGATATCCGCAATTGCCTCGTCGCGCTCTCGCAAGACGAAACGCTGATGGGCCGTCTGTTTCAATATCGCTTCCACGCCGGTCGCGGTTTGCGCGGTCACAGCTTCGGCAATCTTTTTCTGACCGCGCTTAGCCACGTCACCGGCGATTTCGCCGAGGCCGTGCGCTTGAGCGGCGAAGTACTGGCCACGCGCGGCCGGATTTTTCCGGCCACTATCGAAAATGTTTCGCTGCGCGCCGTGATGGAAGATGGCTCGATTGTCTCCGGCGAAACGCGCATCGCCCATCGCCGCCGCGGCAAAATCCGCCGTCTCGAGCTTTCGCCGCGCCGCGTGCGCCCGCTGCCCGAAGTGCTCGGCGCCATCGCGCGCGCAGATCTGATTTTGCTCGGCCCCGGTTCGCTCTATACCAGCGTGCTGCCGAATCTGCTGGTGGCGGGCGTGGCGCAGGCCATCGAAAAATCGCCCGCCACGCGCGTTTATATCGCGAACTTGATGACGCAGCCCGGCGAGACGCCCGGTTTTTCTCTCGCCGACCACGTGCGCGTCCTGCAGCAACACACGCGCCGTAAACTGATCGATTGGGTCGTCGTGAACAACGCGCCGATTTCCCCTGCGGTCGCTCGACGGTACCGCAAGACCACCTCCGTGCCCGTCTTGGTGGATGCGCCGGAATTGCAGCGCCTCGGCGTAAAATCCGTCTTCGCCGATCTGCTCGAAGAAGACGCCGTCGTGCGCCACAGCTCCGATCGCCTCGCGCGCCTCCTGCTCGACGAATTTGTGCGCCGCGATCCCGCCCGCCGCCAGCAGTTGCCCTAGGCTCGAATAACCTGAGCGGTTAGGTTTGTGCTAGAATGGGGGTGTGCCAACAGTCCTCAGATTTAATGGGCTGCGTGTCGTGATCTATCCGAACGATCATCGACCGGCGCACGTCCATGTGATTGGGCGCGGAGCCGAAGCGTTATTCAGATTGAATCACCGGGATGGAAAGGTGGAGCTACGCGAGAATTGGCGGTTTTCAAAGCGAGAGCTTAAGCGCATCGAAAGCATCCTGACGCAGCGCTTGGGAGATCTTGGCCGGGCGTGGGAGGAAATTCATGGCACTGCGTGACAGTTTTGAAATGGCAAATCAGCGGGCCAAAGACATGCACGAGGCGCTTCCGAGGGCGGTTTCGGCGCGTTACGACCGAAAGTCCGGGCGCATCGTGATTCATCTGAGCTCGAAATTGATCTTGAGTTTTGAGCCGCGCGATGCGCAGGGATTGCAAGACGCCACGGCATCTCAACTCGAAAAGATTGAAATCACTCCCTCCGGATTCGGAATCCATTTCCCGAAACTGGACGCCGACCTGCACGTGCTTGGATTGCTGGAGGGTTTTCTTGGGTCGAAGAAATGGATGGCCGCGAGGCTCGGCCAGATCGGTGGAAAATCCAGGAGTCGGGCGAAGCGAGCGGCGTCGAGATCAAATGGAAAGCTAGGGGGAAGGCCCAGGAAGTTGGCTCGGCGTTAGCGGACCGTCGTTGTTGCCGTGAGCGACCGTCATTGAGTTTTTCGCGGAGGTAGGTATGAGGATCGCATTCATCGGTTTGGGAAACATGGGTTCGGCGATGGCCCGCAATCTAATTCGAGCCGGACACGAGCTGACGCTTTACAACCGCAGCGCGGAAAAAGCGCGCGCGATTGAAGGCGCGCGCGTGGCCGGCTCGCCAGCCGAAGCGTGCCGGGATGTTGAAGCCGTGATCAGCATGCTGGCCGACGATTTCGCGGTGGAAGCACTGGTTTTCGGCGCAAACGGAATCGCGGCAGGATTGAAGCCGGGCGCGACGCACATTTCCTGCAGCACGATCAGTACGGCACTAGCTCGGCGCCTCACGGCAGCGCACCAAGAGCGCAAGCAGGGCTACCTGAGCGCGCCGGTATTCGGCCGGCCGGAGGCGGCGGAGGCGAAAAATCTGGTGGTGGCGCCGGCCGGATCGCCGGAATTGATTGAGCATTTCCAGCCGGTATTCGCGGCGATCGGCCGCGCGACGTTCATCGTGGGAAACGAGCCATGGCAGGCCAACGCCGTGAAGCTTTGCGGGAATTTCATGATCGCGACGCTGCTCGAAACCTTCGGCGAAGCCTACGCCACGCTGCGCAAGGCCAAAGTTGATCCGCATCTATTCCTGCAAATCGTGAATTCCCTGTTTCAATCGCCGGTCTACGCAGGCTACGGCGGCGCGGAAGCGGACGAAAAATTCGAGCCCGCCGGATTCGCGCTGAAGCTTGGGCTGAAGGACGTGCGACTGGTGCTGGCGCTGGCCGAAGAGTGCGCGTCGCCAATGCCCATCGCCAGCGTGGTGCGCGACCGTTTCGTTGACGCGATGGCCCACGGCCAAGCCGAGCTCGATTGGTCCAGCATCGCCCGCGTTTCCGCACGCAACGCGGGCATCATCTAGCGCGCGATGGATGTGCCTCGAAGCGCGGGCTGCACCGTAAAATCGTTATGCTTGACGTAACGCGTACTTTCGGATGTCCTTCTTGGGTGATTGTAAGCTATGCGGATAAAAGGAGCCGGGACTTCGCCGTTGGAACTCGGGTCCGGGCATTCTCTGGTTTTGAACGCTCCGCGCGACTGAAGCTGGACCGGCTTGAATCGGCCGCATCATTGAGAGATCTCTCCTCATTGCCCGGCAATCGTTTTGAAGCGTTGATGGGGGATCGCAAACGTCAGTACAGCATCCGTATCAACGATCAGTGGCGGATTTGCTTCGAGTGGCCGGACCGTTCGCCGGGGCCGTCGAACGTGGAGATTGTGGACTATCGCTAAGCATTGGGGTCCGAGTAGACGCCGAGCTCGAGGAGGCACGCTATGGCAATTAGCGCACTACATCCCGGCGAACATTTGGCCGAAGAACTGGATGAGCTCGATATGAGCGCAGCGGAATTGGCGCGAAAAATCAACGTGCCGACCAATC
>Ga0302326_10024202_pt1 | contig 12357 bp, 14 predicted proteins | sample Palsa_T0_3_FD_202264 | JGI IMG/M metagenome (GOLD analysis project Ga0302326, IMG submission 202264) | Peat permafrost microbial communities from Stordalen Mire near Abisko, Sweden - Palsa_T0_3 | ecosystem: Environmental > Terrestrial > Soil > Palsa > Peat permafrost | place: Sweden: Abisko...
TCCGCCACAAGGACGGCGACGCGATGAATCAGACGATCATGGATAAGCTGAATCGCAGCGGCGATCTTTTTCTTACCCACACCAAGCTGAACGGAAAGATGACGCTGCGGTTGTGCGTCGGACAGACGCATACGGAGGCCCGGCATGTGGAGCAGGCGTGGGAGAGGATAAGAGAGGAAGCAAAGAAAGTAGCTATTAAATGAAAGAAAGCTATCCCAAATTTCGGTCGCGTTCGAGATCAAGTTCGACGCCCACTAGTGGCGACTCACGGAAAAACTGCACAATGTCCTTCTTCGGGCGAGTCTCCTCCGTCGGTGCCTCCAACCATTTACGCACTTGCGGCAGCGCTGCCCGCATGGCGACTTCTCCCACGTGGATCAACTCATCGGCGCGTTTGAAGTCGTCGTAGCCGAAGCCGGCTACGTCGGGCTCGATGACGATATCGGCGGCTTCGCGCCACAGGCAGGACATGGCATCCTGGGCGATGGCGAAGGACTGTCCAATCACATCAAATAAATGGCGCGGAGGGCCGCCATTAGACCAGGTGCCCTTCAGGTGCACGGCCAGCACGCGGTCCGCGCCCATTTCGCGCAACGGACGCGTGGGCACTGGGTGCGAGAGCATGCCGTCGACCAGATAGCGTCCGCCAATCTCGACGGGCAGGAACATGCCGGGGTAAGCGCAGCTGGCGCGGACGGGGTCGACAATCGCTCCCGAGCGAAAGACCACGCCTTCGCCGGTATTAAAGTCGGTCGCGGTCACCCCGAGCGGAATGCTCAGCTCTTCAAACGTCTTCACCTTCAGAGTGCGGGCGAGGAACGACACCATCCGATCGTTGGAGGCGAAGCCGAACCGGGAGACGGTCCAGCGAGCGAAAGTGGTGAAGCGGACGGTGTGCGCCACCGCTTGCATTTCGGCCAGCGTGAGTCCGCTGCAGTAACAGGCGCCGATCAGCGCGCCTACACTGGTGCCGGCCACGGCGTGCACCGGAATGCATTCTTCTTCAAGAACCTTCAGCACGCCAATGTGGGCGATGCCGCGGGCGAAACCTCCACCCAGAGCGATGCCGATGGAGGGAACCCGGGCCGACGCAACCGGCGCATTCTTGCGGGAGAGCTCCCGCCCAAACGCCTGCACCGACCGAATAATCTTCCCTAGACTCTGCACGGCGAACCCCACGTTCTCAGGCCCGCAGGCGGCCGTAACCACTGCAACCTACATATGTAAGATGCCATAAATTCAACCAGGGCTGTAGGGCACAGGCGTGCCAGTCTACGTAACTTTGGGAACCCGTTCTCGTAACCCCGCGTCGACTCGGGCCGGGGTAACCGGTTACCTGGAGCTCTGGCAGGTGACGAAAATCCCGTATTCCTGTTAACTTGCGAAGGGTATGGTACGTGAGATCTCGGCCGGAGGCGTGGTCCTTCGCAACAAGGACGGAGAATGGTGGATGGCTGCCATCGAGCTGCCTGCGGATCAGTCGCCTGCGGACGACCTGGCTGGCCCGCCCGGAAGCAGGCTTCCCGCGGAGTCGCCGGCGGCGGCCACGCCTGGCTCCGCCGCGAAGCGGGTGCCCCGCAAGAAGCCGAAAACGGTTCTGTGCCTGCCCAAAGGGCTGGTCGATCCGGGCGAGAAGGCGCTGGAGGCGGCCCTGCGCGAGGTGCGGGAGGAGACTGGCATCACCGCCATTCCGGTCGCCAAACTAGCCGACATCAAGTACGTCTACGTCCGTTCCTGGGGCGATGGCGAGCGCGTGTTCAAGATTGTGAGCTTTTACCTGCTGCGCTACGAATCGGGACGCATCGACAATATCGCGACCGAAATGCGGGTCGAAGTGGCCCGCGCCCGCTGGGTTCGCCTGTCCGAGGCCCCGAAGCTGCTGGCCTACCGCGGCGAAAAGCAGATGGCGCGAAAGGCGCTGCAATATCTGGAAAGCCACGCTGAACTTTGAGGTTGGCCGGATCGGCCGAGCAAAGATCGGCCGAGCAAAGATCGGTCGATAGGGCGTCCAGCCTGCCTCCGCGTAGAGTGAATTCGCCCCTTTTCGAGCCACCTCGGGGCTTTCCCGGATAGCTATTGGGATCAAAATCATGTTTGCTCGCAAAATTCGCGTCGAATATCAGGATCAGGGGCAAACTGCTCCGTGCCCCCTGCCTTGCCCGCTCAAGTGGCTGGACAGCTTCTCCATGCGCAATTTCACCAATGCCAGCGTCTTCGACGACACCCTTCCCCTGGCGGACGGAAGGATGGAAATTGGGTCAAATGTCCCGCTCGAGCAGCTCCGGGACGCGATGGAGGACTGGTTTCGGCGCAAAGGGTACCTGGGAAAGGAGTCAAAGTTGTCACTGGCGGAGATTTGAACGCGAACTCAGACTGTCTGACTAGAACGTTTTTCTTGAGATATTCTTTGACCTTTTCAAAAAAACGTGTATCCTTCGGAAAAAAAAAGTGCATCTTAATCTTTGCAGGCTAATGCGGGTGGTGGGTTGGCAGGAAGGGTTGCTCACACAGTACGTTCGGCCGTAGCCAAAAGAGTGGAGTTTCGGTAAGGAACATAGGAAGAAAAAAAAGAACAGATAGACAGAGGAGGTGCTTTCATGAGCTACCGAATATGGCAGCGAACCCCCCGGACAAGCACCCGAGGAAAGAAGATGAAAATGGCTCTTCATGGGCCATGGAGCCCGGCAGTTCAGGATTCGCCGGATGAGCAATTTCTGCGCTCCTGGTTGGAGCACGATTCAGACCCGGAGCACGACCCCTGTGGCCGCACTACCTGGGGCGTAATCTCTGGTCTAGCCCTGGCCGTTGGAGTCAGCGCGACCTTCTGGGTCGGTGTGGGGTGGATTATCTCCCGCATCTGATCCGGTAAAGCTTTTAACCGCAAAGGTCGCCAAGAGAAGCCGCAGAGAACGCAAAGAAATGCCCTTTCTCAGGTTTTCTTCGCGGCCTCCGGGGATTTCGCTTTGCGATCTTGGCGGTAAAAAGCTCTTTTCCCGCTCGCCACGCCGCTACTTGTCATAGCTCAGTAAAGACATCACGTCGTAGCCTTTGAGCTTCTCGCGGCCTCTAAGAAAACTCAACTCCACCACGAATCCCAACCCCGCGATCTTCGCCCCCAGCGACGCCGCCAGCTTTGCGGTAGCTTCGGCGGTGCCGCCGGTCGCGAGCAGGTCATCCACGATCAAAACCCGCTGACCTTTCTGGATCGCATCCTTGTGAATCTCAAGCGAGTTGGTGCCGTACTCGAGGGCGTAGTCGTATTTCACGGTTTCTGCGGGAAGTTTCCCGGGCTTGCGCACAGGAATGAATCCCGCGTTCAACCGATAAGCCAGCGCAGGCGCGAAGATGAATCCACGAGCCTCCATCCCCAACACCAGGTCGATGTCGTGAGCGATGTAATGCTCCGCCAATTTGTCGATCAGGGTGGCGAAGCCAGTCTTATCCTTCAAGAGCGTGGTGATGTCGTAGAACAAGATCCCGGGCTTGGGGAAATCTGGAACTTCGCGGATCAGATGTTTCAGCTGGTCGGCATTCATAGCGCCGGAAAGTGCCATCTACCACGCTCCTTCAATACGAAATGAACTCTGTCCCGGAACCGGGCGCGCCTCTGAGACTTCGACCGCGTCCACGCGAGCGGCGCGGGGCCCGTCGCGCAGCCGCGAGTGCAGGCCGGAAAGCTGGTCGCAGGTCCCCTGGGCAAGAACTTCTACGCTGCCGTCGTGATTATTGCGCACCCAGCCGGCAATGCCGAGAATGTGCGCTTCGCGCTCCACGAACCAGCGAAATCCCACGCCCTGGACACGCCCGCGAACGATAAATCGCCGCGCTTCGATTGGCTTTTCGGTGGAGGTCATAGATCGAATAACAATGTCATCCTGAGCGAAGAATCGGCCTCGCGAACGCGAGGCCGATTCGCAGTCGAAGGATCCCTATAACCTCGACCTTCCACGGGCGCTCCAAGGAGTTTCCATCGATCTTTGGAAGAATGCGTTGCCGCAATAACGTGGGCGTACAACGTAGCGATCCTTCGACTCCGCGAGCACGTCGCTTCGCGACGCTCGCGCTGCGCTCAGGATGACAAACCAAAGCTACGCGCGCGACAAGTACGCGCCTTCCGAAGTGTCCACCTTAATCTTCTCGCCCTCGTTGATGAATGGCGGAACCTGCACCACCAGGCCGGTCTCGGTCTTGGCGGCCTTGGTCACGCTGGAGGCGGTAGCGCTCTTCAGTCCGGGCTCGGTCTCGATCACGGTCAGAATCACGGTCTGCGGCAGCTCGATTCCGACTGCCTTGCCGTCGAAAAACTCCACTTTGATTTCGAGGTTCGGAATAAGATATTCGACCGCATCGCCAAGAATTTCCCGGGTCAGGTGGGTCTGCTCGTAGTTGGCGATGTCCATGAAGTAGTAGCTGTCACCATCGGCGTAAAGGAACTGCATTTCCACTTCGTCGACGTTCACCTTTTCGATGGGGTCAGGCGAGCGAAAGCGATGCTCAAACATGGCGCCGGTACGCAGGTTGCGCAGCTTGGCCTGAATGAAGGCGCGCAGGTTGCCGGGCGTGCGGTGTTCCACGCTGAAGACGGAGTGCAGATCATTGTTGTGCTTGATGATCATGCCGGGACGAAGCTGGGTGGCAGGGATCGACATCGCTTGTAAAATTCTCCTTGTACAATTGCGCTTTGCGGAGCCGGCGGAAGAGCTTGTCCCTTCGACGAGCTCAGGGCAAGCTCTGAGCAGCGCAGCGCGCCGAAGGTACGAGCAGGCCACAAAGTCCGCCGCCACGAGGGCATAAACCTTTATTTTACACTCAGGTGGGAGGGAAAAGAAACCTTCCCGCAAACGAACACATCGAAGTTCAGCGCACTCTTTCCCTATTGATTCGATTCGCAGGGGCGCCGCTCATAGAACATGCCTGGGGCCAACCGTCCCCGGCGGAAAAAGAGGGCTTCATGAGCAAGTCAAGTTATGAATCAGAAGGCAGCCACGTTGGAACCGCGGTCACATTTCTCCTGATTGGATTGGGCGCGGGCGCGCTGGCCGGACTGCTATTGGCTCCTAAAACCGGCAAGCAACTCCGCCGCGACCTCAAACGTGGCTACGATGACGCGCGCGACACCGTGGAAGATTGGGCTGAGGAGGCCAAAGACCGCGTTCGCGAAGCCGGCGATCGGGTGCGCGAAGTCACCGACAAGGTCAAAGATGTAGCCAGCCGCGGCGCCGAGATAGCCGAGGATCTGCGCGAACCTCTTCGCCGAGCCATCAACCGCGGTTAAATCCAGGGGCTTGGGGTCAGGGGCCAGGGCCGGAAATCAACTGCGAACCCCTTCTCTTCCCGCCAACCCTTTACCCTGGACCCTGGTCTCTAGCCCCTTCTCAGTACAAGTGAAAGTCCACCTCGACGGCAATCTGTGCGGCCACAGGTTGTCCGTTGAGAGTGGCCGGACGGAAGCGCCAGCGGCTGACGGCTTCCACCGCCCTTTCATCGAGCCCCATGCCCAGGCTTTGCTGGACGTGAATGTCATACGTCTTTCCATCTTTTCCGACCACCAGAACCAGCATCACCATGCCCTGCTGTTTCGCCTTGCGCGCTTCGTCGGAGAAGCCGGGCTCGGGATTGTAAATAACCTGGGGAACGGTCACGCCCGCTTTGCCCGCGGGAAAAATGCCGGGCGTGCCGTCGCCGAATCCTGGGCCCATCTTTGCCCCCACTCCGTCACAACAACCAAGACCGATTCCTCCCGCGCCCCCGGGTCCTTCGGATAGCGCTCGCACGAATTGCGATGAAGGATCTCCGATCTGCCCGCCCTGCGGCAGCTTGACCTCCGGCGCCACAACGAGAGTCTCCTGCACCGCCAGCTTCGGCATTGCCGTCGGTTGCATCACGGTGGGCGGGGCAAGCTGTTCGAGCGCGGCCACGGGGAGATTCCCGTGCGACGCGGGCAGCGAATCGTGGTTACCACCGCCTCCGCCGTTGCGACCGGAGAAGACCATGGGAAGTTCGTTGAACTGGGGAAGGCTCCCGGCAATTTCAGGCGTGCTCACGATTACGCAGCGGGTGAAACAGATCACAATGCCAAGGATTACAGCCTGCCCCACCAGCGAGAATACGAAGCTCTCGCGCTTGGTTCGGTAGAGGCCATTCGCCTCACCAGAAATGATCGAGAAGATGTTCGGGCCAGAAGGCCCGGAAGTTGCAGCAGTCATGGCGCGCCCCCGCGGAAAGTCTCAAGGACTTCGGACTCACTTGCGATGAGACGCAGGGGTTGGAAAAAAGGATTTCCCGCGAAAAAAGTTTGGCGGATCGAGGAGCCTCGGACGCTCTCTCATTTGTTATGACTGGCCGAAAATCGACGCGAAGACGCCTTTCATGCGATGCAGGAAGCCCTGGTTCTTTGGCTTAGCCTTAGCCGGCGGCGGCAGAACCTGAATCACCGGATCGATATGAACCTGTCGCGCCGACGAATCTTCCACGGGCAAGGCCGCCGCCTCCGTCACCGGAGCCGGGGCCGCGATTTCGGCGCGATTCTTCGCATTGAAGACGAAGGGCGCATCTACCTGGACGTGAACATCGCCCGGCTGCGATGCCGGCAGGGGCGCGGTTTCCGGGCCGTTCGATAATGTCGTGGGAGTGGTGGCTGGCGGGGGTACCGCAGCGGCGGGGGGCAGGGTTGAGTCCGCTGTAGGCGTGGAATCTCCGCCCAATCTCACTCGCGCCGGCAATCCGGCGCCGTGCAGTGGCGCACTTCGCGGAGCGGCCGTCCGCATCACCGGCACAGGCGTTGGGCATCCGCATTCCAGCGGAACGTTGGTGTCGACCCTGTCAATTTGCCCTGATCGAAACACCGCCTGCTCAGTCGGCCTTACCTGATAGATGCGATCGCCCATCAACTCCGAGACAATCGCCGAAGAAGTATTTCCTTTCAGGGAGCGCACGCAAGTATTGCCGCGCGCGTCGGCGCTGATGGCGAAGTGAAATTCTCCCGGCCCGGCAAACATGATCCGGAAATCGGGAGTAAGTACCGAGTCCGCCGACGCATTGAGCGAGTAGTGAGTCTCGAGCGCCCCGGTGCTGATACCCAGCATCAAGTCACGCTTGCTTTGCGAGGCCGTCACCGAAACCGTGGTTCCCGGGCAGACGCGAACTTCTCCGCCTCGCTCCAAACGAAGAACTGTCGTCTCCGATCCTGCTGTCACCGACGAATTGGAGCCGAGGCTACTGCTTGCCAACACCACATCGCCGGAGCCGCCGGTCAACGGGACTACAGCCGGGGTTGCGGTTGTTAAACTATTCGCCGCGGTGGTCGGCAAGGCCGCCGGCTTTCGGCCCGCATTCAAGTCCTCCGGCGGCCGCAAACGGATTAGCAGGCGCTTGCCCGCGCCATCCCAGGTATAGCCATAGGGCGCGAGCAAATCGAGAACGATACGGGTCACCGGAGGATCCTCTTGATACTGATCGACGCGGATGGCCAGAATATTTTCCTGCTTGATCAAGATCCGCTTGGGCACAGTTCCAACCCGCGAATTAGGGAGGTCGATAACCATGCGCGGCGGCGAATCCACCATGCTGACTTCTGGAATCACCGGGCTAGTGGAAAGAATTTCCACCGCGGGCACTCCGCGCTCATGCACGATTCGAACGCTCTTGATGGTGGGCGGCGGCCCAAACGTCTGTCCGGCAAGCGAGCCCGCCAGCAGCAGCGTAGTGAGTAGAATTTTGAGCGCAGGTCGCGGCAATGATTCCTCGCTGAGGGCTTGAGGAAAACATACCACTTGCGGCGTGACAATAGAAGAGACGGATGATGGACCGGCGGATGATGGACCAGCAGAAGACAATGCAGACCAGTGTCGAGTTGCGATCACGCCGTGAATAAAATGTCGTCCGGAGCGCCGGTTACGACGATCAGGCCTCAGGCAGGAACTCGTATTCTTCGATGACCGCGGCTACGGCGAGCTTGCCATCGTCCCCAGCTTCGTCCACTCGAACCACGTGGCCCTTGCACTGCACGCGAATGCTTTCCGTGAGCGTGATTTCGGGCGGAAGTGTTAACGTGAATCCGATAGGCGAGCCCTGAGCCACGGCGGCATTCAGATAAAAGCAAATCCCGCGAGCGCTGACGTCGCGAATCTTGGCGATCTCGCCGTGGTTGATGTTCTGGTCGTGGTCAACGGTTACCGGTATGTGGAGCGCGAAGCGTCGTGCAGCCCGCTTCTCTTGCTGGGACTCCGTCATGCGTTTCCTCCAAAGTGGCAGTTCGTTGGAAACTGATGAAGAGGATGCGCTGTACGTGCGCAATGGTCAATACCACCCTTGGGTCAGCGCGTAGCCCATTCAGGGGAGAAGGCGATTTCACGTGGCAGATTTCAGATTGTGGATTTGAGGCCGAGGGTTCGAAATCTGCCGTCTGAAATCGCTTCTGCTGTAAGCTGTCACTAGAGGCCTGCTTTGATCTTCGTGCTCGATAACTACGATTCATTTACTTACAACCTGGTCCAGTACATCGGCGAACTGGGTGCAAAGGTCGAGGTTCGCCGCAACAATGAAGTCACGGTGGCAGAGGTCGAGGCGATGGAACCGGAAAAGATCGTCATCTCTCCCGGGCCGTGCACACCGCGCGAGGCCGGCATCAGCATCGAACTGATCCGTAACGTCGCCGGGAAGATTCCGGTGCTGGGTGTATGCCTGGGACATCAGGCCATCGGCGAGGCTTTCGGGGGCCGAGTGGTTCGGGCCGCGCACCTCATGCACGGCAAAACCAGCGCCGTGATGCATGACAATAAAACCGTCTTTCAAGGCCTGCCCATGCCCATGACGGCTACCCGCTACCACTCGCTCATCGTCGAAGAAAAAGATTTACCGGCGGAACTCGAAGTGAGCGCATGGACCACCGAGAAAGACGGCGCCCGAACCATCATGGGCCTGCGCCATCGCCAGTACGCGGTGGAAGGCGTGCAATTCCACCCTGAGAGTGTGCTGACGGATGCAGGGAAAAAGCTGGTGGAGAATTTCCTGAAGCAGTGAGCAGTGGTGAGCTATGAGTGACCGGTAACTCCGCCCAATGAATTCAGAAGACGGTTGAGAATCTTGCCTACTTCGCATGTGCTTACCAGCAAACCATCGCTTTGACTACGCTCCATATATCCCAATTCCTGTGCCAGAAGAATATAGGTTTCCACTTCCATCAACGATCCACGCGCGTGTCCCAAAGATTGTTTGAATTCCGCCGTGGTCAGTCTCGCCTGACCCTCCGCAATGTTACTCGGAATGGAGACACCCGCGCGCCGCAACTGTGATACCAAGCCGCAGGTCTCAGTTTTAGGGAAATTGTCAGTGCCCTTGAAAATGTTCAGTACCAGGCTCATCGCCTTCTTCCATACGATGAGATCGCGATAGGACTGGATTATGGGCGTAACAGAAGTCGGCATGAATTCCACTATGCACTCTGCATGCTTCCACGTACTGTGATATTCGTCACCACACTGCTGTGAATTTCCGCAATCGGCACTGGCCACCCTCCACTGGTCACTGTCCACTGCCTCTTGCCATATCCACGGCGCGCAGCACTGCCTGCGCCTTATTCAGCGATTCCTGGAATTCGCTGGCCGGATTAGAGTCCGCGACAATGCCCGCTCCAGCCTGCAAGTACGCTTTCTTTCCTTGCATCAGCAACGTGCGAATGCCGATGCACGAATCCAGATTTCCTGCGAAGTCGGCATAAAGTACCGACCCTCCGTAAATTCCCCGCCGCGTCGGTTCGAGCTCTTCGATGATCTGCATGGCTCGCACCTTGGGCGCTCCGCTCAGCGTTCCCGCCGGGAAGCAGGCGGCGAACGCATCGAGCGCGTCGAGATCCTTGCGCAACGTACCTTCCAGCGCGGACACCAGATGCATGACGTGCGAGTAACGCTCAACATACATCAAGTCTTTCACTTTGACGGAACCGTATTCGCTGACGCGCCCCAGGTCGTTGCGGCCCAGATCGACCAGCATCACATGCTCCGCGCGTTCTTTTTCGTCGTGACGCATCCTTTGTTCAAGTAACAGGTCGGCAGCCTCGTCGCGCCCACGCGGATGCGTGCCCGCGATCGGCCTGTACTCCAGCTTGCGCCCGGTAACTCGCACCAACATTTCGGGAGATGACCCGAGAATGTGCGTATCGCCCGAACGCAGGAAATACAGGTATGGCGAGGGATTCACCTGGCGCAGCGCACGATAAAGATCGAACGGCGCAACTTCCGGAGTGAAATCGAGCCGCTGCGAAAGCACCACCTGAAAAATATCGCCTGCAGCAATGTATTCTTTGCAGCGCTCGACGCCGCGCAGAAAATTTTCGCGACGCGTTCCCGTATGAACTTTGAGCTTGCCAGACTTGGGCTTGGCCGACTTACGCCAGAGCGCGGGGCTGAGTCCCGCCGCCAGCTTCTTTTCTAGCAGAGCAATGTCTCGCAGGGCGTGATCATAGGCCTTGCGTGGATTTTCGCGCGCGACGTCCGCGGTGGCTACGATGTGAATCTGGTGGCGGAGGTGATCGAACGCCAGTAGCCGATCGAAGAACATCAGCTCTGCATCGGGCAGGAGCAGATCATCTTTGGCGTGATCGCCAATCTTCTCTAGCTGCCGCACGACATCGTAGGCAAAATAACCCACTGCGCCGGCCGTGAACGGCGGCAGCCCTGGAATGGTCGCCGGCTCGTGCTCGCGGAGTAACCGCTTCACCAACGCGAAGATGTTGTCTTCGATGGTCTCGCGCCGCCGGCCGCGCGCAATCTCGAGCGTCCCCTGCCGCGCCGTAACCCGCATGTAGGGCCGTGCGCCCAGAAACGTGTAGCGCCCGATCTGCTCACCCCGCTCCACCGACTCCAGCAGAAACGCGTGCGGTTCGTTTTCAGCAATCGCCAGGAATGCGGAAACCGGCGTAAGTAAATCGGCACTCACCGACTTCACCACCGGGACCAGCGTGGCCTCACGGGCGAGACGGGAGAATTCTTTGAAGTCAGGCTGCAGCATCGGTTGGGATCCCGGCCGCGCGGCGGCGGTTTTTTATTATAGGGGACATCGGCTGGGATCTGAATCGGCACCAGCGCCCCGAACTCGCTGGGGATTTTCTTCGCGAACTCTGCGGCTCGTCCTTTGCGTCCTTCCCGGTCAAAAGCTTTTAATCTGGAAATAAAGGCTGGGCCGTTACTTCTCCGCTTCGCGAATCAGCACGACGTCGGACTCCCGGTGCCCGCGAATGATCGCGAGTTGCTTGCCGTCAAACGAATAATCGAAGTCGCGAATGAACTCCGACTTGAAGTCGCTAAGTTGTTTCCCGGGTGAGCCGTCAAGATTCTGCTGCCACAGGTTATCGGTCTGCCCGTCGCGGACTGGATAAATGATGCTCTTGCCGTCGCGCGTAAACAAGATCGGCCCATCGCCAAACATCACGCCATATTCGGCGCGCGGCCGTTCAAAATCCAGGAATCGGATGGGCTGTCTGAAATCCGGGGACAACAACCCCAGCCTCTCCTTTGTATCCGAGCCGGAGTGTTGGGTAACGATCGCCACCACCTTCCCGTCCGGCGAGACCGTGATCCGCCCGAAGGAGGCGTAATCGGGATACTGCTGTGATGCGCCTCCGTCGAGCGCTACCCTGTCGAACTTTGCGTCCGCATCCTGGTAGAAAACACTCTTGGAGTCGGCTGAGCAAGTCGGAGCGAAGTCAAACTTCCCGCTCGTTAGCTCCTTAACATTTCCGCCATCCGCATCCGCCCGATAGACATGAGCATGGATCTTGCTTGACGCCAGGGCCATGAAGACCAGCTGTCCGTCCGGGCAAGAATGTGCGAAGCCTGGAAAATGAATCTGTGAAAATAACGGCGTCTTGGCGCCCGAGTCGGGATTGAGCAGCGTAACCCCAGTATTGGCCACAGACATAAGTAGCCGCCCATCGCGCGTCCAGCCCACCTCGTAGCTGGGAGAACCCTCCATCGCGAGCTGCCGAGCCTGAGCACTACTGGCGCCGGCAGGCATCACCGACGCAGTATTGTGCGTCTGCCGCTCCACCGCCGCCAAGGTATGGCCGTCGGCGGCCAGGCTCAGATCGACATAAGAGTTAGTGTCGCGCGTCACCGCTGAGACCTTGCCCGACGGATACGCAACGTGAACGATCTGATTCTGGCCGGAAAACACCGGCACAGCCAAAGCCAGCAACCCACTGCCATCCGGCAGCCACGCTGGCCGCGTAAAGTACAAGTCCTTCGAAAGCAGGAAGTCTTTGCGCTTCCCGGTCTCTGCATCGAATGCAGCCATTCCGCCCAGCGCATCCCCCGGCAGCGAAAGCGCCATCACGATAACCTTGCCGTCCGGCGACCACGC
>Ga0302326_10024204_pt1 | contig 12356 bp, 3 predicted proteins | sample Palsa_T0_3_FD_202264 | JGI IMG/M metagenome (GOLD analysis project Ga0302326, IMG submission 202264) | Peat permafrost microbial communities from Stordalen Mire near Abisko, Sweden - Palsa_T0_3 | ecosystem: Environmental > Terrestrial > Soil > Palsa > Peat permafrost | place: Sweden: Abisko...
GTCGCGGATGTCGCGCCGACGGTCGTTATCACTGGGCAGCCGGGCAGCAGCACGCCCGAGGGAACGGCGATCAATCTTGGGACGAGCATCACACAGGTAGGTCCCAACGACAGCGTCGCCTCGTACGCATGGAGCGTCACCAAAGACGGCAGCGCCTTCACGCTGCCCAATGGGACGACGACCGACGCGGACACATTTTCCTTCACGCCGCCGACAAAGGGGAATTACATCGCGACGGTTATCGTCACCAACGTCGCCGGCGGGCAGGCGCAGAAGAGCACGGGCACGCTGGTTGTTGATAATGTGCCACCGACGGTCGCGATCAGCGGCGAGCCGGGCACTTCGATCGACGAGAGCAGCACAGCGGTTACCCTCACCGCTACGCCGACTGAGCCCGGGAGCGGTCATACGTTCAGCTACGCCTGGACCGTGACCAAGAACGGCGACGCGTATACATTGCCCGATGACACGGACACGAGCAGTTCCACCTTCACGTTCACACCCGATCAGGCCGGAAGCTATGTGGCCAAATGCGTCGTCACCGATGGAGATGACGCACAGGGCACTGGCACGAGCACGGCCATCACAGTCAATGCGGTTGCGCCAACCCTCACCCTCAGCGGCGAACCCAACGGCAGCATTGGAGAAGGAACGGAAGTTTCACTGACCACCACGACCACCGACCCGGGCGCCGGTGTCACGTTTAGCCATTCCTGGTTGGTGACCGTGAACGGGCAAACCTGGGCGTGGCCTTCGGGCAGCGCGATCTACGAAACTTACCTGAATTTCACGCCGAACATGCCCGGCACTTATGTCGTGACCGCGTATGTGACTGATTCGGAGGGCGCATCCTCGAGCCAGACGTCGCAGGACATCATTGTTACGGCGGTGAATCCCACGGTTGCCATCAGCGGCGAACCGAGCGATCCGATCAACGAAGGCAACACTATAAATCTTACCGCCGCGGCGAGCAGCCCGCGCCTCGATGACACCTTCAGCTATGTCTGGACGGCAACGCGAGACGGCAATGCCTTCACCTTCCCTGATGGAGTGGACACAACTTCGGCTGGGCTCACATTCACGCCCACGCTCAAGGGGGATTACGTCTTCACGGCGACGGCCACGGATATTGACAGCGCCGTTGGATCTTCCGACAGCAGCACCGTCACCGTGGATAATGTGCCTCCAACGGTCGCGATCAGCGGCGAACCCAACGGGCCCATCGGCGAAGGCACGGGCATCGCGCTTACCGCCACACCCACCGAGCCGGGCACCGAAGGCGGATTCACTTATCTGTGGAGTGTTACCAAGGACGGGAGCGCCTTTGCGCTCCCCAATGGAGTTGCGGCCACCAATTCCACGCTCGATTTTACGCCTGTCAATAAAGGCTCGTACGTCGCGACTTGCGTCGTCACAGATGCCGAAAGTGGCCAAGGCACGGGTGTGAGCACGGCCATGGCGGTCGATAACGTTCCGCCGACGGTCGTCGTCACTGGAACCACCGGCCCCGTGACCGATGGTTCGACGCTCTCGTTCTCCGCCAGCGCTACTGAGCCCGGGTCCAACACGCTGAGCTATCTGTGGACAGTGAAGCGCAACGGCCACGCGATTACGCTGCAAAATGGGATCAACACGACCTCGTCCACGCTGAGCTTCGCGACCGAGCGTGCGGGATCGTTCGTTGCCACATGCACCGTGACCGATTCGGAAAGCGGTGTCGGCAGCGGCGCAAGCAGCGCGGTCACCGTTACGGATGTCGCGCCCAGCGTAACCGTCAGCGGCGAGCCACAGAGCTCGGTTCCCGCGGGAACCGCCGTCGCTCTCACCGCCGCCGCCACCGATCCGGGGGCGCTGGAGACGTTCACCTATGCGTGGACCGTCACCCGCAATGGGTCGGCGTACACATTGCTCAATAGCGTTGCCACGAATCAGTCGACACTGGATTTCACGCCGGATCGCGTTGGCAACTATGTCGCCACTGTAGTCGTCACCGATACCGATGGGGGCGCTACGACGGTGAGTTCGCAGACGATGGGCGTCACGGATGTGGCTCCGACCGTCACCGTCACCGGTCCTGTATCGGCGACGAACGAAGGCCAGACGATCACCTTCGCCGGCTCGGCGACGAATCCGACGATCGACGACACGTTCACCTACTCGTGGAGCGTCACGCGCAATGGTTCGGCGTTCACCGTTCCCAATGGCACAAGCACGACCGGCACATCGCTGTCGTTTGTCGCACCATCAGGCGGAACCTACCTGGCTACTGCGTCGGTCACCGATTCTGCCGGCAGCGTTGGCACCGGCAGCGCATCGGCAACCGTGAATTACGTTTTGCCGACCGTCACCATTTCCGGCGCGCCAAATAGCGCGATCTCCGCTGGCGCGGCCGTCAATCTCACGGCCAATGCTGCCGAGGCGGGCTCGGGTCATACCTTCAGCTATGCGTGGAGCGTTACGCGCGACGGCTCGGCTTACACACTGCCCAACAGCGTGGCGACCAATGCGTCCACGCTCAGCTTCAACCCGGGTCGGGCCGGCAGTTTCGTCGCAACGGTGGTGATCACTGATGAAGTCACCGCCACCGCAACGGCGAGCACCGCGGCAATTACTGTGCAGGATGTGGCGCCGACCGTCGGTATCAGCGGCGCTCCGCAGGCTTCGATCTCCGAAGGCACCGCGGTATCTCTGACTGCGACAGCCACCTCACCCGGCGCGGATGAAACGTTCACCTATCAATGGAGCGTCACCAAAGGCGGGGTTGCGTATACGTTGCCAAACAGCGTTACGACCAACACCAACACGCTCAATTTCACCCCCGGGCTTGCCGGCAGCTTCGTTGCGAGTGTGACGGTGACCGATCTGGACGGCGGCGTAAAAACCGCGTCGACGGCTGCGATGGTCGTTTCGGCGACGACGCCGACTGTTACTGTCTCGGGCGCGCCCGGCACGTCGATCAACGCCGGCACGGTGGTCAATCTTTCGGCATCGGCAAGCGACAGTGGAGCTGGCGAGCAGTTTGGATATGCCTGGAGCGTCACGCTCAATGGCCAGCCGTACAAGCTGCCGCAAGGCACGGTGACCAATGGGTCGAGCTTCAGTTTCACCACGACCGATGGCGGGCTCTATGTCGCGACCGCGGTGGCGACCGATACCAGCGGCCAATCCGCCAGCGGCAACGGCGGCAACATCATCGTCAACTCGGTTCCACCAACGGTGACGATCACCGGCACGCCGGTGAGTGCGATAAATGAAGGAACCGCAGTTTCGCTGACGGCGGTTCCGGCCGATGCGGACAGCGCAGACACGTACAGCTATGCCTGGAGCGTCACCCAAAACGGCAATGCGTTCGCATTGCCGCAAGGTACGGTGACCAATGCCGCGAACTTCACGTTCACTCCGAATGATCCGGGCGCATTTGTCGCAACCATTCTGGTTACCGACAAGGCCAACCTTACCGCCACGACGACGGCGTCGATTACGAGCAATGATGTCGCACCGACCGTCTCGATCGCAGGCGCTCCGCAAGCACCGGTTGGGGTAGGCACGGTGCTGTCCTTTACCAGCAGCACCTCGAGCATTGGCGCCAGCGACACCATCTCCAGTTATGCGTGGAGCATCACAAAGAACGGCAGCGCCTACACACCGCTGGGTAGCCCCGCGACCACCGGCGCTTCCTTCAGCTTCACCCCCGACGGGAAGGGCACGTATGTCGTCAGCCTTGCGGCAACCGACAATTACGGCCAGACCGGCACAATCAGCACAGCGCCCCTCACGATTCGAGCTGTCCCGCCGGTGGTGAACATCACCGGTACCACGGGCCAGATCAACGAAGGCGATCCCATCAGCCTGACGGCTGCCGCGACCGACCCGAGCACGGGCGACACGTACACGTATGCGTGGACCGTCACCCGCAACGGCTCGGCCCTTGCGCTGCCCAATAGCGTGGCAACCAACGCCGCAACGTTGAATTTCACCGCCCCCCGTTCCGGCACGTACGTGGCAACCGTCACGGTTACGGACATGGACGAAGAGCAGACGATCGCGACCAGCTCGTCGATCGTGGCCGAGGATGTCGCGCCGACGGTTACCATCAGCGGCGAACCAAACGGCGCGATCGCGGAAAACAGCGCGGCTGTCACGCTCACTGCCACGCCGACCGAGCCGGGCAGCGGGCAGACTTACACCTACGCCTGGAGCGTGACCAAGGATGGGTCGGCATACGCGTTGCCCAATAGCGTGGCGACGAATGCGGCAGCACTCACGTTCACTCCCGGCCGCACGGGCAGCTATGTTGCAACTTGCGTGGTCACCGACGGCGACAGCGAAACGGGCTCGGCCTCGAGCACGACGATCGCAGTGAGCGCTGTCGATCCCACCGTCACTATCGCCGGCACACCGTCAGGTTCGATCGGCGAAGGAACAGCCGTGGCGCTGACCGCGACGGCGACCGATCCGGGGATCGGCGATACATTCAGCAATGCATGGGAGATCACCAAAGACGGTCAAGCCTACACACCGGCCAATGGCACGGTTCTGAACACCGCGGCGCTCAACTTCACGCCGGGCCAGCCGGGCGCTTACGTCGCCACCTGCACCGTTACCGATGCCGACAGCGCTGTTGGGTCCAACACATCATCCTTCACGGTCACGACCGTGAATCCGACGGTGACCATCACCGGAGCGCCCAGCGGCTCGATAGGCGAAGGCGCGGCGGTAAGTTTGACCGCCTCGGCGAGCAGTCCGCGAACGAGCGATACCTACACCTATGCATGGAGCGTCACCCTCGGTGGACAGGCGTACACGCTTCCAAATAGCGTCGTGACAAACGCCGCCGCCCTCAGCTTCACGCCCGGCCAGCCTGGCACGTTCGTTGCGACCTGCACCGTCACCGACATCGATGGCGCAGTTGGCACGGCTAGCAAGACAATGACGGTGACAACGGTAAACCCGACGGTGACAATCACCGGCGCGCCGACCAACTCGATCGGCGAAGGCACAGCCGTCAGCCTGACCGCCAGTGCCACCAGCCCACGAACCAGCGACACTTACACGTACGCATGGGCCGTCACCCTGGGTGGCCAGCCGTTCTCGCTTCCCAACAGCGTGGCCACCAATGCCGCCACCTTCAACTTCACCCCCGACCAGCCCGGCGCCTTCGTCGCGACCTGCACCGTCACCGATATCGATGGCGCGATCGGCACGGGCAGCAAGTCGATGACCGTGACCACAGTGAACCCTGTCGTCACTCTCACCGCTGCGCCGAGCATCTCGATCGGCGAAGGAACAGCGGTCAGCCTAACCGCCAGCGCCACGAGTCCTCGCACCAACGATACCTACACCTACGCATGGGCCGTCACCCTTGGCGGCCAGGCGTACGCGTTGCCCAACAGCGTTGCCACCAACGCCGCCACGCTCGACTTCACCCCCGGCCAGCCCGGCACATTCGTCGCCACTTGCACCGTCACCGATGTGGACGGCGCGGTCGGCACCGGCAGCACGTCATCGATCACGGTGACGACAGTGAATCCGACGGTGACCATCACAGGAGCGCCGAGCGCTTCGATCGGCGAAGGTACCGCCGTCAATCTGACCGCCACCGCCAGCAGCCCGCGAACCAGCGACACCTACACCTACGCGTGGGCAGTCACACTGGGTGGCCAGCCGTTCAGCTTGCCCAATAGCGTCGCCATCAATGCGGCCGCACTCAGCTTCACGCCGGGCCAGCCGGGCGCTTACGTCGCCACCTGCACGGTTACCGATGCCGACGGCGCCGTTGGGTCCAACGCATCATCCTTCACGGTCACGACCGTGAATCCGACGGTGACCATCACCGGCGCTCCGACCGGCTCGATCGGCGAAGGCACAGCCGTGAGCTTGACCGCCTCGGCGAGCAGTCCGCGAACGAGCGACACCTTTACATACGCATGGAGCGTCACACTCGGCGGGCAGGCGTACACGCTTCCAAATAGCGTCGTGACAAACGCCGCTGCCCTCAGCTTCACGCCCGGCCAGCCCGGCGCTTATGTCGCAACCTGCACCGTTACGGACATCGATGGCGCGATCGGTACCAAGACATCCTCCATCACGGTGATAGCGGTCAATCCGACCGTGATCATCACTGGCGCTCCGACCGGCTCGATCGGCGAAGGCACGGCGGTGAGTTTGACCGCCTCGGCGAGCAGTCCGCGGACGAGCGATACCTACACCTATGCATGGAGTGTCACACTCGGCGGACAGGCGTACACGCTTCCCAATAGCGTCGCGACCAACGCCGCTGCCCTCAGCTTCACGCCGGGCCAGCCAGGTGCTTACGTCGCGACTTGCACGGTTACGGATGTTGACGGAGCGATCGGTACCCAGACATCAACGATGACGGTGACCACGGTGAATCCGACCGTGAACATCACGGGAGCGCCCGGCGCATCGGTGGGCGAAGGAACAGCGATCAGCCTGACCGCCGTTGCCAACAGCCCGCGGAGGAGCGACACCTATACCTACGCATGGAACGTCACACTCGGCGGCCAGCCATTCACTCTGCCCAACAGCGTCGCTACCAACGCGGCCACGCTGAGATTCACGCCCGGCCAGCCGGGCAGCTTCGTTGCGACGTGCACGGTAACGGACATCGACAGCGCGATTGGCACGGCCAGCACGGGGCCGATCACGGTGACGACGGTGAATCCGACAGTGACCATCGCCGGCGCGCCGACCACCAGCCCCGAAGGAACGGCAATCAATCTGATCGCCCACGCCAGCAGTCCGAGAACCAGCGACACCTTTACCTACGCATGGAGCGTTACCAAAGATGGCAATGCGTTCACGCTGCCAAACAGCGTTGCCACCAACGCAGCCACGCTCGGTTTCACGCCGACGGTTAAGGGCAGTTATATCGCCAGCGTGGTGGTGACAGATGTGGATAGCGCCAGCAAGACCACATCGACCGGCGCGATGGCGGTTGCTAACGTGCCGCCGACTGTATCGATCGTCGGCTTGCCCAGCAACGACATCCACACCGGCGATAGTATCTCGCTCTCAGCCCAGGCTACCGAGCCGGGCGCGGGTGCGTACACCTATGCGTGGACGCTCACCAAGAATGGTGTCTCAGTCGCAACCAGCACGACTTCGACCCTCACGGGCATCGCCAAATTGGCGGGAACCTACAATGTGAATTTGACCGTGACCGACGGTGAGGGTGGCGTGGGAACCAAATCGGGTGTCATCACGGTGGACGATGTCGCTCCGACCGTTGCCATCACCGGCGCTCCCAGCACCAGTCCAGAAGGAACCGCGATCAGCCTGGGCAGCACCGCCACCGATCCGGGCACGCAGTTTGGCGAAACACTGACGTATGCGTGGACCGTCACACAAAACGGGAACCCGTATCAGGTCTTTAACGCCACCGCTTCAAGCTTTCTCTTCACGCCCAATGAGTACGGGACGTATGTGGCTATGCTGACGGTCACCGATTCGCAGGGGACCGCGACCACTGCCTCCAAGACAATCACCGTCACCGATGTGGCCCCGACTTCAACACTGGCGGCGGTGCCGACGGCCCTGTTAAGCGCGCCCATCACCTTCACCGGCTCGCTTGCCGACGCGGGCTCGGCAGATACGCATACGGTTCTCTGGAACTACGGCGATGGCACAACCCAGACCTTCAACGCCACCGCTGCCAACGCCCTGACCCCGACTCACGCTTATTCAACCCCCGGTCAATACACCGCAACAATGACGGTGACCGACAGCGGCGGGTTAACGAGCGTTTCCACCACGACGGTGAACGTCGTCGCGGCGATGGTCACCACCGATCCGTTCGCTTCGGGCAAGACGGCCCTGTTCATCAATGGAAACGGCAGCAATGAGGTGATCAAGTTCTATTCGCTGCCCAATAGCCGAATCAAGGTGACGGTCAATGGAGCGACCCTGGGCACTTTCGCGCCCACGGGCCACATCATCGCCAATAGCTACGGCGGCAGCGATACCCTCTCGATCGCTTCAACGATCACCAATCCCGCCGTGCTCTACGCCGGCGCGGGCACCGATACCCTGATCGGCGGTGGCGGAAACAACATCCTCGTCGGGGGAGCCGGCAACGACACGCTCGACGCCGGCGCGGGCCAGGATATTTTGATCGGCGGCGCGGGCAAGGATACGCTCAACGGCGGAACGGGCAGCGATCTGCTGATCGGCGGCGATACGATTTTCTCCACCAATCAAACGGCGCTGGCTGCCATCGCCGCTCAGTGGACACGCACGGATGAATCGTTCGCAACGGTCGTCCACCAGTTGCACAACACCCAGACGGGCTCGTTGTCCAACCCGTATTACATTGGTTCCTCGACCATCACGGATGTGAGCGACGACGAAACCCTCTCTGGAGGCAGCGGACGTGACTGGATCGTGATCGGCAACGGTGACGTGGTTCAGAATTACGTCGCTTCGCGGGATGTGGAGAATGCTTCCGCCGCCAGCAAGCCGCACGTGCCGGCATCATCGAAGAAGCCAAAGTAGCGGCGAGCTACCAGAGTCTAGCGCCCCCGCGGAGCGGGGCGCTAACGGTAGAAATGAAGCTTATCCATTAGCCCTCCACTGTACCGGGGCTGGACGGCTTACGATTTCTTCGAGGCGAAATCGCGCATGAAGTTGGCGAGCGATTGCGCTCCTTCAACCGGCATCGCATTGTAAATGCTCGCGCGAATTCCGCCGACGGTTCGATATCCCTTGAGCCCATAGAGCCCATTCTTTGCCGCCGTTTTGACGAACTCATCGGCCAGCTCATCGGTGGGCAGGCGATAGGTGACGTTCATGTGCGATCGCTGGTCCTTGATCGAAACCGTCCCCTTGTAGAAGCCGTTGCTGGAATCGATCGCATCGTAGATCAGGCCGGCCTTGGCGGCGTTGCGTTTCTCCATGCTGGCCAATCCGCCCTGGGCTTCGAGCCAGCGAAAGATTTCCAGCAGGACGTAAACGCCGAAGGTGGGCGGCGTGTTGATCATCGATTTGTTTTCCGCCTGATCCTTGAAGCTCCACAACTTGCTCGGCGTTTTTTTCTGCTTGGGATACATGTCCTTCCGTACGATCACCAGCACAACGCCCGCGGGACCGAGGTTTTTTTGCGCTCCGCCGTAGACCAGAGCGCAGTCCCCGACCGGATGGGGACGCGAGAGGAATTCGCTGCTGGCATCGACAATCAGATTTGGATGCTTGGGCCAGACCGGCAGGCGATGGCCGTGAACCGTTTCGTTGGAGCAGACGTGGAAATAATCGGCCGCCTCTGAAAGCTTCCATTCACCCGGCACGGGGGAATGATCGAAATTGCTCGATTCGCTGGTGGCGACGACATTCAGTTTGCCGACTTCCTTGCCGAACGAAACGGCCTTCTTGCTCCATTCTCCGCTGACCAGGTAATCCGCTGAATTGTGGAGAAAGTTCATCGGAATCGTCGTGAAGAACTGCGTGGCTCCGCCCTGAAGGAACAGCACATCGTGCCTGTCGGAGAGGCCGAGCAGTTTCTTGCAGCGGGAGATCGCTTCATCGTTCACGCCTTCGAATTCCTTGCCGCGATGGCTGACCTCGGCGATGCCATATCCTTTGCCTTCATAATCGAGGAGGGCGGTGGCGGATTTTTCGAGCACTTCCGTCGGCAGCATGGCCGGGCCAGCACTGAAATTGAAAATGCGATGAGACATGGTTGGGTCCTTCCTTGTGTTTGTTTGGAATCATTAGTCCCTTCGCGTTTAATCAGGAATTCAAACTGCCTTCCACTGTTCGCGAAGGTAATCGAGCGAACGCTTGCCGACCACTGATACTTCGCCGCCGAGGGCTTCGATGCTGACGGGCCCATCGTATCCGCTGGCTTTGATCACGGCGAAAAACGGACGGTAATCGGCGACGCCGCTTTCGCCGGGGAATACCCGGCCGACTTTGTCGGCGACGTGCACGTGCTTGATCAGCGGCATCAGCCGCTTGAGGTCCTCCAGCGAATCCTCTTCCAGCCAGAAGTGGTAGCTGTCCACCAGCAATCGAAAATTGGGATGGGCGACGGCATTCACGAGCCGGGCGGATTCGTCCACGCTGTTGAGCACGTTGGATTCGCCCCGATTGAGCGGTTCGGCGACGACGGTGATTCCATTGGGAGCCGCCGCCTCGCCGGCCAGTTTGCTGAAAGTGATGATCTGCCTCCATGCGATGTCACAAGAGAAACCCTCGGGGATTTTGCGCGCCGCGCCGCTGCCGAAGACAACGGTCTTCATCCCGCAGCGCCCGGCGCGCGACATCAACCGGGTCAGGTAGGTCTTCTGCGCCTCGTGATCCACATCGGGCCCGGTGACCCGAAGCGTCCCTGGAAGCAAAACATTGCCGGCGAAGATCGGCAGGGGGGATGCCCTGGCGACGTCGAGCCCTTTCCATTCCGAATCAGAGACGGTTGGCTGCGTGAGGGTTTGCACCATCACTTCCAGAAAATCAGCGCCAGCGGCCTTCACCTCGGCAGCCTTGTCCAGCGGAGCACAGATACCCAATTTCATCGTGTTGGCCTTTCCTCGTCAGAGGGGCAAATGATAGGTGGGGAATGGGCAATGAACAATGATGAATGAACAATGAACAATGGCATAACGGAGACGATCGCTCCTCATTCATCATTCCTCATTGATCAATCATCATTTCTCGGCCGCAATCACCCGCGCGGTGCGAGGCCGTCGGGGGTGACAAGGAGCAGTTTCTCGGTCACCTGATGCGGCATCTGGCGGAAATCATCGGCGATCTTGTCCTTGAGGCGGGCGACGGTTTCCTCGTCATTGCGAAAGCAAAGCAAGATGTCGCGATTGGGAATCCCCGCCGCGAACGGGCTGCCCAGGTGCTCGCGCAGGCGCTCGTGCAAGGTCGGCAGCAAAATCCGGCTCGCGTCGAAGCCGTCCATCGTCTGGAAGAGAATCAGATTCACCTCGCCATCTTCATCGGCGGCGGCGTGGGCGCTGATCGACTCGCTGCGGGCGACGAGATTGGCGATGGCCACATGGTGAAGGTCGTCGAGCGTCATGTTCCAGCGCAAGAAAACGGCCTGTGGAATGTAGGCGATCGTGCGATCGCTGTCGATCGCGTAGGCGATCTGCAAGCCGTCGATGAGCGGTTCGGTGACGATCGCCGCGCCATCGTCTTGCGTTTCGCTTTGCAGAAGGATCATCGGAAGAATGCGATCCTTCACTCGATCAAAGGACGGATCCTGATCGGGCGTGCCTTCGGCGGCGCGCAACAACTCCACCGCCCAACGTTCCACATGATGCTTCACATCCTCGGGCCGAAGCAGCGACATGCGATACAGATTTTCCAGCGAAGCAATGTGCCCGTTGATTCTCAATGCAAACGATTGTTCGGCGCGGGCGATTTTTACCAGCGGAAAACGAGACCGCACGATTTCGATCACCTGGCGTGAAAACTGATCGCGAGTCGCCTCGGGCATGGTGCAATTGTAGTCTCAAGACTGTCCGTTGGCGACTGCGGGAATGAAGCTAACGATCATTCAGTAACGTGATCAAATCATCCGAACTATAAATTCCATCCAGCAGCTTCGGTCGATCCGTGCCGGGCAGGTAGAGCGCCGTCAATGGAATCGCACGCGCTGGATCGAGCTTATCCAATAACGAACCAGCCGCGGTGCCGTCATAGGTGACATCGGCTTTGACCATGATGACATCGCGGTCGCGCACCGCGGCGATCACCTTCGGATCGTGCAGGACGAAGGCTTCGATGTAATGGCAGTTGCCGCACCACGTCGCGGTGAAATCGACGAGCACTGGTTTCCCCGACGCCTTGGCGGCGGCAATGGTTTGCTCGCTGTAAGGTTGCCACTCGAACGGCCGACCGGCGAGCCGGCGAGTGACGAAGAAAGATGGCACCACAAACAGCAGTGCGATGCAGACGGCGATGACCCGCGCTTGACCTCGCGGCGTGACTTGCAAAGTCCGCACGATGAGAAATACGCCCGCGGCGGCGATCACGGCAAAGAGCGTCCACCAGAAAGCCGAATCAGAAATAAAACGCTCGTACAGCGGCTGGGCGAAATAAACGGCGGCGGCGAGCAGGAGGAATCCCATCATCTGCTTGACCACTTCGGCCCAGGGCCCGGTGCGAGGGAAGTTGCGGGCAACTTCGGGAAAGGCGCTAAGCACGAAGTACGGGAAGGCCATGCCCACGCCGACGGTCATGATCAATGCCACGCCGATCGAGGCTGGCTGTGAGAGCGCCCAGGTGAGCAAAAAGACGAACATTCCGAACGTACATGGCGTTGATAAAGCGGCCGTTAGCACGCCGAACAAAAAGTTCCCTGTGTACGTGTCATGTCGGGGCGTGAATCG
>Ga0302326_10024205_pt1 | contig 12356 bp, 10 predicted proteins | sample Palsa_T0_3_FD_202264 | JGI IMG/M metagenome (GOLD analysis project Ga0302326, IMG submission 202264) | Peat permafrost microbial communities from Stordalen Mire near Abisko, Sweden - Palsa_T0_3 | ecosystem: Environmental > Terrestrial > Soil > Palsa > Peat permafrost | place: Sweden: Abisko...
AGGATTGACAGAATCAAGGGCCAGTGTGAAGGTAGAAACCCATGACCGGCTCTCAGATTCTTCTCTTTGCATTTCTCATTGGAATTCTCTCGGGCTTGCGCTCGCTCACTTCCCTCGCGGTCACGTCCTGGGCCGCGCATCTGGGCTGGCTCAAGCTGTATGGCCAGCTCGCGCTGGTCGGCACCTTGCCCGCCGTCATCATTCTCACGGTGCTGGCATTGGCCGAACTGGTGGCCGACAAACTGCCGTCGACTCCCAGCCGCACCGCGCCCGCCGGCCTAACTGCGCGCATCTTTACGGGCGCCGCGACGGGCGCCGCGCTGGCCATCGCCGGCGCGCAGATAGCCATCATGGGCGTGTTGCTGGGCGCTGCCGGCGCGGTTGCCGGCACCTTCGGCGGCTACCAGGCGCGCAAGCGGCTGGTGAAAGCGCTGGGCACGCCCGACTATGTGGTCGCCATGCTGGAGGATCTCGTGGCCATTGGCGGCTCGCTGTGGATCGTTTCGCGTTTTTGATTTCGCCCGTCGCGCCCGCGATCTCCGCTAAGTCTGCTTCTCATATACGTAAAAGCCGCGCCCGGACTTGCGGCCCAGACGGCCCTCCGCGACCATCTTCCGCAGCAGGGGACACGCGCGATACTTGGCATCGCCAAAGCCCTCGTGCAGCACTTCCAAAATATCCACGCACACGTCCAGACCGATGAAATCGGCCAGCTCCAGCGGACCCATGGGATGGCCCATGCCCAGCTTCATCACCGTGTCCACGGACTCCGCCGTGGCCACGCCCTCCTGCACGCAAAAAGCCGCCTCGTTGATCATGGGCATCAGCACGCGGTTGGACACAAACCCCGGCGAATCGTTCACCGCCACCGGCTTCTTGCCCAGCCTGCGGCAAAGCTCCATCACCGTTTCAAACGCAGCCGCGCCGGTCTGGCGACCGCGGATCACCTCCACCAACTCCATCACCGGCACCGGATTCATGAAGTGCATGCCCACGAAACGCTCCGGCCGGCCGGAGGCCGCCGCCAGCGCGGTCACGGATATGGAAGACGTATTCGTCGCCAGGATCGCTTCCGGCCGTGCGGCCCTGCCGGCCTCCTCCAGCACCCGGCGCTTCAGCTCGATTTTCTCGGGCACCGCCTCGATCACCAGATCGGCGCGCGCGATGGCGCCCAGTTCCGTCGCGCATTCAACGCGCGCGAGGATACGCGCTTTTTCGCCCTCGACGATCTTTCCTTTTTTGATCTCGCGGTCGAGATTGGCGGAGATGCGCTGCACGGCGCGCTCCAGAAAAGTTTCCTGCACGTCGCGCAGAATCACGCCGTAGCCGGCGCGCGCGAACACATGGGCTATGCCGTTGCCCATGGTGCCGGCCCCCAGCACCGCGACGCTGCGAATGGCGTCAATCTCCATGCGTTGCTTCCAGAGGAAATCCCGCGCTGCTGGGATGTACGGATATCGCGAAATTCACGGGTGTCATCTCCGGCTGTGCCGCCGCTCGGCCAGGTAACGCGCGCCCGCCGCGATCAGCAGTAACCCTCCGGCCACCGCCAGCGCGATGGGTGTCCTGCGAAACATCTCGTTCTCTCCGCCCTGCATCGCCGGCGGAGCAAACACCGTCGGCGCCAGCGTGCCCATCACGAATCCCAGCGCCAGAACCAGCCCCACCGTGGCCAATTTCCCCGCCGCGGCCCCCCAGATCCATCGCAGCGCGGCGGCCAGCAGCAGCGCCAGGCCGGCGAAAAGCATCAGCATGGAAATGAGCGTCAGGGCCGCGCCCAGGTAGAAATAGGTGGTGATATCGTAGGCAAAGATGCCCGCCGCCGTTAGCGCCGCTCCCGCGAAAACCGGCGATCGCCAGGTCCATCGTCGCGGGTGCCCTTGTAAATTTTCGCCGCGCGTCATGCGCGCATTCTATCAGGACGCCCGGGATTGCCGCTCGCAATCGGGGGTGCTATGCTGCGCGCACTCGCGATGACGCCAGGTCCATTGGTTTCTCATCCGCTTTGGCCATGCGCAAAGGAGGCTTTGTGATTTCACGCAAGCGAACTGTGCCCGCGATAGCGGTATTGGTTTTCTTCTCGTCCATCGCGCTCCACGCCGCGCCGCAGGGCGGCGCTTCCTCGGCGGATCAGAAGGAGCTTTTCAACTACACGCTGACGATGGACAAGATCCACAAGCTCGCCGACGCGCAAAACGATCTCGCGGCATTGCAGAAGAGCAATCCCGATCTCGCCAAGGCCATGGACTCGGACGATTCCTCCGGCAACCTCGACCAGCTGGTCCAAAAGCTCCAGAAATTCCCGCCGGTCGTCGCCGTGCTCAAAAAAGACGGCCTGGCGCCGCGCGAATACATCGTCGCCACCATGACGCTGATTCAGGCCAGCATGGCCGTGGGCATGAAAAAATCCGGCACCTACAAGGATTACCCGCCGAAGATGCTGGAACTGGTCAGCCAGGCCAATCTGACTTTCCTCGAACAGCACTGGGATGATTTGCAGAAGGACCTGCCCGCGGTTTTCAACGCAACTAGCAATGGCGGAGACGCGAAGTAAGCAGCCGGTTACAGCGCACTCCGCGCTAGCGCTCCACCGCCAGCGCCACGGCGTTGCCGCCGCCCAGGCACAGCGCGGCGATCCCGCGATGCGCGCCGCGCCGCTGCATCTCGTACAACAGCGCCACCAGAATGCGCGCGCCGGAGGCACCGATGGGATGCCCGATGGCCACCGCGCCGCCGTTCACGTTGACCTTCGCGGGGTCCAGACGCAGTTCGCGCGTCACCGCCAGCGCCGCCACCGCGAACGCCTCGTTCAACTCGTACAGGTCCACGTCGCGCTCGCGGTCCCATCCGGTCTTGGCCAGAACCTTCTCCACGGCTTCCACCGGCGCCATCATGATCCACTTGGGTTCCACGCCGGAAACCGCCTGCGCCGCGATGCGCGCCATCGGCGTCCTGGATAATTTCGCCGCCATGCGCTCCGTGGTCACCACCACCGCCGCCGCGCCGTCGTTGGTGCCCGGCGCGTTCCCCGCCGTCACCGTGCCGTCTTTCTTGAACGCCGGCCGCAGCTTGGCCAGCGCCGCGAGAGAAGCATCCTCGCGCGGCGACTCATCGCGCCGCACAATCACCGGCGCGCCATTCTTCTGCGGCACCTCCACGGGAAGGATCTGCGACTCCACAAAACACGACTGCATCGCCCGCACCGCCTTCTGGTGGCTCTCCAGCGTGAACTGATCCTGCTCCTCCCGCGATATTTTGTATTTCTCGGCCACCAGTTCGGCGGTCATGCCCATGTGATAATTCTCGTACACGTCCCACAATCCGTCGTGAATCATGGAGTCCACCAACTCGCCGTTGCCGATGCGGTACCCCGCGCGCGCCCCCGGCAGCAGATACGGGCAGTTGGACATGGACTCCATGCCTCCGGCAATCACGATTTCGTTTTCTCCCAGCATCACGCCCTGCGCCGCGAGGCCCACGGCCTTCAGCCCCGAGCCGCAAACCTTATTGATGGTCATGGCCGCCACGCGCACATTCATTCCCCCGCGCAGCGCCGCCTGCCGCGCCGGATTCTGCCCCAGCCCCGCCTGCACCACGTTTCCCATGATCACTTCGTCCACCGCCGCCGGCTCCACGCCCGCGCGCCGCGCGGCCTCCGCCACCACCTTGGCGCCCAACTCCATGGCCGACAGCGGAGCCAGCCCGCCCTGGAATTTCCCCACCGGCGTGCGCACCGCGCCAAGAATCACAGCCTCGGAAATAGCGGAATGCATGGCCCCTCCTGATTCGGCAAGCGGCGAGAAAAAAACCCAGCGCACACTCGCTCCCCGCCGCGAGTATAGGCGCGCCCGCAAATCCCGGTCAAATTCCCCGCTCGTATGTGTACAACGGCCGCAAAATGCTCCCTCCCTTATTGTCGAACGGGAATGTCCCAGACTGTCGATCACTGCTCAAGTCCAGGAAACATCTGTTGCCAGCAAAGGGAACAGGGTGTATACCGGGGGCAAGGTGTCTTACCCAAAGGATTTGCGCCTCGGCAATGTTTACGATTTAAGAGTGAGGCGGAAGAGGAGGTCGTCTAATGAAAACTCGCTTTATTAGCTACGGCGTGACGGCAGTGGCGATGGCAGGTGTGTTGTGCTTGTTCTTGGTTTCCACGCCCGCTGCCCAAAATACGGCTCCAGCAACGAAGCCTGCGGCGGCAGCGGTCCCAACACCGCGGCTGATCGATGGGCATCCGGACCTGACCGGATACTGGGCCGGAGATCAAGCGGCCCTTTTTACGACCGAGGCGCACGACGGGGACATTCCCAACGCGCACTTTATTGACCGCACGCCAGACGGCAACATTTTCTATGACTACGCAGGCGCAGAGGGGAGTGTGGGACAACTGAATGACGACGAGGATGCACCCCTGGCGGCCGCCAACAATCAAGCCTCCTACAAGCCTGAATATATGGCCAAGGTCCAGCAGATTGCCACCACCATGTACGGCGCCACCACCTCCCTGGACCCCCAGCACGACTGCAAGCCTAACGGCGTGCCGCGCGCGGGGTTTGGCGGCTTTGTGGTTGCATCTCCGCAAGCGGTGGCCATGCTCTACGAGGCTGCTCCTGGGCCCTACTATCGCCTCATTTACACCGACGGGCGCGGACACCCGAAAGATCTGGACACATCCTATATGGGCCACTCCATCGGTCACTGGGACGGCGACACGCTGGTGGTGGACACGGTGGCCCTAAATGATGAGACCTGGCTGGGCGGCGGGAAGCTGACCACCATTCACAGCGATCAGGAGCATGTGACCGAAAACATCACCCGCGTTGGGAACACGATCACCTACCAGGCCACGGTGGAAGACCCGGTCATGCTGACCAAGCCTTGGGTACTCCCTGCTCGAAAAATACGGCTCTCTCCTCCAGACCCAGACAAATACTACATTCAGCCGGAGATGTGCCTCAATAACGACAAGCCCCATCTGATTCACGAGACCGCAACGGATAAGGCCAGGTGTGGCTGGTGCCAGCAGGACGCTGATAAAGTCTACGGTCCTGGTGCAGCGGCCGACAAAGCCAAGGCCGACAAAGAAGCGCGGGCCGAGAAATCGGCCGGCGGCGGCGGGGAATAGCACACAACCCTCCACTGCACGTCTAGTCCTGGTGCCGGGCGGTGGCACCAGGATTAGGCGATCTTCTCCATACCCCCATTGCTATTCCGCTGCACCCGGAAGGGCGCCGGTGTGCTCTCAATCGCGCCTGCAAACCCAACACAGAAAGCGTCTGGGCGATTGCCAGTGTGCTCATGAGCCGGCAGGGATTCCCGGAATGTGGCTCGGCCGCCTGACGCAGGTCCCTGCAGCCGAAGCTCAGGTCATCGGGCGCGGATAAAGGACACCAGAGACACCATCAGGGCCGCATCTTGACGCCAAGCAGCAAAGGGATTATGTATGCTCACTCCATGAGCCACGAGAAGCTATTTTCGCCGCGCGAAGCCGCACAGGTCCTGGGCATCAGCTATCCGACCCTGAAGCAGTGGATCTACAAGAAGAAGCTGCGCACCATCAAGACGGCCGGCGGTCACCACCGCATCCCCGAACCGGAGATCGACAAGTTCCTTTATAAAGCTTCGGAAGGGCGAGAGGTGACCGAGAAGCGCGGCAACTTCCGCAGGGTGAGCGGGCGCAACCAACTGGTGGGACGGGTCACCGATGTCAAGATCAGCGGCCTGATGGCCCAGGTCACGCTGTCCATCGGAGGGCAGCGCATCACATCCATCATTACCGCCGACGCGGTGCGGGAGATGCGCCTGCAAAAGGGCCAAGCCGCCGCGGCGCTGATCAAGTCCACCGAAGTGATGATCCTGCGCGTATAAGCTGGCGTTTTGCCGGCCCGGCCCGCGACGGCCCCCGGACCGCTCACCAAAGCAATTTCACCCCAAATTGAATCTGCCGCGAACTGGTGGCCGTGCTGGTGATCGTTCCGGCCGAAGGCGATTGCGTGGGCACGGTCGCGTTCGGAGCGGGCAGCAGCACGTCGGCAATGAGATTGGGCGTGTTGAAGTTGGGATGGTTCAGGAGATTGAAAATCTCGGCGCGAAACTGAAGATTCAGGCTTTCGCGAATGGGAATCTCCTTCAAAGCCGAGAAATCCCAGGTAGCCAGGCCGGGCCCGGTATACGTGTCCCTTCCGACATTGCCGAAGTACCCGCTGTTATTGACCGGGGCCACGAAGGCCGCGGGATTGAACCATTCGTTGGGAGTGCCGAGAACCACCGGGCCCTGGAACGTGGGATTGAGAAACGGCCGGACGGGATTCCGCGTGTCCCCGTCGTTGGAGGGGTTGTAGCTCAGCTGCGGCGTGAACGGAAATCCCGATTGCGCGGTGATGATGCTGTTGAGTGTCCACCCGCCGACGATATAACCCGGCACGCCCCCGTCGCTGAGATAGCGCCGGCCGCGTCCGAAGGGCAGCGCGTAGGTTGCCGTGATCGTGGCGGCGTTGCGAACGTCAAACGTGGCAAGTCCCCAATCGGCGTGCAAATCGTAGGGATTGGAAACCAGGCCGGGAGCGTTTCCTGCCGCGGTGGCGTTCAGCGAATCGCCATCGTCGAGCGTCTTGGACCAGGTGTAAGCGCCACGCAAAGATAACCCGCTGCTGATGCGGTGGTTCACGTCCACCTGCAGGGCGTTGTAAGAGCTCACACCTTCGGACATCCACGTCCAGGTATTGGCGAGGGCCGTATTCGGCTTCGTGGTGCCGGGCTTGATGTAGTAGGTTCCCGCCGGCACGGGCTGCCCGGCCAGAGCTCCCCACTCGGGCGCGTTTAACGCTGTGCCTGGGACAACATAAGTCGTGGTCGGAAACGTGGTGGGGCAGGCGGGGTTCGGGCAAATAACGCCTTCAGGCGCATTTTCATCCACGCCGACAAGTTCGTGATAGCCGTGCGAGCCCACGTAGCCGACGGTCAGCGTGGTGTCGGGCGTAAGCTCCTGCTCGATTCGCAGAGACCAGGAAATCACCGTGGGCGTATACATGTCGGGCTGAATTCCGCCGGGAACCAGAAGCGCGTTCGATTGCGGCGGCAGCGCCGGATTGATCGGCAGTTGCGGACCGCCCGTCCCGTTGATGGTGCCGGAGGCGAGGGTATAGCTTGGATTGAATGGGGCATTCTGATCGGCGCGGTAGCCCAGGGCATCCTCCAGATCGTTGTACATGCCAAAGCCGGCGCGAATCACCGTTTTGCGGCCCAGCGGACTCCAGGCCACGCCGAGGCGCGGCTGGGGCAGAAACGTGGCGCGATTAATGGTAAAGAGCGAATTGCCTACCGTGGGCTGCGTGTTGATCACGCCGTCGGTAAAGCCATAGTTGGAGGCCCTGCCGTGGGCTTCGTTCCAGCCGGTGCTGAACTCGTCGCGGAAGCCCAGCGACAACGTCAGCTTGGGACTCAAGCGAATCACGTCTTCGGCGTACCAGGCGCCGAAGAAGGAGTTCCAGCTCAGGGGCGTGGGCGCTGGATCGTACAAGAAGCTGGCGGTGCCGCTCAGGAAAGTCGGCAGGCCGGTAAAGGTCAACTGCCCGTATTGGCTGAGCGCGAGTTCCTCGTTGGACTGGAAGGGCTGCAACCACACGCCAAAGTTCCACTGATTTTTGCCGCGGGCCCAGGAAACCTGGTCGGTGATGGTGTAGAGATTCCGGGCGATGTCCAAATTGCTTCCGTTATTGCTTCCCGCCAATCCCAACTGCGCCTGCGGATTGGAAGCCTGGCTGCCTCCCACCACCACGGCGCCCACCGGAAGCCCGTTGATGAATCCCGGAACGGTGGCCGCGGGGCTGCCGGGCGTGGGCTCGCCGGCATAGAAATATCCGGCGCGGGAATAGCCGAACCTTGCGGTATTGACGATATTCGGCGAGACGACGTGTGTCTCCTCGAGGCTCAGAACCTGCTCGCGCAATTGCAGCAGATCGGTGGAGAAGGCGTCGACCGGCGTCGCGGTGACGCTGCCGCTGTCGTCAATGGTGTAGATCGCCGCCCCGGAGTCCTTGCTGGAGAAGATGTGATCGAGGCGCACGGTGCCGAAGTCCTCGCGGATGGTTTGCAAGGGGCTGAGAAAATCCTCCGCCACGCCGGCATCGCCCTGGGCCGGCCCCAAAATCGGGAAATCCGGGGCATTGGCAGGCGCCGTGGGCCACAAGTTCAGAAGGCTCCGGATAAACGCCGAGCTATTGGTTGCGGCATAGGCGCGAGCATTGGCGTCGGGAACCAGCTCCACGGAAGTTTGGTGCAGGCTTTGGCGCAATCCCTCGTAGTTGGCCAAAACGAAGGTTTTGCCCTTTTGGATCGGTCCTCCCACCGAGCCTCCGAACTCGTTCCTCTGAAACGGCGGCGGGGCGGCCTGATCGAAGAAATTCCGCGCGTCGAGATCGCTGTTCCTGAGGAATTCATACACCGAGCCGTGCCACTGATTGCTTCCCGATTGCGTGACGATGATGACCTGCCCTCCGGGATGCTTGCCGTATTCGGCGGAGTAGGAATCCCGCAGCAGATTGAATTCGCGCACGGCATCGATGCCCAACAGCTGCTGGCTGGCTCCGCCCGGCTGCATGTTGTTTTCGGCGGCTCCGGTATATTCCACGCCGTTCAGCAGGAAGAGATTCTGCTGCGGCCGGTTTCCGGAAACGGAAAACATGTTGCCGGTGGTGGAGTTGGAAACTCCGATGCCTCCGGTTTTTTCCCAGGTGAAATTCACGACGCCGGGGTTGAGGGTCATCAGCTCGTCATAGCTGCGGCCGTTCAAGGGGAGATCCTTCACTTGCAGCTCGCCCACCAGCCCGGAAATGTCCGCGGTGGTGTTGGCGACCGGCGGGGCCTCCGCGGTTACCGTCAATTGCTGGGTGACCGGGCCCACTTGCAGGTCAAAATCCACCACCGCCTGCTGGCCCACGGCCAGGTGAATGCCGCCGTGGAGCACTTCGCGGAAGCCGTCCTTGGTCACGCGGACTTCGTATTGGCCGACCGGGAGGGCCAGCAGCTCGTAGAAGCCCGAGGGGTCCGTCATGGTGGCGCGTTCCGCACCGGTCTCCACGTTTTCCGCGGTGACCGCGGCCATGGACACCGTGGCGGCGGAGGCGTCGCGCACCGTTCCGGAGATGGCCGCGGAGTCCTGAGCCGCGGCCCGCGGCGAATTCACGAGAAGAAGGGAAATCCAGCCAAGAGCGACAACCATTCTAAAGACAGGCAAGCGCAAGGTGCACCCCGTTCCGTATTCAGTGAGAGGGATCGTGCCGCAGGCCATAGGTTGTCGCCGGCACTGCGCACACCCCGAGTGAAGCTATATAATATGTATAGGATCGTAATGTCAAATCGCTTTAATACGTATTTTGGATGAGGCGGGGGAGAGTTTCATTTCCAGGAGAGCGTTTTCCAGCGGGGCGAATCTGCTAGGCGCGGCCGGGCGTGCCCACGGGTTGCGCGTAATTGTCATCCACGTCGGAAGGAAAGAACGTCCCACCGGCGAGAACCTTGTCCAGGGCGGCGATCAGGTCGCGAGCGGCCTGGGACTTGAGCACAAATCCGTGGGCGCCCGATTGCTGCACCAATTTGGAGAGCGTCCTGGACTCCTGCATGGTGAAGATGAGCACCTTGGCGTCGCCATTCGATTCCAAGATCACCTGCGCCGCATTGAGGCCGCCCATCACCGGCATGGTGACATCGAGAATGACGGCGTCGGGTTTCAGGTTCGCCGCCAACTGGATGGCCTCCCGGCCGTCGCGGGCTTCGCCGCAGATTTCCCAGTTCGGCCGGGCGCTCGAAAGCAGTGTGCGCACCCCGTGCCGAACAATTTCGTGGTCGTCCACAATTAAAATTCTGACCGGCATGAGAATCCCTCGCGATCCGGACTGGGCATAGCCGCCTGTGCCTGCGGACAAGGCCTGAAATTTACATCATTGCCGGCGAGCGAGGCCAATGGTTCTAGTTGCCGCTGTTCTTGAGAAGTACTGTCCCCGGGGTTGCGGAGGTGGTTGCGGAGGTTTTCTTTCCGGCCAGTTCATCGGCCAGGGCGGTGGCTCCATAGATGTTGCGAAGAGCCTCCAGAATGCCCCGCGTATCCACCTGGATGGAGCGTCCCACGGCGTCGTCATAGGCGAAATTCCAAGGCAGCGACTGGATATCCCCGTCGAAGATAATGCCCACGACGTCTCCCGAGGTATTGACCACGGGGCTGCCGGAATTGCCGCCGATGATGTCCGCGGTCTCGACCACGTTGAGCGGCGTGGTCAGGCGGACCTTGGATTTGGCCTGGACCCAACTGGCGGGAAGCTCGTATGGGTCCTTGTTCCCGTGCTGCGCGGCGTGTTCGTAGGCTTCCCCAATGGTTGTGAAATAGAGCAACTTGGTGCCCTTGGGCACGGTTCCCTGGCCGTTCTCGGTGTAGCCGCGAACGGCTCCGTAGCTGAGGCGAAGAGTAAAGGTCGCGTCCGGATACGCGGTGGCGCCATCGGCGGCGAATCGAATTTGCGCCACCGCGGCGCCGTCGCGGCGAACCACGGAATCCACTTCGTCGTCAAACCGCTTGCGAACGGCGCGGGCCTCGGGATCGACGTCGCGCATCAGCACGATCAGAGGATCGGTGCTGGCGAGGATGGCCGCCTGTCCGCCGGCGTAAAGCTGCTTGCGGACGGCTACGTCGTCCAGCCTGGTATTGTCGATCAGGTATTTGGCCGCTTCCTCCGGCGTTCCGCCATTCAACACGCGGGCTACCACTGGGCTGGCAGGCATTTTTTCCTGCATCTCCTGCAACGAATCGGCCAGCTGCAGGATTTCCAGAGACTTGTAGATGGGTGCCGTGGAGAAGAGATCCTGTTCCAGCGAGGGCAAGCCCGAATCCCGGTACTCGCGCAGGCGATCCCCGTTGGGCTTGGTTTTTTCCTCGGCCACGCGCACCAGGACACGGGCAATGCCCGCCAGATCGCCGCGGAAGCCCGCGCGCCGCTCGAGATAGGTGAGCGGAAGAAAGATCTGTTTTTGCACATCCATGGCCGTGGCGAGCTCCGCCCAGGGGTCGCCGAATTGCGCTTTTTTCGCGGGGTCGGAGGCCACCGTTTTCTGCAGACCAGCCTCCTCGGCGGATTTCTTGGCCATTAACGCGGGATCAAGCAGGCCGGACTGGTATCCGCGAATGGCCTTGAGCGAATTTTCAATTCCAAAGAGGTTGCCCTGCGCGATGCGCGCATTTTCGGGCGAGGCCGCGCCGAACTTTTTCAGCAGCACATCGCGGCGCGCATAGGAATCCAGGAACCACGGGTATTGCACGTCGCGCAGGAATTCGAGTTGCGCAAGGGTGTCCAACCTCGCCGTGGAGCCGGGATTCCCGGAAACGAAGATCAAGTCGCCTTCCTTCACCCCGGAAGGAGACCACTTGAAATAATTCGCCAGGTGGACGGGCTTGTCATTTTCGTAGACGCGGAAGAAGCTGACGTCCAGGTCGTAGCGCGGATATTCGAAATTGTCCGGATCGCCGCCGAAAAACGCGGCCTCGAATTCCGGCGCGAATACCAGACGCACGTCGGTGTACTTCTTATAGCGATACAGGTCGTAGCGCGCTCCCGAATACAAGGTGACCACGTCGCAGCGCAAATGGGTTGCCGCGGCGCAGTCTTTTTCGATGGCGGACATGGCCGCCCGCTGGGCCTGCCCCTGATCGGCCACGGACATTCCCGGTTTCACCGCGGCGTTCACTTCCGTGGTCACATCCTGCAGACTTTCCAGAACGTTCAATTCCAGGTCGGGGCATTTGGCTTCCTCGGCCTGGGTACGGGCATAAAAGCCGTCCTTCATGTAGTCCTTCCCGGCGGTGGAGATCTGGTGAATGCACTCCGCCGCGATGTGATGGTTGGTGAAGGTTAGGCCGTCCGGAGATACGAACGATCCCGATCCTCCGTTATCGAAGCGCACCGAGGAAAGGCGGACGTGATCGAGCCAGGCCTGGGTAAGTTCGAATCCGTACTTGGCTTTTATCCTGGCTGCCGGAGGAGCGTTGAACAGCCACATTCCTTCATCGGCCGCCGCCGTGCCCGCCAGGCACAGGAGCGCGCCAACCGACAGCAGCCAGCGTATTTTCATATTTTCCTCCTGAAGCGGTTTCCCGGGCGGAGCGGACTAGAACCGAACGGATTCCTGGAAGAGCGCGGGCTTTGCGGGCTTTCCATTGTCGGTTGGATGCTTTTCCGGACGCAAAGGGGCGCGACAAACAAAAACATACGCCGGAGGAAGGTTACGCCAGACGATGGTCCGCTCGACGGAACCGAAATGGCGGTGCAGAAGCCGCGTGATGTCGAAGCGTCCCAGTTGCCCGTTCT
>Ga0302326_10024210_pt1 | contig 12353 bp, 11 predicted proteins | sample Palsa_T0_3_FD_202264 | JGI IMG/M metagenome (GOLD analysis project Ga0302326, IMG submission 202264) | Peat permafrost microbial communities from Stordalen Mire near Abisko, Sweden - Palsa_T0_3 | ecosystem: Environmental > Terrestrial > Soil > Palsa > Peat permafrost | place: Sweden: Abisko...
GCCGTCACCCGCGCCGTACTGCCGCACATGCGGCGGCAGCGCTCCGGTCACATCCTCAATATGTCGTCGCTCGGCGGATATGCCGCCTCAGCGGGGTGGGGTGTCTACGGCTCAACGAAATTCGCGGTCGAAGGGATCACGGAGGCACTCGCCCTCGAACTCAAGCCTCTCGGCATTCATGCGACGATCGTCGAGCCAGGCTTTTTCCGGACCGATTTTCTCGACGCCCGCTCGTTGTCCGTCAGCCCTTCAAAAATTGACGACTACAAGGACACGGTAGGTGCGATGCGGAGCTTTGCATCCACAGCCAACCATGCCCAGCCCGGCGATCCGGCTAAACTGGCTCAGGCACTCATGGTCCTCGTGGACGCATCCGAGCCGCCTGTCCGGATGCCGTTCGGCAGTGACACCGTACGGCGGATCGAGTCGAAGAACGCCTTCGTGGCGCAGGAACTGGCCCGCTGGCGCGATCTGGCCGTCTCCACCGATGGCACTCCAGCGTAGACGCCTTTGTGCGTCGGTACCCTGCTGGCCGCTCAGCAGGGTACCGACGCAGTTGGGCATTCCCGCAACCGACAGCAGGTTTGCAAGTGCCGATAGACCCCGGTCGGCCGCTCCTACATCTAGCGGCTCGGCGCTGCGGCCGGAGACCAGCCGCTGCCGCATAACCGCGTATTGTGGAAAACGCTCACCCGACCTCGTCGTACGGCGGCCGGATAGAACTGGAAATAAGAGACTTAAGGCGTGCCTATGCTTGGATCGTCGAAGCCTGACGGCAAGAGCAGAGGCGAGCCTGCCACGCGGCAAAGACGCCTGATGCCAGCAGACAGCTCGCGAGAATTACGACGGCACCGAGCGCGCTGAGGACGTCCGGCAACTCGTGAAAGAGGATTACGCCGCCCAGGACACCGATAACGAGCCGGAGCAAGGTATAAGGACCGAGCATGGCAGCGCTAGCGTGCTTGACTGCGACGATGCCGACGTACACTCCGATTGGCCCGACCAGCACAAGCGCGGGTAGCCATACAAAGGTCTCGGGCGCGGGAAGCCCAGCTATCGCCAGTGCCGGTGCATTTGCAAGCGCAGGGACGAGATTAGTATAGAACATTGTGGTGGCTTCGCTGTCCTCGCGCTGCAGATAGCGATTCAGGACGAACGACAATCCGTTCAAGCTGGTCCCGAGAACGGCAACCAGATAAGCGCTATTCCAACTGCCGAAGGTTGGTTTAGCGATCAGCAGCGCGCCGCCAATGCCGATCACAGCGGCAACCCAGCGTGACCGCGTGACGGTCTCACCGAGTATAAGCACCGAAAATACGGCGATATAGGCCGCCTGGGTATAGGAGATCGCGGTCGCGTCTGCGAAGGGCAAGTGGCCGAAGGAATAGATCATCACCCAGAGGTAAAGCAGCGCCACGCCGCCGCGGAGCAGCTGCAAGGGTAGCTGTCGTGTGCACACCACTGCAAAGCCAATGTGTCGAGCCAAGATAAGGGCAAGGACCACGCCGGCTGCTCCCCGAATAAAGGCTAGTTGCATAACCGATGCGTGCGCGCCGATACGGTGGATGATCGCGGTTTCGACCGCGAACAAAGCTGCCTGGGCGATCATGAGCCGGATCGCAAGGCGTTCGGAATTCATCGCGCAGTTTCCGCGCCGCGAAGCCGCTTGCGCGTTTCGACGGCATAGTGGCCGGGGCCCCGCATGTGGTCGGTGTTGCGTCGCATGGTGATCTCGAAGCGCCGCCAATGCTCCTGGGTTAGGGCCTCAGATTCCTGAACGGTGAAACTCGGCTCGCGATAGCATTGCCGCACAACCGGTTGCACCTGAAAGAGTGGCCGATTGACATGAAAATCGACCGGCGAGTTGATCCTCATCAGCCGCACATTCGTGAAGAGCGGACCAAACCAGGTGTCGGTCTCCATGATCCCTTCGTAATTCACATAAGGTGGGGTGATCTCTTCATTATCCTGCTCGAGCTCAGGTTCGACGATTGCCTCGTGGCTCTCATAGGGCTGGTTCTGCGCCAGGTTTGCTACGCCTCTCGATAACAACGCCCAGCCCGGGCGCGTGCTCGCGACGTAACCGCTCCAGATTTGCACGACACCCGGCAGCTTCCCCTGTGTCAGAAAGGTCGGCATGAGCTCGCCCATCCCGGCTGGCGCAAGCTTCGCAAAACCCTCAAGGAAGCCCGGATACGGCGCGGCGCGCAGGGCATCCCAGCCGTCGGAGCCTTCATAGGTCCAGGCGATTTCCCGCCCGTCCCATACCAAACTGAAATTCAGTGGCGGGTAGACGTACCAGCCGAAACCGGACGCGGCAGCGACGGGCTCGCAATAACGATACGCGATCATCGGCAGCGTGCCGTCGGCAGAGCGGTCGGCACGCTGCGGCTCTGGCGCGCCCCGGATGAGCCGATAAAACTGGCAGATCGCCGGTTCCGCTGACTCAGCCATGTCGGGCGCTCCAGAATACCGCGAGACTATTGATGGAAGGCTACTTCCGCAGCGGGAAACGTGCCGAGATCGCGCTGTCGCCGAGGCGAACTGAACCCGCATCGGCAACTTTTTCGTCCGGCCGTGCCCGCAGCGTCGGAAACCTCCCCGAAATGGCGCTGTCGCCGAGGCGTACCGGCCCGGCGTCGGCGACGGCTGCGTCAGGCGCATGCCGGAGAGCGGGAAATTTAACGGTGGTATTGAGCTTCGTGGACGCCATCGCTGTTCTCCTCTACGGCCGGGGGTTGATTGCCCGTGCCGCAGAGAAGGCTGGCGGAGTCAGTCGGGAAGCATCCGGAGACTAAAGGGAAAAAGAACGGAAAACTTTCGGCACCTGGTTACGCGGACAGCGGCGCTCCCGCTCTCGCCAGTCCATCGCAACATAGTTCTCCAATCAGCCCGTTGCCGCCGGGAAACCGATCCCGAAATGTTTCCACCGTAAAGTCCGGTTCCAATCGGAGAAGCTGCTGAAGCTGGGCCCGGGCCTCGTCTTCGTGCCCGGCCATCACCAGCGCCGGGATCATCGTTTTATATGCCGCAGAATAGGCTTTGTTATCGCGGATGCAGCGCAGTCCAAATTCCACGGAGCGCAAGTATTGGTGGTCGGCGAGGTAGGCCGCGCTCGCGCTGCCGCTGTAGGCGCAAACGAGCGGATCGTAGGGCGACAGAGCCATTGCTCGGGTGATTTTTTCGACGGCGTGGGGACCATCGCCGGTCCAGGCATGGGCACTGGCATTCCACAGCCAAGCCCGGGCACTGTTTGGATTAATCTCCAAAGCCTTGTCGAAGCAACTGAACGCCAGATCAAAATTCCTGTGCAGGTAGGCCGCAGCGTGGCCGCGGACGGCAAAGGCCATCGGTTCAACCTGGTCGCATTCGATCGCCCGCTGCGCGAAGCGCTCTGCCAATTCTGCATCCGCCGCCCGGTCAAGGGACCAGCCCTGTCCAACCCGCATCACATGCCAATAGGCCCGCCAGGCGAGGGCAGCCGCATAGTGCGGATCGCGAGCTAATGCCAGTTCGAAGAGCCCCTCCGAGCTTTCGAATATGGCTCGATCCGCGCTATGCATGTTCTCCTGAGCGCGGAGCAAGAAATCGTAGGCGCCGTATTCGTCGGGACGCTTGATCCGGACTCGTTGTACCTCGGCGGCGCGAACGCGAGGCGCGACGGAGCGGATCACCGCTTCGGTTAGACGGTCCTGCACCTCGAGCAGGTCGGAAAAACTCTCGTCATACCGAGAATTCCACAGCGACGTACTGGAATTGGTGTCGGTGAGTTCGACGGTGATACGAAGCCGATCGCCGCTCGATCGAATAGTCCCCGAAAGGAGATAACGAACGCCCAGCGCACCACCGATCTCCTGTGGGAGCCTCTCTTGGTTTCTGAACGCGGCAGACGAGAGACGAGAGATCACAAAAAGGCCGGGAACGCGCGAAAGTGCCTCGACGAGATCTTCGACCAAGCCTTCGGCCACGTAGTTCCGACCCGTCTCTGCCGACAAGTCCCGAAAGGGAAGCACCGCGATCGATGGCTCCCGCTCGCGATCGCTAGTTGCATTGATCCACATCGGTGCAGTGAGGTCGGACTGCTGCGGCGATGGCACGGGATCGGCGCCAGTGCTTGGCAGAGGCCAGTTCGACGATCTCGCTGGCCGTGATTGCGGTGCGCGGCGGATCGCCGAATACAAGGCGATCGTCTTCTCCGATGGCGGCATCCCAAGGTTGGAATCGAATAGCTGTCGAAACCTCTCGAACTCGCGGACTGCCTGCGCGCGATCACCCATCTCGGCGAACGCGGTCATCAAAGAGCGTACCGCGGGCTCGTGCGTCGGCATGAAGTTTAGAAGTCTTCGCGCCGCGGCAGCACGAAGGTCCGGAGCTGCCTCTTTGGTGATCAGATCATCGAGATCACCCTCCAACTTCGATTGCCATCGGTTCTCGAACCGGGCTCGCTCACCGAACAACCACTGGTCAAAGGCTGGCGATATGCCATGAAGGCCATCAAGCAGCAGCTCCGAAACTTCAGGGCCTTCAAAGGCGTCCACCCAGCAGTCCGCGATATCGAGGCGAACGGTTTCGCGATCGGAATCGAGCCGCCAGCCCCCGATACGTTCCAGCTCGTTCAAGGCGTGGCGAAGGCTGTCCCTCGCCTGGATTTCGCCGACGCGGTCCCAAACCATCCCCGCGACGCGGCTTCGTGAAACACGCTCTCCCTGCGCTAAGCACAAATAAGCGAGCACGGCCTGCGTCTTCTTTGCTCGCGGAAGGATGTCATCCCCGGCGGGACCTACGGCCCGCATTCCTCCAAGCAGATGAATTCGCGAGGTTCTCTGCGAGGGGACGTCAGCGCGAACAGCGCCTCCTCTTCTGCTTGTAATCGGCGTGACATTATTCACAGCTCGATTCCCCGAGAGGAAGAACCTTCATCAAGGCTCGCGTTCCCCCAGCCAGACGCCAACGAATGAGCCATGTTACATCGGTTTTTCCGTTTCTTTTCCGGATTCTTTCCGCGGAGCGAGGACCCCTATCGGCAAGAGTCGCTTAACAGGGAAGCGACGGGGCAAGCATGGAACTTTTGATTGACCTTGCAGGACGTTCATTGAAGGTCCGGAAACGCAACGTCGCCATGGCTATCTCGAAGCTCGGTTACATTCACATTCAATCGATCGATCATCCCGCGCCAGGTCATGGGACGCCAAACCGAACGGTGATCGTAACGTTGCAACCGTGGCTACTTTCAAAAATAACAATGGTTGCCGCGGCTTTTGCGATTGCCGACTTGAGCCCAGAATGCACGATCGTCGTGGCAGAATTTGCGAAGCGAGAGTGCTGGGTCTCGCCGGGATATATGCCTGCGCTCAGAAGGATTGCCACGCTGATTGATGATCCGGGAGACGCGAATATCTCCTCCCCGGCGGAGCCAAACGAGCGCTCCGTAATTGGGAGCCCTCTGATCAATTAAATAAAGCAGCAGATCAGACACAATCTACGATTGCACCACGATCGCTAATCGGTAAAAATCGTCTAGTGCCGCTCCAACAGGCTGCGGCTGCTGTAGGGGATGAAACAATTGCCGCGATCAGGTGATACTCGGCGTCGACCGAACGGTCGAGGAAATGGTCCCCATCCCATCGATCTGCATGTTGGCTCTCGAGTTCGCATGCGTCGCAACATGCTCAGCCTCAGCCAAGAAAAGCTTGGTAATGCTATCGGTCTGACCTTTCAGCAGGTACAGAAGTACGAGCGCGGCGCCAATCGCATCAGCGCGAGCCGGCTGCTGGAGCTCGCCCGGATTCTCGATGTGCCGATCGCGTTCTTTTACGACGACGTCGACCCCGTTCGGGCGCCGGCTATCCCCGAGGGGTTTTCCGAGCCCGCGGGCGGAGCAGATGAAGGCGATCAGCTCCACCGGCCGGAGACGATCGAGCTCGTTGCGGCCTACTATGAAATTACCGACCCGAAAATTCGCAGGCGTTTTTTCGAGTTGGCCAAAGCGCTTTCCGAAACTGGCGGTGACGCATCGGAAGTTGCAGGGAATCCGCCGCACCGACGCATGCGGGGCGCTGGGGTGTCCGGCAAGCACCCAGATGTGACCAAGCGTTGACACCGCGCTGACAACGCTGCCCTACAATTTTCATTCTGACCGTGGCCGAATTCGTCTATCTGCCTCGTTGGGCCGATGAGCCGACGAAGACCAATGAATGGTCGTTATTATTCGCCCATGTTTTTCTTCATTCATCCAACCGGTACCCTATCGAGCGCTAAAGACGAATGCGCTCGACCTCGTCCTGAGTGAGCCGCTCCTTGGTGCGGTCGTAAAGCTTGGTCGTGCGCGGGCTCTCGTGCGCTGCCATTTCCTGGGCGTGCTCGAGCGCGCCGCCATTGGCCAGGTAAGCGGTGATCCCCGTAGCACGAAACGTGTGGCAGCCGATTTCCTCCGCGATGCCGGCCGCCGCGGCGCGCTTGCGGATCATCCGCCACGCATCCGGTTGGCCCATCGGTTTCTCTGACAACACCGTGCCGCCGTGGCCACGGCTGGTACGGAACAGCCAGCCCTTGCGGTCTTCAGCAAGCCCTGCAGCGTCAATATACGCGCGCAAAGCCTCAGCCAGCGCATGATGGCAGGGCATGGTGTGCTGCTTGCCGCCTTTTTCGTGCAGTCGGATCGACCACCCGGCGCCGCGTGGCCGCAGATCCTCGACTTTCATATTCAGCGCCGCGCCAATCCGCGCGAACGAGTAGGTGAGGGTGGCAATCAGGGCGCGGTCCCGCATATCGCGCAGTGTCATGTCCGGAATCGAGGCCAGCAACTTGCGCCATTGGCTACCCTCGAGCACCGGCGTCTTGCCCGTCTTGACCACGTGCTTGGGCCCACGCACCGCCGCGGCTGGATTATTCGGCACGACCTGGCCGATGACCAGCCAGTCGAACAGCATGCGGATCGCGGCGAGCTGCTGCTTGACCGACGGCGCCGAAACTTCGACCTGCAGTTCCTCCATATAAGTAGCAACGTCGTGCGGCCGGATCGCCGCCGGCGTCAGACCGCGCTCCTCGCACCACCCGAAAAACCGGTTGCAGGCTCGGGCATAAGCCCGCCGAGTGTTCGGGTTGCGGATGTTGGCGGTGAAAAATTCGACATAGCGCCAGGCGGCTTCCTCGCCAAGATCGGCGATCAGCGCCGGCACGACGTTCAGCGCGCGTTGGTCGGCCGTGACCTCGGCTTGCTGGATCGTCGCCGGAAGCTGGTTCTTGGTGTCCGCCAAGTGGGTCCCCTACCGTGAGATCTCACCCATGATAAAGGACGTTATCATGCGTGATGATGGAACGCAAGGGCGGGGGGTGTGCTGACCTCCGCTCAAAGGCGACCCCCACGCTAACAAGGCCCGCCGTCGAAGTGGGGTGAATTAGCGCGTGCCCGGTCGAAGTGGACACCCCGATAGCCAATGCCGTAGGGATTCCTTGGGAGTTCGCTTGTCCCAATGTCGAACGGGAGTTCGTCTGTCGCTTGCCGGCTGTCACCACCCGCAGGGAACTCAATGATCGCCTTTGCTCGGCACCCGACTTAGCAGCGTGCCCGGTTCCGGACTAAATCGAGATGCTCTTCGCCCACCAATCGTGTTGGTTGCAAGTGCTGGTCACGGTCACTTTTCCCGCATAACCGGCGGGCGGCGCATGCTCCGAAACCGGATCGTCTTTATAGGGTGAAGGTTTTGCGGCTAAGAAACGTCCCATCTACCAGAACCATGGCTGATAATGTAGTGCGCCTCGCTCATCCGATGCGGCCGTCTTGATCGTCAGCTTGACGGAACATGCAGCTTCTCCACCTTAGGGCGGATCAGTCGGCTATAATCACGCCTTGCGCGCGGAGCATGCGGCCGATTTGGCGAAAGACGCTACGCTCTCGTGCGCTGAGCTCATAGGGTACCGATGCCGGTCACGATCGTTCCGCTTCCGCGTGCTGACATGAACCGAGGCGTTCGGCGATGGCTGCCGCGCCTCTTCGAGCTCCACGCCACGCTGCGGACGATGTGGAAGGACCGCCGGAACTTCTATTTGCGGCAAGGCCGCATATTCGACGGGCTTCGGGAGGATTTTCCGCTGCCATACGACGTCGATATCGAAACCCTTAGCAAGTGTAACAGCACTTGTGGCTTTTGCCCGGTCAACCGCTTCTCTGACCCGCGTCCGCTGACGCGCATGCCGGAGGAACTGTTCCACAAGATTATCGATGACTTGGCGTCACACGGCTTCTCCGGACTGCTCCGCCTATATAGCAACAACGAGCCGTTCCTCGATAAGCGAATATTCGATTTCGCGGCTTATGCACGCCGCGCTCTGCCCCAGGCGACGACCAGCATCTTCACGAATGGGTTGGCGCTCGACGTCGCGCGAACCGAGCGCATCCTGCCGAACCTCGATGAGTTGTCGATTAATAACTACGCACGCACGCCCACGCTGCACCCGAACATTGCCAAGATCGTCGCCTATCTTGACACCGAGCGGCCCGAACTCGCGAGCAAAGTCCACATACGTCTCCGCCTACTCGACGAGTTCAAGAGCACCCGCGGGGGCAACGCCCCCAACCGCCGGCGCTTTGTTGGTACCTATCGCAGCCGCTGTGCCTATCCCTTCTTCCAAATGGTCGTGCGCCCGGATGGCAAACTGAGCTTGTGCTGCAACGATGCGCTTGGCGAGGAGACGCTCGGCGACCTGTCGGTGCAGAGCCTAAGTGAGGCCTGGAACGACAACCGGCGCCGCGTGGTGCAGGACCTCATGCTACAAGGCCGGGACAAGCTCGACACCTGTCGGCATTGCGACAACCAGTATGTCGCCAAGCGCCACCGGGTTAGACGCCGCGAGTTCGTCTGACGCCGAGAATATGGCGAGGCTTCCTGAGCCGCTCATGGCGGTTGATAGCAACGGCCAGTTGCCTGGTAACGAGGAGTCGGCAAGCGATAGGACGTAGCGAATTTCTGTCTCATCGTACTAACCTCGCGGGGACACTTTCGGGGCTCCTTCTGCCTCGTTCTTGCCTGCTCTGGCGTTGCCACCGGGTCTTTCTTCCGGGACATGCTATATCCCTCACGCCTGAAACCAGCGAAATCCACTGTCCCGCATGCCAGTCCTTGCTCGCCTTGTCGCACTCTACCGGAGTCGCGGGATCGAAATCGCGACCGGACTCAATCCCAGCCATTTCGGTAATTTCGGTCAGGCGGCGTTCACTTGGTTTATCAAGAACGGCGAGAGCCTGACCAACGGGCTCGGTATCGCGGTTCAGGAGGTCTATTTTCTCGAATGCCTGTTTGCCCGGTTTCATCCGAAATCGGTCTTCGTCATTGGCAATTCACTAGGGTGGAGCACCTTCGCCATCGCGCTGGCGAATCCTGCGGGAAGAGTCCTCGCGATCGATGCTGGGCTTGACCGGCGCGCGCGCGAAGGCATTGATTTCACCAATCGCGTGGCCGAAGCGGAGCATCTGGCTATCCGTGTCGTCGCCGGCAAGTCGCCCGACGACGTGGCGACAATCGTCCAGCACTATGCGATGCCGCCTATCGAGTTCGTCTTTGTCGACGGCTATCATTCGGTCGAGCAGGTGCAGTACGACTTTCGCGCCGTGCGTACGCAGGCCGCTCCGGGTTGCATCTACCTGTTTCACGATGTGGCCATGTTCGATCTCACGGCAGGTATCGAGTGCGTCGCTGCTGAAGCCGGGCTCCGCTGGGAATTGCTGCTTGGTACGACTTCGGGAATGGCGATAGCCTATGACCCGACACTGTCACCCGCGATGCTCGATGTTATCGCTCCGTTCATCGCTTCGTCTGATTCGATTGCAGTCATCCGTGCCGCAGCCTGGAACCATCGTCACCGCCACTTGGCACGGTGGTGGCGCAGTCTGCGCAAGCGATTTCGCGGCGTACAGTTAGCCGACATAGCGCTAGACGAACCTTGATGGGTCAACGCCGCTTCAGCCTGGCTTAACTCCGATCCGGCCGGAATTGTCGACTCGGTTGAGCAGCATGTGCGCGCCGCTCTCGGCGAAATATTCGTCAGTAGCCTTCTGCGCGCCGATGAAATATCCGTAGTCGTCGATGATCAGCACGCCGCCCGGCGCGAGGCGAGGGTAAAGGTGCACGAGCTCGTGCTTTGTCGAGTCGTACCAGTCGGTGTCGAGACGCAGGAGCGCGATGCGAGCTGGCGCCTGCGCCGGCAGCGTTTCCTCGACGAGACCGCGATGGAAGCTGACCAGCTGCATGGGGTAGCCGGTTGTCCCCATGTTGGCGCGCACGGTCTCGATGGAAGCCAGCGCCCAGATCATGCTGTCCTCGCTGCGTGGCGACGTCGCGAGTAACGAGCTGGCCGTCTCGCCGCTGTCGCGGCGGATGTCGCGCGGGCCCGGCGGCGGCATCCCTTCGAATGTGTCAAAGGCGTATATTCGCCGTCCAACGTCGCCGAATTGCTGCAGCGCTAGCGCCATCATCATCAGCGAGCCGCCGCGCCACACGCCGCATTCCACGCAATCGCCGTCGACCCCGGCGCCGACGATGTATTCAACCGCCTTATAGAGCGCGTAGAGCCGCTCGGTCGAGGTCATCGTCGCGCGGCGACAAGCCTCGTAAAACGGGGCGAACTCGGGGTCCATGTCGGGATAGCGCCGCCCGAGATCGGCCCCGGTGAGTTCGCGTTTATGGCGCCCCGTAAGCCGCCGCCGCAGGCGTTTGAGCATCGGCGGCAGAAAGGTTAACGGGGTTCCGGCATCGCCTCGGCGCCCGAGACGAAGATTGAACCCGTCTCAGCGAGGCTTTCCAACCGGACCGCGATATTGACACCGTCGCCGAGCAGATTGTTGCCGTCGACCATTCCGTCGCCGACATGCACTCCAATGCGGAACTTCATCGGCTCGTCGGCAGTCTCGCCGGCCTTCTCTGTGATTATTGCGGCCTGCACCACGACCGCGCACTGCACGGCTTCGACCGCACTGGCGAAATCGGCGACGACGCTGTCGCCGGTGGTGTTGAAGATGCGGCCCCAGTGCGACGCGATCGGCTCATCGATGATGACGCGGCATGCTTTCAACCGGGCGAGCGTACCGACCTCGTCGCGCGCCATCAACCGGCTGTAACCGGCGATGTCGGCGCCAAAAACCGCAGTCAGTTTACGTTCGACCGGATGGACGGGCACGCTTAGCACCTCCTCACCCGAGTATAACCAGCCGCGCGACTTTACAAGCGGAGATCATTACCGCCCTGTCACTCGGGACGTGATCGTCCGTTTTCCGGCGTGTGGCTGGCCCGGCGGTGCGGTCGCTGAGGCCGGTTTAGGGTCGACACCGGTCGGCGACGAGTGACCGGAATCGGCGCAACCTCGCCACTTGTCTGGACATCGACGAAGGACCGCTTACTACCCGACATTCATTATTGGCCGATCGCACCGTCGTCCGCCGCTTGCGCGCATACAGCCGCGTTGCGGGCCGTAGCGGCCCGGTTGGTTCCCACCGCTCGTCCGTCAGCATACAGGACGTTATGTTACACATGAGTCCATGAACGAGCTTACCACCATCACCCGGCCGCAATCGGTCGGATCGGTTTCCGGAAACGTCGTCGTTCCGGCGGCGATCGCTGGCGCCGGCGAGCATGCGACGCGGCGCTTCCTCGAGTTCTTCGCCGCGACCATCCGCAACCGCAACACGCGCATGGCCTATTACCGGGCCTGCTGCTCGTTCTTCGCCTGGCTCGACATCAACGGCATCACCGAGCTTGCCGATATTGAACCGATCCACGTGGCGGCCTATGTCGAGGCGCTGCAGGCGACGAACGCGAAGCCGACCGTCAAGCAGCACCTGGCCGCGGTGCGCATGCTGTTTGACTGGCTCGTTGTCGGCCAGGTTCTCGCCATCAACCCCGCGCATGCGGTGCGCGGCCCTAAGCACGTCGTCAAGCGCGGCAAGACGCCGGTGCTGATCACCGACGACGCGCGCCGGCTGCTCGATAGCATCCCGATTGTCCGCAAGTCTAAGGCGCTTGACGGCTCAGAAATCGCGATCCCCTGCGTAGTCGGCCTGCGCGACCGCGCGCTGATTGCCGTCATGACCTACAGCCTCGCACGCATCAGCGCGGTCGTCGGTATGCGGGTCGAGGATTACTACCCTCAAGGCAAGCGCTGGTGGCTCCGGCTTCACGAAAAGGGCGGCAAGCGCCATGAGATGCCGGCGCACCACAACCTCGAAACCTACATCGATGAGTACATCGCTGCGGCCGGCATCCGCGACGATGGCAAGACCCCCCTCTTCCGCTCCGCGGTCCGCAGAGGCGATGCTCTCACCGCGACCCCGATGCACCGTATCGATGCCTACCGCATGGTGC